>Ga0233431_1001219_pt1 | contig 46332 bp, 43 predicted proteins | sample SI_118_April2016_FD_179867 | JGI IMG/M metagenome (GOLD analysis project Ga0233431, IMG submission 179867) | Seawater microbial communities from Saanich Inlet, British Columbia, Canada - SI_118_April2016_200_MG | ecosystem: Environmental > Aquatic > Marine > Inlet | place: Canada: British... | reverse complement strand
CTATAGACATTTTCTTGAGACCGTTATCAATCACAAAGAACCTTTAGCAGCAGCTGCCTGAGAGCAGCAGGCGTTTTCACGGTCAGATTGCCAAAACTGCTGACAAAATTTTTGAGACACGGCACTAGAGGCAAAGATGGAATCAATCCTTTTCCTATCAAAAGATGATGGTGCTTTTCACCAAATGCGTTCAGGTCTTTGTTCGGAATTCAGGATTGAAAATATAAAAACGAAGCAAGAAGCATTGGCGATACTCCAAAAAAAAAGGTTCAACTTCCTTTTTATTGATATCGAAATACTCAACGAATCACCCCCATTTACTGGATACAAAGCTGCTTTCCAACCCTTTTGGAAATTGTACCCAACCATCGAAATTGTAGTGATGTCTCATCAAGATATGCTCAGAGAAGCAGTCATGGCTGTAAAAGCTGGCGCTGGCGACTATCTGACGTATCCCATTGTTCCCGAGGAAGTCAAACTCGTAACCGAAACGGTCCGCGCATCCATGATTGCCCGGTCCGAACTTGAATATTTGCGGGATCAGTTTTGGGAAACCCGATCCCTTGGGATTATAAAAACGAAAAGCCCCCAGATGAAGGCGGTTTACGATAAGGTACGGTCCGTTGCACCGACAAGAAGTACCGTTCTGCTTTTGGGCGAAACAGGAACGGGCAAGGGCGTGCTTGCGAATCTTATTCACCAACACAGCAACCGCCGTGATGCGCAATTCATCAGTGTACATTGTGGTGCAATCCCGGACACATTGCTGGAAAGCGAACTTTTTGGGCATGAAAAAGGCGCTTTTACAGGCGCTGTGAAGCGAAAGCTAGGGAAATTTGAGATTGCTAGAGGCGGAACCATCTTTTTGGACGAGGTCGGAACCATCACGCCCTCGGCCCAGATAAAGCTTCTACAAATATTACAGGATGGTACTTTTCAGCGGGTCGGAGGAGAAGCAACCCTTGAGGCCAAGGTGAGAATCATTGCCGCCACCAATGCGGACCTAAAGAAGATGTGCGAAAATGGACAGTTCAGGAAAGACCTATATTACCGATTGAATGTATTTCCCATTGAAATTCCTCCATTGAAAGACCGTTTGGGGGACATCCCTCATTTGATTGAAGGGTTTCTGAAAAAGCTGAACAACCTCAACTCAAAGGAGATTCATCACGTTGATGCTGACGTATTGGACCGATGTCAGCACTATGCCTGGCCTGGAAATATCCGGGAGTTGGAAAATCTGGTTGAACGGGCCTACATTCTGGAGACATCCTCCGCATTGACTTCGGAGAACTTCCCCTTTGAATTGGTTGAATCAGGTGATGCAACTCCCACGCCGTTGGTGGAGTCTTCCCTGACGCTGGCAGAGGCACGAAGGAAAAGCATTGAAAATTTTGAAAGAACCTACCTCAAAGAACTTTTGACCCAAGAGAAAGGCAAAATTAAGGAATCCGCAAAGTTTGCCGGAATTACGACACGTCAATTACACAAACTCATGGCCAAATACGGCATCCGGAAAGAAGTATTCAAATAACCAAACCGTTTACGAAAATTTACCCCAATTCCGTATCCTTTCCTAAATGTTGATAGTGACCCCCTTTCGCTTTGAAAAGGATCTCGACGTTCCGGGTTATTTGCTCAAGAGTACACGGAAATTCCTTGAATATTCAAAAGAGGAATTGGGAGTTCCTGTTTTTCGACCTTCGGAACTCTTAATTCCGGAAGTACCCCCTCCAAACCGATGAGAAAGAAGTCTTTGCTCCGCAGTTCCTTCGGAAGACCAGTCATGATCCTATAATCAATAATATATTTTACCCTTTTTGTTGGCCCGAGTTTTGCAATGGCTCGAACCGACAAAGAAAGAATAACGACGATCGAGTTTAAAATTTCTGATTTGGTATTGGACTGCTCTGCGTGGTCAGGAGGGAAGAGAAACGATGAAAATTGCTGTGATTTTTAATCGTGAAAGCGAAAAAGTCATCAATCTGTTCGGTCTTCCAAACCGTGAGAAATACGGTAAGAAGTCCATTAAGCGGATTGTGGACGGGCTCAAAATATTTGGTCACCAGGTCAAGGCTTTTGAAGGGGATAAGGAACTGATCACGAACCTGGAGGGGTTTATGCCGAAGGTGCTCAAGGGGGAACTTCCCGGCATGGCTTTCAATCTCTCTTACGGCATTCAGGGGCAAGCCCGCTACACTCACGTTCCGGGAATTCTCGAAATGGTGGGCATCCCCTATGTGGGTTCCGGCCCCTTGGCCCACTCCCTGGCCCTGGATAAGGTGGTCGCCAAGATGATTTTTCGCCAACAGGGTCTGCCGACCCCTGATTTTGCGGTTCTGGATGCTCCGGGATTTCCAACACCCGATTTGTCATATCCCTTGATCGTGAAGCCCAAAAACGAAGCGGTTTCAATGGGAATTAAGATTGTTCATAACGAAGATGAACTGAGGAGCGCAGCCCAGGTTATTTTCGACCAGTTTAACCAACCGGTCCTGTTGGAGCAATATATTGAAGGCAGGGAGATCAATGTGGGGTTGCTGGGAAATTCCCCGCCCGAAGCCCTACCGCCTTGCGAAATCGTCTTTGGCCAAACCGGACCTCAGATCTATACCATTGAAGACAAGAAGGGGCAATCGGACAGGGAGATTCAGTGGCTCTGTCCGGCGCCCATCGGAAAGGAATTGACAGTCAAGGTAAAGGAGATCGCCATAAAAGCGTTTGCCGCCCTGGGGTGTTATGATTGTGCACGGGTGGATATGCGCCTGGACGCAAAGGGAAATCCTTTCATTCTTGAAATCAACAGCCTGCCCAGCCTTGGAGAGCATGGATCCTATGTTATTGCTGCAGGGCAAACCGGTCTCGATTTTTCAAAACTGGTCAACCGGCTGGTTGATACGGCCACGGCCCGTTATTTTGGTACTCCCAAACCGCCTCCGGCCCAAATAAAAGACCGGAATCTAAGCGACCATGTTTTTGCTTACCTGTCCAAACAAAGAGACGCCATGGAGAAACGGCTTGAAGAATGGGTGTCCATCTCAAGCCGGACCTATGATCCGGTGGGCAATCGAAACGCCATGAAACGGATCGGCAAAGAGCTGGAAGAGATCAAAATGCGCCCGGTAGAAGCGTTCACGGACAAGCGTTCGGTTAGGACCTGGGAAACAAAAGCAGGATTTGAAGGGGGAACCCTTTTTATTGGCCACTTGGATGTCCCCGTGGACCGCAGCACACCCACCCAACTCTTTAGGAGGGATCCGGAATGGCTTTATGGCGAAGGAATCGGCGCTTCCAGAGCGCCACTGGTTATGCTGACCTCTGCGCTTCGGGCGTTGAGGAATCGGCGCGTTTTGCATAAAATTCCTTTGGGTGTGCTCTACTATTCCGATGAAGGAAGGGATTGCCGATACAGCGCCGAGATTGTTCAGAAGGCGGCTGCAAAAGCAGCGCGTGTCCTGGTTTTGCGGCCCGGAAGTCTGAACGACAAAGTCATGGTCCAAAGAAGGGGCCAGAAAAAGTACCTGTTGACCCTCGAAGGCAAATCCCGTCGTCTGGGTCAATATGCCAAAATACCGGAGGTGCTCCTGCAGGCCTGCGGTAAATTTGTGGAACTCTCCAGCCTTTCCTCACGGAAAGACCGGGTTGCCCTCTCCGTGACGAATATCCAAACCGATGCCTATCCCATGCTCCTCCCTCACAGGGTGACAGCCAATCTGATGCTTAGCTACCTGGATCCTAAAAACGTATCACCCCTGGAAGAAAAAATGAGCAAAACTCTTTCCGGTGGTGCCTTTCGGTTCAATCTTGAAAGCATATCCGATCGACCGCCCATGAAAGAGAGAAGACATAATCTTCGTTTGGCCAAAAAATTGGCCGCCGTTGCGGATCAATGGGAAATCCCCTTGTTTCAAGAGTCATCTGTATGGCCCTCGGCAGGAGGCCTGGTTCCCGCGAGGGTGCCGGTGGTTTGCGGCGTTGGGCCTGTTTCAAAAGATCTTTATACGCCACAGGAGGGGATCAGTCGATCGAGCTTCATTCAACGAACCCTGCTCATGGCACAATTCTTATCTCAGGAATGGAAAAAGTGACCAATTCTCGAAAAAAATCAAAGACCGTTGATACGGATTTCATGGAGCCGGCACGCGTAAAAATTCCCCAGCCCCAACGCATCTCCGCAAGCCGGCACGGCATGGTGGCTACCGCGCATTTTGCGGCCACCAAGGCCGGAGTAGAGATCCTGGATCATGGTGGAAACGCCATGGATGCGGCTGTGGCCGCCGCTTTTGCCCTGGGTGTGTGTGAACCCCAGGCTTCGGGTTTGGGGGGGCAGACCATGATGTTGCTCCATGTGGCCGAAACCGGACAGACCGTCGCCGTCGATGGCTCTTCCCGGGCGCCTAACAGGGCGGTCATGGAGGCGCTCTCAATTAAAGCTTCTCGCCTTTTGGGATATGGGGCCACGACGGTTCCGAGCACCCCCGCCACCCTTGGCTATGTGCTGGAACGGTATGGCACACTCCGCCTTGAACAGGTTCTGAAACCCGCCATTGATTTGGCTGAAACCGGGGTTCAGATTACCGAATTGCAACGAAAACTCCAGAAACGAGAGCTACGGAATTTCAAGAAGGGAAATGCCGCAGGTCTTTTCTTGAGGGGGGGGGACAAACCTTACCCGGTGGGCCGGGTATTTAAACAGCCTGTACTCGCAAAAACCTTTAGTCGTCTGGCTGAAGCTGGCATCGAAGATTTTTACACGGGCCTTATCGGGGAGCGGATCTGTGAAGATATGGAGCAAAACGGCGGGTTTATCCAGAAAGATGATATGGCCAATATCCCATGGCCCATCGAACGTGAACCCGTTTCGTCTCGTTTCGGAAACATGTATATCTATACCATGCCGCCTCCCGGGGCAGGTCGAACTTTGCTCCAGATGCTCAATATCCTGAGGAAATTCCCCAAAAATTTGCGCAATCCGGATACACCTGAAGGGGCGCTGCTTCTGGCAGAGGTAATACGAAGGGCACAACTGGATCGAAGAGATCGTCCATTCGATCCCAACTTCTACCCCCAGATTCAGGACCGTCGTATGGTGGGAGACACCTACGCCAAGCTGGTCTCCAAACAGATCTTTTCCCGTCTGAAGGGCAGCGGCGAAACCACCCATCTTTCGGTCATGGACAAGCAAGGCAATACCGTGGCCCTGACCCAGTCCATTGAGCGGGTATACGGGGCCAAGGTGGCGACCCCTGATCTGGGCTTCCTCTACAACAATTACATGAGCGCCTTTGATTATGATGATATCTCCCATCCTTACTTTCTCAGACCCAACGGGGTTCCCTGGGCAAGCGTGGCACCCACCATCATTTTCAAAGCCAAGAAGCCGTGGCTGGCCATCGGATCGCCGGGCAGCGAGCGCATCACTTCCACGATTCTTCAAATCATAGTCCGCCTGGTATATCAGTCGCCATTCGATGCGGTGGCTGCCCCCAGGCTCCACTGCTCCTTCGACGGCAAGGTCTCCCTGGAGGCAGCCTACATGCGAGATGATATCCCAAAAGCGCTTGCAAAAAGAGGGTTTACAATTGATATCCGGGAACCCATGAGCTTCTATTTGGGCTGCATCCAGATGGTCCTTTCGGAAAGTGAGGAATTTATCGGCGTGGCGGATCCCAGGCGGGATGGATCGGCGGGAGCACCGGAAAAATGAGCCTGCCGCTGCTCATATCAGTGCCCCATGCGGGTCTTCGTGTTCCGCCGGAAGTGGAAACTCTCTGCATCCTTAATGAGGAAGAGATCATTCGGGATGGAGATGAAGGGGCCGGCCGGATTTATCATCCACTGAAGGAAATGGTCGCGGCCTTTGTGACCACGGACATCGCTCGGGCCATTGTCGACATGAATCGAGCGGAAAGGGATCGGAGAAAAGATGGGGTTGTCAAAACCCATACTTGTTGGGATGTGCCGGTTTATGGCGAGAAACTTGGGGAAGGGATCGTCCGAACCCTCATTGAAAAATACCACCGGCCTTACCATGAAAAATTGACACGGTTTGCCGAAGATGTGATCATGGGTGTCGATTGCCACACCATGGCCGCCCAAGGACCTCCGGTAGGGAACGATTTCGGTGTAACCCGACCCCATCTATGCTTGAGCGACTATGGCGCTACCTGCCCCAGGGAATGGACCTTTTCTCTGGCGGCATGTCTCGAGCAGGCTTTTGGGACAAAAGTCTCCATTAACCATCCGTTTCGGGGAGGACACATCATCCGTTCACACGCAAAAGAAGTCCCTTGGATACAATTGGAGCTTTCCCGAGGCCGTTTCATGAGTGAGAGGTCAAAGAGCGAATGTGTCCACATGGCTTTGAAAGCCTGGGTCGCAGGGCTGAAACATCATTTAGGTTAGTTATTTGTGTTGCATGCTGAAGTTATAACGATCAAGCAGGTTTTAAGGGCATATGGCAGGAAAAAGTGAACTGTTAGAATATATCGTCAATCCGCTCAGGAGATTTGGCTCGAATATCGTGGGGGCTTGCCGGGATCTCCTTCCAATCATACTCGTTATCCTGATCTTTCAATTGGCTGTGGTGCGCCAGCCCTTTCCTGTTTTTCTGGATGTATTCATCGGCCTTATTTTCGTTATTTTCGGGCTAGCCCTTTTTGTTGTGGGCCTGGAAATAGGGCTCTTTCCCATGGGTGAGGCAATGGCGGAGGCCTTTGCCCGCAAGGGAAGCCTTTTCTGGCTGCTCCTGTTCGGGTTTGGACTCGGCTTCTCCACGACCATCGCGGAGCCGGCGCTCATCGCGGTAGCGAAAGAGGCCTCCATGGTGGCGGCCAACGGGAAACTCATCGCTTCCGATCCGGCATCCATGGGATCCTATGCCCTGGGGCTCAGGATCACCGTTGCATTTTCCGTAGGGATTGCCATTTTGGTGGGCCTCATCCGAATCCTCAAGGGATGGCCCGTCCAATACCTGATTATCGGCGGTTACACGGCCGTTATGATCATGACTGCCTTTGCACCGAAGGAAATTGTGGGGGTCGCTTATGATTCGGGGGGCGTCACCACCTCGACGGTGACGGTGCCCTTGGTGGCTGCCCTGGGTGTTGGGCTGGCGTCTACGATCCGTGGGCGTAATCCGCTGGTGGACGGCTTCGGGCTCATTGCGTTTGCCTCATTATTGCCCATGGTATTCGTTATGGGTTACGGATTAATCCTTTTTCGCTGAGTCACGGAAACTTAAATGGAACTATTGATTAAGTTCGGTCATACGCTCGTCCTCACGGTGAAAGATGTATTTCCGGTTCTGGCCTTACTGTTATTCTTCCAGCTTGTGGTTTTACGTAAACCCATACCGAACTGGAAACGAGTGGTGGCGGGCTTCGTATTCGTCCTTATGGGGTTGGCCCTCTTTTTGGACGGTTTGGAGACCGCTCTGTTTCCCATCGGTAAGATTATGGCGAAACAGTTGTCATCGCCAGAATTTGTTTTCGGATCAAAAACAGCCCCTCCTGGCGCCCCCTGGCATGCCTATGCCTGGGTGTATATTTTCGGTGCATTGATCGGATTTGCCACGACCGTTGCGGAACCGGCGCTCATCGCTGTGTGCTATAAAGCCAGTGAAGTCTCTCGCGGCGCTCTCAGCCAGTGGGGATTGCGGTTGGCCGTTGCCGTGGGAGTGGCCATCGGTATCGGCGTCGGCACATTTCGCATTGTTACGGGAACGCCGCTTTATGTTTATATCATTGCGGGATATGTTATTGTGGTGATTCAGACGGTGTTTGCTCCCCGGGATATTATCGCCCTTGCCTATGATTCAGGGGGGGTTACCACTTCCACCGTGACCGTGCCCCTGGTGGCGGCCCTGGGTCTGGGTCTATCCGAGGCGATTCCGGGCCGGAATCCCGCACTGGACGGATTCGGATTGATTGCCTTTGCCAGTGTCTTTCCCATAATGAGCGTAATGGGGTACGCACAGCTTGCACACTGGTTGGAACTGCGGAGCCTGCGGGCGAGCAGAAAGGAGAGGTGACATGCACCTGAAGTTGATAGTTGTAATGGTCAAAACCACGGAAACCGATCGCATTGTAGACGCCGCCAAGGCATCCGGCGGTACAGGGGCCACCATCATTCCCGCCCGCGGTACGGGCATACACGAGGCAAAGACCTTTTTCGGTCTGACCCTTGAAGCGCAGACCGACGTGGTGCTCTTCCTTTTGGAGGAGCACCTGGTGGATCCGGTGCTCAAGGCCGTTTATGAGGCGGGACGCTTTAAAGAGCCGGGCACGGGCATCGCCTTTGTAATGGATGTGGAGCGCGCCATGGGACTTCGAAGCCAGATCGAATACTTCAAGGAAGTGGAAAAGCAATGATAATGAGCAGCGTGGGTATTCCCTTTCTCCAATACATCGATATTCCTCCTGACCCTCACTGAAAACAGGGACAGAGAGATGGGGTCATGAAATTCCTATTTGGGCAGTTTGCCTATAAGTTCATCGGAACCAGTGAGCGAAACATCAGAATGTTATTGAAGTTTTTGCTCTTCATGACAAGCAGATTATCAGCCGGGCGACCCTTGACAGAAGCATCTCAAAACTGCACACGGCCGGGGCTGATCTGGTGATGTCTTTTTGAGAACAATGAGTTAATTGATTGGATAAAAGAACGCTTTGCAGCGTTTCCATTATCCCAGCGATACGGAGTTCTTCTGATACGTTTCTTATGCTGTATCACCTTGAAAAGGGAGTGTTTAAAGAAGGTTCCACATGCCGTATAATGACGCGTTTTTTATTTCACGGCGGTATACGTCTGTGATATGCTGATCTAATACTTTTTCATTCGCTTCAGTCATCATTCTCAATGGGAAATTGGACAAAGGGTCACCAACGATGAATAGCGCTTACGATTCCACAAAACTGCCCCGTTCTGATGAAGGCTTGGCCAAGATGGTTGTCAGCGTAGCAAAGGCAACACAAGCTGCTGGTATCATTTGTATTACTGAAACAGGGGCACTGGCCCAACATCTTCATCGCCTGTCAGGCGAGTTCCGGCTCATTGCCACCACGAGCAGTGGCGAAACATATGAAACCCTGACAGAGGCGGGTTTGGAGGTCATACGCCTTCCCCTTCGCACGGCCGACAAGTACACTCAGATCCGCCATGCTATTTCGGTGGTTCTTCGGTCATCCAATGTTTCGGTCGGAGATTTCGTCGTCTGCGCAATCGGTCGTGATGTTTATCAGGAAGGGGGCGATCTTATTGTTCTGACCGAATTGGAGGGAAGTTTAAAAAAACCTGCCGTCTACGATCTTCTCAAACTCACGGATGGGATTCAGCCCACGGTTCTGGAGTCTGCCGTCATGGTCGCTTGCAAGGTCGGACGCGCGGCCCGGCGCGGAAAGCGTATCGGTGCCATTTTTATGCTTGGGGACTCTATCAACGTCCTCGGAGGGAGCAAGCAACTGGTCCCCAATCCTTTTCAGGGGCACGACAAGGCCAACCGTATGCTGACAAACCCCGGCATCCACGATGCCCTTGTTGAATTGTCAAAACTCGATGGCGCCTTTGTTGTCCGTGGTGATGGTTTCATCCAGGCGGCGGGCGTTTTTTTGACTTCCCCACTCACCGAAACTGAACTGGTTTCCGGTCTCGGAGCACGACACGCTGCCGCTGCCGCGGTCACCATGCGTACGAGGGCGACTGCAGTCGTTGTTTCAGCCACCGATGGGCAGGTACGAGGTTTTTCAGGGGGTAAGATGGTCATCCAGATAGATCCGGAGATTGCGCACGGGCACATCAGCATGATTGAGTAAGATGGGGTTTTATCAGATCCTCTCCCTCCGGACAGCTTCCTTTGCTACATGCCTCCGAGCTTTGGCAGAACCGCCGCCGCAAAACTTAAAACAAAAAAGAAGCCGCACATGTCCGTGACCGTCGTCAGCAGTGGGCTGGAAACCAGGGCCGGATCCAGCTTCAGCCGCTTGAGCAACAGGGGCAACATGCCGCCGAGGGTGACGGAAACCAGCGTATTGGCAGCCAACGCACCGCCAACCACCATGCCAAGCCATGGGTTTCCCTTCCAGAAAAAGGCGACCCCTCCAAGCAGCAACCCAAGCACCAGTCCGTTGATGATGCCGATTTTGACTTCCTTTGCCAGCACCCAGAGCAGTTCGCCGGGTCGGACCAATCCCAGAGCGAGTTCACGCATGGAAACCGCCGCAGCCTGGTTGCCTGAACAGCCGCTCATGTCGCTGACCATGGGTAAAAAAACCGCGAGGATAATAGCTGCGGCAAGGGTGTCCTGATAAAGGGCAATGACGCTTGCTGCGATGAGATTGAGCACAATATTTAAGCTCAGCCAGGACAGACGACGTCCGGAGCGGGATAACAGGGGCATGGCCCGGAACTCCTCGCCGCCAATAATACCGCTCAGCCGTAAAAAAGCTTTTGTTTTCTGCTTATTGATTGCCTCCTCAACGGCATTGGGCAGCACCACACCGACCAGCCGTTGACCATCATCCACAACCGGAACACCAAACAGGTGATGTTTTTCGAAAAAGTCTTCAAGTTGCTTAAGGGAACTCTTGTCCGACACACTGAGGGGAGAAGAGATCATTACCTGGGTAAGCTGGGTCTCACGGCCGGGAAAAAGCAGATCGTGCATGCGAAGGACACCGGCCAGCTTGCCTTCCCCATCAACCACATAAAAATACAGAACATGGTAATTGGCGTATTTACTCCGATTGATCTGCATGTCATGGAGTACGTCTCGGATGGTATCGTCGGTTTTATAGACAAGGAACTCAGAAATCATGAGTCCTCCGGCGCTATCCGCTGCGTACTCCAATAATATTTTTGCTTCTTCGGCGCCTTTCCCGCCCATTTTCGCCAGAATGGCCTGACTGGCATCCCCATCCATTTCGCCCAGCACATCAACAAGATGATCGCTGGTCAGCTCCTCCATGATAGCCGCTGCCTGTTCCGATGGCATGTCTTCCACCAAATCCGCGGCCTGGACTTCCGGGATGTCCTCAATCACGTCGGCGGCCTCCTCGGGGCTGAGAAGGCTGAAGAGACGAAATTGTTCTTTTTCTGTCAGTCTCGATATGGCCCTGGCTGTCTCCGACGGGCTGAGTGTATCAAAAAATTTTGTCAATTCAACGCTGTTTTCTGCATCGATCAGTTCACTGAGCGTTTTCCAGGGGGGCCTTACATCACTCATCAATAACCTCTTGTATGGGTTGTTCTTGAATCCTTGATTGAATCGAAGTGCGCATTAATGAAAACTGTTTACTTTCTTTTGTCGTTCAACGTCGGTCCTCACATTTCCTTCTTTTCCACGTTCATGATTTCTTTTGAATCCTTGGCGCGGTCGAAATTGTTGACTTGTTCCTGGGAAAGCAGCAAGTCTTTCATGCTGTAAATCTGCATCCGGTATGACTGGGTAAACAACCAGTTTAACAGCAAAAGGGACGCAATTTCCATTTCCTTAACCTTTTTCTCGGCAACTTCATTCAGGGTGTTCTTGATAGATTTGTTGTCGCCCTCTTCGATCTTTGCAAAAGTCGTCAGCAGGCTTTGGCATCCCGTATAATATGCCGCTTTCTTCTCGCCGAAGGCTTCCACATAAAGCAATGGGAACATGCCTATGAAATCAAAATCGACCTAAAAGGGTTCCTAACTCAAGAGAGACTGCCGCCTTCTTTACGGTCTCAGGCCAGCCAGAGTGACGCCTCTTCGAGTTCCTGAAACAAGGTTCGACCGACCGAATCTGGAAAGGGCTTTTTTAAAACACGTATTCCCTTGCCGGTCCGACCCACGGCGACGGCTGCAAATTGCTTCGCGCCGGCTTCCTCAATGATCGCTTTGCCCACATTTGATTCAGGGATCACCTTGACCCGAATCGGTTCTGATGAAATGCCGTCTGAAACCAGCGTCTCTTTGAGGGGAGGGCGTCGAATACATTTACTTAACCTTGATTTCAATTTCTTTCTTCTTGGCTTCTTCCACTTTTGGTAGCGTTACCTTCAAAACGCCTTTGTCGAAAACCGCCTCGACCTTGTCGGTTTTAACATTCACAGGGATTCGAAAGTAAAGTTTGTCCATCTCTCCACGAAATGAACTGACCTCTCCAAAGGGTTTCCACGGAACTAGTTCCATATCTATTACCTCCTTATGCTGCACTATTGAGGCGCACCCCGGACCTTTGTCCAAAAATGTTACAAACACCAATTTTTTCAGGTGAAATCTGCGTGGATTGCGTACCGGTGAATAAAAAAGTTGTGCAAGTTTCAGGCAGAGTTTTCATGTTGTCCCGAAACACGTCCTGTCCGAAGGGATCTATGTTTTTCAGGCAACTGCAATTGATAAAGACTTTAGAAACTTTGTGGCAATTTCTTTTCATGGTATTGAATAATTCCCATGCGGATGACCCATCAAAGTCGCCGGCAAGTTTCAAGTGAAGATTGTATCCGTTCTGATGCCTGAGGATTTTAAAATTAGATGCCATGATGTCATATTCCCCCTTTCAAATATTTAGGTGTACACGGGTTCGAAATAAGCAAACGTAAATTGCATACAGCATAAAGCGTGCCACAAGAAACAGAGGAGGAGTTTAAATGCAAAAGACCCTGATAAACCAAAACTTTTTGCATTAGAATCCGGTTATGGCCTTTGATCCTATGGTTGAGTTTCAATCCATGTGCTTGGAGTTTCAGAATGTTTTGCAACTTGTAAAATCCGATAGGCTGAATCCCGTTAAATTCTAATAAACAGCTGTTTCCGCAAGATTATAATTAATGAGAATTTCAAATTCCGATGCTGGGAAAATTGGAACTTAAAGTTCTCAATTCGAATTTTCCTTTGGGAGTATTCCCGCCCCCATCGCACGCCTGAAGACCTAAAATTAAATTTTTTCGCCATATCCGGAATCATTAATTCCTCCGTTTTTAAATTCGATCGAAATAGTCCTTCCAAATAACAATAGCTTGTATTTTGGCATGCCTTTTGCTGGGCAACGGCTTCAGTGATTTATTCTTGACAAGGAAGGCATTGCTGCTTTCCTTGTGCGGCAAATTCGGTATCTGCTTAAAAAGGGAAACAGACACCGTATATCTCTTGTGAGATTTAATATTTATCCGAACTTTAATGGAGCGGAAGGCTTTTATGCTAAGTTCCTATCGGAACGTAAAAGGAGGTTTTGAAATGGAATCGAAAAATAGGGTTAAACAAGCAAAGAAAACCATCAAACGCAGACGGGTGACCATGACCTTTGAGGCGCCTTATGCGGGAGCTGTTTCACTGATGGGCGATTTCAATCAGTGGAATGAAAAGAAGCACCCCATGAATAATGGAAAACACGGCATGTGGAAAAAAATCATCATGGTTCCGCCGGGTCAATATGAATACCGGTTCCTAGTGGACGGGCAGTGGCACAATGATCCCGCCAACGATCAGATTTGCGCCAACTGCTTCGGCAGCACCAACAATATCCTGGAAATCAAATAGAGCCCGACAGGAGAATCAATTGAATCTACATCAAAATGAAACCACGATGTGATAAATGTATACGCCTTATTGTGTAATGGGAATTTAGCCATGCGTCCACATTATCGTCATATCCGTTTTATCGGCTGGCTTCTTTTTATCCTCCTGTATTTAAGCGCTGTCCCAACTCTCGCCTATGAACCGGCGCCGGAACCTCGGAACGTGTCCCCCATGTCTTCCGTGGAAAACCTTGAAGATCTTCTGGGCATCATGGAAAGCCCCACAAAACGGGAAGCTTTTACCCGGAATCTCAAAGGTCTCCTTGAAGCCAAACGCGCTGCGAAGGCTGACAAAATAAAACAAGGGTCCGGCAAAAAGGATGAAAATCTGTGGATTCTTCGTCTGGTTTTTGATCAATTCGACCGGATTTCCCGGGATCTTAGAAAGGAAACCATTGCCCTGGGAATCATGCTTGAGGAGCTGCCGGAAACTTTTGAGGATGCCAGGGGTTTTTTCACCCATACGGAAAACCGGCCCCGAATGCGTATTCTGTTATTGGACACTGCCGTGGCACTTCTGGCGGCCCTGTTGCTTGTTTTTTTTCTGAGATATCCGATCCGTTCCACAACGACCAGGATAAAAGACCTGCCCACCAAGATCGGATGGGGTTTTGTTTACATCTTGCTCAAAGCCCTCCCTTTTGCAGCTCTTTTTATCGTATTCGACATCATGTTTCGGGTTTTTCCTTCGTTTTTAAAAGGCCGGACCCTTGTTCTTCTCTTGTTCACACTCCTGTTTCTTTACCATTTGGTCATGGCGGTTTTTCATGTACTCCTTTCACCGGAAGAGTCCCATGCCCGCCTGGCACCCTTTACCGACGAAAACGCCAATTACCTGTGGATATGGACAAGACGGTTTGCGCTTTACGCCTTTTTTTACTTCTTGGTGACCCGATCGTTTATGTGGACTCGGGAACCGCAGCTTTATTTTTCCTACCTGAGGGGCCTTTTGTTATTCCCCTTTCCACTTATGCTAACCGTGTTTATTTTTCAGATCGCCCGTGAAGTTCGTTTGAAGCATGGAATTACGCAAGCGATAGATGCCACACCTTCTGAAGATGTGATTGATTTAGAGGATTCAAAAACAAAGAACAAACGGTTTCTTTCAGCCTTTATCCGGTACTGGCCCATTTTGGCGACCGGTTTTGCCTGGGCGATTTCACTGGCGCTTATCCTGAATTTTGAAAAGGGCTTTGAGTACCTTTTTCGTGTAACCCTGGGAACGGCTGCTGTGATCATTTTGCTGGTCATCTTGTTATGTTCTCTTGACCTGGCTTTTCGACGGTTTTTTCGAATCAAAGACCACACAAGGCAGCGATTCCCGGGGCTTGAAAAGAAAGCCAACCGTTACCTGCTCATCGTTAAAAAGGGCCTGGAGGCCGCCTTGATCCTTGCGGGTCTGGGCGTTATTGGTCAAATCTGGGGAATCCCTGTGTCCACTTTTGCGGCCTCCGATATGGGCGCCATGATTATCCTGCGGACTGTTGCCATCGCTTTCACCGTGGCTGTCATTGCGGCCGTCATCGAAATCAACAATGCCGTGGCAGGGTATCTCATCAAGGAGAAACGGGGGTGTAAAAAAAGAGATGTCAGCCAGAAGCAGAAAACCCTTGTTCCCGTCATCCAGACCGCCATCAACATTGCGGCAGTCTTTGTGGGCGGCATCATCGTACTGGAACGGATGGGGGTCAACACCACCCCCATCCTGGCCGGCGCGGGAATCGTGGGGTTGGCCGTGGGTTTTGGTTCCCAGACCCTGGTCAAAGACCTGATCAGCGGTCTTTTCATCCTGTTTGAAGAGAGCATTCGTGTGGGCGACTGGGCCATGGTGGGAAATCAGGGCGGATCGGTGGAGTCCGTGGGCCTCAGAACCGTAAAACTGAGAGATATGAACGGCACCCTGCACGTGATCTCAAACAGCAGCATCGACTCACTGAGCAATTTTTCCAAGGATTTTTCACGGACCGTCATGGATATCGGCGTGGCCTATCGAGAAGACGTGGACCAAGTCATTGAAGTGCTGAAGGAACTTGGCGGAGAGCTTCAAAAAGATCCGGATCACGGACCCAATATCCTGGAACCCCTTGAGGTTTTGGGACTGGACCGGTTTGAAGATTCCGCCGTTATCATTCGCGCTCGATTCAAAACCAAGCCCTTGAAACAGTGGGGTATCAAACGGGCGTTTTACCGGCTTATGAAGCGGGCTTTCGACGAACGCGGCATTGAAATCCCCTTTCCCCATCGCACCGTTTACATGGGAGAGCCGAAGCAGGGGACCGCTCCACCCTTACATGTGGATATGCAATCAAATTCTCCCGAACCCTGAGCCGGTTGAAGGTAAAATCACCCAAAACCGAACCGCTTTTTCGCTTGGGTTCCCAAAAAAGGAGGTAATCCGTTTTGAGACTGTTTAAGAAGATTTCACTTTAAAAGAAGCCCGTTGGAGTGGGTGATGCGAAGGTTTTTCGATACCTCTTTCTTTCGACGGAGAAAAGCCTTTTGATCCATTCATTTTCTACATTCAGAGACGGATATTCATTTCTAAAAATCAAAAATGCATGCGGAGGGAGAATCCTCCGCATGCAAGCCTGGTCATCAATACATATCTTCATCAGACGGCATTGAAGATGCTTTTTTCTTTTCGGGTTTTTCAGCCACCATGGCCTCCGTTGTCATGAGCAAGCCGGATACAGATACCGCATTTTGAAGGGCAAACCGCGTTACTTTGGTGGGATCGACAATCCCGGACATCATGAGGTCCTCAAAAAGCCCCATTTCCGCGTTAAATCCGAAATTCCCTTCCCCTTCTTTGACTTTCTGAACAACAACCGAAGCCTCAAATCCCGCATTTTCCGTAATCTGCCGAATGGGTTCTTCCAGAGCCCGTTTGATAAGTTTAACCCCCAGTTGTTCCTCTCCATCCAGCAAGACATTTTCAAGGGCATTCATAGCCCGAAGGTAGGCGACGCCTCCACCTGGCACAATTCCTTCTTCCACAGCGGCCCGGGTGGCGTTTAAGGCGTCTTCCACCCGGTCCTTTTTCTCCTTCATTTCCATTTCCGTGGCGGCGCCCACGTTGATTACGGCCACACCTCCGAGCAGCTTGGCCAGTCTTTCCTGGAGCTTTTCCCGGTCATAATCGCTGGTGGTTTCATCAATCTGGGCGCGAATCTGTTTCACCCGCCCATTTAGGTCTTCCCGGTCTCCGCCCCCGTCCACAATGGTGGTGTTATCCTTATTCACACTGATCCGCTTTGCGGAGCCCAAGTCCCCGACTGTCACGTTTTCCAGTTTTAGACCGAGTTCTTCGCTGATGACACGCCCGCCGGTGAGGACGGCAATATCCTGCAATATCTCTTTCCGGCGGTCTCCGAATCCGGGAGCCTTGACCGCCGCACATTTCAATGTACCCCGGAGTTTATTCACCACCAGGGTTGCCAAGGCTTCGCCATCTACCTCTTCGGCAAGGATGAGCAGTGGCCTTCCCACACCGGCTATTTCCTCAAGTATTGGGAGAAGGTCTTTCATAAGACTGATCTTTTTTTCATTCAAGAGGATGTAGGGCTCTTCCAGTTCCACCTCCATTTTTTCTGGATTCGTGACGAAGTAGGGACTGAGATATCCCCTGTCAAACTGCATACCCTCCACGATTTCCAGGATGGTTTCCATACCCTTGGCTTCTTCCACGGTAATCACGCCTTCCTTGCCCACCTTTTCCATGGCCTCGGCGATGATGTCTCCGATGGCGTGATCATTGTTTGCTGAAATGGCGCCCACCTGAGCGATTTCCTTTTTGTCTTGGGTCGGTTTAGAGAGGGTCTTCAGCTCCTCGACTACCACTGCCGAAGCCTTGTCGATACCGCGTTTCAGAGCCATGGGATTGGTCCCGGCGGCAACCAGTTTGATTCCCTCACGATAGATGGCTTGTGCCAGGATCGTTGCGGTGGTCGTGCCGTCTCCCGCTGCATCGGACGTCTTTGAAGCCACCTCCTTAACCATTTGGGCACCCATATTCTCAAACTTGTCAGCCAGTTCGATCTCTTTGGCTACCGTCACCCCATCTTTGGTAATCTTGGGTGCGCCCCAGGATTTTTCAATCAGGACATTACGTCCTTTTGGGCCCAGCGTGACTTTGACCGCGTTGGCCAGCGTATTCACACCTTTGAGCATTTGTTCTCTGGCTGTTGCGCTGTATTTAATTTCTTTTCCTGCCATGGTTCGAATCCTCCCTTGTCAGTTCGATAATATACCCAGGATGTCGTCTTCTTTAAAAATTAGATGTTCTATCCCATCGATTTTGATCTCTGTGCCGGAATACTTGTTGAAAAGGATTTTGTCGTTCTTTTTCACCTCCAGTGGAAACCGCTTGCCAGAATCATCCAGTTTGCCGGGGCCTACCGCCACAACCCGCCCTTCCTGAGGCTTTTCTTTAACGGTATCGGGAATGATGATTCCCCCGCTGGTTTTTCCTTCGGCATCAATTCGAATGGCAAGGACTCGATCACGCAATGGTTTGATGTTCATCAGATTGCCTCCTTTTATGCACAATAGCCTATTTAACTTCTGATCTGGATGTATCTCTTTTAAGGTGCTGGAAAGAATTTATTCCAAGGCCTTGACCCACGATACAAGCAATCTCCGTGCCAAGGTTTTAAGCCAGGATTATTCGTCATTTTCTTTAAGAAATTGGTATGTTGGAAGTGGGAAATCGGAACTTAAAATACCTTTCTTCGGGCAAAGAAGATCTGGGAGTTCTCTTTTGGAAACGGTTAATGCGCGTATATTTTTTCAATGAATGGTTTGTTCCGAATGATGAAACATTGGAGATTCCCCATCCTGACCATAAAAGGCTTGAAATGTTTCAAAAACAACCGCTCGAAAGCCTTTTTGGCATAAATATGGCATGACGAAAAAAGCCGATAGGCATTGGTAAGCCATGAAATCACGCAACATATGGTGTTACACGAAAAAAATGAATGGGAATTGAAAATGCCGCATCCTTTAAATGACCGAAAGGTAGCTGTCAAAGGAATTCTGCTGCCATCGGAATGGGATGAAAATGGAGCCGTTATTGCGCTCACTTTATTCACGTTTGATGAGGATGAATACAAAGTGGACCGTAGTGAAACAACGCGGGAATTGCTTGATGTGTTGCAGCAGGAACTTCTAGTTGAGGGGTCTTATCGATGGGAGCAGGACAGAAAAATTATTCGGATAACAGAATTTCATCTCTTTCAGGTCTTTTAGCCTGCAGATTTGGAAGTAAGCAGCTACGGAGGGACCATGGCTGAAGCAATCCAAAATCATGCCATATCCATTCTCAGCATGCTTGATGGGGCCAAATCCCAGGCGCCGATTATCGCGGCGGAACTGGAAATGCCGAAACGCTTGGCGGCTGATCCCCATCAACCATTGGAAACGAGACTGGAGGCCTACGAGGATATCGTTGAATCGGAAGTGGGCGACACGAGCCTGACGAGATCCCGGAATCTTGAGCGGGATGTGGGCCTTCGGCAGATATATTTAAAATTTGAAGGGGGAAATCCAACAGGTGCTCAGAAGGACCGCATCGCCTTTGCCCAGGCCATGGACGCCCTGCGGCGTGGATTTGATACCATATGCGTGGCCACCTGCGGCAATTACGGCGCTGCCATGGCCATCGCTTCCTCAATGGCGGGGTTGCGATGCATTGCCTATATTCCGGAAGGATACCACACGCGCCGAATCCGTGAAATGACGGATTTTGGTGCGGAGATTGTGCGTGTTCCCGGGAATTATGAGAATGCGGTGATGGCATCAAGGGCAAGGTCAGATTTGGATGAAATTTATGATGCCAATCCCGGGGGGGCCAACACGGCCATACAACTGAAAGCATATGGGGAAATTGCCTACGAAATTTACGATGAATTGCGGGACGCACCGGCTGTGGTGGCGGTCCCCGTATCAAACGGCACCACCCTTGCGGGTATCTACAGGGGTTTCTCGAGCCTCTACCGACGAGGAAAGACCTCCCGAATTCCCCGCATGGTGGCCGGTTCTTCCCATAATAAGAACCCGATCATTCGGGCCTATGTAAAGAAAACACCCTGCTGCGAGGACCTCTCACCCGATCGGATCCGGGAAACACCGATCAACGAACCACTCATTAACTGGCATGCCATTGATGGGGATCATGCCCTTGAAGCCATTCGCAATACCAATGGTTGGGCCTCCAATGCCAGCGACCGGAATATGACGACCTATGCACGAATGATTCGCCATAAGGAAGGGCTCAACGCCCTCCCTGCTTCGACGGCGGGTCTGATTGCGCTCATGGAAAAACACCGAAAAGCGCCACTGCCGGGAGATCGGTATGTGGTTATTCTCACGGGGAGAAATCAATGAAAAAAAGTCTTGATGGTAATGCCATTGTCTATTGTGAAGGCGCTTTTGGAACGACCAATGGAAAAACCGCCCACGGTCTGGTTCGACGATCCCGACGCTACCGTATTCTTTCGGTGGTGGATTCCCGCCATGCGGGTGAAGATGCAGGCTTCATTTTGGACGGCACAAACAACCACATTCCCATCCACAAAAACATCCGTGATGCCATTGAGGTTTTCAGCGGCAGTTCCCGTGCGGCCACGCATTTGGTGGTGGGACTGGCACCGGACGGGGGGCGTCTTCCCCCATCCGCACGGAAAGATGTCCTATTCGCTTTGGATCATGGCCTGCATGTGGATTCCGGTCTTCATGATTTTCTCTCTGAGGACGCGGAGATGATGGCAATGGCTGAAAAAATGAATGTTCGGATCAGGGACATTCGAAAATCACCTGAAAAAAAGAACCTTCATTTTTTTAATGGGAAGATCGAAGACGTATCCTGCCTGAATGTGGCGGTTCTGGGAACTGATTCTGCCATCGGAAAACGTACCACCGCATGGATTCTAGCGGATACGTTACAATCGGAGGGCTTTTCCACCGAAATGATTGGGACAGGTCAGACGGCCTGGATGCAAGGGGTTTCATACGGCATTATCCTGGATTCCCTGATCAACGATTTTGTGTCAGGTGAGATTGAGCATGCCGTATGGCGGGCGTGGCGTGAGATTCTTCCTGAGGTAATTATTCTCGAGGGACAGGGGAGCCTCATGAATCCGGCCTATCCGGGCGGTTTTGAAATCCTCGCGGCCGGACGGCCGGATATGGTGGTGCTTCAACATGCACCGGGCAGACGGGAGTACGATGGTTTTCCAGGTTACCCCCTCCATCCACTGAAAAAACAGATCCAGGCCATTGAACTGTTGTCGGAAAAACCGGTGGTTGCCGTAACAGTGAACCACGAAGGACTGAAGCCCGGGGATATTCACCGGGTTTGCCGTGAGATCACCCATAATACGGGCCTTCCCGCTTTTGATGTTCTTCAAGACGGGGCCAAGGAACTGGTGCGGATTCTGGAACCTCATATCAAATCGTAAGGAACGGGTGAAATGGTTGAGAAAAAAAATAACTCCACGGCAGGAACTGAAAAGGACCCGCTTGCAACATTGCACGTCATAGAACGGCTTGAGGTGGGACCGGTTCAACTGGAAAAGCGCCGCTTGATCGCTGAATATCGGGTAACCCGGAACGGTCAGACTGAAACCAGGGAATTGATCTACAAATTTGAAGAGGATGTGTTTGACCCCAATGCGACGGATTGTAAAAATCTGGCGGAAATGATGGCCGTCCAGATAGCCCTGAATTATGGGCTGTTCTGCAAAGAAATCGCTTTTTTGGGTTCATTTGACAAGGACGACCGGCGGTTTATTCGGGATATGGCCCGAAATACGGCAAGGGAGATCTATGTCAAGAAATTTCTGGAACCCAATCCTTTTCTTAGAGGGCCGGCGGCGGAACTGCCGACCATTAAAAAAGAGACTTATCTCACCACGAAACTCCTGTTCGAGGGAAAAAATGAGCCCGCGAAGGATCCTGCCGCATATGGTTCAGCATGGGAAAAGCGGGAAGGAGAGGCGTCGCGCTACGCGGTCCTTAGCAGCGGTGGAAAAGACAGCCTCCTGAGCTATGGTTTATTGAATGAAATGGGTTTGGAGGTGCATCCTGTTTTTTTGAATGAATCAGGCAAACACTGGTTCACGGCCCTGAATGCCTATCGATATTTCCGGGATAGCATTCCCCACACATCCCGGGTCTGGACCAATTCGGACCGGATTTTCAATTGGATGCTGCGACACCTGCCCTTTATTCGAAAAGACTTCGCTAATGTACGTTCAGATGAATATCCTATTCGATTATGGACCGTTGCCGTGTTCATTTTCGGTGCGTTGCCCCTATTGCTGAAAAGAGGTGTGGGACGGTTGGTGATCGGCGATGAATTCGATACCACCCGCCGGCTGTCCCATAAGGGAATTACTCACTATGACGGACTTTATGACCAGAGCCGGTATTTTGATAATGCCCTGACCCGATATTTTTATCGGAAGGGTTGGGGCATCAGCCAGTTTTCCATCCTGAGATCCATGTCGGAACTGCTCATCGAAAAAACTCTTGCTGAGCGGTACGGGGAATTGCAGCAGCACCAGGTTTCTTGTCACTCCGCCCACAAGGATGGGGAAAATATCAAACCTTGCGGCAGCTGCGAAAAATGCATGCGGATTGTGGCCATGCTGTTGGCCATTGATGCCGATGTCACCCATTGTGGATACACCACCGAACAGGTGAATCGCTGTCTTATGCAGGTGGCGGAAAAGGGCGTTCATCAGGAGGTGGACGGGATACAATATCTGGCATTTCTGCTTCACCAAAAAGGCTTACTATCGAAACCCGTGATAGGGAGGGTGCGTGGGTCAAAACAGACTCAAGTCATGAAACTTCGTTTTGAATCGGAAAAATCTCCCCTGGACGGCATTCCCCTGGAAATCCGGGAACCTCTTTACCGGATCTGTATGGAGCACGCAAAAGGGGCTGTCAGGCGGCGCGGCCGGTCTTGGGAGCAGATGGATCTATGGACGGATTCCGTCATGGGCCGGCCTTATCCGTTTGAGCACCCGACGTCCATGCCCTTTCACAGGGAAAAACGTGCGGCGGATCCCAGTGGAAAAATTTGCGATTATCTTCTCGGCGAACTCACATGGCCGGAAGCGGAACGCCGGTTTCAGGAGGTGGATGTGGCTTTGCTGCCGGTGGGCGCCATTGAACAGCATGGCCCGCACCTGTCCCTGGATTGCGATGCCTTTGACGCGGATTATCTTGCAAAGGCCGTGGCGGAGCTCTGTAAATCGCCCAGACCCCTGGTTCTTCCGCTGGTTTCATACGGTGTTTCCTATCATCATGAGGACTTTAGTGGCACCCTCAGTGTCAACCCCGAGACTCTTTCCCAGATGGTGTACGATATCGGCATGAGCGCCGTGAAGCACGGTATCACCAAGCTGGTGATTGTCAACGGGCATGGCGGAAACAGCCCGGCCCTTCATTTCGCGGCCCAGATGATCAACCGGGATGCCCATATCTTTACCTGTGTGGATACGGGGGAGAGCAGCGATCCGGACATCAATGCCATGGCGGATACACCCAACGACGTCCATGCGGGTGAAATTGAAACCAGCACCAGTCTGGTCACCCGGCCCCATATGGTACGTTCCAACAAGATCAAGAAATTTGTACCCCGTTTTTCCAGCCGTTACCTGGATTTCACTTCCAAACGAAGCGTGGGGTGGTATGCTCACACCTCAAAGATTTCTCCATCCGGCGTCATGGGCGACCCCACCCTGGGTAGCCGTGAAAAAGGAGAGCGCATGTGGCGGGTCATGATTGAAAACCTGGCGGCCCTTGTTGAAGAACTGCAGCGACTGAGCCTGGACGAAATATATCAGAAGAGGTATTAGGGCCAATGAAAATTGTGCAGATCGAGGCATGGCCTGTGCCCCTGGCGCTGAATGAACCCTATGCCATTGCCTATGAGACCGTTCGTGACACCACCAACCTGTTTCTTCGCCTGGAGACCTCCAGCGGGCTCAACGGGTATGGATGTGCTGCGCCTGATGAACCGGTTACCGGGGAAACGGTTGACATGTTGCTTAAGGCCGTTGGCTCGGTTGTTATTCCCTTGCTCAAGGGCGGAAATCCCCTGAGACGAGCGAAGTTGATGCAGGACCTCAAAACCCATTTGAAGGACCGGCCTTCCCTCCTGGCTGCCGTGGACATGGCGCTTCTGGACATTTTGGGAAAAATCTGTGGCCTTCCCCTGTGGAAGATTCTGGGCGGTTTTCGGGACCGGATGAAAACCAGCGTTACCATCGGAATTCTGCCCGAAAAGGAGACCCTTGAGCAGGCCCTGCACTGGAAGGGTCTGGGCTTTCGCGCACTGAAGCTGAAAGGGGGCCTCAATGTGGATTCCGACATCGCCCGACTGCTTCGTGTGAGGGAGGTTGTGGGAAAGTCCATGGAACTTCGTTTCGATGCCAACCAGGGATTTACCGTGGAAGATTCCCTGCGGTTTGTTGAAAAAACGCGGAAAGCACGCCTGGCGCTGATGGAACAACCCACCCCACGGGGAGCACCGGATCTCCTGAAATGTGTTACCCGAAAGGCATCCATTCCAGTGATGGCTGATGAAAGTCTCATGACCTTGCGGGATGCCTTTCGTATTGCAAGGGGAGACCTGGCCGACATGGTCAATATCAAACTCATGAAAGTAGGGGGGATCGGCGAAGCACAGCAGATCAATGCCGTTGCAAAGGCGGCGGGGTTGGAGGCCATGGTAGGTTGCATGGATGAATCGGCCCTGGCCATTGCCGCGGGGCTTCATTTCGCTCTGGCTTGTCCCAATGTGGTCTACGCCGACCTTGATGGCCATTTGGATCTGAAAAACGATCCCGCCGCGGGGGCCGTCATTCTTCGAAAGGGAATTCTATTTCCCACAGAAAAACCCGGGCTGGGGCTTGCGCTTAAGACCGGAGCGTCTCACATATGATCATTATTAACGTGCGTATTTAACAAGAGCAGGCTTGGGAGGTCATGCTGTTAAGCACAAGAAATCCTGTTTGGTATTCTCGCCATGAAAGGAATCCACGCTACGCCAGTTCCCCATGAAAAGGCTATCACTTTCATATCCCATTAGCCGTTATAAATGAGAACTTTCTGTTCCGATTCATCCAAAAGCGGAAATTTGAGTTCCTTTTCAGGAATAACCTTATTAACTCAATTAGTTAACCAGACTAGAAAAGCTGAAAGGCATTATTTGTTCTTTCTTTTCCCATACTCTGGAATTACAAATCCATAATCTTTAATGATAGCATTTAAAATCGCTTAATCAAACTTATCAAAATGCTTTTGGCGCGATTATTGCTTTAGCGCCCTATTGGGATATATGGCATAACTGTTTCAGCCATCTGCTGTTCATTTTTTCATTGCTTTGACACTATGTTCGCATGGGTGTTGTCAAAAACGAATTGTAGGCCGGCAAATTATTTTGGAATAAAATTATGAAAGGAAAAGTCTTATGGATTTTGAAAACGATGCTTTGGAAATAACGATTTCGGGTCTCCTCATGGCCTCTGAATGGGATAACGATGACGATATTATCGACTTTGAACTTTCAGCTGATGACGACAGCTATAATGTGGAACAAAATGCCTTGTGGCATGAGCTGGTTGATCTATGCGATACCCAAGTTGAAGTTACAGGTATGGTTACGGAGGAAAAGGACGGCACCAAACGGATTCTGGTCACGGATTATGAACCGCTGGAGGACATGGATTCCGACGATGATGATATTGACTATTACGATCTCTATGAGGGATTAAGTTTCGAAAATGAGGGAGATGAACTCCGCTGTTGATAAACCGGTTTTTAATTCTGAATGATTGGGTTTGCATGTTGACAGCAAAACGATGTGTTTGTCCAAGAAGAAGCTTTTCGTTGTTTCGTTTTAGGGAAATGTTGAAGACGAAACGAATAATGGGAGTCCATACAATGGGAGATCTGACCATTTATTGCATTCAGTGCGACAATCCTTTTACCTTTACTGTGGCGGATCAGAAACGATTGAATTTACAGGGATTTAATGCGCCCAAAAGGTGTCCGGAGTGTCGAAGAAACAAACAAAAGTCGGCCAATTCGGGAAACAGCCGAAGCAATAGAGGCCGGAAGCGATATGAAGATTGGGAAATCGTTGGAAATCAGGGTGTAAGGGAATGAAACCGCAGCGCCCGGGTAATCAGACGGAGAGTAATTGCACATACATCATTAACTGAGGCGAAAAGTGATTAAGAAAGCGGTTATGGAAAGATGGGACGAAGAGGATTCCGCAGAACTGTACCATATTCGAAGTTGGGGGTCGGAGTATTTTGATATATCGGAAGAGGGCAATGTGGTTATTCGGCCCATTCGCCATAATAAGGAGATTACCGTTGACCTCAAAGAAGTGCTTTCCGGTATCATGGACAGGGGTTACGACATGCCCGTGCTCCTTCGTGTTGAAAATATTCTCCACTCCCAAATCAAAGAGTTGAATGACAGTTTTTATTCGGCCATTAAGGAGAACGGATATCAGGGGGATTACAGAGCCGTTTACCCCATTAAAGTCAATCAACAGCAACAGGTGGTGGAGGCCATCACCCGGTTTGGCGCCAAATATCACCACGGCCTGGAAGTCGGCAGTAAAGCGGAACTCATTGCCGCCCTTTCATTCCTTGATGATCCGGAAGCATGTCTGATCTGTAACGGTTACAAGGATCAGGAGTTCGTGGATCTTGGGCTCTATGCTCGCCAGATGGGGCTCAAATGCTTTTTTGTGATCGAAATGCCTGGTGAACTGGACCTGATCCTCGACAGATCCAAAGCGCTGGGAATTCTCCCGTTGATCGGTGTTCGCATCAAAGTTTCCACCCAGGGCGGCGGTCACTGGATGGAGAGCAGCGGTGATCGGAGCATTTTCGGATTGAGCGTAACCCAGGTCCTTGAATTGGTAGAAAAACTCGAAGCCCATGACAAGCTCGACTGTCTTCAGTTGCTCCATTACCATCTGGGTTCCCAAATTCCAAATATTCGGGACATCCGTGCAGCGGTCATGGAGGCGTGTCGCGTGTACACGGGTTTGGTGAATGAAGGCGCACCCATGCGTTTTTTCGATCTGGGTGGCGGTTTGGCCGTGGATTATGACGGTTCCAACACAAACTACATGACCAGCCGAAATTATCGACTGGATGAATATTGTTCCGATGTGATCGAAGCCATCATGAGCATCCTGGATGAAGAACAGGTTCCCCACCCGACCATCATTACCGAGACGGGACGCGCCACCGTCGCCTACTATTCAGTCCTGTTATTCAATGTTCTGGACAAGAGCCGTTTTGAAGGACGTCCTTTGCCTGAAAATCTGCCTGAAGGGACCCACGAAATTATTCAGAATCTGTTTGATACCCTGGAAGGCCTGAGCCTAAAGAATACCCAGGAGTGCTACAACGATGCCATCTATTATCGGGATCAGGTGCGCCAGCTTTTCAAACTGGGTGAAATCAAACTGCGGGAGCGATCGCTGGCTGAAAACATTTTCTGGCACCTGGTAAGAAACATTGCTCAGAACATCACCCAACTGAAATTTGTGCCCAAGGATCTCCAGGAAATTCCAATTGCCCTTGCAGACATCTATTACGGAAATTTCAGTGTTTTTCAATCGCTGCCCGATGCCTGGGCCATCGAGCATCTTTTCCCCATCATGCCCATTCACAGGCTCAATGAAATGCCTTCCAATCTCGTAACGCTGGCCGACATTACCTGCGATTGTGACGGCAAAATTGATAAATTTATCGATATTCACGGTGTTCGAAAAGCCCTTCCCCTGCACGAATTGACCCCAGGGGAAGAATACTATCTCGGGGTTTTTCTGGTGGGCGCTTACCAGGAGACTTTAGGGGACTTGCACAATTTGTTCGGCGATACCAATGTGGTGAGTATAAGGGTGACTGAAGATGGCCAATACAGTCTTGTCAGGGAATTGGAGGGGGATACGGTGGCGGACGTTCTGTCCTATGTGGAATACGAACCCAAAAACATGTTGGCACGTTTCCTGGAATTTGCTGAAAGGGCCGTCAGCGAACGTAAGATCACGGCCCAGGAGCGTCGCCGGATCATGAAAGCCTATGAGGCGGGACTTCGAGGCTATACCTATTTTGAACGATGAAGGGAGTGTAACATGGCCAATGTGTTGATTATCGGCGCAGGTGGTGTGGGGCAGGTGGTGGCCCACAAATGCGCCCAGGCGCCGGACTTTGAAAATATTTGCCTGGCCAGCCGGACCCTTGAAAAATGCGACAGAATTGCGGCTCAACTTTCAAGACCCATTCGGACAGCACAGGTGGATGCGGATAATGTACCGGAGTTGGTAGAACTGATCAGGGCTGTGAAACCAAACTTGGTACTTCATGTGGCCCTGCCTTACCAGGACCTTCATATTATGGATGCATGCCTGGAAACCGGCGTTGATTATCTGGACACCGCCAATTATGAACCCCTGGATGAGGCTCGATTCTGCTACCAGTGGCAGTGGGACTACCATGAACGTTTTAAGGCACGGGGTATTATGGCCCTGTTGGGCAGTGGGTTTGATCCCGGGGTCACCAATGTCTTTTGCGCCTGGGCGAAAAAGATGCATTTTGACGAAATCCGGGAGTTGGATATCATCGACTGTAATGCCGGGGATCACGGGCAGCCCTTTGCCACCAATTTCAACCCGGAAATCAACATTCGGGAGGTGACAGCTCCCGGACGTTACTACGAAAAAGAGCAATGGGTGGAGACGGAGCCCCTGTCCGTTTCCGAGAAATTTAATTTTCCCGAAGGTATCGGCTCCAGAAAAATCTATCTCATGTATCATGAGGAGCTGGAATCCCTGACCCGCCATATGCCGGATATCCAGCGGGCCCGGTTCTGGATGACTTTTTCCGATAACTACCTCAAGCACCTGGAGGTGCTTGGAAATGTGGGCATGACCCGCATCGATCCGGTGGAATATGAGGGCCGGCAGATTGTGCCGTTGCAGTTCCTGAAAGCGCTTCTGCCAGATCCGGGTTCCCTGGGGCCGTTGACCCGAGGCCGTACCTGCATCGGATGTCTCATCAGGGGTATCAAGGATGGCAAAGAAAAAAAGGTTTATATTTACAATATCTGCGACCATGAAAAGGCTTATGATGAGGTGGGAAGCCAGGCCATATCCTACACCACGGGCGTGCCCGCCATGATCGGCGCCATGATGATGCTCACGAAACAATGGCACGGCAAGGGAGTTTTTAACATGGAAGAATTTGATCCGGCGCCTTTTATGGAAAAACTCAATCAATACGGCCTGCCATGGACCGAAGTAACCCTCTAAGTTTGGATCTGGACCGGGTGAAAACCCCCTGTTTTGTGGTTGACAAACAGGCCCTCAAGCGGAACCTGGCCATTCTTCAGGACGTTCAAGACCGCACCGGTTGCCGGATTCTTCTGGCATTGAAAGGGTTTGCCATGTTCAGTGTATTTCCGCTGCTGAGGCAAACCCTTTGGGGGGTGTGTGCCAGTTCTCCCCACGAAGCCCGCCTGGGTCGGGACTTCCGGGGGGAAGTACACACCTTTGCGGCCGCCTACAGTGAGGACCATCTGGAGTCATTGGTGCAATATTCCGATGTGCTGGTGTTTAATTCATTTTCTCAATGGCAACGATTCAGATCCTCTGTTCAAGATGCGCCTGCATCCATTGCTTGCGGGATCCGTGTGAATCCCGAACATTCCGAAGGGAAGGTGCCTCTGTATGATCCCTGCGCTTCCGGTTCCCGTCTGGGCATGCGGCGAGAGCAATTTGAAGGCCAGGATCTTAAAGGGATCTCCGGCCTTCATTTCCACACGCTCTGCGAGCATAATGCAGACGCTCTGGCGCGTACCCTGTCCGTGTTCGAAGAAAAATTCGGTACATTTCTTCCGTCCATGAAATGGGTTAATTTCGGTGGTGGACATCACATTACCCGTGGGGATTATGATGTGGATTTACTCTGCAGCCTGATTCAGAAATTTATGTCGCGTTATCCGATTAAGATTTATCTGGAACCGGGGGAGGCGGTGGCCTTGAACGCCGGTGTCCTGGTGACCACGGTTCTGGATATTGTCCATAATGACATGCCCATTGCCATCCTGGATACCAGTGTCCCCACTCATATGCCGGACGTCCTGGAAATGCCCTACCGACCCGAGGTGGCGGGTGCCCGTATGCCGGGAGAGACGCCCCACACCTACCGTCTGGCGGGAATTTCCTGTCTGGCCGGGGACGTGGTGGGGGAATATGCTTTTGATCACCCCCTCCATGTGGGGCAAAAGCTTGTTTTTCAGGACATGGCCCACTATACCATGGTGAAGACCACCACCTTCAATGGCGTGCATCTTCCTTCCATAGCCCTTTACGACAGTGACGTCGATTCCTATACGCTGGTTCGTGAATTCGGTTATGAAGATTATCGGAGCCGCCTGTCATGATCTCTCCTGTGAAGATACCGGAAAACAAAGGGTTGCCATACCCGTCTTTTCTTGCCTCTGAACTGGGCGAGACGGATCCCGATGAAGCGCTTTTCCACGTTATGCCGGTTCCCTATGAAAAGACCGTCACCTACGGAACAGGGACGGCCAAGGGGCCTTCTGCCATTCTGACGGCATCGCAGCAACTTGAACTATTTGACGGGGTCGGCATTCCAGCGGATATGGGGATTTTTACCCAGGCCCCTTTGAACTGCGAAGGATTGCCGGAAACAGTTCTGGGTGAACTCTCAGAACAAGTCAAAGACCTTGTGGGACGGAGAAAGATTCCGGTGATTCTGGGGGGCGAACACACCCTTTCGGTGGGGGCTTTGGGGGGATTCGGGCTTTTTAGCCATCCGGTGGGGGTGGTTCAGTTTGACGCCCACGCCGATCTCCGGGATACCTATGAGGGATCTCCCTACAATCATGCCTGCGCTATGCGTCGTGTGCTGGATTATGGCTTCGATCTTTTTCAGATCGGCGTTCGCAGCCTGTCGTTGGATGAAGCCGTTTTCCGCCGAGATCATCAAATCGGACACCTGGATGCTATGGATATTGCAGGTAGTGGCGTCCCCTCCAGCATTCTACCTGACGATTTTCCCATGAACATCTACATCTCCGTTGATGTGGACAGCCTGGATCCTTCCCTGATGCCCGCCACCGGAACGCCAGAACCAGGAGGATTGACCTGGTTCCAAATGGCCGAGGCCCTGAAAACGATCATCAGTGGAAGAAATGTGGTCGGTTTTGACGTGGTGGAACTTGCGCCGATTCACGGTTTCCATTCCGCTGAGTTCACGGTAGCCAGATTGATTTATAATACGATGGGTTTTATTTCCCGCAATTTACAGGCTTGAAAAACATGTACCAAATAGATCATAAACTTCTCTTCAGACCACTGTTTCTGTCTGACCCGGCCCAAGCCCAGCAGCCGAAAAACAGTCCATCTGTGGAAAAATTGCGGAGCTTGAAGCCAAGGTTAGCAACCGGAAAATAAACGGGATGACCGGCATTGCCCATACCCGATGGGCAACCCATGGTGAACCTTCGGAAGTGAATGCACACCCTCCGAACACGCGATGCTTTAAATAGGTTTTTTTTGGATTTGGAGATATTTGATAATGGTCGGAAAACCAACTTATGATAAATCGATGAGAGTAAAATCTAAAAGACAAAAAGAAAAAATCAGTCTAATGGCCGTCCTTTTAGCTGCCTGCTGCGTTCTATCATTCTATTTTCATGATGTTCTTGAAATCGGCAATGTTTTTACCCACTTCTTCTATGTTCCAATTATCTTGGCATCGTTATGGTGGAAAAGGAAAGGTTTGGCCGTAGCCCTGTTTTTGGCCGTATTTCTGATTTTCAGCGACTATTTATTTCGAGATGGTGTAGGAACTGCCAATGACTATTTTCGGGCTCTTATGTTTGTAGCTATCGGTTCCGTAGCGGCTCTGTTAAGCGAGAGGATTGCAAAACAGGATGAGGGCCTACGGGGAAACGAGAAGAGAATAAAGGCAATTCTTACTGCTTCTCCTGTTGGGGTCTGTTTATTCATCAACCGGAAACTGGATTGGGCCAATAAGACGTTTTACGATTTGGTTGGTTATGAACAGGGTTCCCTCATTGGCCAAGATGCCGGGGTGTTCTACCCGGATGACGAGGCGTATGAGCAGGCGGGCCGGGAACTATATGAAGGCACTGAGGAGTCGGGAGCAACCGAGGTAGAGACTGTTAATCGCCACGCTAAACTGATTCAGTGAAGGATCAGATTATCGAAATATATTGACCAAATCCAAAAAATATCAGAATAAATGGGCCTTTATCAGGGCCTTTTTTTATGCAAAAAAATAGGCGGAGAGAGTAGCCGCTCTCATCCGCCTGGATAAATGGGGCTGTTATGCCCTCCAAAACAGGTGATCATGATATCCTTTGTTGATGTTGCACTCAAGGCAATTTTTTCCCAAGGGCGTAATTTTTTATGGCAAAGGCCGGCTAAATGCCTCAGATGTGCGAATTGGAAGGTGTGGGGTCACGGACATGTTCAGCGTAATTTTGAAGGATTCAGCGTTCCGTTATGGCTGAAACGTTATCGATGTCCGGAATGCCACTGCATTATTCAAATGAGACCAACAAGCCATTTCAGTCGATTTCAATCTTCCAGAAATGCTATCCATTCTGCACTTGTCGAACGAATCATCCGTGGAAAGTGGCCTCCCGGTCATTCAGGGCGTATGCGCCACTGGTTGAGGAACCTCAGGCGCCAAATCAGAGTCCATTTAACGGAGAAGTGGAAATCCGGATTGTTAAAAGGGTTTGACCGCCTGGTTACCATGGGGCGTGTTCCAATCAGCAGGTCAATTTAATTTGCCACAAAATCAGTCTGATACCCACCCTACCGAAGACTCCTTTTGAAATTGATTTTCAGGGAATATATGCAGGGATAAACCGCATTTCGGCGCTGAACCAAACGCCGAATGTAACCTGAAACCCTGATACGAGAGGAGACTTATGGAAGAACAGCAGAAAATTGATGTGGCCATATTCCGATTTGGCATCATTCAGGATTTTGTCAACGGTTCGAAGCTGAACTATGGCGAAAGAGCGAAGTTACTTCGGAAAAAGTGCAATCGCAAGTGGGATATTCCCTATTCCCACAGAACCAGTGTCAGTCGAGGAACCATCCAACGCTGGATACGGATCTATGAGGAAAGTGGCGGCAAACTTGAATCCCTGTACCCCAAAGGCAGGAGTGACAAAGGAAAACTTCGGGTACTGGACAGGGAGACCTGCCTGACCCTCAAGCAGATGAGGGAAGAAATGCCGGATGCCACCGTTCCGTTTATCCTGAAAACCATGGGAGACAGGGGTTGCACGTCTTTCCAATTGGCCCCGGCAACGGTATATCGCTTTTTTCATAACAGCAATCTGATGCGACCCGCAAAGGCCCGGGAAGACCGGCGCAAATTTGAAGCCGAACATCCCAATGACATCTGGCAGAGCGATGTGATGCACGGCCCACACCTGGAAATCGATGGCAAAAAGCGCAAAACCTATTTGATCGCCTTTATAGACGACCATTCCAGATTGATCGTTCATGGTCAGTTCTATACGTCTGAAACAACCCGGGCCTTTATGCATGCCTTTGAGCAGGCGCTTTTGAAACGTGGACTACCCCGAAAGCTTTACGTTGACAATGGCAGCGCATTTCGCTCCCGACAACTGATGCACACAACAGCATCCCTCGGAATTGCCTTGTGGCATTCCAGAGCTTATAAGCCCCAGGGCCGAGGTAAAATAGAGCGTTTTTTTAAAACCGTCCGATCACAGTTTTTGCCTGGATTTACCGGCAACAGCCTCGATGAGATTAATCGGACTTTCGAAGCGTGGCTCGCGGGCGACTACAATGTTCGTAAGCATTCCGCAACAGCTAAAAAACCCATGGAGCGTTTTGCGGACGGGATTGAATGTATTCGTGCAACCCCGGACAACCTGAAAGACCACTTCAGAAAGACTGCCCGACGGAAAATCAACCGGGACCGGACCATTGTCCTCGACAAACATCTCTATGAAGGTCCGGTGGCCCTTATCGGAAAACAGGTGGATTTACTGTATCATGAAAACGAATATGACAGGGTTGAGCTGCGATACAAACAAAAATCCTACGGTTTCCTCCGACAGGTGGACCTTCACGCCAATTGCCGGGTTAAACGGGATAAAAACAATGACCCGGTTATTGTGAGCGGTGATAATACCCCCCTAAGCGGTCGGATGTGGGAGGAAAACGCATGAACAGTTCTTATCGTATGTTCTTTGAACTTCAGCGAGAACCCTTCACGGCCGACATCGCCCATAAGGATATTCTGGTAACCCCGGCGATTAAGGGAGTGGAAGAACGCATCCACTATGCCGTACGGTTGGGTGCCGCAGCTGTGATTACCGGAGAAATCGGCAGCGGAAAATTGACGGCCCTGAGATATGTTGCAAACAGTTTTCATCCCTCCGAATATCGGATACTTAATGTGACCGCCTCGGCCGGATCCATCCTGGAACTCTACCGCCATATCCTTGGAGAGCTCCATTTGGAACCCGCGGGTAGTTCACGGGCTAAAATGACCCGCATAATCAAACAGGAAATCAAAGATGCCGTCCTTGGCAAAAAAATGAAAGTCATCCTGGTGATTGATGAAGCCTCCCTGCTTCGTCTCGATGTGTTTGCCGAGTTGCATACCCTGACCCAGTTTGACAATGATTCCAAGCCATTCTTACCCATGGTGCTGGCAGGTCAGAGCAACCTGGTGGACAACCTGAAGTATCGCTATTCCTTGCCTTTGGCTTCAAGGGTGGTGGGCAGATGTCATCTTCAGGGAGTGGATCAACAGGGTATGGCGGATTATCTGGCCCATCATCTGGCCATTTCCGGTGTCCGTAACAGCCTTTTTGAAGCACCCGCCGTTACAGCCATCCGTCAAGGTTCCGGCGGACTTTTCCGAAAAGCCAACCATCTGGCCAGGGGGGCTCTTATTGTTGCAGCTCGGGGAAAATCCAGTCTGGTTTCTTCAGAGCATGTACGCATTGCCGCCACTGAACTTTTTTAACCTCACATCCCGGTCAAAGTGGTTCCACTTCGACTGGGATAGCACCATGGAAAAACTTTTTGAAAAACTACGCCGTTTCTTTCATGATGGTTTTCATCTGGCTGTGCTGGATCTGGAAGCCGGCGCACGATGGATTATAGCGTCGAAACCATCGAACATTCCTTATCTCAAGGCAGAAAATGCGCAGGGTCGGCATATCCTCATTCAACCCCGCTCTCAAGCCTGCTATTTATTGGTGGATGATGTGTCGCCGGATATCCTTCTGCTTCATCACAAATTGAGCAACGGCGCCTGGAAACCTGGAAGAATGGTGGTAGAAACCTCCCCTGATAATTACCAGGTATGGATACATGCCCACCGCGCTTTGCCACTTGATGAAAAACGATACTGGTTGAAAAGACTTAAATCTGATCCCGGCGCCGACCCCTCCAATAGGTGGGGACGATCCCCTGGTTTCAGGAACAGAAAGAAAAAACACCGTGATGCCTTCGGCAAATATCCTTTGGCAAAGCTGATTTGGATAGATTGGAAACGAAATGCACATATCCCCAAAACAACACAGCCTCTACCGATTCGCACATATCTTTCCCCTCAACCCCTGGAGGGGGGCGTGTGTCATGCTATTAACATATTTCGCCATCAGTATGAACGTGGGAATGAGTCGGCAACGGATTTTGCTTATGCCATGGCCCTTATCAGGAGGGGAGGTGATGACAATTATGTCCGCCGTTGTCTACTCATGGAAAGAACGGATTGGTCTCATCATGACGGTCCCAAGAGAAAGGATGCCTATTTAAAAAGGAGTATACAGCGAGCGAGATGTGTTGTTGAATCAACTTGAGTAGAGCCAGATAAAATGGCTTATTATTGAGGGTGAGTCTTTTACTTTCTGAGAAAACCAATTTAATGTGAAAATCTCAAAATCCGTTCCAGATAATCAGAAAGTTTTGGCAAGAGCAAAATAAAAATCAACAGAGACATTGATGATTAGAAAAGATGGCACTACCCTTAATTGTCGTATCCGGGCATGTTCTTTACTCTCCGAAGACCCTTCTGAGGGTCAGGTCGTAACGATAGCCGACATCTCTGAGGCCAAACGTCTTGAGACTCAATTTCTGCAGGCCCAGAAGATGGAGGCCGTGGGCAGATTAGCTGGAGGAGTGGCCCATGACTTCAACAACCTGCTCACGTCCATTATGGGTTATGCCGAACTCATGTTAATGGACCTTGCCGAGGATGATCCGTTCAGAAAATATTTGGAACAGATCAAAGGGGGAGGACAACGTGCCGCCTTATTGACCCGCCAGCTCATGGCATTCAGCCGCAAGCAAATCCTCCAGCCTGTGGTTTTGGATCTCAACGAACTGATTAGAGGCTTTGTGAAGTTGCTTGAACGTCTGATCGGTGAGGACGTGGAGCTAAAAGTAGTTTTACTCTCAGGATTGAGGCAGGTGAAGGCTGATCCGGGGCAGATGGAGCAGGTGATCATGAACCTTGTGATCAACGCCAGAGACGCCATGCCGGGCGGGGGGGAACTTACCATCGAGACGGCCAATGCGGATCTGGATGTGGACTATACTGAAGAACACGGTGTAAGTCTGCAACCAGGCCCCTATGTGACGCTCGGAGTGAGTGACACCGGCATCGGTATGGACACGGAGACGCAGTCCCTCATATTTGAACCTTTCTTCACCACCAAGGAGGAGGGGAAGGGGACCGGCCTGGGTTTGGCCACTGTTTATGGGATCGTGAAACAGAGCGGGGGATACATCTATGTCCATAGTGAACCCGGACAGGGTACAACCTTCAAGATTTACCTCCCGGTAGTGGAGGGGGAGACTGTACAGGTACAGAAGGAGCAAACTGCCTCCGATGACCTCACCGGTTCCGAGACTATCCTGATTGTGGAAGACGAAGACGCGCTTCGAAACCTGGCCCGGAGAATCCTTGAGCTACAGGGATACAAAATTTTAGATGCGGAAAATGGTATAGAGGCCTTGAAGGTTAGCGAAGAGTACGAGGGCCAGATACACCTTATGTTAACCGATGTGGTGATGCCGAAGATGGGCGGCAGGGAACTTAAGGAGCGTCTACACCCTGTGCGACCTGAAATGAAGGTGGTCTACATGTCTGGATATCCCGATGAGGCCATTGTGCATCACGGGGTATTGAAACCAGGAATAGAGTTTCTGCACAAGCCTCTTAGATCGGAGAGTTTTAAGCGAAAGATCCGCGAGGTGTTGGATACATAAGGGAGCCTTATACCTCAGTAAAGAGCGGCATTCCGTCGAGATCATCAAATCGGGTACCTGGATCCTTCCCTGATGCCCGCCACCGGTACGCCCGAACCGGGCGGACTTACCTGATTCCAGATGGTCGGAGCACTGGAAACGATCATCAGCAGAAGAAATGTGGTCGGCTTCGATGTGGTGGAACTTGCGCCGATTCCCGGTTTCCATCTCGCTGAGTTCACAGCGGCCAGATTGATATATAATACGATGGGTTCTATTTCGCGTAATTTGCGGGTTTGAATTTTTCTGCAACCCGTGTGCCGTGGAATGAGTCTGCTCTTGACTCACCTCCCTAGGTGTATCTTTGCCTTGTCTATCCCCTACTGCATCGTAAAGCCCCCGTCTACCGCATATACCTGACCGGTGATGTAGGAGGCTTCATCCGATGCCAGGAACACGGCCAGTCCGACAATCTCCTCAGGCCGTCCCAGCCTTCCCAGTGGGACCTGATAGGTGGTGTAGGCCTTGAGTGCACCTTCAGGGAAAACGGAGAGGGCCGTGTCCGTTTCGATGATCCCCGGGGAGATGGCGTTCACCCTGATTCCCATTGGAGCACTCTCCCTAGCCAGAGCCTTGGAAAAGGCGATGGCGCCACCTTTTGCGGCCGAATACCGGCACGGGGCGTTTACCGGGTCCAGCAAAGGGGGTTCCACCGGCCTTGTCACGCAGGCACGGGGTGGCACGCTTTTTCTGGACGAAATCGGGGCCATGCCGCTCCAGGTGCAGGTGAAATTGTTGCGGTTTCTGGACAGGATGGAGATCCGGCCGGTGGGAGGAACGCGGGAAATTAAAGTGGATATCCAGTTGATTTCGGCTACCAACGCAGAACTGACCGGCGCCGACAGTGACGGTTTCAGAAAAGATCTTCTCTACCGTCTCAATACCATGGAGGTCCGCATCCCTCCGCTGAGAGAGCGGAGCGACCTCCAAACCATCGTTACTTCCGTTGTAAAGGGTTTTGGTAAAGAACTGATCCTGGAACCCGGCGCCATTGCGCTTCTGAAGGCTCACAACTGGCCCGGAAACATCCGGGAATTGAAAGGGCTCCTGACGCGCCTGCTCATCTTCTGCCCGGGCCGGAAAGTCCTTGCCGAAGATATTCAGAAGCTTCTTTCGGCCCGGGATAACCAACCGGCATCCGAGCAGTCCAAAAACCTGGCCGATCACGAACGCGAGATTATCTTAGCGGCCTACGAACGGCACCAGGGAAACATCTCCGCCGTGTCAAGGGATCTCGGAATTTCCAGAAACAAGGTCTATAAGAAACTGAAAGAAGGCCGTCCCACAGGGTAGACGGAAACCGCCGAGGCCCTTATGGACCGGCCGTAAATGCGGATTTGAATTTGTTCGCAACCGCAAGCAGGTTGTTTTTCCAGTCCTCCGCCAGGGGGTCCGCAAACACCACCTTCCCGCCAATGGCACTGGCGATGGTTTCGGCGCTTTTTTCTGAAAACTGGGGTTGCACAAAAATTACCTTGATGCCGTCTTTCCGGGCTTCCTTGATCAATTCCAGCAGTTGTCGGGGAGAAGGCTTTTTCCCTTCCAGTTCAATGGGGATCTGTTCCAATCCGTAGGTATTAGCGAAATAGCCCCAGGAGGGGTGATAGACCATAAATCTGGCGTTCTGTCCCGTTGTCTGAAAAACCGTTTTGAGTTTCAGATCCAGCGCCTTCAATTCCTCAATAAATGCCTTATAATTGGTTTCATATAACTTGCGGTTGGCAGGATCAGCCTTCATAAGCCCGTCCAGAATGTTTTTTGCCTGAACCATGACCAGGGGAGGGGAAAGCCAGATATGGGGGTCTTTTGCGCCGGCGGTGATTGTTTCATCATCATGTTCTGCCCCGTGATGTCCGTGCCCACCCGCTTTCATGGATATTTTCGTGATACCTGCCTGGGTGTGGACAATTTTCATTTTCGGGTTGGTTTCTGCAAATTTCGGGAGCCAGGTATTCTCAAAGGGCACTCCGATGGCAAAATAAATTTCGGATCGGGCAAGATTGACCATCTGGCGGGGTTTGGGTTCATAGGTGGCCGGATTGGCACCTGGAAGCACCATGACCGAAGCCTGGACCCGGTCACCCGCGATTTTATTGACAAAGTATTTCTGCGGCAGGATGCTCACCGCAACATTGATCGATTTTTCAGCGGAAACCGGGATTGGAGATGAAAATGCAGTCCATAAGAGCGTCAGGCCTATGACCCATATGGAAATTCGGGGGGAAAAAGTCATTTTTTTTAAATGGACCTTTCTTTTTGGGTTCAGGGAAGTTTAAACCTAAAAACTGCATTCAACTTTTTTTAAACTGAAAATGAACATTTATTTTCAACATGTTACTAAAAAACCAAGACTCAATATTGGGCACCGAAATGCTGTCAAGAATTCAAGGTTTTTCATCCAAAAAATTGAACCCTTCGGGAGCACCTCTTTTACCGAATCTACTTCGTTATCAAGCGCTTGCAGTATGCTATACGGCTGCGCGCTTGCTGCCTTGTATCTTCGGCAAAAGAGGCGCTTGCAGGTTTTAGGTTAAAAGCAAAGCCGCCGGTCCTGCGGATAGGCAAGGCCGGCGGCTCAGAATTAATATCATCATTGAAGCAGGACGTTACCCCTTCAAGGAGTAATCCCCGAAGATATCGTCATAGTAAGCTTTCTCAGAAACCGTGTACCAGGGGCCCACCTGGTTCTGGAACGCTTCGAAGGCGGCTGCCACTTTTTTGCTCATGGCATCCTTGCCGGCTTGTTCCGCAACGACTTCCTTTGAAAGCTTTCTGAGGGCCTTCATGACGCTGTCGGGATACTTCAGCAGCTGTACCTTGTGCTTTTTGATCAACTCCACCAGGGCCGCACCGTTTCGGGCGTCGAACTGGGCAAGACACCAGAGCTCATTGGCCATGCAGGCGGTGTCGAGAATGACCTGGAGATCCTTGGGCAGGGACTCGTACGCTTTCTTGTTGAAGAAATACTCCAGATAAGTCCCGGGCTCATGCCATCCGGGATAATAATAGTACTTGGCCGCCTGGTAGAACCCCATGCGGTTGTCATGAAGCGGTCCCACCCATTCGGTGGCATCGATGACGCCGCGTTCCAGATTGGTAAAGATTTCCCCGCCGGGCGACAGCACTACGGTGGCCCCTGCCTTGGCCAGGACCTTGCCACCCAGGCCCGGGATCCGCATTTTGAGGCCCTTGAAGTCTTCAATACTGTTGATTTTTTTGTTGAACCATCCACCCATCTGAACGCCGGTAGAACCACCGGGCCTGGGGATCAGGTTAAAGGGCGCATAGGTTTCCTCCCACAACTTCAGGCCGTCGCCGCCATGAAACCAGGCGGACATGCCTTGGGCATTCATGCCGAAGGGCACTGCGGCAAACCATTGCGCGGCAGTGGTTTTGCCGGCCCAGTAATAGGAGGCGCCGCTGCCCACTTCAACGGTTCCGTTTGAAACTGCATCAAAGATGCCCATGGGCGGAACCAGTTCGCCTCCAGCATACACTTGGATTTTCAGTCGGCCGCCTGAAAGTTCGTCCACCAGTTTGGCCAGCCGTTCACAGCCGGTCTGTAATACAGGAAGCTTAGGAGGCCATGTGGTGACCATTTTCCATCGATATTTCTTCTCACCGAATACCGCAGGTGCCTGGACAGCGGTTGCCGCTACGGCTGCTGCAGCCCCGATGCCTGCCTTCTTCAAAAAATCGCGTCTTTCCATGAAAAACCTCCTTCTTTTGATGGGTTTACGGTTGCAGTCGGAAATTCAATCTCCATTTCCAACCCTATCTCGAAAAAACCACACTGGGAAGCCATGTGGCCAGCTGGGGGAAAAAGGCAACGATAGCCAATCCGATCAGCTGAAAGAACACAAAGGGAATAATGCCCCGGTAAATATGCCCGGTGGTGATCTCGGGCGGTGTGACAGCCTTGAGATAAAAGAGTGAGAATCCAAAGGGCGGTGTCATAAAGGACGTCTGCAGATTGACCGCCAGGAGAATGCAGAACCACACGGGATCAAACCCGAATTCCAGCATGATAGGGGCCAGAACCGGCACATGGATAAAGGTGATTTCAATGAAATCGAGGAAGAAACCGATGAAAAAGATGACGGCCATTACGATGGCCAGAACAACGAACTTGCCGTGGGCCGAAGCCAGGGAACCGAGGAATTCCCGAACCAGGCCGTCTCCGCCGAGGCCCCTGAATACCAGGCCGAAGGCCGCGGCGCCGCAAAGGATGATGAAGACCATGCAGGTGAGGTTGGTGGTCTGCCGCATGACCTGGTTGAGCATTTCCAGGTTGAATTTTTTGTTGGCAATGGCCAGAAGCGTTGCGCCCACGGCCCCCACGGCGGCGGCCTCGGTGGGGGAGGCGATGCCGGCAAAGATGGACCCCAGAACTGCGATCATGAGAAAAAGCGGTGGAAACAGGGCTTTTCCCACCCGGGCGATCAGTTCGCGTCCTGAAATGGCGTCCAGTTCCGCCCTGGGGATGGGTGGGGCAATGCCAGGCCGAAGGTTTGCGGCCAGGAGGATGTAAATGACATAGAGGGTAACCAGGAGAAGGCCAGGTAACACCGCGCCCATGAACAGATCCCCAACAGAGACCCCCACAATGTCGCCGATCAATACCAGCACGATGCTGGGGGGAATGATCTGGCCCAGGGTTCCGGAAGCGGAAACCGTGCCGCAGGCGAGTTCTTTCTGGTAGTTGCGTCTCAGCATGGTGGGAACCGCCAGAAGACCCATGGTGACCACGGTGGCCCCCACAATGCCGGTGGAAGCGCCTAGCAGTGCGCCCACCACCACCACGGAAATGGCCAGTCCCCCTTTAAGACGCCCGAACAGGATGGCCATGGTGTCCAGCAGTTTTTCCGCCAACCCCGAACGTTCCAGCATGACCCCCATGAACACGAAAAGGGGGACGGCGATGAGGGTTACATTGGTCATGCGGCCAAAGATGCGAAGGGGAAGCAGGTCAAAGAAAGACCATCCAAAACCGATAAGCCCGAAAAAAAGGGACGTGCCGAGCAGGGTGAAAGCTACTGGAAAACCGGCCATCAACAGGATGGTCAGCGCCAGGAACATCCAGGCGGCCAGGTATTCCATCAGGATGTTTCCTCCTCAGGATCTTCCAGCCCCAACAATTGGAGAAAACTGTGCAGACCCATGGAGAGCCCTTGCAGAAAAAGCAGGATAAATCCCACGGTGATGGTGCCTTTGATCAAAAACCGGAAAGGGATGCCGCCGGGGTCCGGAGACCCTTCCATGATGGCCCAGGCGTTATAGGTGAATTTCCATGAGGTGGCGATAACCATGAAGCACCCGGGAAGCATGAAACAGAAGACGCCGATGAGGTTGATCCAGGCCCGGCCTTTGGGCCCCAGGCGCTGATAGATGATGTCCACCCGCACGTGACCGTCGTGAAGCAGGGTGTATCCGGCCCCCATGAGGAAAATAAACCCGAAGAGCTGCCATTCCAGTTCCTGGGTAAACACGTAACTGGTGTTGAACAGGTAGCGCATGACCACATCCACAAAGACCACCAAAACCAGGCCGGTGGTCACCCAGGCAACACCGCGGCCCACCCATTCATTGATCCGATCGATTCCATGGCAAAATGTTTTGATCATGTTCATAGAGTGATGCTCCTGAAATGCCACTCTTCCTACGAATTCGGTCAACTATAAGCAAAAGCAATAAGTGGGTCAAGCGGTAAAATAACATTGATGACGGTTCTTATCTCTGCACCCTTCCCCTGAAAGTCTCAATCCTTTTTCAAGAAAAAGCCCGCAATGGCCAGCAGGAAAATCGCAAAACCGAACCCGAAGTAAAGCCATGGGAAGATGGGCGAGTGTTTTGTCCCCGCTTCCAGAATATACGCCCTGTCAAATACATAGGCCCAGTAAAGGGTGAAAAGATAGTTGATCAACAGCGCGATTTTCGGATTGCCGAAAATGAGTGCCAAGGTACTGAGTCCCAGCAGCAGGGCGATCTGGTAAAAGGGTGCACAGAATTTGACTGAACTGATAAATTCTACCATGATTACCTCCTCCTATATTGAGGGCGTTATTGATTGCCGAGGTTTTCAAGCCTGTTCCGCCAGAGGTAAAGCACAATGCCCGTTGCCATGGCGGCATTCAACGATTCAACGCCGTCGGTCATGGGTATGGAAATCTTACGGGAACCTGAAAGGACCTCCGGGATACCGGGACCTTCCAGGCCGGGGACCAGGCAGAAGCTTTCAGGGAATTCGAATCGGGACACATCTTCCCCTTCTGTGGACATGATGATCAAAGGAGTTTCATACCCCTTTAGCCGGTCGAGAGAGGGACCTTGACAGAGCGGTACCCTGAAGATGTTACTTCCCGCAGCCCTGACCGATTTGGGATGAAAGGGATGTGCTGCTTCCTTCAAAAACACCATTCGTGTGACACCGAAGGCGGCGGATGCACGGATCACGGCCCCCACATTGCTGGGATCCTGAAAGGGAACCAATAGGTTACAGCCCGAATTTTCCAGTGTGCCGTCAAAATGGGGAAGGGGTTCCGCGCTCACGATCAACAGGGGATGTTTTGTGCCGAAAGTGTCCACCTGGTCAAAAAGATCAGGGCTGAGGCGGTATCGGGGGATGATGTGCGTTCCGGGAAAATCAGAGGTCTCGTGCCGGCTGGAGATAATGATACCGGCACATCGGTCCGGAAATTCCCGCAGGACTTCCCGAATTTGTTTCGGACCCGACAGAAGCGCCCGTTGGCGCTTCCGGATCTCACGGGAACTTTCAAGACGTAGAAAGCCCCTGAATGTGGTATTGCTCGAGCTGTTGATCTCGATGGTTTTCATGGTCTGGTGAACGTCCTATTTCAGCGATTCCAGCCACCCTTGCATGTCTTCACGGGAAATTTTCTTTCTGCCATAAAAAAGGATAAATAGATCCCGAAACCTTCTCATGAGATTCTTGTCCCCAAGGGCCTCCGCCAGGGAAAGGGTTTGTTTGGGATCGTAGAAATCCTTCAGATGAATGAAGAGAGCCCGGGCATGTTCGCCCGGGTCTGTGCCGAAACGCTTTTTCTGGGACAGGGTCTCAAGAAGCGCCAATAGCGATTTCCGGGTCGATGCCATTATTTTGTAGTTGTAGTAAAATGCTTCCCTTTCGGAGAGGTGTTCTCTTGGCGCAAATGTCTCAATGACATGGATATGCTCATCAAATCTGTCTTTTGGCTTTCCCCTTCTTGGGACGTTTTTAACAGGTGAGAAAATATTCCAGTTCATTTATATCCTTGCTCCCGAAATTGCCCCTTTACGCTTTATGAAATCCAAAACCTGGGAAATGAAAAAGCCCAACCCCGCAACGAGAATAATGGTGGCGCCGCTTGTGAGGTCAAACGTGTAGGAAAGCCAAAGGCCCGAAAGGGTGAAAAGAATGCCCAGTATTGAAGCCAGCACCATCATCTGACCCAGGGACCGGGTATATTTTTCAGCGATGGAGGGGGGAATGGTTAACAGGGCGATCACCAGGATCAAACCCACCACCCGAATGATCATGACGATGGATAGGGCCGTCATTCCCAGTAGCAACAGGTAGAGTGTTTTGACCGGGATGCCCACAACAAAGGCGAACTGTTCATCATATGAGAGGGCAACGAATTCTTTGTAGAAAAGCAGAACCACCAGCAGTATGAACCCGTCCAGCGGGAGCATAAGCCACAGGTCCGCCGGGGGAACCGCCAGGATGCTGCCGAAGAGGTAGCTCATAAGATCCACATGATAACCGGGGGTCAGATCAATCAATATGATGCCAACGGCCATGCCGACGGCCCACAGGACTCCGATGATGGTGTCGGCCCGGTGTCTGGCTTTCAGACTGACGGCGCCCATGATGAGCGATGCGCCGGAAGCGAAGATCGCAGCCCCCAGAAACGGTGAGAACCCGCAGAAAAAGCCGAGCCCCACACCCCCGAAAGCCGCATGGGCGATGCCGCCAGAGATAAACACGATCCGGTTGACCACCACCAGACTGCCGATAATGCCGCAGGATATGCTGACCAGGAGACCGGCCAGCACGGCGTTTCGCATAAAGTCGAATTGAAGGGCTTCCAACATCTTAACGTCGCCTATCCCTCTCCATGATGGTGATGTGGAAGCACCCGGTGCGGAATACCATGGGCGATCAGGTCCACCGGGCACTCATAGGCCATATCCAGCATTTCATGGGTGATCTGGGCCTCTTCGTGGTAAATTAACGTTTGATTGACACAGGCCACGGACTTTATATACCGCGATATGACCCCCACGTCATGGGTGATGGTGACGATGGTGGCATGCCGGTTCAGTTCTTTAAGGAAGTCGTATATATTCGTTTCGAACTCGGGATCAATCTTAGCGGTGGGTTCATCCAGAAACAGAATTTCCGGTTCCGTCACCAGAGCCCGGGCGATCAGTACCCGCTGCCGCTGTCCCCCTGACAATTTACCGATGGGCGTGTTCCTTTTGTCCCACATGCCCACTTTTCTCAACGCTTCTTCCACCACGGGGCGGTCCTGGGATGAAAACCTTTTTCCCAGGCGGGATCGGGCGAGACGCCCCATGAATGCCACGTCCATGACGGAAATGGGGAAAGAATTGTTGAAGTCCGTATTCTGGGGTACATAACCCACCCGTCGGCGCGCCCGGTGCGGTTCTTCGCCCAGTATGCGTATGGTGCCCCTGCGGGGTTTCAGGATGCCCAGAAGCAGTTTGATGAGGGTTGTTTTCCCCCCGCCGTTGGGACCGATCATTCCCAGGAAGTCCCCCTGCTTCAAACTGAAAGTGATGTCCTCCAGTATGGGAGACCCGTCATAGGAAAACCATACGCCCTTCATTTCGATGGCGGGTACAGTGTTCAGGGTGCTGTTGCGCCCTGTCCCCTGTGAATTTTGCTTCCCCAAGTCCCCCATGCGTTCACTTCCTAACCGCCAACAGATTAAGCAGCGCTTATCTCCAGACTGAAATCCGCCGCCGCCGGTGAATGGGTCAGTGCTCCCACGGAGATGAAATCAACACCCGTGGCCGCAATCTCCTTAACGGTATCGAGGGTGATACCCCCCGACGCTTCCACCAGGGCCGCGCCGTTGATAATATCGACCGATTCTTTCATTTCGGGAGGTGTCATGTTGTCCAAAAGGATGATGTCGGCACCGGCCCCGCAGGCTTCTTTCACGCCGGCAAAATTTTCCACTTCCACTTCCACCCGGAGCGTGTGGGCCGATCCTTCCCTGGCTTTGGTAACGGCTTTTGAAATGGACCCCGCTGCTGCAATATGATTGTCTTTGATCAGAATACCGTCAAACAGACCGAATCGGTGATTTTGCCCGCCGCCGGTCCTGACGGCGTACTTGTCGCACCACC
>Ga0233431_1001216_pt1 | contig 46389 bp, 43 predicted proteins | sample SI_118_April2016_FD_179867 | JGI IMG/M metagenome (GOLD analysis project Ga0233431, IMG submission 179867) | Seawater microbial communities from Saanich Inlet, British Columbia, Canada - SI_118_April2016_200_MG | ecosystem: Environmental > Aquatic > Marine > Inlet | place: Canada: British... | reverse complement strand
GTTTCATCATTTGATAGATTATTGGGTTTGATAATGGGGTTTGTTGAAGGGATATTTGTTTTGGCGGTTGTATTACACTTCATTTTGAAATATCCATTGAATGACTGGATGCTTTGGCAGATGTCTATTTCAGTGGTGGCAAAAACTTTGTTAACTATTGGCAATGTGTTTGTACCACTTTTCCCAGAGGCGTTGAAACAGATACAATCAGTTGTAAAATAGTTATGTAAAAAAAAGGGTGACCTCAGGGTGCTGAGATCACTTTTTTAGTTATTCAAAAAATGTGTTGCAGGTTCTAGTTGTCTACGAACCTGGCTTGGGACGACTGTCCGTCGATGCCTTTGAACCCAACGTAATTGGGTCGATTTGCTCGATGAGTGGCGGTCTCGAGTTTCTTTTCTCTCTCGGCTTTGCTCATCATGACTACGTGGTCACACCTGGGGCATTGCCAGAAGACTGTTTTTTCGACCATCAATGCTCCGCAGGGTTTACCGTCCTGCTCGTTGGGACAGAGTTGTCCCTTCTCGTACCGTGTTTGCATTCGCTCCTCCATGGTGTGGAAAGTAAAACGGTAGTTGCAGTATACCAGTTTAAGATGGTCATGTCAAGGATGGGAGTATGGTATAATAGACTTGATTAAGTTTGTATTTATATGTATAAATAACCTGTATGGATGATTTTTTAGTAAAAAAAGAAAGTTTAATACATGGAAAGGGGATATATACTACAAAGGATATAAAGGTAGGAGATATTTTTTATGTAATTCCAGTTGAGACCATTGCTAATGAACCAAGACCAAGTTGGGCATATTTGGGAGAAAATACTTGGGTTTCAGATGAGGTTGTATTAAATTATATAAATCATCATTGTGAACCTAATGCAATATTAGATGTTTCCCGTGAACCAAAGTTGATTGCGATAAAGAATATAAATGTAGAAGATGAGATAACAGTGGATTATAGTCAAACAGAGCTTAATGGAGTAAAAGTTCTTTGTGGTTGTGGTAGTAAAAATTGTAAGAAGTATTTTTTAAGACTTGAATGAGTATGAATAAAAAAATTGGTATTCTTGGTGGCATTGGACCAGAATCGTCAGCATTGTTTTATACAAAGTTGATTGAACTGGTGCAAAGTCAGGGTCTTATTAAAACAAATATTGATTATCCGTATATAGTTATCGAAAGTATCCCAGGACCGGAGTTGTTTCTTGAAGAACCAAACTTAACTCTTTATAAACAGGGAGTTAAGAATTTAGAAAAAGTGGAAGTTGATTTTATTGTAATGATTTGTAATACGTTGCATCTTTTCTGGCAGGAGATGCAAGATTGTGTCAAGGTGCCTATTCTAAATATGCCAGAGGAGGTAGAAAAGTATCTTATTAAAAAGGGAGTTAAAAGTGTTTTGCCCTTGGGGTCTTCTTCTACTATGCGTGATTTGTTTAAATTTAAAAATATTAAAGTAGAAAAGATAGATGAATCTGATGTTTTGAAAATAGATAGAATTATTGAGGCCTATATACAGGGAAAAGATAAAGATCTTGTTGTTGGTGAATTTTTAGCAATTGTAAATAAATATGAAGATCATAATTTGTTAATGGCTTGTACAGAGCTTTCAACAATGGCAAAAAGGTTGGGATTAAAGCATTTTGATACCATGGATGTTATGTTGGATGTTACGTTTGATAGATGGTATAATTAATCATATGACAATAAGAGAAAAAGTATTAATAAAATCTTTCATAGTGTTTTTGATATTTTGTGTTTTGTTGCTTGTGTGGGTATACAGTTATGATGCAACTAAAACTGATGGATATAGTTTGACAGATGTTGAAGTTACGAAATTGGACAATGGTTGTTTTTTTGATGGTTGCTGTGGTGGGTGTTACAAGGAAGGTTTTGGAACTCCAATGTGTATTGCTTGTACGAATAAAAAGATTCCAGCAAAGGCTGTGAAATGTGTAAAGAGTGGAAATGGTTGTAGGCTGATTTATCCAGGGAAAACATTTTCAATTATAAATACAGTTTTAAGTGGAATACAATCAGATTTAAATAAGAAAATGTTTAAATAAATGTAATTTTAATTTTATTAAATATACAAAAGTAGCTTTATGTAATAGGCTGTTTTTTTGTTGGGGATATTGAAAAGAAGTGCTAAAATGAGTATATGAAAATGAAATTTTCAGAAAAAGCAAAGCAAGTAATTGATTTGGTGGAAAATAGCCACCAAAGTTTTTTTGTTACTGGCAAAGCTGGGACTGGTAAGTCAACTTTGTTGGAACATATCCGACTTCATACTACCAAAAAATCAGTTGTATTGGCTCCTACGGGTATTTCAGCTATTAATGTGAATGGAGAGACTATACATTCCTTTTTCAACATAAAACCTGGTTATGAAAAGGATGAGGCCAGAAAAATGAAGATTGATGAAAAGAAAAGAGGTAAGTATTTAAGATTGAAGACAATATTTCTAGATGAGGTGTCTATGGTCAGAGCAGATGTACTTGATGCAGTAGACATTGTTCTGCGAAAGGCAAGGGGTAGTCAGAAGCCTTTTGGTGGAGTTCAGATGGTGTTTTTTGGTGATTTGTATCAATTGCCACCGGTTATTACGAGAGATGAAGCTGAACAATTTTATACAATATATGATTCACCGTATTTTTTTGGAGCGGACGTATTTCGAGGGCAAAAAAGTATTTTTGATGTGAAATTTGAACTACCAATAATTGAGTTGGATAAAATATATCGACAAACTGATAAGCAATTCATCGATATTCTGAATGCGGTAAGGGAGAATAAGGTTGAAGACGAACATTTAAATGTTCTAAATACAAGATACTCATGGAACTTTGTTCCACCGGATGATGAGAAGTATATTTATTTGGTGACTACAAACGCTGAAGCGAAACGAATTAATGAAGTTAAGTTGAAGAACCTTGGGAAAGAAGAAATTATATTTCAAGCTGAACAAGAGGGTAAAGTTCCAAGAAATTTATATCCAAATGATGAAACAATTACCCTGGCGGAGGGAGCGCAGGTGATGTTTATCTGCAATGACCCAGAGAGAAGGTGGGTGAATGGAACAATTGGCAAGGTTATTGAGGCTGGATTGGAGTATGATAGGGAAGAGGACCGAGAAAGGTATATTATACGAGTTGAAAAGGAAAATGGACAGGTTGTGGAAGTTGTTGAGCATACTTGGGAGATTTCGAAGTATGTGTTCAAGGGCGGAAAGTTTGAAAGAGAACAAATTGGTAAATATGTACAAGTTCCTTTGCGTTTAGCTTGGGCTATTACTGTTCACAAGAGTCAGGGAAAAACCTTTGATAAGGTGATTATTGATTTTGGACGTGGGACTTTTGCTCATGGGCAGAGTTATGTGGCTCTTAGCCGTTGTACGTCTCTTGAGGGAATGGTTTTGAAAAGACGTGTGTATAGAAGTACAATTATTATGGATGAGCAAGTGAGAGATTTTCATGAAAGAGCTAAATTAAAATAAATATGAAATTAAACAAGAATATAATCCCAGCGATTTTATTAACATTTGTTAATGTTTTGGGTTTTTCTATACTAATTCCTGTTTTACCGTTTGTAATTGATCAATATGGATTGTCACAGGTTTGGTATGGAGTTCTGCTTAGTTCTTACGCAATAGCTTTGTTTTTTGGGGCACCACTTCTTGGTGCATTATCTGATCGTTTTGGGAGAAAACCATTGCTGATAGTTAGTCATTTAGGCACCTTGCTTAGTTGGTGCGTATTTGCCGTAGCATACTTTATACCTGGATCAATCATTTTGTTTGGATTGCCTGTTGCAGTCATAATCATTTTGTTTTCTAGAATGTTGGATGGTATTACTGGGGGAAATAATAGTGTGGTTAGTGCGCTCATAACTGACGTTACAAAGCCAGACGAGAGGGGGAAGGCCTTTGGGTTAATGGGTGCTACTTTTGGTGTCGGGTTCATGATTGGGCCCCTTTTGGGTGGTTTGAGTTACCAGGTAGGTTTTGGTTATTTGGGTACAATTTTGTTGGCAATGTTAATCTCTATTATTACGTTGATAGCAATAGTCAAATACGTAAAAACTCCAATTGTTGAAAAAAGTGAAGAAAGTTGGCAGAAGATTGCTTGGCGGAAATTGAATATTTTCAAAACCTTGAGTCGTTATAGGAATAGGGTAGTGGTTAGGTCTACCTTGGCAATAAAACTGTTTGTTGTTTTAGCATTTTCTGGGTTTACAAGTGTGGTTTCTTTGCATTTGATGGATTATTTTTATTTGTCAGCTGGTGGTGTTGGAATGTTTATGTTTGCGATTGGTATATATTCTATATTAAACCAAGGTTTCTTGGTGCCAAGGATTATAAAAAAGTTGAAAGGGCCAAAAGCATTACTACTGGGAAGTGTTTTTCTTGCTGTTGGTTTACTAGCAGTTAGTTTAGCCCCACATCTTTGGTTGTTTGTTGCTTTGGCATACTTGTTTTCTTTCGGAGTATCTATAATTTTTCCAACTATCAAGACTATCTTGTCACTTGAGGCGTCTGACAGGGAGCAGGGTGAGGTTTTGGGACTTGATGAATCTATTCAGTCAATTGCTCAGGCTGTCATGCCGTTTGTAAGTGCAACTTTGTATGTAGTTTTTGGTAAAGTAATCTTTATAGGATTTTCTTTGTTTGTGGTTGTAACTGTGATTCCATTTATAGTGATGATTTTGTTGCGAAGAAATAAAAAGTTGAGTAAATACAATAATGAAAAAGTGAGAGCAACGGCTGTTATTATAAAAAATAATAAAGTATTATTGATTCATAGATTTCGTGATGGTAATGAATATTTTGTTTTGCCTGGTGGTTCTGTTGAGAATAAGGAAAGTACGGAAGTCGCCGTGGTAAGGGAAGTAAAAGAAGAAACTAATCTTGAAGTAAAGATTAACAAGAAAATTGGAGATTATTTTGATGAGTTTGAAAAAAGAAAACATTGTTTGTACAAAGTAACTGTATTGGCTGGAGAATTGAGATTAAGTGGTCCTGAATTATTGAGAGATAATGATAAAAATAAATATGTTTTGGAGTGGTGTGGTTTAGAGCATTTAAATGATTTATTGATATATCCTAAAAGTGTCAAGGAAGCATTGAAAAATTTATAAATTTGAAAAGCAACCCTGATGTAAGAGTTGCTTTTTTGGTTCTAGTAATCGATGAGCACGGTGTCTTTTTTCCATGTTGGCTCTTTTCCTGCTCTTGTGACAAGGCAGATTTTGGCAGTTTTTCGAATTGCATCCCAGCTTTTTGCTCTGACGTCTTCGATAAATCCGACACCGGGTGTAAAGTTGGAGATGATTGTGCCAAGATCACTGAATGCGCAGTTCGGATCCATGAGATACCTTGACTTGTCAAAGTAAATTGCGTGTTCATTGTCAGCTTCACGTACAGCTAATATGCCGTCTGCAAGTTCGAGTACGGCGGCAACGGCAAAAGAAGAGCTGTGAATACGTAAACAATGCTTTTCGTGGCTTCTGATAGCACTAATTAATGAAGTTCTGTTCATAGAAGTCTCCTGGGACTAGGGTGAATAAAGAGCGGAAATTATTGTTGATGATATAAGAAATAGATAGTTTTGTCAATTGTGGGCTAAATATAAAGAAAAAGTGCAACTTTTATCTTGAAATTTTATATGGTAAAATAGCTTTATATGAATAATGTTTTTATTTTTTTGCGACATGCTCAAACCTTGAAGAATCCAAATCTTCCAGTGGTTGATTGGGGTTTGACTGATGAGGCACAATTAGTTGTTGAAGGTTTGTTGAAGCATGAAGTTTTTGAGGGTTTGGATTTTATTTTTACATCTACTGAGAATAAAGCCAAGAAAACGGCTGAGCCATTTGTTGAGTTGTTTCGTGTTAAGGCTGAAGAAATTGCAGGACTCGAGGAAATAAAACGAGGGAAAAGCTTAATGTTATCTGATAAGGATTTTCTTGAATTGAAGACTAGAATGTTTGAAGATTTTAGTTTAGCACCTAATGGATGGGAAAGTTCAAGTAGTGCATTAGCGCGTTTTGAAGACTCAGTTAGTGAATTGGATCAAAGGTATAAAAATAAAAAAATACTCATTGTTTCGCATGGCACTGTTTTGACATTATATTTTGCAAAATTACTCCAGATTAATAATAATATAATGCAAAGATGGCAAGGTCTAAAATTTTGTAGTTATGGGGTAGTTGAAAATAATGAAGTTTTAAAAGATATAATAAAGTAACCTATGTACATATTTGATGATATACACAAAAAGGCTGAAAACCACTTTGAAAATTCAAATGGTAGCCATGATTGGGACCATACAAACAGGGTTTACAAGTTGGCAATGCATATTGGTGAAAAGGAAAATGTTGATATGGAAATCCTGAAAATTGCTACTGTTTTGCATGATATTGGACGAGGTTATCAAGATGAGAGCAAGGGCAGGATTTGTCATGCGGAGAAAGGTGCAGAACTAGCTAGAGAGTTTTTGGCTGAATATAAGTTGGCTGAAGATATGATTGAAAAGATTGAACATTGTATCCGAACACATCGATATAGAGGTCAAAATATTCCAGAGTCAATTGAAGCCAAGGTTTTGTTTGATGCGGACAAATTGGATGCTATTGGTGCAGTTGGCATTGGTAGAGCCTTTCTGTTTGCTGGGGAACATGGAGCCAAGATGCACAACAGTAGAGATGTTGATATTACTCAGACTGAAGAGTATACAAAGGAGGATACTGCTTATAGAGAATTTGAATTTAAATTAAAAAAGATCAGAGAAAGAATGTTAACCAATGAAGGTCGTCGATTGGCTGAACAAAGACATGAATTCATGGTTTACTTTTTTGATAGATTAAATAATGAGGTTGATGGACATATATAGTTTATGAGTATAATTGCAGATTCAAATAAAGAGCAAAAACAAGCCATTGTTCATGATCAAGGGCCTCAGCTTATTGTGGCTGGTGCGGGAACTGGCAAGACGAGAGTTGTGACTGCGCGGATTGCTTATTTGATTACTGAAAGGAATGTAAATGTTGATGAAGTGTTGGCCCTAACTTTTACTGAGAAGGCGGCTGAAGAGATGGAGGAGCGTGTTGATCAAATGTTGCCATATGGTTATGTTGATCTTTGGATTTCTACATTTCATGCTTTTTGTGACAAGGTTTTGAAAAGACATGCACTTGATATTGGGTTACCAAATAGTTATAAACTTGTTGATCAAACTGAGGCATGGCTTTTGGTAAGAAAGAATTTAGAAAAGTTCAATCTTGATTATTATCAACCATTGGGAAATCCTACAAAGTTTATACATGCTTTGTTGGGTCACTTTTCACGTTGTAAGGATGAAGGTATTTACCCTGAAGAGTATTTGGAATATGCAGAGGATTTGAAGTTGAATTCTGACAAGGCCGAATTTATAAAGAAGTTTGATCTTGAGAAGTTAAGTGAGGATGAACAAGAAGAATTAATTAAAGGCGAAATGTTGAGAGTTGAGGAGGTCGCAAATGCTTTTCGTGTGTATCAACAAATTTTGATTGATAATGACTGTTTGGATTTTGCTGATTTAATAAATTACACCTTGAAGTTGTTCAAGAAGAGGCCATTGATATTGGAAAGTTACAGAAAGCAGTTCAAGTACATCCTGGTTGATGAATTTCAAGACACAAACTTTGTGCAGTATGAGCTTATAAAGCAATTAGCAAAACCAAAAAATAATATCACTGTGGTGGGGGACGATGATCAGTCTATATACAAGTTTAGAGGTGCGTCTATTAGTAATATTATGCAGTTCAAGGAGGATTTTCCTGATGCAAAGGAAGTTGTGTTAACGGAAAATTATCGTTCTGCTCAAGGTATCCTTGATATAGCTTATGATTTTATTAAACAAAATAATCCGTATAGGTTGGAAGAGAAATTGGGCATTAATAAGAAATTGAAATCAAATTTGAAGGACAAGGCTATTATTGAACACATTCATGAACTGACAGTTGAGGATGAGGCAAAAGCTGTGGTGAAAAAAATTGTAGAATTGAAGCAAGAGCACAAAGTTGATTGGTCGGATTTTGCAATATTGGTAAGGGCGAATGACAGTGCGAATATTTTTATACATTATCTTGAACAGGCTGAGATACCGTATCAGTTTTTGGCGATGAAGGGTCTTTATAATAAGTCGATTGTTGTTGATTTATATAATTACATGAAGTTGTTGGATAATTATCATGAAAGCCCAGCAACCTTTAGAGTTCTAAATTTTGCATTTTTGAATATACCGTCTGAACAGATTGTAAGGTTGGTCCATTATGCCAAAAGAAAGTCTGTTTCTCTGTTTGAAGCAGTGAAAACATCAGCTACGGTTCCAGGAATTCAAAAGGCAACAGTTCTTGATTTGAATAAATTAGTTGCTCAGGTAGAAAAGGATACCGAGATGGCACAAAACAAGCGTCCAACTGAAGTATTACTGAATTTCTTGTATGGCTCTGGATTGTTGGATCATTTGAAAAAACAGGAAGAAAAGGTGGCTCGTGAACAGTTGGGTTTTTTGCAACAGTTTTTCAAAAAAATACAAGAGTTTGAGATGTCTTATGACGACCCAAGAATTTCTGACTTGATGGAACTGTTGGTTATGGAGATGGAGGCTGGTGATACAGGTAAGTTGGCATTTGATGCTGAGGTTGGTCCCGACATGGTTAAATTGATGACAATTCACAGCTCAAAGGGTTTAGAGTTTGATTATGTTTTTATTGGGAACTTGGTAGATCGAAAATTTCCAACTGATCAGAGAAGAGATCCAATTGAAATTCCAGAAAGTTTGATTAGTGAAGCAACTCCAGAAGGTGATTTTCATTTAGAAGAGGAAAGACGATTGTTTTATGTTGCTATTACTAGAGCCAAAAAAGGTATTTTCTTTACATCAGCTGATGATTACGGTGGAAGTCGCAAGAAGAAGCCTTCAAGGTTCTTGCATGAGCTTGGGCTGGTTGATCCGTTGATGAAAAATCACAAAAGCAAAACACAGGTTGAAGGAGTAAAGATTCAGCATACTGTACCCAAGGATGTGGGGTATGAATTGCCTAAGCGATTTAGCTATTCTCAGATGAGTACTTATGAAACGTGTCCATTAAAGTATAAATATGGTAATGTTCTGAAAATTCCAACATTTGGTAATCACTATTTTACTTTTGGTTCAACAATCCATAATACTTTGCAAAAATTTCTTGAAGAGTGTTTTTCAAAGAAAAATAATATGCAGCCGGACCTCTTTACTTCAAGTGATGTAAGTAAAGCAAAGTTATTGCCACTTGAACGGTTAATGTCAGTATATGATCTTAATTGGCTAGATGAATGGTACAAGGACAAGCTCCAAAAGGAGGAGTATTACAAAAAGGGCAAAGAATTATTAAAGAATTTTTATAATAGATTTGAAAAAGAGATGCCAGATGTAAATATGTTGGAGCAACCATTTACATTGAAGTTGGATGGATATGCGTTTGTTGGGCGGATTGATAGAATTGATAAGGTCGGAGATGGGAAAGTAGAAATTATTGATTACAAAACAGGACAAGCCAAAGATAAGTTGTCGGCAGATGATAAAAGACAATTAATGTTCTATCAAATTGCTGTAGAGGAAGTTCTTGGTTTAAAGTTGGAGAAACTTACTTATTATTATTTGGAACAAGATGTTCAGGCAAGTTTCTTGGGCAAAGACAAGGACAAAGACAAGTTGAAAGCCAAGTTTCTTGAAAATATTGAAAATATAAAGCAACACAAGTTTGATCCAACGCCAAGTGTGCATGTTTGTAAGAATTGTGAGTTTAGAGATATTTGTGAATTTAGAAAAATTTAAAAAGAAAAGAGACCCACGCGTAAGAACGTGGGCCTCCTTGTGGAAGGGTTAGAAACTGAACTGTGCAGAGACAAAGAAGTAGTCTCCGCAGTTGCACTCACACTGGTGTGTGGCGCCGGGGGTTTTGCGAGGCGGGTTGGTGGCAGAACGGTGCTTGGCTGCTTCCTGGTTGTACATGTAGCCTGCCCAGATCCGGAAGAACTGGTAGGTGAAGCTGGGGCCGACACGGATTTTCACGCCGTCCATGTTCTCTTGTTCTGTTGCGAGCGAGAAGAACATGTCGTCACGGTCGAAAGCGTAGAAGTCCAGAGCTTCGTACGTGCGGAAGTGGATGATCTGGACGTCCTTGACCATGGGAATGATCAGGTCTGCTTCCAGAGTCAGATCTACGATCCAGCCCAGGCCTTGTTTCAGTCTGGCGCCGAGCAAGAAGTTGTTGAGTGAACTCCCGTTGGTCAGCACTTGCCCGGCGTAGACGTGAACGGTTGTGGCTGGGCCAGCGAACCATTGCAGCCCGATCTTGTAGTCCAGGGCCTGGTAGTTGGTCAGAATGGACTGACCTTCCAGGTACATGGCAACATTGCCTGGGCGTCCGAAGTCAAGTGCACGTCCGAAGCGTAACCTGGCATCGAAGTTTTCCCATCCCACATCAGCCAAGGCTGTTGAGGAAAGGAGCGAAAGGGCCAGGACCAGAATTGCGATTGTGTTCCGCTTCATGTGGAACCTCCTTATTGTTGAGTTAGTAAAGATCTACTGAACAATACATTATATCATGAATTTCGCTGTTTGTCAATGATTTTTACTAATTTTAGTCTAAAATTAAACAAAAAGAAATGCACACTACTTGGATAAGTAGTGCGCACTATGAGATAGCTACAGATTGTAGCAGACTCGGAAGATGATCATGTCCTGTTTCTTGTCGGCGGGAGTGAAATCGTAGCCAACCCAGAACATCAGGTCGTTGACCGAGAATCCGGGACCAACAGCGGCTTCGCCCCACTCTTCAGCGGAGAAGAAGTGCTCGGTGACCAAGCCCCACTTGAAGTTCTCCGTGGCTGAATGCATCAGGGTGGAGTACAGGTAGTACTGCAGTTCCTGATGTTCGCCACTACCGCTGGTGGGCATGGGGAAGTAGGTGTCGAATTCCAGGAACCAACCGAGCTGATCTGTGAAGACCTTGCTCTGTTCGAACCAGACGGAACCCAGAACACTTGTTCCTCCGTCAGGCGTCAGAAAGAGGCCGGTCAGAAGGTGGACGGTGGTGTTCTCGATCTTGAATCGGGGACCGAAGTAGCCAAAGAGCATACCCGTACCCGAACCCATGTCGAAGAAACCGGTTCCGTGCAGGTAGATGTCCACTTGGGACTGACCTGCGGTGAAGTTTCCCACGCCTCCGCCGGCGGCCAACATGACCTGGCCAGTGGTGGTGACGTCCTTGGCTGATGCCGAGGATGTCGAGAAACAGAGGAACAGAACTGCGGAAAGAGCCAGAGCTGTGTTACGCATGGTACCTCCTTGGTTGCGTTAACAGCTAAATATAGCATAAATTTTATAAAATGTCAATATTATGGATACATTAGGAAAGTTACTAAATTCAAAGTTTACAAAGAAATCTACTTTTCATAGACAAGTAAAGTCTGGTTTAGTTGTAGAATATGCTAATAGTTTGATTCAACAGCAGTGGGGTCAATTGGGAGCTGAACAGATAAAAGCGGTTTCTTTGCGCTCAAATAAGCTAAAGATCCACACAACTAACTCAATTGTGGCTCAGGAGTTGAAATTCAAACAAAATAAAATTATAAATGGAGTAAATTTGAAGTTTGGTCCAAATACTGTTGAACGGATAAATATTGTGCAAAAAGGTGTTGAACAAGCTGAATAATAGTGCTAAAATTAAAATAGTATTATACACTACAGATGATCAGTCTGTAGTAATATTTACATTATGAGCATTGCAAAATATTTAACGATTCTGGGTGTTTGTACTGGTTTGTGTTGGATTGCCTGGGTCTTTGTTTTAATCTTACTTAATCCGGCAACATCTGGTTGGATAGCCTTTTTGGCATTTTATGCAAGTTTGGGATTGGCCTTGATTGGAACATTTTCAATACTTGGATTTGTGTTTAGAGGGTTGGTTTTGAAAAAAGACGAGATTGCCAATCGGGGAGTAAACATTGCTTCAAGACAATCAATAATTTTTACTTTGTTAGTATTAGTAAGTTTGGCCTTGCAAAGTCAAAGGTATCTGACGTGGTGGAATTTGTTAATTATAGTTATTTTTGCATCGTTTATAGAGTTATTTTTTGTATCATATAAAAAGTTTAATAAGTAGGTATGCGACAATCAAAATTATTTACCAAGACATTGAAACAGGCGCCAAAGGATGAGGTTAGTTTGAATGCACAATTATTAATAAGAGCTGGGTTTGTTGATAAACTTATGGCTGGAGCTTATTCATACCTACCGCTTGGTTTGAGAGTTTTGGATAAAGTAAAAGGAATTGTTCGTGAAGAAATGGAAAAAATTGACGGACAAGAAATTTTGATGCCTGCTTTGACTCCAAAAGACAACTGGGTGAAAACTGGAAGATGGGATGACCCAGGAAAAGAAGTAATGTTTCAGCTCAAGGGAAGAAGTGAGAAAGATTTTGGTCTTGGTTGGACACATGAAGAAATTGTAACTCCATTGGTACAAAAATATGTACACTCATACAAGGATTTGCCAGTAGCTGTATATCAAATTCAAGATAAATTTCGCAATGAACCACGTGCAAAGTCTGGTTTGATGAGAGGAATTGAATTTTCAATGAAGGATCTTTATAGTTTTCATGCGGATGAAGAAGATATGTGGAGTTATTATGAAAAATCCAAAGAAGCATATTTAAATGTATTTAACCGTTGTGGTTTGAATGCCAGAATTGTAGAGGCAAGTGGGGGAGCGTTTAGTAAATATTCTCACGAGTTTCAAGTTTTTACTGATTATGGTGAAGATACAGTTAGATATTGTGATCAATGTGATTTTGCCCAAAATGATGAAATCTGTGAAGTTCAATTGGGTGACAAGTGTCCAAAATGTGGAGGTTCTATTCTAGAAGCCAAAGCAATTGAGGTTGGGAATATTTTTCCACTGAAAACAAAGTACACTGAATCATTCAAGTTCAATTTTACAGCTGAAGATGGAACGGAAAAGCCAGTAATGATGGGTTGTTATGGAATTGGGCCATCGCGTGTAGTTGGATCAGTTGTAGAAATTCATCATGATGACAAGGGAATTGTGTGGCCAGCAGAAATTGCTCCATATCAAGTTCATTTAGTTTCTCTTGGCAAAGATGAGTCAGTGAAAGAACAAGCTGAAGTTCTGTACAAAGACTTATTGGATCAGGGTTTAGAGGTTTTATTTGATGATAGAGATGTTTCACCTGGAGTTAAATTGAATGATAGTGACTTGATTGGCCTACCTGTAAGAGTTTTGGTTAGCTCAAAGACTTTGGAAAAGGAAAGTGTGGAAATGAAGAAGAGAAGTAAAGAGGAAGTTGAATTTGTGCAAATAAAAAATATTGTTAAACTGTTGTCCGAATAGAGGGTCGGATCAAATATTATGTTTCGTAAGTTTTTGAATAAATTTTCCAAGAAAGTTGGTATTGATCTAGGTACTGCCAATACAATCGTGTGTTTGCAGGACAAAGGTATTATTATACGCGAACCATCAATTGTGGCTATCAATAACAAGTTAGATCAGATTATTGCTGTTGGTGTTGAGGCTCAAAAGATGGTTGGTAAAAATCCAGACTATATTACTTTGGCATACCCGTTAGTAAAGGGGGTTATTTCAGATTTTGAAGTAACTGAAAAGATGTTGAAGTATTTTTTTGATAAAATTTTTCAAGAAAATTTTAATTTCACGGCTAGGCCAAGTGTAATTATTGGAATTCCCTTGGATGTAACGGAAGTAGAAAAGAAAGCGGTTGAGGATGCAGCTCTCGGTGCTGGTGCTGGGAAAGTTTATTTGGTTGAGGAAATTATGGCAGCAGCTATTGGAGCAAGACTGCCGGTCAATGATGCTTCCGGTAGTATGATTATCAGTATGGGTGGGGGAAAGACTGAAATTGCAATTATATCTTTGCATGGTGTGGTTATTTGGAAGTCGTTGAAAATTGCAGGAGAAGAGTTAAATAAAAATATTATTCAGTATGCTCGTGATCACTTTAACTTGTTGATTGGTGAGCGGGTATCTGAGGATATAAAAAACAAAATTGGTTCTGCTCATGAATTGGGCGAGGCTCTTACTATTGAAATGAGAGGGCGGGATTTGATCTCTGGACTTCCAAAAGAGATCGTGATCAATGATTACCAAGTGCGAGAGGCCTTGGCTCCATCTGTGCATAGTATGGTTGATGCTATAAAAAGTGTATTAGAGATTACTCCACCTGAACTGGTTGCAGATATTTATGAAAGAGGAATTATCTTGTGTGGAGGAGGAGCTCAGCTCAAAGGAATTGAAAAGACTATAAGCAAGGAAACTGAGATTCCTGTAAGGATTGCTGATGATCCAACTACCTGTACAATTCGAGGGATCAATTTGCTTTTGGATGATGATGGATTGTTGAAAAAAATATTACTCCCATCAGCCAATGATGAAAAAATGGTAAGATAGAAAATTTAATATAAAGTTAGGTATGCTCTTCATACGCAAATCATCAAAAATGATTTTTCTGACAGTAGTGACTATTTTTCTACTGTTTTTTTTGCACTATACAAAAATTCTTCGACCTGTTGAAAATGCAGTAATTGCTATCACAAGACCAGTTATTGGTTCAGTTTACAGGGTTTCCAATGCTGTTGGTGAAAATTATTTAAGTTTTAAATCTAAAACTGAGTTGATTAGGCAGAATAAGGATTTGAAAGATCAATTAACGATACTTTTGAATGAAAAAAGTAAATGGTTATCAGAGGAAGAAGAAAATAAATTTCTGAGAGAACAGTTAAATTTTGTTCAGGATCATGAATATGATTATATGGTTGCTAGTGTGATTGGTCGTGGTATTGATTATTCGCAAAATACTTTAATTTTGGACAAGGGAACAAAACATGGTTTGGAGGTTGGTATGCCTGTTTTGGCAGACAAGGGAACAATGATGGGCAAGATTATCAAAACTAACAAGAGCAGTAGTGTGGTTTTGTTGATTAATGATGATTTGTCCAAGGTTGCGGTGAAAATTCAAAATCAATCAAAAACAATTGGCATCATTGAGGGAGAGTTTGGTTTGGGAATAAAGATGCGGTTGATTCCACAAACAGAAATGATCACCGAAAGTGATATTGTGGTTACTTCAGGTTTGGAGAGGCAGGTGCCTGGAGGTTTGATTGTTGGGCAGATCAAGTCAATTGACAAGGAACCTGAAGAACTGTTCCAAGAGGCGTCAATAGAGTCTTTATTGGATTTTAACAAGGTGACATTGGTAAATGTAATAAGATATACAGAAGATAATGATTAGTTTAATAAAACACATATTGGTACTTTTCGTTTTATTGTCACTACAGCTTGCAGTAGTGCCTTTTTTGCCTGGTGAGATGTCTTCATTAAATGTGATTTTGGTAGTGACAGTTTTTGTTTGTTTGGTGTATCGTTTTTCTCTTGGTATTGCTTATGCTATCTTCCTTGGTGTTGTGTTGGATTTGCTCTCAGCGGCTCATTTTGGAGTAGTTATGATCACCTTGTTAATGACTCTGTATGTAGTCTATTTAATTTTTAATCATTTACTGACGAACAAGTCTGTTTATACATTGATTGGGCTGACGATTATTGCAAGTTTTGTTTATAACATAATTTTTTTCATTTACAAGGCAATGATGTATTTCTTGGCAACAAAAGATGTACAAATCTTGAAGCAGGTAATGTCATTTGGTTTTAATGATATGTTGTGGCAGATTTTATTTAACAGTTTATTGGTAATAATATTGTTTATTGTTTCACATGCAAGTAGCCAGAGATTCAAAGCTGTATTTATAGATACAACCCGCTAATATATGAGATTCCCAAGACTGATAAAAACAAGAAAAGAAAAAAACGAGGAAGAAACTGGTAATTTTTTGTATTTGGGTGGGGGATTACAGTTGAATGACCAGAAGATGAAGAACAGAAGTAGATATGAATGGTTGGAGGGGGCGTATATGGATATTAGTGATGAGGAACTGTCTAGGACTAACAAAAATTATCTCGGTTTGTGTGTTTCAAATAAAAAATTAGTGTGGTTCCTGATCTTTTTGTTTTTGATATTGGGATTATTGTTCGCACAAGCCGCGTATTTGCAGGTTGTCAAGGGAGATTACTATTATGGACTGGCTGAACAAAATAGAATTAGAATAATTAATAATAAATCACCGCGAGGTATTATTTATGATAGAGTAGGAAGGTCTTTGGTGAAAAATGTACCTTCTTTTGCTGTGTTTGTGACAATGTATGATTTGGAAAATGAAAAAGGTAACAAAGATGAGGTTATAAGTTGGTTGCGAGAAAATTTGTTGCAATTGGATATTGAAAAATCTTTGGACAAAGTTTTGAACACAAAGAGAACCTCAAAAGAGTATTATGAACCTGTTTTGCTGGTTGAGGGAATTGAGTATCAAAAGGCGGTAGATATGAGAATACAGAGCGTTGATTACCCTGGGGTAGATATTGAGGTAGCGCCAAGAAGAGAGTATTTGACTTATCATCGGTTTGATCCGGTTACCAGTTTGGCACACGTTTTGGGTTATGAAGGAAAAATTAGTCCAGAGGAATACAAGAAGTTGAACAAGGACGGTTATTTGTTGAATGATTACATTGGTAAAACAGGAATTGAGTCTAGATACGAAAAAGATTTGCGTGGCAAGTATGGTCGTGAACAAACAGAGGTTGATTCATCAGGTAAAGCGATGAAAATCATTGCCAAGGAGGAGATGGTGAAGGGAAATAATCTATATTTGAGTATTGATTTGGAGATGCAAACAAAGTTAGAGTCAATTATTGAGAAATATCTAAATAAATTGGGGAAATCAAAAGCAGCAGCCATAATTATGGATCCACAAACTGGAAAGATTTATAGCATGGTTAGTTTGCCAGGATTCAACAACAATTTATTTGCAAAGGGTGTTTCACAAAAAGAGTTTGAAGATCTGATTACTGATAAAAATTTGCCTCTTTTCAATAGAACGGTCAGTGGTGAGTACCCATCTGGGTCTACCATCAAACCTGTGATTTCTGCGGCGGCTCTGGAAGAAGGTATTATAACTGAACATACTTCCTTTTCTAGTTATGGTGGGATTCGAATTGGGCAATGGTTTTTTCCAGATTGGAAGGCAGGTGGTCATGGAATAACTAATGTTTACAAAGCGATCTCTGAATCTGTAAATACTTTTTATTATACAATTGGTGGTGGTTATGGCGAGTTTGAAGGATTGGGTGTTTTGAAAATCAAAGAATATTTTGAGAGGTTTGGGTTGAATAAGTTGACGGGTGTTGATTTGGACAATGAAAAACAAGGTTTTCTGCCCACACCGGAGTGGAAACAGGAAAGAAAAGATGAGCGGTGGTATATCGGTGATACGTATCATTTGTCTATAGGACAGGGTGATCTTTTGGTCACTCCATTGCAGGTTGCCAACTTTACATCAGTTTTTGCAAATAAAGGAAAGTTATACACGCCACAGTTGCTCGATCAGGTATACAATCAAGAGGAAGAGATCTTTCACTCGGTTGAACCAGAAATTTTGAATGAGAATTTTATTAGTGATAAGAATATTGAAATAGTGAGACAAGGGATGAGGCAGGCGTCCAAAACGGGGAGTGCAAGAATACTGAATTCTTTGCCAGTAACCTCTGGTGCGAAAACTGGTACAGCACAGTGGGGTACTGACAAGACGCCACATGCATGGTTTACTGCGTTTGCTCCTTTTGAAAATTCTGAGTTGGTGATAACAGTTTTGATTGAGGAAGGCGGAGAGGGTAGCGCAGTTGCTGCTCCAATCACTTTTGAGTTTATGCATTGGTATTTTCATTATTACAAAAAAGATCTTGCCGACATTAAACCTGTGGAGTAGTAATTGACCTATATAGACGGTAAATGTATAGTATAAATAGAATATAATAATAAAAAAGACAGGCTAATGTGGCCTGGATTTATAATCTAAAAATCAAGTATGAGTAATCAAATTATTCTGACAGAGGAAGGCAAGGAAAAGTTGCATGCTGAACTGAAGGAATTAAAGGAAGTAAAAAGACCTGACATTATTCAGAAGATTGAACAAGCCAAAGAGTTGGGTGATTTGTCAGAAAATGCTGAGTATCATGATGCAAAGGATCAGCAAGGATTGATGGAATCAAGAATTATGGAAATTGAAGGTATCTTGAAAAAGGCAATTGTTGCCGAAAAAAGCTCTGATACAAGTAAGATTGGACTTGGGAAAACATTTGTAGCTGAGGATACAGTAGGCAACAAGAAGGAACTTACTTTGGTTGGATTTAATGAGGCTGATCCATTGTCAGGAAAGGTTTCCAATGAATCACCAATGGGCCAGGCTTTCAATGGGCATGCCTTGGGTGACGAGGTTCAAGTTGAGACTCCAAGGGGAATTGTTGTTTACAAAGTTTTGGAAATAAAATAGAAATTATGGAAGTAATGTCAAGTAAATCTTTTAAAATGGTTTTGATATTGGTGTCTGTCTTTACATTTGGGATAGGTGGAATTGTAATGTATTTAACTACTCGAAGTTGGCCGAAGTTGGTTGATGATCAGGGAATTGTACTTCGCAATGGCAAAAGGTTGAATTGGGGTGAGTTTGTTAATAAAAGGGAAGTGGAGGTCGTTGATCAATTGGGAAGACATGTAACTAGTAGACTAGAGTTGATATTTGGTAAGAACAAGGCAAAGATTGTTCCGCAATCATTGGCTGACGGATACAAGGTTTTGGAGCTGATTGAGTCGAAACTACCAAACAAACAATAAATTTAAATGAAGAATATAAACAGACGCTAAATAGTGTCTGTTTTTTGTGTTGACAAAAGTGGCTGAATATGATAATCTTGATTGTTAGAAAGGGTTTTTACCAAGGAGGTCACATGGCTGATAAACGATGGTTCTCTAGAACTTGGTTGGTTGTTTCCAATGACTATCCGAGTTTGGAGGATGCGGTGGCTCATGCTCACATGCAAGCAAATGAATTCGCAACTAGGAACGGTTTGGTTCCAGCAGAGTTCAAGTTGACTGCTGCTCATGGTTCCAAGTTTGGCCGGCGTTTTTATACGTTGGTGATCGATTATCACGCAGTTCATCAGCTGACCTAACTGAGTCAGCTGCCAAGCACAAAAAAGTCACAGAACATTCTGTGGCTTTTCAAATTGACAAAAGTGGGATTTTGTTTTAACATGATATCTTCTCACGCCAATGAGCAAGGGAGGTCATATGGCAGATGAAAAGGGTCCGTCTGTTCGGCGGAAAAAGAAGAAGAAAGAAAAGAAACAGTGGTATTCTGCTGTTTGGTCGGTGTTACTCTGTGATCATCAGCATTTTGAGTCAGCAATGGGGGATGCTCATGATAAGGCAGCTGCCTTTGCAAATGAACATAACCTCAAGGTTGGTGAATTTGTTCTGACAGGCGCTTGGAGCGACTGTTCAAAAGGGAAAGTCTATTTCCTGGGCATGAACTACCGGGCAGCCGAGAAGTTGAGTTCATCAACAGCGTATTAGTGAATATAAGAGCTACAGTCATACTGTGGCTCTTTAATATTGACAATATGGATGATAAGTGTTAAGTTGTTGAGTTCTATCTCATCCAGTTGATGGAGGTGTAAAATGGATGAAACCGGCGCTCCTCGTAGGAGGAAGAAGAAGAAGCCTCGAAAGTCTGAGCGACCTTGGTTCGTTCGAACGTTTGAAGAGGCCGGAGAGAGGCACAAGACGTATGCGTCTATTGCCGCTGCAGCTCATGCACTGGCAGCACAGTTCGTGATGAAGCATGGGCTTCGTTCGGATGAATTCAAGATAACCGGGGTTCTCTGGAAGAACAATGGGAATTTCTTCATTGTTTCTGTGATGTACCAATCTTCTGAGGAGCTGGAGTAGTCATGGGTGGTGAAGGATCTCAGCCGTTTCCGGCTGAACGTAGAGAAAAGAAAACTACTGTTTTGAAGCCAGCGTGGCGTAAGTTGCTTGTCATCGAGCGTCAGTCTGAAAACAAGCAGTTGTTCGGTTGGACTTTGAATGCAGCTCATGATCGCGCTCTTGCCTTTGCGAACAAGCATGGTTTGAAGTACAACCAGCTCAAGCTGGAGGGGCAGTGGGGTGAGATCGAGAATGATCATGCCTATTACCTCTATGTCTGGTATTACTCGAAAGAGGAACTGGACGAATAACATGAAAACAAGTCGTAGTCTCACTGCGACTTTTATTTTTGCAATTTTTCATAAATTTAGGTACAATAGGGCAGTAAAATATAATAAATTCATAATCATGACGTATGTCAGAACAAAATGAAGAGCAGATCCGACTGCAAAAATTAGACAAAATTCGATCAATGGGGATACAACCGTATCCTGAAAAGTTTGACAAGAAGCAAACTTTGAAGCAATGCAAAGAAATGAAGGAAGGCAAAAAGGTCAAGACTGCAGGTCGTTTGATTATGTTTCGTGATATGGGCAAACTTACATTTGCACATTTGCAAGATTTTTCAGGACGAATGCAGATTGCGATCAAGCAAGATGAAATTGGCAAGGATGATTACAAGGAATTGATGAAGATTATTGATTTGGGTGATTTTATTGGTGTTGAAGGAGAGATCTTTGTAACACACAAAGGGGAGATAACTATTCTTGTGAAGAAATGGGAATTCCTTGGCAAAGCTTTGAAGCCATTACCTGAGAAATGGCACGGATTGAAAGATACTGAAGCAAAATACAGACAAAGATATCTAGATTTGATTTCCAATCAAGAAACAATGGAGAGGTTCAAGTTTAGAAGTGAGTTTATAAAAGAACTCAGAGAGTTCTATTGGCAAAATGAGTTTATAGAAGTTGAAACTCCTGTTTTGTGTAATGCTGCTTCTGGTGCTCTAGCTAAACCATTTTCTACTCATCATAATGCTCTTGATCTAGATGTGTTCTTGAGAATCGCGCCAGAGATTTATTTGAAAGAAGCAATTGTGGGTGGGTTTGATAGAATCTTTGAAGTTGCTCGTGTGTTTAGAAATGAAGGTATTGATCCAAGTCATTTGCAGGACTTTACAATGGTTGAACATTACGCAGCTTATTGGAACTATGAAATGAACATGGAGTTCACTGAAAAGATGTTAACTGACATTATCAAGAAATTAAAAGGAACATTGAAGTTAACTATTTTGAACAGAGATGAAGAAGAAGTTGAAGTTGATTTCACTCCACCTTGGGATAGAGTTACTTTTCGAGAACTGTTGATCAAGGATTGTGGAATTGATATTGATAAATGTTTGACGGTTGAAGAGTTACGAAAAGCAATTAAGGCCAAAAAGATAAATGTTGAGGACATGGATAAATTGGGTCGTGGAAACTTGATTGATGAACTGTACAAAAAGGTTTCAAGACCAAAATTGATTAACCCTGTATTTTTGACTCAGCATCCACTGGATTTATCACCTTTGGCAAGAAAGAATGATGATAATAATCTTATCGTTGATAGATTTCAATTAATTTTGAACGGTTGGGAAATATTGAATGCATATTCTGAGTTGGTTGATCCAATTGATCAGGAAAAAAGATTTGATCAACAAATGGCAGCCAAAGATATGGGAGATGAGGACGCTATGAGCAAAGATGATGAGTATGTTGACTGTATGAAGTATGGCATGCCTCCAATTTCGGGATGGGGGATGGGAATTGAGAGAATTGTTGCTTTGTTGACAAAGCAAACCAACTTGAGAGATGTTGTGTTATTTCCATTGATGAGACCAAGAGACGAAGAATAAATTAAAAAGAACAAATAGAAGACCCACGTTCTGAGGAACGTGGGTCTTGTTGGTTAGTCGTGACAGATCAGACAGTAGGACGTTTTGTCGACACTCCAGAAGAACATCCCGTGGATGGAGTTGCCACCGACCATCTGATCGCATCGAGTGTGGGTCTCGGACTGCCAGAACTCGATACCAGTCAGGTGCTTCGGGTCGGGTTCGCAGATGGCGGCCCAGGTGTAGCCAAAGGCGTCCTCCCAGCGGATCATGTTGCTGCCATTGTAGTGCTTGATCCCCTTGGTGAGGAAGTTGAATCGCCACCCCTGATAGTGTCGTTCGGCCTGGTCGATTGCAGCAGCGAGTAGCCGCATCATGTATTCGTTGCGTTCGCCGTTCATCACATCTTGTTTGGGGATGAGCGGGAAGTGGTAGATCATTTTCCACTTGAGGGAGTAGCCATCCTGCTGGATCAGGTTCTGGTGCTCCTGATTGGAGCTGGTGCTGGCGCAGCTGTTCATCGTGAGCGCGAAGATCAGAAGCAGAAAGAGAGCGGGGAGTTTGATCGCGTTCATAGCGAGCCTCGATGAGCAGGACACAGACAATCAACGACTGGTTGAATGTTGTTTTGTCCTTTTTAACGAACAGGATAGTATAGCACTTAATGTTGCGAAAGTCAATAGCCAACTTAAATATTGTTAAATTGCAGAAAGATAGTTGATAAATTTACTCAATGTTATATAATAAATTTAGATAATATGAATAGAGATTATTACTTATTAATTTCCCCTTCGGGGGTCTAACGAGAATCCAAAGAAAATCTGGAACGAACTTTGGATTATTTTATTTAAAAAATCTTAGAAAATAACCGTAAAATATGTTGGATATAAAATTTGTAAGAGAAAATCCTGAGATGTTGAAACAGGTCGCTCGTCACAAAAATATCGAGTTGGATATTGATCAACTCCTGAAATTGGATGAGCAACGTAGGAAATTAACACAAAAAGTTGAAGAACTTCGAACTCAAAAAAATCAAGTAAGCAAGCAAATCCCTACTATGAGTGATTCTGAGAAAAGTGTAGCTCTAGTTGAGATGAAAAATGTGGATGCTGAACAAGGAGAAGTTGAGTCAAAGTTAAAACCGTTGCAGGCTGAATTTGAAGCTATGATGTTACGTTTGCCAATGTACGTGCATGAAGATGTGCCTGTTGGTGCTGATGAAACTGGAAATATTGAAATTGATAAATGGGGTGAACCAAGAAAGTTTGATTTTCCTCCCAAGGATCATATGACCCTTGGTGTGGACTTGGATATTATTGATAATGAAAGAGCTGCCAAAATTGGTGGTACACGTTCATATTTGTTGAAAGGGGATGGAGCTCGACTTGAAGCAGCACTTATCAAGTATGCAGAAGACTTTATTACTAGAAAAGGATATTCATTGATGTCAGTGCCTGTTATTGTAAATGAACCGGCTCTCTGGGGTACTGGACATTTCCCAGCTGATTCAGAGGATGTTTATCATCTAGAAAAGGATGATAAGTATTTGGTTGGTACATCTGAAGTTCCTATTGCGTCATATCATCGGGATGAAATGTTGAATCTAAATGACTTGCCACTTCGTTATGCAGGTTTCTCAGTATGCTTTAGACGTGAGGCTGGATCATATGGCAAGGATACACATGGTTTATATAGAGTTCATCAATTTCTAAAAGTTGAGCAGTTTGTTATTTGTGAAAATGATGAAAGGAAAAGTATTGAGATGCATGCTGAATTATTGAAAAATTCAACTGAGTTTATGCAAAGTTTGCAAGTACCGTATCGTGTTTTGAATATTTGTACAGGTGATATGGGCCAAGGTAAATATTATATGAACGATATTGAAAGTTGGATGCCAAGTAGAGAAGCTTATGGTGAGACACATTCATGTTCAGCTTTGCTTGATTTTCAAGCAAGAAGATTGAATCTTCGATACAAGGACAAGGATGGTAAGGTTCAATATTGTCACACCTTGAATAATACTGTAATTGCTACGCCTAGAGTACTGATTCCAATTTTGGAAAACAATCAAAACGCTGATGGTAGCATAACTATTCCAGAAGCATTACGTCCGTATATGGATAATCAAGAAAAGATTGAAAAAAAGTAAAATAACGAAAAAGTCCCTTGTGAAAGGGGCTTTTTTTATTGCTCATAATCTGATAAAATAAGTAATATATGAATAGTGATGATTCAAAGACTTGGGTTGAAATATCTCAAGAAAATTTATTGCATAATGTTTCTCAATTTCGCCAGCGAATAGGGGAGAGTGTTAAGATTGCTGGAGTTATCAAATCAAATGCATATGGTCATGGTTTGGTTGAGGTTGCTGAAATTATTCAGGAAAAAGTTGATTGGATAGCGGTAGACTCAATTGATGAGGCTTTGTTGGCAAAAGAAAAAACGGACAAAACTGTTTTGATTTTGGGTTATACAATTTTTGAAAGATTGAAAGAAGTAGTTGAAAACGGATTTCATCAAATTGTTGCGAATGCAGAAACACTAGAAAAATTAGCAAGGATATCGAGAAAGGTTGGTAAAGATGTTTATGTGCATTTGAAAATTGAAACTGGAACATCTCGACAAGGAATTTGGTATGCTGATCTTGATAAGTTTCTTGAATTAATTGAAAAGAACAGTTTTTTGAAATTGGCGGGTGTTTCAACACACTTTGCAAATATTGAAGATACGACGGATCATTCTTATGCCGAAAGACAACTTGAAAACTATAAGCAAGCTGTAAAACATATAGAAGACAAAGGCTTTTGTAGTTTTATAAAACATACGGCGTGTAGCGCTGCGGCAGTTTTATTTGAAGAGACACATTTTGATATGATTAGATTGGGAATTAGTTTGTATGGTATGTGGTCATCAACTGAAACGCAGGTTAGCGCTTCTCAGAAAAGTGTTGATATCACTTTGAAGCCAGTAATTACATGGAAGACACGTGTAGCTCATTTAAAAGAGCTGCCGGCAGGTACAAGTGTTAGTTATGGATGTACAGAAAAAGTTGCAATTAACACCAACGTCGCTGTTTTGCCTATTGGCTACTGGGATGGTTTTGATAGGGGACTTTCTAGCGTTGGGAGCGTTTTGATAAGGGGTCAAAAATGCCGTGTAATTGGTCGTGTGTGCATGAATATGGTTGTTGTTGATGTTCATCACGTAAAAGACATTCAATTGGAAGATGAGGTTGTTTTGTTGGGACGGCAGGGGAGTGAGGTGATCACGGCTGAGGAAATTGCAGGAAAAATTGGTACAATAAATTATGAAGTGACAACAAGAATTAATCCGACAACAAAACGAATTGTGAAATAAAAAAATGGCAACAAAAATTAGTTCAAAATACCAAAAAGATTTCAAAAACATGGATTACAAAAATCCACGTTTAATTAGAGACAAGGAAAAGCGTCAAGCCAGAATTAAAAAGATGGTTTTTTTGTTAGTGGGTGTTTTGATAGTAGCTTTCTTGTATTTTATATTTTATTCAGCCTATTTCCGAATTGAGACGGTTGAGGTCAATGGTCTTCATAAAATAAAACAAGAAAATTTTGACAAATTGATTGATGAGTATAGAAATTCAAGACACTGGTTTATTTTTTCTCATAACAATTTTTGGCTTCACAGTAAAAAAGAATTAACAAGTAGAATTTTTGAGCACTACCATTTTGAGGAATTTGGTATAAAAAAGAAATGGCCAAACAAGTTGGTTATTGAATTAAAAGAAAAAGAGTCTGCTATAAACTGGCTTACGAACAATCTGTGTTATCATTTGGATTTGACCGGTGTTGCCGTTGAGTATTGTGAAACAAACAATGGCTACTTAACTATAAAAGATTTAAAGGATAATGATGCTCGTATCGGTGGTCAAGTCGTTGAAAAGAATGAATTAGAATATATTGTTGATTTGTATAATCAATCTACTGCTATAACGAGAGATAAATATACATTACTTAGTTTTGAAAAAACTGATAATCTGATTGAACTTAAAACTGAACAAGGAACGGTTTTGAAATTTAACACTAATTTGACAGTGGCTGAGCAAGTTGCTAGGTTGGATACATTGATGAAAAACACAGATCTAAAGGATAATCTAAATAATTTGCAGTACATTGATCTGCGCTTTGGTGAAAAAGTTTATTATAAATAAGCCGGGAGGGGCAAATGGTAAAACAAAGACAACCGCCACGTTGGGCTTTGGATCAATTGGAAAAAGTAAAAGCCAACCTGATCAATAGAAGTGTTTGGTGTCCTGCACCAACAGAGGAGACAATTTTTTCAAAAGCTTTGGCTCGTGTAGAGCAAAAGGCAAAGGGGGCGAGCTTTCAAGCTTTCCTTTTTTGGACCAATCGACGTCAGCAGCTTTTTGAAAGTGGAATCCAGTCACTCTGGATAACAACTGGATTGACTGCGAGTTATGTGTCTGATGACGATGAAAAGTCGTTTGCAGACAAGATCCGTAAAGTCTTGGATCACTATGCGCTTGACTATGAGTGGAGTGGGCGAGTGATCCATAACATTGAGATCAAGGGTGTACACCTGGAACGACTTCGTCGATGATCTGAAACCAACAGACGTTGCTGTCAAACAGCGGCGTTTTTAATTTCCTACTCTCTTCGAATATTTTACGACACAAGGGTTTTGAGAATTTGAAAAGTGGAGAAGTGGTGCAAAAAGGTTTGTAAATGTAATTAATTTTAAAATAGGGGTAAAAAGAGTAGATGAATTTGTATATGAAATTCATGTAAGTTTTTCTTTAAAGATTTTTTAAATTTAATTTTTAAAAAATTTCAATGAATTTGTATATATAAACATACCTATAGATGCTTAGAGGGCAAAAATAAGCCTTGTTTTCTTGTGTAAATTTAGCTAAAAAGTGACCCTCAAAATTGGCCCCTAAGGCCCGCTATACTTCTTTGAATACTAGCATACCTTTGAACTGGTGATAATTGACTAAAATTAGAGTAAAACAGCAAGTGGATAACTGAATTGTCATAAACTGTATATATAGTACAATAGTTATATAACATCTCTTAATCTATATTGTGCGAAGTTAATATAACCATTATAATATGAAGAATTCTCCACTCTCTATCATAAAACATTTTCCAGACTTTCTGGATTATTTGGAAATTGAAAAAGGGTTGTCGTCCAAAACTCAGGAAAACTATGCAAGATACTTGAATCGTTTTGAAAAATGGTTAATTGCAGAAAAGCATGAAAACCTCCTTCCCCACCAGTTGACCAGTGAAATAGTGTGGGACTATAGGGTATTCCTGTCTAGAAAGACTCTATCGGCCGGTTCAAAGGAGCCATTGAAGAAATCCACACAGAACTACTATTTGATAGCTGTACGGGCCTTGTTGAGCTATTTTACGGATCGTGACATCACTTCTCTACCCTCTGACAAAATAAAACTGGCTAAACAGGAAAATGAACATGGTATACACTTCTTAACCATTGAAAAAGTAAAAAAACTGTTGGAGTCCCCTGAGAAAAATGTCGAAGCAGGTATGAGAGACCGGGCAATACTTGAAACCTTGTTTTCTACGGGTTTGCGTGTGTCAGAGCTGGTTGCTCTCGATAGAGATGAGTTCTCTAATATGAAAAAGGATTTTTTGGAGACAAATATAACTGGTAAAGGCAACAAAACTCGAACAATCTATTTTTCCAAGCGTTCACTTGATTCAATCAAGGACTATTTGAAGGCCAGAACTGATTTGGATCCAGCCTTGTTTATAAATTACCGACCTGGTGCTGAAAACATGGAAACGAGAAGGCTGACTACAAGATCAGTTGAATCAATTGTCAAGAAGTATGTAAATTTGGCTGGTTTGCCACATGAAACTACGCCACATACACTTAGACATTCGTTTGCAACGGATCTCTTGAATCAAGGAGTTGATTTGAGAATGGTCCAAGAGTTCCTCGGTCATTCTGATATTTCAACAACACAGATTTACACTCATGTAACCAACAAAAAACTCAGTGATATCTATAAAAAGTTTCATGCTAAAGATGGATTGTAGTTGTCCACATAAGTTACTAGGCGCAAGGATGGAAAAATGGTATAATTTACGTGTAGAATGTGTAGGAACTTGGCAGAAATTGTCATTACTTTTTTGCATGAATTAAATATAACTAAGTAAAAAATAATTTTAAGTGAATATGAAAAAAATTTGGCAGATGATTGGAGGGATGTATATGTATTTTCATAGAAGAAAAAGTACCACTACCCTACTTTTGGTACTAATGATTTTGATCCAGTTTGTGTTGGTAATATTTTTAACTGTCAAAGTTGCAAATTTGAGTAGTGATTTTGAAGAATATCAAGATGTTTCAATGAAACGTTTAAATCATAATTATAGTCAATTATACACTTTAAATAATCGTGTAAGTCAGTGTGCACAAAAATAAAAAATTTAAATATATTATAAAAAAATAAAAAAATATCTATGGCAAGAAAATTAGCAAAAAATAGACTGTTTGTCAGTATGGTCGGTTTGATAACCACACTGTCAATGGTTGGGGTTTTTGGAATATTAGCTCCTTTGTTGGCGGCTATTACTTCTAGTAGCATCGTTACGAACAATGCTATTACTAAAACTGGTGATTATGGTATCACTGAAGAACCAGTTATGACTATTGTGGTTGATGCTGATAATAGTGAAACATTAACTTCAATACAACTTGATGTGTATCCTGGCCCATCTGGGTTTGATGCCATGGAACTGTGTGAGGTTGGAGGTGAGACTCCCCCATTTTTGTTTAGTTGGCATAATCAGGTTAAGGATATAGCGGGTCAAGACGATGGTCAAGACGATATTGATATTTATCCAATTTATCCTGATGGAGTTTTTTCTTGGGAAACTGATCATTATGAGCTAACGGTAACACCTCAACCAGGACCATTTTTGCTGGATGGAAATACCTTGAATTTATACGTCTGTACTGATAGTGAATCTTCTGTTGTTGGTCATGATTTTACCGTTGTAATACCAAGTAATGGAATTGTTACGTCTATGGGCCCCCTAGGTGTGTCTGGCACTTCTGAGTTACTTTCAGTTGTTGAAATTGAGGAAGAAGGTGGTGATGTTTTGACCAGTTTGTCCGTTTCTGACGTTCCTGATGGAGATATTTCTCTTTGGCAGAATAAATTAATAGCTCAAATGAATGTTACTGGCGAGTCCAGAGTAGAAGGATTTGAATTTGAAATTACTCCTTACAACGGATTTAATGTCTATAATCATTTTGATACTTTTTTTCTTGTGAATGGTGAGGTGGTTGAATATCAGGATGTGGATCCTCAGTCTTATGGTCGTACTCTTGTGTATGGTTCTGATGTTGATGATAACTTGGATGGTTCATATACTGTAAGTTTGCCATATAGTATGTCGAACGGTTTTGGAGGTGAAGAAGAAGCAAGTGTGAGTTTGTACGTTAATATTTCTGATGAAGCTCCAATTGAGTCATATTTTGATATTTATGTTCATGAGGATAGTTTGCAGTTGAGTGGAATAACACCATCTGATATGTTCACCGGAGAGGATACAGCAACTTTTACTGTTGTAGAGCCTACCTATACAGCAATGAATCCAACTATGAATATGATAAATTCAGGTGCTGGTAGTACTTATGAAAATTTTGATTTGATTGAGTTGATGCAGGTGTCTATGCTTTCAGCAGATGGTGGCGTTGATATTTTGACTGAATTGAATCTTGTCATTGAAGCTAATGATGGATTTGATCCTGCTGTTGATTTTGCTACTTTGCAAACTTTTGGTGGCAATGGGCTTATCTTTGGGACAACTGAACAACTTGATACAAAGACTGTCTCAATGGGTGATATTGGTTCAAGTGTATCTCCGGCATTTTTTGGAACTAATTTTGTTTTAGGTGATCCTCCCCCACCTGAAGCAGGAATTGAGAATCTTTATGAATTAACTTTATCCACGGATGGGATATTTTTGCCACCGTCATCTGGTTACGAGAATTCATTGTATTTTTATGCTTTTGCAGCAGATGAAGTAACTGATGGAGCAAGTTTTTCGATAGATGTTCCTGATGGAACATTGGAAAACTATGGACATTTTGGCTTGGGTAGTCCTTTGAGTTCTGGTGTTATGACATTGAGTATGGTAGAGGGGCCAGTGGGGCCAAATATTAATACATCTATAATTGATACGTCTCCAAACTCTATTGCGCCTGACAATGCTAGCAAGGTTTTTGAAATAACCTTGAGCACTAATTCTGGTACGGATGATTTGGAAAGTATGACGGTTATTGTGGATCCTAGTGATGAATTTGATTTAGAAACATCATTTCAAACTATTACTGACGGTGGTGATTTGGATGGTTTACCGGCGGTGTTTTTGACAAACACACTTTTGGGTGAGGATCCGGTTTTGGATGATATATATGATGGATCAAGCTATGCCTTGGTTCCTTCATCAGCAGGATTTGTTGATAATTTCGATGGTACATATGATTTAGTGTTTGATACAAATGCTGATTTATATGGTGCCGAAATTACAACCACACCTACAACATACTATTTGTATGTGTTTATAGACGAAGCTGCTAGACCATATTCTGATTTCGATTTTCAGATAAGCGAAATGAATTATACTTCTGAAGGCCCTGAGGTTTTGAATCAGTCATTTTTTGATCCAGTTGTAATTGGGGAACCTAAAAATGAGCAGTTAGATTATTTTGCCTTGATTGGTTATGGACCGTGGAATGGTGATACTGTCCCTCGGTTTGCTCCAGTTGATTTCTTTTTCAATGAACCAGTGAATTTAACGGTTATAAATGATCTTGATTCATATTTTAGTATCGAACCAGAAGTTGCTGGTGAATGGGAGTATTATCAAGAAATATGGGGTACTGAATTTGAATATAGGGTTACGTTTTTTCCGGAAGATGGATATGCAGCGAGTGAAGAATATACTATTTCCGTAAACAAGAATGTAATCGACGGATTGGATACAGCTTTTACTTATGCAGTAACGGCTTTGGATCATGGTTATACTACTCCGGACTTGGATGACAATGGCTCTACTTATTCTTTTACAGTGTCTGCAAGTCTAGAAGATGATGGTGGGTTTTTGCCACCAATAGTTATGAATCACTTCCCAGGCCCTGGTAATAAAGGTGTAACAACAGCTTTGAATGTTATTAATATTGAATTTGATCGTGATGACATGGATGCGTCAACCTTTGATACAAATACAATTTATCTTGCCAAGATTATGGAAGATGGTCGTGTGGTTAGATTGGAGGGTCAAACGGTGGGTCCAACGAGCGGGACAAGTCGAAATGCAAAAATAGAAAATTTTACATTGGAAACAAATACTGAATATCAGATTTTTGTATCAAGAGATGTCGAGGATATGTCTGGTACACCTATCGTTGGTAGTTGGGATGAAGAGTTGGAGGAAAATGGTCCATATTTTGCAAGGTTTGAAACAGGTTCAAGTACTGAGGCGATCACAGCTAGTTTGCTTGGAAGTAATTTGGATGTGTATGAAAATGCGATGGGCGATATTGTTGATGTGCCAGTTTTTGAGGTGTTTGGTTTCAGTTTTAGTGGTCCTCTTGATCCAGGACAGGTTTCTACAGATAATATTAGAATTTATGAAACATATAATTCTTCAGTTGAGAAAGGATTGGCAGTTTGGATGGGGTTCCAAAATGAGTTTTTTGTCCAGCCAACAATGGTATTGGATCCAAGTACTGCGTATACAATAGAGTTCTCAGGATTGACTTCTGCTTCTGGTGAAAGCATTGATGATATATCTTTACCATTTGTTACAGGTGGTATGGATAATAATAAACCAAACATTGTTTGGGCGGAAGCTGATAATTATGGTGTTTATTTGGAATTTAGTGAAGCAATGAACCAAGGCACTGCTGAAAATAAAAGTAATTATTCATTGAAAACAAGAGACTCTCAACTTACAAGTTGGAGTGCAGCGGATGGTGTTTCTTTGACTTCTTCAAACGTTCGTTACATGCCAAATAGTAATGAACTTAAAATTGACGGGTTATCATTGGCTCCAGGAGAAGAATTTAGGCTAACCTTGAATTCTTCAATTACTGATTTAGCTGGAAACAATTTGAATACTAGCGATGGAGCAAATGTGTTTGTTGGTTATATTAATGATGCTGATGTGTTTGAAGGTGGAACCGGAAATGCTGGTATGGACGATTGGGGTTTTGATGATTTTGACAAGGATCAAATGTTTAATACTCCTGTAAATATAAATCCAATGACCAGTTTTGTTGGTGCAACTACAAAATATTTTGTTGATATTCCAATCGAAAATGCAATTCCTGATGGTTCATATATAGTAATTGAATTCCCTAGCGGATTTGATGTTACTGGCGTGACGCAGGATGAAGAAAGTCCAGTAAATGAGGATTTTAATCATGATGGACCTGGGACTATAACTTTTGCGAGTTCAGACCCTGCAGGTACCAGGACTAATGGAGTTGATAATGATGGTATTGGTGTTATCGGACAAAGAAAAATTGTAATTAAATTGAGTGGTGCTATCGTTGGTCAAGATTACTTGAATCTAGATCTTGATGGAATTATTAATTCAACTAATCCAAAAGGGTTTAGTACTGATGGCTTTACCGCGCAAGTTATAATAAAAACTCCTTGGTCAGATAATGGTGATAGTTGCTCAATTTTCACATGTGCATCTATCTCAGAAGCTTTTCCTTCTTGGCCATTCTATATAACTGGTGGTGGTGATAATGAGATTTCAGGTGAGATTCATGGTGTGAGTGCTGGTCACTCTGGTACATTAACCGTGTATCTTGATTCTCCAGTTACTGGACCTCAAGAAGTTGACGTTACAGTAAGTGGTGATGGTGGTGATGGTTCTGATGGAACATTTACATTTAGAAATTTGCCTGATGGTGATTACTTTATGTTTTCAGACCCTAATTTCTCATTAAGTGGTACGCAGTATAACGCTGGTTTCTTTGCTGAGCCTATCTGGGTTATGGGAGGTGAAGAGGTAGAAAAAAACTTAAATATCATGCCTGAAAATGCTGCAGGGAATTATGCGTTGACTGTTAGATTGGAAGGTGATTTCAGAACTGATGGTGAAAATGACAGTGTGGATATTTTTGCTGGATCCCCTACTGGGTTTCGAGTAAAGACTGTTGTTCCGGGTAATACTGGAGGAACAGATTATACAATGTACTTACCAGATGGTGAGTGGATGGTTGGAATTGGTCCAGCTATGCCAGAAGGACCAAAGTCTGGTCCTCCACAGCAACCAGATTGGATGCCTCCAATGAACGAACCTGTACAGGTTTGGAGTGCTGGAACCGAAGCGTCAAATCCTTCTTTGACATTTGCATTGAATACAGAGGATTTATATGAAATTACAGGTATGATTACTGATAGTAATGATGAACCGGTTGCGGGTGCTCATGTTTGGGCTTATCAACCAAATGGAAATTTTGGTGGTATGGGACAAGACACGCTTGTTGATGGTACTTACACATTGAAGGTTTACCCTGGTGTTTATATTGTTGGTGCGCATAAACCTGGTTTTCCAGAGGTGCCTGAACAGTCGGTTGAAGTAGAAGATGAGAATGAGTCTGACGTTGATTTCTCCATGAAAAAACCTGATTATAAAATTTCCGGCGTTGTTAAAGATGTCGATGGTAACAATGTGCCATATGCTCCTGTTTGGGCCTATCAGCCTGATGCTTGGGGCCACGTACAGGGTGGAACTGATCATACGGGTAACTTCATTCTTTATGTAGACGAAGGAGAATGGCGAGTTGAGGGTGATGCACCTGGTGTTGGTTGGCTTCAATATTCTGAAATTATTATTGTAGATGAAGATGAAGTTAACTCAGATAATGAAATAACAGGTATTGTTTTGCAACCAGATGCTTCTCTGGAATACTACACTATATCAGGTACAATTACGGTAAATGGAGAAACTCAGTCATATATTCCATTGCGAGCTGTGAAATATGATTCAGATGGAAATTATTTGGGACAAGAGTTTGGTGGGAATACAAATAGTGAAGGTGATTATCAAATTACTGTACCCGCTGGTATTTATCGTGTTGATAGTTGGCACCATGAATATGGTGAGCTTGGACTGAGTGACGATGGTTATCCGAATAGCCCTGCAAATCTTGATATGCTTGATTCTGATGTTAATGATGCACATATCAATTTTTCAGAGGCTGAATTGACTGATGTAAATATTGTATTTACAGGTAGTGAAGAATATGAAGGTTTTGAAGCGTTTGTTAATGTAGATGGATTTAATCCAGAAACATTCTTCCACACTGGTTACCATAACAACAAATACATCCCAAATATTTCTGATATGGATGAGAATACTGTTATAAAATTGAAAGATGGTGATTATCAAGTATTTATTCATATTCCTGGTCTTGGTGAGTTTATGCCGCTTGAGGCTGGTTCTAGTGCAAGTACCCCTGGATATGTTGATGTGGGTGAAATTAGTGAAGACAATAATGCAATAACGATTAATTTACCTAGTGTGGCTAATTTGTTGACCGTGCAGGGTTCTGTTGCGAACTCTAGTGATGAAGGAGCAATAATGGATGCCTGGGTTTGGATTCATAATCCTCAAACTGGTTATCATAATGGTACTACTACGAATGATTTGGGTAATTTTACATTACAGCTTCCTTCTAGTGGTTCTAGTGAGTATTTCATTGGTTCAGATAAGCCAGGCTTTATGGCCAAAGAGCCAACTGAATTAGATATTGTGGATGATGAAGATGAAGATTGGGTATTGGACACTTCTTATGACTTTGAACTTGATGAGTTCGATACAACCATTTCTGGATATGTGTTCACTGATGATGATGGTGGTACTGCTCAGTCTTATGATAGTGGCGAAGAGGTTTCAAATGGTTGGGTTAGGGCTGAGTCTGCAGATGGTTCATTTGCACATGCTCCAGTTGAACCTGATGGAACTTATAACTTGGGCGTAATTGATGGTAGTTGGACCGTTTGGGGAAATGCCGACGGTGGTCTTGATACTCAATATACTATAGATGGTGTTCCTTCAGTAATTACTATTGATGGAGGGTCCGTTGTTGATGCTCATATCTGGATTGATGAAAATGAAAGTTGGGTCTCAAAGAAAAAAAGTGCTCCTATGACACCAGCGAGTGGTGGTACTGTTGATGATTCTGATACAGATGGTACGGGTGTTAAACTGACTATTCCAGCCAATGCGCTTGGTAGCAGTAGTGATTCTGGAAGTGTTAATGTCAGTAATACCTCTGCAGTGGCACAAACACAAACCGCTTCCCCATTCTGTTCTATGGGCGTAACAATTACAGCAAAAGACAGTAATGAACAAGCGATTACAACGTTGGATAGTTATATTGATTTGGAGCAAATTATTTGGAAAGACGATATTGATGAGGGTCTATTATCAGGATGTATAACAGAAGATACTTTAAATATGTTATTAACAATGCAAATGAGTTACTTTGATAATTCATTGAATGATTGGGTAACATTGGATACTACTAGAAAAGCCTATTACAAAACTGATGCAGGAGATTCTGAGTGGAAAGTTTATTTGGGTGAGGATGGTTTGTCTGGATATGAATTGTTTGTAAATGAAGCAATTGTCACTGATACATTTACTGATTATGCTGATTATAAGTTGGTGTTAACAACAAAGACGGATCATTTGACTATCTTTAGTGCAACAACTTCAAACGTTGGTGGTAGTAGCAGTACTCCAACTCCTGATCCTACACCAAGTACTGGTAATACAGTAGATGCGAATATGCCGTCTACTCTTGGTGAGTTGAATGGAGAAACTACAACAGAGACTACTGAAACTGTTGAGACAGGAACAACTGAAACAGGAACAACTGAAACAACGACTGAAGATACTGGTGCTGTGGAGGAAGTAACAACTATTAGTGAAGAAGTTATTGCTGATATCGTTGTAGCTCCAAACATAGTGCCTGAAAAACCAACGTCTAGAAGTCTTGAGAAAGAAACACAGGCGGTCAAAGACTATGTTTCTTTGACAAAGGTAGTCCCACAGAAAGAGTCTGAGTGGAAGGTTATCAACTTCTTGGCTTATGGAAGTACTGACAAGACACAGGCTATGCCTTCAGTGGCTAGAAAAGGCTTGTTGGACGATTATAAGGCTGTTTACAATAGATTGCCTTCAAGTAACTCAGATTGGCAGAATTTGGCCAAGGTTGCTGATGGTACTACTCCATCTCGAGTATTAAGTAATGAAGTTGTAGCTATTAGAGAATTTACAAAGATTTTCAAATCAGCGGTAAACTTCTCAAACCCGGCTCACGAACAGTTTGTACATATGTTGGCTTACAGATTACGACCGGAAAGTCGTGACTTGAGCAAGGAGCAAGCAGGTCTAGGTAAATACTTGTCTACTTATAGGGCAAATCCAAGTAATGGATGGGCTTGGTCAGTTCTTAGATCAATCTCATATTCTGGAATGCTCGAGCCAGTGACGGTTCCTGTTGGGCAAGATTCACCGGCAGCTGTAGTGCCTGGTGATGCTACCCCTACCCTACCAGTGTCAGCTGAGAGAAACTTGAAAGCTGAGTTGGTCGGTGTGACTGAGTATACAAAGTTGTCTGGCAAAGCTCCAAGTGGTGAAAGTTGGAATGTGGTTAACTATATTACTTATGGAAGTACTGATACTAGCAAGGCACTATCTTCTACTGAGCGTGTAGCGAAGTTAAAGAGTTATAGAGCTAAGTATGGTAAATTACCATCAACTGAGGCAGACTGGGTCAAGTTAGCTGAGATAATGTAAAATATTGATATAAAAAGAACCCCGCACTGCGGGGTTCTTTTGTTTGTTGTTTAATGAATATGCCCTTTGAGCACCTACTTTCGTAACCAAAAGTAGGCAAAAGTTTTGGGGCTTCACAATTCGTTGTGGTACTGCCCAGGTAATTACCTTTTGTGGCGACTCAGTGTTTCGCCCCAAACCCCAAAACATAAATTTGTGCACTTTTGTGTTGAATCTATTTACGAAAATGCATACCCAAAATTGGGTCTTTTTTTACTCTGTCTAGATTTTTATCAACTTGTTTATAAAATTTTGGATAATGAATTCTAGCAATCCATCTACCGCGATGAAACTGTTTGTATGGAGGTCTTTGGATATGTGCAACTTCATGAACAATAGTTCTAATTAGTCCGTTCAAGCTTTTTGGTTTAAGTGTTTTTGGTGTATATATATCAAGAACAATAACTTTAGTTTTAAGGTTTATGTAACCTAGAACATACTTTTTGTTGCTCTTGCTCCCCTGTCGTTTCATTATTTGTAACTTCAAATCCTTGAATCCCAGTATCTGGCAAACTTTGTTGAATAGTAGTTCTACTAATTGTTCGTGTTGATTCTCCATATGGATAAAAATAAGCCTGAATAAGGCTTATTTCTGCGATATAAAAGGTTTGATAATGGTTTTAAGGTAAGTAGTCTAATGGGTTGACTGGGATGCCGTTAACACGAACTTCAAAATGAAGATGAGGCCCAGTCGTTAGTCTTCCAGCACCGGCTGTTCCAGGCATTCCTCCAGTCAATGCAACGGTTTCGCCTTTGGAGACATATTCATCTTCATTGACGAAAAATTTGCTTACATGGCCGTAAACTGTTGAAAGGCCATTAGCGTGAATAAGTGCTAAATAACTATAACCCATACCTGCGTCTCGGACCTTTAGTACATAACCTTCAGCTGGTGCTTTGATCGGAGTGGCTTGTCCTGCTCTGATATCAACGGCTGGATGTTCGAATAGATATCTAAAAGGATAGGATGGATCATGAAATTCGGAAGTTATTTTGTTTTTTGGAATAGGCCAACTAAGCTGACTGTTGGTCAACTGTGGCTTGTCTGCTTTCTTTTCATCAAGTTTTTTTCGAACTACTTGTTCTAAACTTGCAATTTCAGAACTGATAGACTCTTGTTCTTGTTTGGCTTGCCAGTACAATTCTGTGAATTTTTGTTCAGAATCTTTTGTTTGGACAAGCAGGTTTTCTTTGTATATAGTTTCTCCTTGCAAGTCGATTTGGACCATGTCAAGGTCGTCCTTGAGAGTTAAAAGGTCTTCCTGTTTTGTGTCTAAGGATTCTTTGGTTGAAACAAGTAGTTTCTTTTCAGACTTTAGGTCACCTAGCGCTGCTTGTAAACTGTTTTGGATATCTTTGGTATATTCTGCTTCATTGAAAAAATCTGACAAAGAGTCATTTAGCAAAAAAACCTTTAAGGCATTTTCATTGTCATTCTTGTGGACTTCTTGCAATAAGGTACTTAGTGATTGTTTTTGTCTATCAATATTGTCTTCTTTTTCCAGAATTGCTAATTCATTTTCTCTAATTTCAAGTTGTGTTTTTTCAACTTCGATTTGTGCTGCTTGCATGTCAAGTTTTGTTTTGGCAATTTTGTTTTCAATGATGTTAACTTGATTCTTTAGCGAGGCGGCTTCTTCTTGTTTTATTCGAATGTTTTTTTGATAAATAGCGGCTTTTTTCTTTATGTCTTGAGCTGCGTCTTGTTTGGCTTTTATTTCTTGATTTAGTTCAGAGACTTCTTGGGCAAATATAAAATGTGGCAAAATTAATAAAACTAATGCCAAAGTAAGTACTTTTTGCCAATTGATTCTTTTCATATTCATAGATATTATAGCACATTTGAAATAAATCAAAAAAGACCGGATTAACCGGTCTTTTTATTTTATAGGAGTTTGGTAATTGCTTGATTGATTCGGTTCAAAGTTTTTTCTTTGCCCAGAGTTCTTGCTAATTCAAAGGGGCTTGGTGATCTGTCTCTGCCGGATAGTGCAAATCTCAATGGCCAAAGTATGCTACCAGTGTCTAGACTATTTTTACCAATGTACTCAATTGTATCCTTTTCAAGTTTTTCAGCTGTGAACTGTGTGTCTTTGTAGGCACCAAACAGCTCTTCAAGTGTTTTTAGGTTTTCAATTGTTTTTGCTTGGTCAGATTTCTTCCAAATTAGATTTTTGGCATCATATTCAAGTTCGTTTTGGAAAAAGTATTCTATTGCGTTAGGGATTTCATCAAATTTTTTGATACGAGTTTGTTCAAGTGACAAAACATCTTTGATATATGCATTTTTAAGTTCTTCACTTGTGGCTACTGAATAATATTTTTCTTTGTCTTTGCGAAGGATGTCTGCTTTTTCTAAATATGGAAGACAAGCTTTGAAAAAATCATCACTGGACATTTTTCTTATATACATGCCATTTATCCAATCAAGCTTATCCAAATCAAAGACTGCGCCAGCTTTATGAACGTTGTCTAGTGAGAACTGTCTTTGTAATTCATTTAGCGTGTAAATTTCTTGTTCAGTCCCAGCATTCCAGCCAAGTAGTGCCATGAAGTTAATAAAGGCATCTTTCAAATATCCTTTGTCAATAAAGTCTTGAACTGAAACATCGCCGTCTCTTTTGCTTAGTTTTTTCTTGCTTTTGCTGAGAAGTGTTGGTAAGTGAGCAAATGTTGGAGCTTGCCAGCTGAAAGCATCATAAAGCAAACTGTGCTTTGGAGTTGTAGCAATCCATTCTTCGCCACGCATAACGTGAGTGATTTTCATCAAGTGATCATCGACTACATTAGCAAAGTGATATGTTGGGAAACCATCTGACTTGATCAAAACATAGTCGTCCATGTCTTTGGTGTTTACTACAATTTGCCCACGAATCAAATCTTCAAATACAACATCTTTGTTTTCTGGCATTTTGAATCTGATTACATAAGAACTACCAGAATCCATTAATGATTGAGCTTCTTGTTTTGATAAATTACGACAAAAGTTGTCATATTTGGGAGCTTGTTTGTTTTTGGCTTGATCTTCACGTAGTTTGTCCAGTCGGTCTTTGGTACAAAAACAAGGATATACTTTGTCTTTGTCCATCAAGTGTTGGATATGTTGTTTGTAGATGTCCAATCTTTCTGATTGCGTATATGGACCATAGTCACCTTTTTCTTTGACTTTTTCATCACTGGTCAAATAGGGACCTTCGTCAGCCTCAATTCCTGCCCAAGTTAGAACTTTTAATAGATTTTCTACTGCTCCAGGTACTAACCTTGATTGATCAGTGTCTTCAATTCTAATAATAAAGCTTCCTTTGCTATTTTTGGCATAAAGATAGTTGTATAAAATAGTACGAAGATTACCAACATGGACCATGCCTGTTGGGCTTGGTGCAATTCTAACTCGGATATTTGTTGAATTAGACATAAATATAAAACAATTAGTGATTAATCTGCTTGAATTATAGCTAATTAACTAAAATAAGTAAATATGTTATTCTTCCCTATTTATGTAGGAAATAAACTAATTTTAGCAAAACTGTTAATGCAAAGCAACACAGCCTTTGTCCTAAATTTACCTGATATTTTAGGTGTTTAGTTGGCTGTATTGACAAAACTCATCATGTGTGCTATAATTCTTGGTCAGAGTTCGTTTCAACTAGAGAAGAAACAAGACTGTGTTTATAAAGTGATTTATAGATATTACTGGTTTCTGTTCTAAAACAATTTGGTACTCACAGCAAAAGGAGATTCTCATGAACGAGAACACGATTCGCACCATTTCGACTCTGGACGACATGCTCAACCACTTCGGTTCGTACGAAGCGGCCCGCGAGGCCATCTCGGACGTGACGAAGCGCAAGGGCTGTCGAATGCAGGAAACCGGCGATGTCGGCGAACTGATCAAGTCCTGGGCCAAGGCCCATGCGATCAGGATCAACGACAAGTGGATGCTGAAGATCGCGACGAATGCGACGAAGCTGTCCGAGGCCCTCAAGGCCCAGGGCAAGGGAGTCAAGTTCCAGCACTTCACCACCCTGTCGGCGGCTCTGGACAAGCACGAGGCTCTCGCCAAGGAGCGTGCCGAGCGTCAGTCCGCGAAGGAGGCCCGTCGGGCTGACTACGCGAAGCTGCGTACGGCTCGTTTCGGTGAGCGAACCGTGTGGATCCCGATGGACGAGATCGCGGCCATGCAGATGAGTGACTGGACTCCGGTTCTCGGAGACAAGCCGGTTACGCAGCTGCAGGCGGCGGACAAGTCGCGCGAGGCGTTCGAGCTGGCCTACGGCGAGGCGTTGAAGGCGGCGGAGCTGGACCCCAAGAACTACGAGGCATTCGCCGAGTGGCATCGCGGGTTCTGCGCGTCCTACCGCAAGAAGAATGGCGGTGTCCCCCACGTGGCGGGCATGCGGCTGCTCACGCGGAACTTCGGCAAGCGGCACGGCACCATGGGGTGTTTCGTGCTGAAGGCTGAGGTGGCGCTCTTCAAGTCCGTGGCCAAGGAGCAGCTCGAGGCTTCCGAAGCGCATCGGGAAGAGAACTTCAAGAAGCACCCGGCTAACAGCGGGAAGAAGTTCTTCAAGCGCAGTCTGCGCTTGGGCGACAGCGACCCGTACGTCGGGGTGCTGAAGCACCGGATGTTCTTCCAGCCGCTCGACGCTCACATCCGTCAGGAGGAGCGTCAGGCCGTCGAGGATCGGAACCGCACCGAGCGGCAGACGATCGCCGAGGGGCTCGGGATCAATCCGGGTGACGTGAATGCGTTCCTCGAGAAGATCTCGGCCAAGGGCAAGCCGCAGAGCAAGCGTCGTCCTTCGAAGAAGGAGCTTCGCGCTCAGCGTGTCGGCAAGAAGGCTGGGTACCAGGTCGATCAGCAGGGCTAATCCCCAGTTGACCAACTGAACAGAAATGAGCTAGATGGACTCTTCCGTCTAGCTCATTTTTTTGTCGCAAAATTGACATTTTACTGAAAGGTAGTAATATAGATCTAATAAAAGCTCCCCTATCAACCGTGTTTCCTCAAGGAGGTGTTAATGATACGGACTGAAGACGGTAAACGTCTTGTAACTCAGGTTGATGAGACTTTTTGGCCAGTCTTTTTGACTGGCAAGCTGGTAGTACGTTTTGTGAAACAGGCAATCTGTTTTTGTCTGAATGACAAGGCTGCTGCTAAGCAGTTGATACTGGTGTTCCCTGACAAGACAGCATCATGTATTCCAACGTTACAGGACTTGAGCAAGGTTTTTGCTTTAAATAACAAGGGCAAACCATTTCGAGATGTGAGAGATATTCCAGTTCCAGTCTTGGAACTAAAGGAATTACCTGGCGTTTTCATTGAAGACGTCACTCTACCTGATCGTCACTTGACAGTGCTTTACGCTGTTCGAGATCCAGGTCATGATGAGAATGTATCAGATTCAGTTTTGGCTGGTTTGCAGCTGGAGATGGATCCTATGGATCACAAACTGTGGCCGGCAAAACTGGATGACTATTATGTTCTTCAGTATTATCACCACAAGTTCCATGGCGTGTACAACTTGATCATGTTGATCAAACAAGGGGCACAGGTTGAGCGTACTTCATGCTTAGCCATTAGCTCATTTGTGACAGGAGATATTCTTGAAGCATTCCAACGGAAGCTCGAATATCCTCCACTTGATCCAGATCAAGTGGTATATCACTAGAACAAAAAACGAGCACCACTCAGGTGTTCGTTCTTAATTTTAAATTTGTTTACAAGTGTTTGATGATTTTTCTAACAAATTCGTGTCTGTGTTGGTGAATAGTGTCAAGTAGGTTTTCTTTTTCTACCCATTTAATCTTTTCAGCTTCATGGCTGTCTGAAAGATCAAAGTCTGAGTCTTGGCCAGAAAAATCTAGAAGATAGGCTGTTTGTTTTTGGCCTTTGTAGCCCTTTAATAATTGGGCATAAGGTTTCCAGTCATAGCTGTGAGTTTCGGGAATAGCTTTGATTATCTTCAATTTGTTTTGATTTATACCAACCTCTTCACTAACTTCTCTAATTGCGGCTTGTTCAGTAGTTTCATTATCATCAACCCCGCCTTGTGGAAACTGCCAATGTTCTTTGAATCGAGGGTTTTTCATTACCAAGTATTTGCCATCTTTGTGAACTACTCCAACAACGTTGTTTCTATATTGATCCTTGATTCGAGTTTTCCAAGCATGACATTTTAGTAAAAAGTCTGTAGTCGCATTTTTTATGCGTTTAAGTCTTTTTGGTTCTTTGTAAAGTCGATAAAACCATTCCATGCCAAGATCTCTAATTAGTTTTGGGGCTCTTTGCATTTTTCCAGTGATAAAATCAAAACTCCCGCCAATTCCCAAAGCAATTTTTGTGCTTGGAATTAATTTCAAATACTTGTCTATCCATAGTTCTTGATTTGGAGCACCAAGTGCAACGAAAACTATTTGTGCTTGGAAGTTGTTGATCTTGTTTAGGGTTTCATCACAATCAAAAGGTTTATCTTTGTTTATCTCCCCTACTTGTAGTTTGATGTTTGGATAATTTTCTTGGAAATACTTTTCCAAATCAGTAGTTGAGGTTAGCGAGTCATTGCGAAGAACAACAAATACTTTGAGATTGGTCTCTTTGTAGTGATCAAGGATGTTTTTTGTTAGATCTGCTCCTGTTACCCTATTTTCAAGTTTTTCACCCAGAATTAGTGCACCTAATTTCAAACCAAATCCATCTGGAATATTTATGTCAGCAAGATTCAGGGCTTGTCTGTAATGGTCATCTTTTTCTGATTGCAGGCATATCTCTGGATTGGGTGTAAATATCTTGTGACTAGAATCTGATTTTATAAACTGATCTACTTTTGACATTACATAGTCCAATGGTTGATCATCAATTTTAACACCTAGAATGATTGCTCGGTTTTGAAATTCGGGTGGTCTATGCATAAGTTTGTAAATTTGTATAAATTGGGCCAGTTGCAAGTAATTGGCTTTTTATTAAATTGAAGTGTTTAACTGTGAAGTACTGTTTTTCGATTGGTTGTTGAAGTCTCAATCGAGCATTATGGTCTTTTATTCTACCGAGTGTGATATGAGCATTGTATGGTCGACTGTCTTTTGGTAAATCTAACTTATGTAGAATTTTTTGAATCTGTGAATATAAAATATCGATCTTTTCTTCATTGTCATTGAGTCCAACCTTGATAACCCTGGGATTGGCAGTTTCTGGAAAGCCTCCAAGTTGTCCAAGTGTAAGTATTAGGTTCTCTGGAATTTTTACTTTTGTGAGTTGTTTTTGTAGAGCAGTGAGCTTGTTGGGGCCAATATTTTCAATAAAAGCCAAAGTTAAATGGAGGTTGTTTGCTTCAACCCACTTTATTCTGGTTCTTGTGTTATCTTTTTCTACATTGAGTATAGTGTCCTCCAAATAATCTTTGATTACCTGCGGCAGCTCAATGGCAATAAAAACTCTCATATAATATCAGAAGTATAACAGATATTTTGCTAAATTAAAAGCTTTAAATTTTTGTACTTCATTGCTTGACACTGAATTATATTTAGCTATAATAGTATTAGCAGTCACTACTTTAGAGTGCTAAAAGTAAAAATTAAACAAAAACTATGGATATTAGAAAATTTACTACCAATTCACAACAAGCTTTGCAGGAAGCACAGGCTTTGGCATTTGAATTCAAACATGCACAAATAGATACATTGCATATTTTGTCTTCCCTATTGCAACAAGATGAAAGCATTGTTTTGACTATTTTGAAGAAATTGGAAGTTCCGGTTGAACAAGTAATAGAACAGGTTGATTCAATGTTGGTAAAGTTTCCAAAGGGCATGAATAATGTTGATGCTGGCCATGTTGCGGTTACAGCTCAGATGAATTATGTTTTGGTAGCTTCAGAAAAAGAAGCAAAGAAAATGGGAGATGAATTTATTAGTACAGAGCATTTACTTTTGGCAATGTTGAAATCTGATTCAGCTGCGGGAAATATTATGAACATGTTCAATGTTACTTATGAGGAGGTTTTGAAGATATTGGCTGAAGTACGCGGGTCACAAAAGGTTGACACACCTGATCCTGAAAATAAGTTTCAAGCATTAAAGAAGTTTACTGTTGATTTGACTGAGGAAGCTAGACAAGAAAAATTGGACCCAGTTATTGGAAGAGATGACGAAATTCGAAGAGTTTTGCAAGTTTTGTCACGAAGAACAAAGAATAACCCAGTTTTGATTGGTGAACCCGGAGTTGGAAAGACCGCAATTGCTGAAGGTCTTGCTCAGAGAATAGTTTCTGGTGATGTCCCGGACAATTTGAAAAACAAAGAAGTTTTAAGTTTGGATATTGGTTCACTTGTGGCTGGTTCTAAATTCCGAGGAGAATTTGAAGAAAGAATGAAGGCTGTTTTGAGTGAAGTAAAGAAGAATAAAGATAAATATATTGTATTTATTGACGAGTTACATACGATTGTTGGTGCTGGATCAATTGAAGGCAGTCTTGATGCCTCAAACATGTTGAAACCAGCCTTGGCAAGAGGTGAACTTCATTGTGTTGGCGCAACAACTTTAAAAGAATATCAAAAACATATTGAAAAAGATGCGGCACTTGAGAGAAGATTTCAGCCTGTATTAGTTTTGGAACCAGACTTGGATGACACAATTGCAATTTTGCGTGGCATAAAAGAGAAATATGAGGTTCATCATGGTGTGAGAATTACGGATGATGCTATTGTTGCTGCAGCAAAACTTTCACAAAAATATATTACTGACAGATTTTTGCCTGATAAGGCCATTGACCTTGTGGATGAGGCTACGTCTGCTTTGAGAATTGAGTTAAATAGTATGCCTACTGAATTGGATCAATTGAAGCGAAAGATCATGAAGTTGGAGATTGAGAAACAAGCCATTCAAAGAGAAAAAACAGAGACAACCAAAAAGAAAATTAGAGAAATCGAAAAAGAATTGGCTGAATACAAGGAAAAATCAAATCAATTGGAATTGCATTGGAAAAAAGAAAAGGAATTGATCACAGAGATTCAGGAATTCAAAAAGGAAATTGATAAATTGAAGCAAGAAGCTGAAATTTTGGAAAGAAAAGCAGAATATGACAAGGTTGCTGAAATTCGTTATGGCAAAATTCCTGAATTTGAAAAAAATATCAAAAAACTTGAAGACCGATTGCGTAGAGTCCAAACTGGCCCCGGTGGAAAGCAAATTTTGAAAGAAGAAGTAGATGAAGAAGATATAGCTAGTGTAGTTTCAAAATGGACAGGAATTCCCGTTTCCAAAATGTTGCAGAGTGAGGTTGAAAAGTTGGCACATGCTGAAAAGGAGCTGGAAAAACGAGTTATTGGTCAGAAACGAGCAATCAAGTCTGTATCAAATGCACTTCGTCGATCAAGAGCTGGCCTTGGGGAAGAAGATCAACCAATTGGATCATTTTTGTTTCTTGGTCCGACGGGTGTTGGAAAGACCGAGTTGGCAAAATCATTAGCTGAGTTCATGTTTAATAGTGAAGATGCGATTGTCCGTGTAGACATGTCTGAGTTTATGGAAAAACACGCTGTTTCTAAACTGATTGGCTCCCCTCCTGGATATGTTGGTCATGATGAAGGTGGCCAATTGACTGAGCGTATTAGAAGACGTCCTTATTCAGTGGTTTTATTTGATGAAATTGAAAAAGCTCATCCTGAAGTGTTTAA
>Ga0233431_1001214_pt1 | contig 46410 bp, 54 predicted proteins | sample SI_118_April2016_FD_179867 | JGI IMG/M metagenome (GOLD analysis project Ga0233431, IMG submission 179867) | Seawater microbial communities from Saanich Inlet, British Columbia, Canada - SI_118_April2016_200_MG | ecosystem: Environmental > Aquatic > Marine > Inlet | place: Canada: British... | reverse complement strand
TCACTTTGGATAACGCAAACTTCAGTGCTCCCTGTAGTTTCACCATCCCAATAAAATTCATCTTTAACAATTATTTTAGCATTATCTCCATCAATACTATTTACGGTTAAATAATTGGTTGCATGATCTCCATCGCCCCAATAAATATTATCTCCATTGGCTACTGTAAATTTAGTGGCATACTCAAATGATTCTACAACTCCAAATGCTCCTTTGCGACCAACTACTTGAAAGCCGCCATGAGGGCTAAATTCTATATCAATAGCATTATCTGCTACAACGATAGATTTAACATTTGTTAAATTACTACACAATTCCTTTTCAATTACTTCACTTCTGGCTCCTTCATTACTAGCGGGCTTTTGATCTGTAGCAAAAAAATAAACTACACCAATCACCAGGACCACTAAAATGACTAAAATAATTTTTTTCATAATCTTATTTTAATAATGTATTTATTATATCAAAAGGCTAGCCTCCTTTTGTTCCATTGCCCTCATAAATAAGTGTGCCGTCAGAAGAAACATGAACTTCATACCAAAGGTCGCTAGAATTTTCTGGCCAAAAACTTACATACCAATAATCATCATCTTCATAAAAATGAGCTGTAGATTGAATTTTATTAGCTCCATATCTAAGTGAAAAAGCTTCTAGGCCATTGCTTAATTTTTCTGCTTGAACAATTGCTTCGGGGACAGTATTAATTGATAAACCAACTTCTTCCCCAGAACCCTCATTGTTAACAGGCTCTTCTTTCCAGACAAAAAAATAAGCTGCACCGAAGATTAAAACGATTAAAATAAATAAACTGATTTTTTTCATAATTTTATTTGTTGTTTTCAAAAAATCCTTTGCCAATGAATATACCTAAAGCAATGCCAATAATAAATAATATTAAAGGACCAATATTTCCTTTTGAAACTAGTATTCCAAGCATAGGAAAAGCTGCGGCAATTCCTAGTAATGCTTTTTTGGGGATAGTTATGTTTTCTTGTTTTAATTTTTTATCATCCATAATTTTAATTTAATCAATTCTTTCCACAATCAATAAAAAATCCACTTTTGCTGTTGCTCCCATGAGCTGAAAAGTTGGTTTGACATTTGGAATTACAGAGATAACTTCTCCTTTAAGTCCGTTTAAAAATTGCTCTAATTGTTCTTGCATGTGATTTCTTTTAACCTCTAGGCGATGAACTTTGCATTTCATATTATTTATTATTTAATAATATTACCTTTAGTGTATCAAAAAATCATTAAAATCAAAATGTTATTGCATGTTTAATTTCTGAAACCTTCGCAATTTTACTTTATACCCAACAAACAAGCCTACTATCCCAATTATTAAATCACTAATTATATTTATAATTGGCTCAGGAGTTATGATCTCCCAATTATAAATTATCAAAGTATAGCCAGATAAATTTTCAAATAACTCAAAAGCTATTAAAATTAGATATTATTTAAACTTAAACCCGCAAGTATCTTCAGTTATGCATTCACTCTTGGTTCTCGGATACTTTCTACAATTTAATGGCCTTATAATATAGATAGAACAATAAAATGTGCCGTCGGATCTAAATTTTAAAAATGGACATACATTTGGCAATTTGCAACATGCACCACAATTAACACACTTACCTGTTCTGTTTTTTGCGACGGGTAATATGGAAGTAAATGTTCTCTTAATTTTCGCGAACCAAGTGTTCCTTTTTTTATTAGCTATATATTTTGTATTATTTAATAATATTAACTTTAGTATATCAAAAAACCATCCCTAATGGAATGATTGTTTGGTTGAATAAAATATTTAATACAATATTAATGAATTTAATAAATCATTAAAAATCTCTTCCCTTTCGTCATTGTTTACTCTGTAGCGCACCTCATAAAAACAATGTCCATTAACAATTGGCTTTATAAACGATGCCTTTACATAAGCATCTTTATGCTGAAAATAAACATCTTTTTGATAAAATCTAGCATCACCATCATCAAATCGATATTCAAATACAGTCTTATCATCGTGCTCATTTATGTCAAACTCAACGCTTGATAATTCCCAAATTTTATTTTTTTCATTTTCTATATCACCATCAAAACTGCTGATATTTATAAAATGGCCACCGTGGTGCCAACCACAAAATTTATTTGTAACATCAAAATATAAATACAAATTCATACCATTTTCTGATTCATCAACCATGCTAGATTCTTTTGGGTACAAAAAATTCACCCCCTGATCATCATTTTGGTAAACATAATAATTTTCACTAATAATTCTATCATAAGCAACAACTTCTGTTTTATAAATAAAAACTGCTAATACAATAAAAGCGGCATTGATTGCTATAAAAATAATAAATAATTTTTTATTCAGCATATTATTTTATGTTTAAATAAGGCTCAAAGCTTATAGACTCGGTTATTTTTTCAAAAAGTTCGTTACTAGCATCGTACCTTACTGCAATAATACGATTATCATGTTCAAAAAATACATAAGTCAAATTCATACCAATTACTCCCCCACCTTTCTCTTTTCCAAGTTCTGACTCTACTAAAATTTGCAATGCTTCTTTGCCACCAATATCTATCGTCTCCATTTCTGATACTTCTAGCTGCTCGTGATTTAAACCTGTAAACTGTTGCTCATTATTAAAAATTTGCTCCGTGATCTCTTCTCAATCCTCTTCTCTACGCTTCTTTTTGTAAAACCAATTTTTACATACTCTGGCATAGATTCATTTGTTAATACATAAACTATTTGACTCATAATATTATATTTAATATAAAAAATTATCTCTTTACAAATTTTAATTATTTATTTTCATTTTTTTCCTAATCCAAAATAGTCAGACATTGCTTTTGCATGTATAGCTTGTTTAACAACGCTGACAGTATCTGATTTTGATTCGCCAACAAGTTCACTTAACCTAGTAAGCGTACCAACTACTTCTTTACTTCGCCCTCGTTTGAATACATCAAAAGTTAAATTTTCAACATCAGAATTGCCTTTTTGTTTTGTTTTTTCAAAACTACCAGTCTTTTCCTCATGATTAATCATTTGTTCCAAAAGCTCTTTCTGATACTGTGAGGTTTCAGCCATGGCAAATAACCACGCTTTAAACTCATCCTTGTCTAATGTGAGCATTTCAGTATAGGTTGGATTTTCTTTACCTGTGCGTTGCGGATATTTTGTTAAATGTTGCATCATTGTTTCTTTCCAATTTTCATCATCAAGCCAATCGGTATTCTTTTCAGAGTTAATATTATGGTCTTTTCGTGTTTTAGAAATATTTTTTCTTTTTTTTGCCTTACTAAAATAATAAAAAAATACCCCTATAACTATAATTACTAAAATCCAAATTGGTATATACATAATTTTAATTTAATAACATCTTCAGTATATCAAAAAACCATCCCTAATGGAATGATTTGTTGATGGGGTCCTATACGTGACTTTATTAAAATATTCACTGGGGAAGAGTTTAGAAATACTTGGTTAAAATATCAAGAAACAAAAGGTTAATTATATATATTGACTATTTTAGGGTATAGGGTTAAGTTTGAAGTATAAATATAAGTATAAAATATGAATATAGAAAAATTATTAGAAAATAGTGAGCTTGGCAAAAAAACGGAAGAAATACTACTTGATGTATTAAGTAAGTTTCCCGAAGAGATTCAAAATTTTGTAGTAGATAATATCTCAATTGTAGAATTCAGGAAGGGTAAAAAATTAAACATTGAAAATAGTCATATTGGGTTTTGTCTTGATACTAAAAGATATACCACTCGTTATTTCATAGTCTTAGATTCAAGATATTACACAGAAGATCAAGATTATAAAGCTAAGACCATAGCTCATGAGATAGGTCATGCCTATCTAGGACATCCCAGTACAAACGCAAACGAAGTGCGGGAAGAACAAATAGAAAAGGAAGCGGATGATTTTGCTGCTAAATATGGCTTTGGCGATAAAGAATTTTCGTTTACAGATATTTTTACTTTAAACTTTTGGACGATTCGTAGGACTGTCTTTATAACTCTTATTATCCTGTCTTTCCTTATGCTAGTTTTTATAGAAAAGTTTGAACATTTGTTACAATGGGTCGTTTTCATTGTATAATAAACAAATTAAATGTGCTTAAAAATAAAAACAGCGCCTTAATTGGCACTGTTTTTTTATTAATACTAATAGTATAATCTACTCGTCGCCACTGTCCAGTCTACGACGACGAACATCTAGAATCTCACCTTCAAACTCAAAATATAGCGTTCCCTGAGGACGTCTTTTATAATTCAATAAATTCATAGCGAAAGTAGATAAGCTATCTACTTTTCCATTAATTTTTATTTTATCATTTTTAACAACCTCGGCTATTATATGCGAATCTCTAGTAAAAGTAAGCTTGGATCCAATGGGTATGCCATAATTAGCAAAATGAAATCTTGAACGCCTCTTTTTAATTTCGTCTACTTCTCTTTCTTGTTCAGGCGTCAAACCACTTTCTAATACAAGTTCACTGATCTCAACTCTCTTTAATGCTAGCACTACATATTCGGGATTAATTTTAAAAAATTCCCGTTTATCCCTAACGCGTCTATCAGCAAAAATAGAGTGTAACCACAATTCTTCTTTTTGGGCATCGTCAACCATGGCTGCATAATAAATTTCGAAAGGTAGCGGCACTCCAGTGGTATCCAACTGCTCGATCCTCTTCTCTACGCTTCTTTTTGTAAAACCAATTTTTACATACTCTGGCATAGACTCATTTGTTAATACATAAACTATCTGACTCATAATATTGTACTTAATAAAAAAATTATCTCTTCATCAATTTTAATTATAATGTTTTTATGAAAATATAAAATCTAAATACCCATTTTCTAACACATTCAAGGAGGTAAGGTAGTCAATATAATCAAATGTCTCTCTTAGGGGTCTTTTTGCACTCTCCCAACCAAGACCATCGGTAACCCAAATAAATTTATACTTACCTTTTAAAACATCATACAGATTTCTATATTCCCCTGCGGTTGATTTCAATTTAGAACCGCCTCCTCCATAAAAATTAGTTTCAAATATAAACAATTCCTTGCCATTGTTTACAACGAAATCATACCTTCTTGAAGATTTATCAACTGGTACATTAAAACCCCATTCTTTTTTTATTTTAATGGCATTGGCTTCTTTTAAATATTTATAACCTTTTTTATTACAAATATTCTTAACATATTCTTCTAATAGATCTTCCATGTTGTGCCCACCTCTATTTTTCCTTGCATTTGTATCCATGCCAACCTCAACTCCCAAACAATAATCAACTAAATTTTTTATGCTTCTATCTTTAAATATATCTTTCAACCCACTTTCACTAAAAAATCTTAACAATTCTTTTTCAATTTTTGAATTTAATTCTTTCTTTAAATCAAAAAGATAATTTTTAACTTCTAAATTTAACCCGTCCTTAACATTTAAAATAGGTCTCTCCTTTAGCTGGCTATTCCTAATGGCAACTAATATAGGTAAAGCTTTTCTTATTTTTGGATACTCCTTAATTAGGTCAATAAACTTATTATCTAAGTGGTCTTTGCCTAATAAACTATTCAGTATATTTAATTCTGTCTCTATTTTGCTTACATTATCTTTAACTTTTTGCCAATCAACAAAAAAATTCCAATCCGAAATTGATTTTTGTAAATTAGAAATAATATAATCAAATACCTCATCTGCTGTTCTTAATTTTAATTTGGTTTTATGGAAATCTAAAAAAATCATATTAAATATTATAAATCTTTAAATCTTTTTATGGATAAATCTAAATATTTTTTGTCCATGTCTATTCCTATAAATTTTCTTCCTAACATATAAGCTACTATTCCTGTTGTAGAACTGCCTGTAAAAGGATCTAAAATAACATCTCCTTTATTTGTGCTAGCTAACACAACTCTTCTTAAAAGATTTATTGGTTTTTGTGTTGGATGTTTACCAAATTTTTTCTCATTTGGCTTAGGCGTGGTTATAGACCAAACTGACCTCATTTGTTTTTGAGGTTTCTTAAAAGCATCTTCTGGCCAATCACCCTCTTTCATTTCTTTATAATTAAACGTGTGTTTCTCCTTTTTTTCTTTACGCGCCCATATCAATGTTTCATGGCTAGCTGTAAAAAATCTACAACTTAAATTAGGTGCTGCATTTGGCTTAAACCAAGACACATCATTTAATATATGATAATTAGCTCTCTGCAATGCATAACCACATTGATAAATAGAATGGTAAGTACCACTTATCCATATTGTTCCATTTGGTTTTAAAACTCTTTTACAAGCATCAATCCATTCTTCATGAAATTTTGCATCTACATCAAAACCCTTACTTTTATCCCAACCACCTTTATTAACAGAAACTCTTTTTCCAGCGTGTACTGAAAAACCATCATTAGATAAATTATATGGTGGGTCAGCAAAGATCATGTCGACTGATTCTGGTTTCATCTTATTTAATAGCTCTATCGAATCTGCATTATAAAGCTTAAACCCATTATTATTGTAGTAAAGGTGTTTCTTCATATTTTAAATTTAGTAAATTTATTATATCAAAAAGCCATTGAAAATACTACTTAAGAAATTCTAAAACGATAAGGGTAAGGAATGTGTTGTTTAGTAAATTTCTTTAAAAAACTCGCTTGATTAGGAGAGTATATAAAATCTTTAGAATTATGAGATATGATATTATTAACTTCTCTTATTATTTTTTTATTCTCATGTGTAATATCCAAACCAACTAAAACATTCCTCTTCTTCCTGCTTAAAAATAAACACAAATCCTTTGATAGTGGAAAATAAAGTTGCGTATCTGGTCCACCTAAACTTTTATGACCTTGGCAAATATTAACCTTATCTTCGCGCACAAAGTAAACCGCGGGATTGTCACTGGTTATAAAAAAAGATTTTGTTTTGTTTCTTAATATTTGTATAGTCATGTTTGATATTATTTGCCCTTTTATTTCCATGATCTTGAACATTTTTTTTAAAAATAAATTACGTGGCACGGATACTTCAAAGTCACCTTTGCTTATCATTTCATCGTAAGAATTAATTGCTTTTTTAAAATCAGTGTCGGCTACATTTGGGAACTTATTTTTGAACTCTCTAAGAATAATCTCTTTCCTATCATTATCAAATTCACTAAATTCATGTTGCACCTGCATTGAAACCTTGTACATTTCTTCAATTTCAAATTTACTGTGCAATGTACGCGTTAACATCGTTGCTATGAGCTTAATAATATACTCATGGTATTCTTCCATGATAAGTGTGACATTATAAAAATTATCGTTTATAAAATTTATAAAATTTGAATATTTACTTTCTATTTCATCCTCAAAAAAATCCTCAAAAACATTTTTGTCCCCCTCAAACGCTCCTTCTGGTATATATAACAAATTCTTCACTCCAATATTTTTTAACCCCTCAACACCTCTTACTTTCAATATTCTATCGTTCTCAGCCATCTCATTATCAAAAAATATTTTGCCTTTCTTGTACATATATAAATTATCACTATCATTTAAAAAACCTTTTAAATAGGTTATGGGTATAAAATGATTTCTTTTCTTTAGATCTTGTAGTGGCATTTATTAAAATTTTAATATGGGTTAAAATTAACACACTAATATATAATTATCAATAATATGCCGGGAACAGAAAAAAATACACCCACTTTTTACCAACATGGCAAGAGGAGGGTTAAATGCTCAAATAAAAAATGCAGCAGCTATATAGCAAAAAAGAGTTGGGCACTATACACAAGATTATCGGATAATAAAATACGCCCAACGAAATGCCCTCACTGTGGACATGAGGCACTGTTATCTCCACCAAAAAAAATAAATATAAATGGCGAAAAAAAAATTCAACATGGATTACAAAGCACTTTAACTACTGATTACACCGATTCAAATTTGACAGACGCTCACAAATGATATAAAATTATAGTGTAAAATTTGAAAATTTATTTTGGATATAAGAAATAGCCATTAAATTGGCTTGAATGAATCCAGTTGAGAAACCATCTGTTTCAGATAGTTTTTTAACTGGATTTTTTTGTTTATAAAAACACGGGGAAAAACAAGAACTGCTGATCTCATCCCCGTGTATCGGCAGTTTTTGCTTATAAATTTAATAATATATGAATAAAGGTCGGAAAAAACGTAAAAATAAAGACACTGAGCTGTTTGCAGAGCTTATAGCTGATCTTTTATTACAACAAATACTAAATAATAAACCCCATGGGAAGATTTTGGATAGAAAACGAGCTAGTAGATAAGTATATTGGCAAACTAACTGGCAATGAACTAAAAGTGATGATGATTATCACGCGTCATTTTAATAAACAAGGCACTTGCTATCCTAGCATTAGAAGAATGTCAAAACTAGGCAACATGAATTCTGAAACTGTGAGTAAGTGTCTTAAGAGTTTAAATCTGCTTGGTTTTATAGAGCAGTTAGAGATTAAAGAGAGGTGTAAACTGCGCTATATATTATCCAAATCTGCTCGCCATTTACTTATAGACTCCAATAAACTGCCTGAAAAACCCGATGGTAAGGAAGTAAAGGAAGTTTTAAGGAATAATCCTAAACAAATTAATAATAAAAACAAACTTTTTCGTATTAATTCCAATACAGTTGGTCTTGATGAGGACGGCAGAGAGATATTTATGAGTAATGGAAAAAAATGTGTTAAAGGTCCCGATGGTACAATCTATAATTTCTCTGGAGATATACGAAAATAAAATCAAAAATTAATTATTAACCGGAAATGAAGGGATATGTCTAAATATTCAAAAAATAAAACTTTAGAAATAAAGGAAAAAGTAAAGAACTATTTAATTAAAAACCCTATTGCCTCTACTTTAGAGGTGGCTAAAAATTTAGGTTATGATAAAGATTTTATCTATAAATTAAAAGAAAAAATCCACCATGAAGCGAGTATAAAAATATATTCTCACACCTTAAAAAGCTCTCTAGCAGAGCTGGAAGATCTTACAAGTGAAGTTTCTAGGATTTTATGGAATATAGTCGAAAATAAAAATTCTAAAAATAGAGATGTAATATTATCTTGCAAAACAATATTTGAGTTTCGCTCGTTAATACTAGATCATAGAATAAAATATAATTTGTTCGCTGAAGAGAAAAGTAATGATAAAGAGAAAATAAATGTGCCAGAACTAGCAAAAATAGTTCGTGAAATTGAAGAAAGATGTGAGCGCAAATATAAAGAAGCCGTATTAAAATGAGTTTACTTTTTTATCAAATACTCCTAAGATTAAGAAATAAACACATTTGGCGTCTAACCTATGAATCCCCGCCGTCTTGGGTGTGGTTAGGCGCCGTAAAACCAGGGTACGGGGTTTTATGGTGTATAAATTTTAACCAAAAAATATGAAAAAAACTAAATGTGACCTTTGTGGTCAAGAAACTAAACACACTATAAGCGAAGAACAGAAAAAAGCACTAGAAGTTAAGCTATACTGTGACAAATGTGAACAAAAGCAATCGGGTCAAAGTAACAAAAAAGATGCTACTAAACACAACAATAAAGTCTACCTGATATTGCTAATAATTATTGCTGTTAGTTTTGTTTGGATTGGATCACAATCAGGAAAAGAAAATCCATCTAGTAATAATATAACCACAACAAAATCAACAGTTGGCCAAATACCTCAAAAAGAACAAGAAATCACACAGATTATTCAAAGCTCACTTGATACTGTCTTCCAGCATACCGAGCTCGCCTATAGGGTTAATGTGGAAATAGGAGATATAAATAGCTCTGGCATAATTGGCTGGCTAAATATATACCCTGAGAATGAAATGTCTTGGAATCTATTAGATGACGAAACTAAAAAAGATTTTGTCGCTACCATGGTCTCTCTGTCCCAAGCAGAAATCAATGACATAGGACAAGTATACGTAAAGAACAATGTAAGGGTACTAGCAGAAGGTCGCTGGTCTATTACAAAAGGTAAAATTATAGAATTAAAATAACTAAAATGGATAATGCGATTATCTATTGTCGCGTTTCTACAGAAGAACAAGCTAAAGATGGTCATCATTCAATGGCTACTCAAGAAAATCAATGTAGAAAATTAGCTTCAACATACAACATAATAAAAATATTCAAAGATCCTGGAAAATCTGGTGGTGATATTAAGCGTCCAGGATTATTAGAGATGCTTGATTATATAAAAAACAATAAAATCCAAGCTTTATTTATTCAACATACCGACCGACTAGCCAGGGATGTTATTATACATCACGAAATAAAAAAAGAGTTAAGTAAAAATGGAGTTGAACTACATACTGCTTCTGGAGGTAAAATTGAAGACACTCCTGAAGGAAAAATGGCTGATGGAATGATGGCTGTTGTTAATGAATATCATAAAAATATAACTTCGTATAAAACTTTAAAAGCCATGCAAAACAAAGCTGAAAGTGGCTGGCTCCCTGGAGAAGCACCTTTAGGGTATAAAAACGTAGGAATAGGCGCTGAAGGGAAAATTAGGGTCATAGAGAAAGACCCTGTCATGTCTCCTCTTATCAAATTAGCTTTTAAAGTATTCTCTACTGGTAGTTATTCTATTGAAGCATTAATAGATATTTTATACGCTAAGGGTTTCCGGTCAAAAAGGGGTTTTAAGATAAGTAAAAGTAAAATGAATTATACTCTTAAAAATCCTTTTTATATTGGAGAATTACATTGGGGTAAGACATACCTCAAAAAAGCTAAACACAAGCCATTGGTATCAAGAGAATTATTTAATGCTGTACAAAAAGTTTTTGCTGAACATAATCATCATGCTTGCAGGAGAAGAAAATACTCATTCTTATTAAGAGGATTCTTATATTGTACTTGTGGCTCTAGAATGACTGCTGGTAAATTTAAAAACAAAATATGGAGTTATTACTTCTGTAATAATAGAAAAGAATGTGATGAAAGTTATGTCCCGGTTGAAAAATTAGAAAAACAAACAGAAAGCTTATTTAAAAGAATACAATTCTCAGACGATTTTATAAACTTGATAATGGAAAAAGTAAAAATTGGCTATCAAGAAATGCAACAATCTAATAAACAACAAAAACAAAATCTAATTAATCAAAAAACTGCCATCGAACACCAAAGAGACAAGGCAGAAGAAAAACTATTAGAAGGAATCATTAATAATAAAGATTTTAGTCGTCTAAGAAATAAAATCCAAGACCAACTAGATGGTATTGAAACTCTATTGTCTGAGCTACATTATCAAAGAGAATTAGACGTTGATCAAATTCAAGAGATATTAAACTTTACTAAAAATATATACTCAGCTTATCAAAAAGCTTCACCTGAGCTTAAGAGACAATATTTAGGTTTATTTTTTGATAAAATATTTATAAGTAACAAAAAGATTAAAAGTGTTGCCTACAATTCTCTCTTCGATACTCTAATCAAAGCTGAAAAAGCTTTCTATAAAGCACAAAAACCCTCCAACAAAGGAAGGGGTTGTGTGTCCTCAACCGTGCCCTATCTTAACCCTAGCGTTAAAATAAGGACCGAATGGGGTGACTAGAGGGAATTGAACCCTCGATAACAGAACCACAATCTGCTGTGTTACCACTACACCATAGCCACCATGTATATAAAATGTGGTGCCCCCACCAGGACTCGAACCTGGGACCATTTGCTTAAGAGGCAACCGCTCTACCAACTGAGCTATAAGGGCTTGCTTATAGTAAATTTTATGGTGCCCCCAGTAGGAATCGAACCTACATCTATAGCTTAGAAGGCTACTGTTCTATCCGTTGAACTATAGGGACTTAAAAAAATATTAACTTTTAAACAAAGCCTAGTATAACAACAACAAAGCCTTTAGTCAAGGTAAGGTGGCAATACTTTACTCTATTTTCAATACTTTATACTGTACAACTTTTCCACCTACTCTCAGTCCTACAAGTTCACCTACTTCTTTTCCTAACAAAGCTTGTCCTAATGGAGATTGATGTGAAATAATATTTTTACTAAGATTTATTTCGCTTGCTCCTAGTATTTGATATTCTATTTCTTTATTTTCTAATTTCAAAGTTACCGTGTGGCCTACCTGTATTGATGTATTATTATTTGTTTTAATTATTTCTGCGCTGCTCAAAAAATCTTCTAGTTCTTTGATCGCTTGATTGACTCCTCTTAGCTTTCCTTTGGCTATCTGATAAGCTGCATTCTCTGAAAAATCACCGTCAGCTGCTAATTTTTTGACTTCTCTTGCCAATTTAGGGCTGACAATTTCTTTCAGTTTTTTTAAACGAGTTTTAAATTCATCAAATTTAGCAGATGTTATTTTTGGATCTGATTTTTCGTTTATATATTTTCCACCTTTTCTTGTTGGTACACGCATATATTTTTTATTATAGAAATATCATATGTTAATTTGCCAAATTTAGCAAATATTAAAATACACATTCACTATTTTCTCAAAATATGGTAAATTTATAACATGATAATATATTTAGGAGCTGATCATAATGGATTTAAGCTTAAAGAAAATTTAAAAAAATATTTAACAGCCAAAGGATTTGAAATAAAAGATCTTGGTAATGATAAATTTGAGAAAACTGATAATTACCCAGATTTTGCTGAAGCTGTCTCTCTAGCGGTAGCCATAAACAAAGACTCACGTGGTATCTTGATTTGTGGTAGTGGCCAAGGAATGTGCATGGCCGCAAATCGCTTTGGAAAAATCCGAGCTGCCTTTGGGTATTCTATAAAAACTGTAAAAATGGCTCGTCATGATGAAGATTCAAACGTGCTATGCCTAGCATCTGGAGATCTGACTATCCATAAAGCTAAAAAAATAACTGCTGCGTGGCTAAACACTCCTTTTTCAAAAATAAAACGTCATGAAAATCGCATTCAACAACTAAAGAAATTATAATGCCCAAAAAAATACAAATTATTCCGGCTATTCTGGCTTTTGACTTGGAACAGTTCAAAAATCAGTACCAAAAAGTAGCTGAAGATTTTGATCTCCTCCAAATAGATATTATGGATGGTGAATTTGTGTCTAGCAAAAACAATTTGAGCCCTCGCAAAATTAAAAAAATTGTAAAAAAACATGATTTAGAAATTCACTTGATGGTTAAGGATATTAATAGTTATATCGGTCCGTGGGCACATTTTAAAAATACTCAAAAAGTTATCTGGCACTATGAAGCTAATCAAGATAAGCAAGATATTCAAGCTGCTTTAAAATGGCTGAAAAAAAATAAAATTAAAGCAGGACTGGCTATTAATCCAAGTACTAAAATTAAAGAAATCAAAGCTCTAATAAAAAAATTTGATACTATTTTAGTGCTGGGTGTTGAACCAGGTCAACAAGGCAAAAAATTTGATAAAAAAGCTCTGAGTAAAATAAAAAAACTTCGTAAATTATCCTCTACCTTAAATATCGAAATAGATGGTGGCGTTAATATCAAAAATTATCCTAAACTTATCAAAGCTGGAGCCAATCTGATCGTCATGGGCAGCTACTTACAACAAGCTGATGATGTAAAACAAGCCATAGCTAAATTAAAATAAAAAACAACCCAGCAGTTTGTCATTCTGAATTTATTTCAGAATCCCATGGGGATTAGTACTAGATAATATCTAGACCCTGAAACAAGTTCAGGGTGACAATGGTCTAAAGGGTTGTTTTTTTATTTTTACCAATCTTGTATTTGAAATTGTAAGTTATCCATCACTCGATTATACCAATATCTAACTGGTATGGTGATAACATCTCGCCATTTAAGGCCAAGCCCTAAAAATGTCGCCTCATCTTTGATGTAATATTCTGTGCCGTCTTTGATATAAAAAACCTGAGGATAATTTCCGTGTTTCAAAACCTGTCCAGTTGGGTGAATCTCAGATGAGCTAAAATTTTCTCCGACAGTATAATATTGAAAATCTGAATCTGGTAAATGAATCACTCTAGAAAAATCATAGCCCAGATCCCTAAATATATTGATATCAGTTATCCACCTGATAGTTTTGATTGGTTCCACAACATATACCTTATTTTGATCTTGGAATTTGATCAAATTACCTGGCCGAACCGTTAAACGCCCTTCATACGGATAATCATGCACCAAGCTCACTTGATCAATGACCTCGATTTCTGACATATGCCTAAACCAAGAAAAATAAGTCTGAATATTAGGAATATAATAGCGCTGATTATTGGTGGCTACATAGTATACTCGCGGATCGTTTATTGTTTTTACTAAGCTCCCTTGTAGATTAATAAAATCTACCAAATTAATGTCACCGCCCTCTTCTTCTGTCTGACATAAATATGAGCAACCATCACCATCCACCACATTACCATCATCACATTGTTCGCCTGTTTCTACAATGCTATTACCACAAACTACTGGTGGCGGTGTTTCCCCTCCTCCTCCACCATCACAACTAGGACAATCCCCGCCGCAGTCCACTCCTGTTTCATTTCCATTTTGAATATTATCTGAACAAGTAGCTAGTGGCTCCGGATCTTCTTCTGTCTGACATAAATATGAGCAACCATCACCATCCACCACATTACCATCATCACATTGTTCGCCTGTTTCTACAATGCTATTACCGCATATTGGTCCAAAAATAAATTCAAAACGACCAATATCAGGAGCATAGCCTTGATAATTTTCATTTAATCCACTAATAACCAAACCAGCATCGATGGCAGGACTATTGCTTTGTAGACGAAAATCTTCCGTACCAAAATTTACAAATTCTGGATCACCTATCAAAGAGCCTCCTTCTTGCTCAGATGCTTGCTTAAATTCTATTAAATCATCATAAACAACATTCAGATATTTAAAAGTAATGCCGTCAGCATTTGGAGCATAAAAAATATTATTACTATAAGTATTCAAGCTATGATCAACGCTAGGCTGTAGATTTTCCATTTCAATCTCCTGACCAGCTTTAGTGCTATAAAAAATATTATTAGCTATAATATTATCTGTCACGTTGGTTAATTCTTCATTGGGATAAGCCGCAAAGACTGAATAGCCTTTGGCAAAATCTCCAATAAAAATATTATTAGCTATAATATTCTCCCTAGCATAACCTAATGTTGCCCAAGAAGGACCATCATAATTTTCTAACAACAAGGCTGTGCTATTATAATCACCAAAATCATCGTGAATATTAACAAAGGTGTTGTTCCAGGCCTTGTTTCTATCACCAGCGTCAATATGGAAGGCTCGACTATTAGCAGAGCTAATATAATTATTATATGTATTCGAATCATCTGTATCAGAGATCCATATACCACAAACGAAAGAAAGTGCAGTGGGATCATTGAGCCACGAAGAATCTTCTATATAATTATCATAAACATTTACGTGATGATTACGATGAGTTAACCGGCCTTCTAATAAAATGCCATTACCGCCAGCGTGTAAAATTGTATTATCATGTACATCAGTATAAGAGGCAGTATGAACTGATACGGTAGAAGATAACTTATGTAAACCATTATAATCCAGATAATTATTGTCTATCTCGGCATCCTTAAGATATGTCACACCCGCACCAACGCCGCCATTATAAATTGATTGATTATTGCTTATCCGTATCTTGGCTGAGATATAATCACTGTCTCCCGTATCATAACCACGAGCATAAATACCTGAACCAATATTATATTCAACGCGAGAATTTAAAATATCCACATTATAAACATAATTATTGAGATAAATACCGGTGCTTCTATTATGATGCACGTAGAGATTATCAAATATAATATCTGTCGGACCACGATCTAAATAACCACTGCCTCCCTCATAATCACCATGCAAATAAACACCGTAATATCCATGACGAAGTTCTAAATCTTTAAAATCTAAATAATGAGCCTCTTCTTCTAACCTAAATATATATGAACGAGCACCGACTTCTATTAAGTATTCGTCTGGATGACCCTCGCCTAAAGTCATGAGATATAATTCTTTGGTCTCGTCATCTACATCATAATAGTACTCCCCCGGATGGTCTAAAAGTTTAATATTATCAATCAGGTGATAGGGACTATTAACTAAAGGCTGACGATATTGAAATCCATCATTATCACCTGGCAATAATAATTGATTATATTCAGAATCTGCATAAAAAGTAGCGGTATAAGTACCTCGATCATAAGATTCAATTTTAGCTTTCACGTGCCAATCTAGCTCAGTCATAATCTCCATCCAAGAATCAACTATCTGTTCATCTAATAATTGATTTAAAGCTGGGTCAATAAGATAATACCTGGTCAATTCTTGAGCTATCAAGGTGTCATCACTATCTTCCGGGAAGCGAGCTATATGCAAAGGTTGGTCATCTTCCCAAACACCAGGTCGATTAGCTTCTTCTGAAGTTAAACTAGTCTTATATATCTCATCACTGGCAAGTACCCAGGCATCTTTAACACTAGCGCCAGAAAAAATTACTCTTTCATCATTATAACCAGAAATAGTGTTGTCACGATTCTCAGTACCACTTGGCCAATGAAGATTGTAAATATATTCACGGTAAAGACCGGCCCGAACATAAATCAAATGACCGCCAGTGGCAATCGTACCAATATCCTGCCAATGTTTAATGCTTTGCAAAGCCTGACCAGCAGTTGACCACGCATTATAACCAGTTTTAATATTCGAAGAACAATCATGTGTACTGATAACATAATTATCACTTAAACAATTTTCAGTTAATTGTTGGTCAATAAAAAAGGTCAACGGAACTTGAGCAGCCTTCATCAAAATAACCGAAGTAATAGCACCGGCAAAAAATGCCGCCGCCGTAGACCATAATAATATTTTTTTAGTTCTAGCTTAGCCATTTTTTTTATCACTTTTTTCTTCTGGTCTTGATTTTATTTCCTTCCCGCTATATATGGGTATTGTAAAATAAAATTGACTACCGACATGCTCAATACTATCGACAAAAATCTCTCCTCCCATTAATTCAACTAATTGTTTGGTAATCCACAAACCTAAACCAGTTCCCACGATTCCCTTAGTGTCATCATTTTGCACTCGATAAAATTTGTTAAACAAATTTGCTCTAGCCGGAGCAGCAATACCCATGCCTGAATCTTTGACTGCAATTCTAATAAACTTGTCATTCTCTTTTTTAGCTATCAATTCAATCTCGCCTTTCTTAGTGTACTTTACAGCGTTGCCCATTAAGTTAATTAAAACTTGTCTTAGCTTGTCTGGATCAGCGAAAACAGCTGGCAAATCTGCAAATAAATTTAATTTTAAATCTAAACTTTTTTCTTTTACTCTTAAATCAAATTCATCGCCAATAGAAGTTAACAATTCTCCCAGCTCTACTTTTACTGGCGCTATCTCTAAACGATTTTGTTCTATTCGAGATACATTTAATAGATCTTCCACTAAATGAGCTAAGCGATTTGTAGAAGCTTCCATGATTTTTAAATTTTTTTGCCCAGCTTCATTGAGATTACCAAAATCACCCTCCAACATCATTGATAAAAATCCCTTGATGGTGGTAATTGGCGTTCGTAATTCATGAGAAGCCATGGAAATAAATTCGTCCTTCATCTTGTCAACTTCTTTTAGTTTTTTGAATAATAAAGCATACTCAAAAATTCTAGTATTAGCAGCCAATAATAAAATAACTATCAAAACTGTTACTGCTAAGATCAAATATGATTTGGTCAAAGTCTGCTGCACTAGATTGTCCATTACACTCAGAGACATGTCTAGGCGTAATAGGGCTTTTTTCTGATCATTTTGATCTTGCAATGGCGTTACTAGCTGCCAAAAACGATCTGCTTCATTGATTGGCTGATCTTCAGCATAAACTAAGGTGGCAATAGCTCGTCCTTGGTGCCAAGAAATGACATTATTTAAATCTTCGCTAATTTCTCCAACACTAGCTTCATTCAGACTAGCGTCCACTATAAAATTTTCCCCCGATGGAGATAAAATATCAAAACGTACCAAATCACGAGTTGCATCACCAATGCTAGCTACCTTTGTTTGTAGCTCCGTTGGCGTAAGATCTTTTTCAGCAAACCAAGCACTAAAAACTTGACTGATAGTCAAAGCCTGACGTTGCAATTCTACGTCAATATTATTCTTGAAAGACTTTACCGAAGAGACAGTATTAAAAATAATAGTCAGCGGAATTAAAATAATCAAAACTACCGCATAGATAATCTGATAATTACGCTGCAAAAATATTTTTGATTTTTTTGGCATACTAGAGTTCCTCTACTGGATCATCTTTACCTCGATGAATAAAAATTATGACGCCCAAAGATAAGACAATCAAAGCAGCACCACCTAATAAATAATATAAAAGCATGTTGTCCACCTTGCTATTTGGTGGCTGAGCAGAAAAATAATCACCAGCGGAAACTGCTTGAGCAGAACGGACGAAAAATGACAAAGGATTAGACTGCTTTACAATCTTACCAGTCTCATCGTTGATAGTAACATAAGCTTGATGCTGACCATCGGTCAAATTTTCATCCAAAGCATATGACCAATTACCATTAGCATCTGCTTGGGTAGTCAAAACTAAAGGCAAATCACTATAAATATAAATTAATACCCAGGCATTAGCATCTGCTTGTCCGGACCAAGTCAGTGAGCTCTCTTCTGTTTCATTATCGGTCTCAACAATAGTGATGTTTTCATCTAATCTATCTGCATTTAATATTGGCTGCTCTAAATTAGCGCCTGTTAAAATAATTTGATCCAAATTAGTTCTATCTATATCTAAATTACCATCACCTAAGGGATTATAATTATTAGAAATCTCTTGACCGTCTAAATAGCCATCACTATCACTATCGGAATTAAATATATCTGTGCCGTAGTAAGCCTCCAGATCATCTGGCAAGCCATCGCTATCGGTATCTATCATTAAAACAGCTGGTGAAACTACCTCTAGCCGTTGTTCATTTACTAAAGTAATGCTTTCTTCAGAAGAAATAATAAAAAGATTGTTGTCATTGATCAATGGCACTGCATCTACTACTTCTACACCTGCTAATTGTTCTATTAAATTTTGAGTGGAGATTGATTGACCTATCAATGGCTCCATCACTGTGCTGATAGACTGTTTTTTCTGTTGTTTGATGACTAAACGATTTAAATAATCGTCTTGTAAAATTTCCTGACACAAATATTCAGATTCCAACTGACAAGCAACATCAAAAGAATATTTTTCTAACAAGTAGTCTTCACAGGCTTGAGGATCTACGATCTGTTCCTCCTGACACTCCAAATCAACATAAGTTCTATTTAAATAATCCTCACAAGCCGTAGCATCATAAATATTTTCTGCTAAACATAGCTGATCGATATCACCGCTCAACATTGCTAACCAATGAGCGCAATCACTCTCATTCTCGATACCAGCATCCAAACAAAATTGATCAATATCAACATTATCCATGACTTCTATTTCTGGATCATCATTTGAGTCTATATGTGTACATTGTCCTTCTACACAGGAACAATCACCGTATGGCAAGCCAGCACAGTCTATGACTGGAGCATCATCTTGATGATAACAACCGCTACATAAGTTTACACAATCTACATCTGTTTGGCATGAAATTGGCTCATCTTCTTCCGGAACATCATCCCCCTCTTCTTGGTTATCATCTCCATCATCTTCTGGCTGAGGAACATTAGGATCAGCATTTTCGTCTTGATCTTCTTCTGGAACACCTTCTTCTATATCACCACAATTCCAATTACAAAATGTACTTGGCTGGCTACTGGCTGGTAACTCCCACATAAAATGAGGCTCATTATCATGGTTAGCTGAAATCTCAAAAATAGCACCCGTACCAAAAGCTGGACTAGATGGATTACAAACATACATTACTACTTCCATTGCAGTATCGCTTGTATAAGTTATTCGAAATTCATTATACACATCATTCAATGTGTACATTTCTGACAACTCACTTACTTCACCAGACAATGCTTCTACACCAATTGTCCAATCTTCTGGATCAACAGATTGCTCATATGTCTGATAACAAGCTACATCTGCAAAATCATAGTCATTAATAAAAAATTGACTAACTCCATTATCTTCTGGTGGATCAAGAATTGGCAAATTAACTACAAAATTAAATATTTCTTGAAAAACTACTCCATTAGCATCAATGCTGATAACAGTCAAAATATAATCACCATTAATAAAAGTATTGTCTAGAGTAATAACTTGACTCCAATGTTGCCCATCTATATTTTGTAAAGAAAATTCTACTCCAATAGAAGGGTCGTCCGCTTTAGTAAACAAAAATCCAACATCAGCAGCTATAAAATTTGTAAATAATTGAATTATTAAGTCATTATTTTCAATGATTGTTGTGCTTGGCTGCTCTAAAGTGATAGCATAGTCTATCGGATCGGTAACCGCACCGGAATTATTCTCTTCTTCCTCTTCTGGTGGCACAGTGGTCTCTTCTTCCTCTTCCTCTTCTTGATTCTGAATAACAAAAACTATTGGATCAGTTAAATAGTTTGTAGCAGCGTCTAGCCAGAACACTACATAATAATCACCATCTTCATATTGCGTGGTATTGCCTAAATGACCCTGATAAATCAAATTATCACTGCTGCTAACTGATAATTGATGATCTTCCATCAGGTTACCATCGATATTATACAAACTAGCTCCCAAAACCTCTGTGTCTTGCAAGCTTCTATTTAATATAACTTCTAAGGGTGCATTATTACCGCTAATAATTGATTGAGTCACTGGATAAACAATGTTGGCTACTACTAGAGGATCGATTTGTGGATCATTGAGTGGTGGCGTATCCGTTTCTTCCTCTTCTTCCTCTTCTGGCGGCACGCTAGTGTTTTCTATAATAGTAAACAAATGATCGTTGGAGCTAGCGAACTCCATAATTGTCCCATCACTTCCATAAGCAGTAGCTGTGGCTGATAAATAGTATCCTCCTGGAATGACATTTGTAGTATCCCAAGTGCTGTCCGCTGCCCATATATTATTATTTTCTAAATAAGCTTGAAATTGTAACTCTAGAGCTTGATTTTCATCACGGATAATAAAATAAACCGAATTAAAATCATGGTCACCATCAATAATTGCCTGCAATAAAACTTGTTCGCCAGCTACAAAGCTGTCATTTTCTAAAATAAACTGAATCGGCAGTTGATGAATGTTATTAAAAGCCGCTCTGCTAGTCACAAAAACTAGACCACTTAACAAAACTAAGGCAACTACAAAAACTTTAGTTAACCAATGATTTATTTGCTCAATTTTCATAGAAAAAATATTATTTTGTGACTAAATTATACCATAAATCAGTATAAAATAAAAAACAGCCCCAAGGCTATTTTCTCTTAATAAATTTTATTACTTTAACTACGCTGCTTCACAAACACAAGATATTTTGTAACCGGAAGTGGCTGACTCAGAACAATTATATGCCGGCGTAGCCGTATCATACAAACAAATATCCATTCCTGGAGCGATGGTCAATACTCCTGGTGAATGAGCATAGCCATCGGCTACATAACAATATGCCCCACTGTAACAAGTACTCCCCGATATGCCTTTGTTTAATTCACAAGTTGTGTCTGGCCCATACGTAATCCCCGATACACAGACTAATTCATTTTCTGCACATACTTGGTCACAGCTCATGTTAGCTGTGCTGGCCAAATACCAACAATATCCTTCATATTCATACCCAGTACATGTCGGTGCTGCTGCTTCAGTTGTATCTACTATCCTCGGATTTTTAGTAATAGCCTCATCTTCATAATCACAAGAACCGACAATGACTTGATCGCCAACATTTTGAACATAATAACCCGTATCAGCTGAGTTGGTCTTTTCTGGATCTACTGGCAAGGTAGGTAAATAACTGTCTAGAAAATCCGTTGTTGTATCAATAACCAGACAATCTTCTGTATCCCCGCTGCAAGTTAGACTAATCGATGTATCACACAAAACTTTTTTGCTAGTGGTAATATCTCCACTGATTGGAATATCTCCTTTATTATCTAGCATATAATCTTTCATGGCTTGAGCAATTAACAAAACATCTTGCTCTCGTTGAACATCTTTAGCAGCACTTATCCGACTAGCCGGATCGACAGCCACATAAACACCCATAAACAAAATCAGGACCACCGCAACGGTGATGATTGTGCCGATCAAATTTAAGCCTTTTTGATTCATGTTTACATTATAGCTTGATTTAACAAAATTAAAAACCCCGCTCCAACAACGAGCGGGGTATATATGGCGCGATTATGGCGAAGCTTTATTGACATTTGCTTCTTTATGTTGAGTTATTATTGTGAGACTTTCTTGTGATCTTCTGATCAAATCATGATCAGGTTCAATCATTAATTGATGTTCTGTTTTTACGGCCGAATTTTTCTTCTTGCGACCAAAAATATTTGAAAGAGACATTTTTTATGACAATTTAATGATTAGGCATAAATAGTGTATGCTGACCAATTTAAAATTAATAAAATTGGTAGTATTATTGAAAGATTATTTAATTGTTGAGTTTGCATATATTTTATATTAAACTGTAAAGATAGCAGTTTCTAATAAAAATAGTGCTAATAGAGCCCATGATTCGTGGCTCTCAAAATGTGAGTAGGCTTTACGCTTTACTAATTTAAATGAGCTGACGCATTTGCACTCGTCTGAGTTGCATTTTTTGCATTCCATATTTTTATTTTTTATTTTTGTTTTTATTTTTTTATAAATTTTATGTGATTAATGATCAAATTTGAGCAGCGGAAGATACTAAAACCATGAAAGATAAGATGGCACATAGCGTTAATACCGCCCAGTAATCTCCACTACGATACTTTTTGTGTCGCGCACTAGAGACGACTTGAAAAGAGATTGATTTAGACATAATTTTAATTATTAGTATTTATCTTAGTTCGTGGCCAAAATAAAAAAGTTGGTCCCTACGCAAATCATGCGCAGTTCTGCCAACTTTCTATAATCATCATAACACGTAAAAGCCCTTTTGTCAACGACCGCTTTGAGTATATTTATCTAACCTTAGCAAAAAAACACTAAAACACTAAAATATTTTGACAAGAAAATCTAAATAATCTATACTTTAGTTAACTAAAGTATATTATGACATCAACGCAACCAACCCATCCTAAAGAGCTTTATCAAGCGATGTTAACAATGCGCAATCCAGAGGAATTGTCTCGTTTTTGCAAAGATCTTTTAAGTAAACACGAAATAATGGAGGTCAGTCGACGTTGGCAAGTAGCCCAAATGCTACATGATAAGGTACCTTATACAGAAATAGAGACTAAAACTGGCCTCTCCTCTGCTACCATTGCTAGTATCTCTCACTGGCTTAAAAAAGGCCTAGGTGGTTATAAATTAGCTATTAAAAGACTTAAAGATAAAAGATAATCAAAAAAATATGAAAATAGAAGTAGTTAAAGAATTATGTATCAGTGTAGCGACTTGTGTCCAAATTGCTCCCAATACTTTTGAACTAGATGATGAAGGAATAGCAATAGTCAAAAATCCTAGCGGCGAAGACAAGGAAACTATTTTAAAAGCCGCCCAAAGTTGTCCAGTTAACGCAGTTATCATTACCGATGATGACGGCACTCAACTTTGGCCAAAATAAATACTTGTGCTGAACTAGTTTCAGCAACTTTAAAAATTAGATTCTGAAATAAATTCAGAATGACTAAGAATTAATTTATTAACATATGCAAAAATATACAACACCAGATTTGCCTTATGCTTATGATGCCTTGGAGCCTCATATTGATCAGGCAACTATGAAAATACACCATGATAAACATCATGTTGGCTACACCACAAAGCTAAATACCGCACTAGAGGCTCACACTGAGCTGTTCGAAAAAACTCCCGAAGAATTATTAGCAGATTTAGCTAATTTACCAGAAGAAATAAAATTAGCAGTAAAGAATAATGGCGGTGGTCATGTTCATCATAATTTTTTCTGGGAAATTTTGCGCCCTAGCCAAGAAAATAATTTACCAAGTGGAGAATTAGCTGAAGCTATTAACAAAACTTTTGCTTCTTTTGATAAATTTAAAGAAGAGTTTGAGTTAGCGGCAGCAACTGTCTTTGGTGCTGGCTGGTCTTGGCTGGTTATAGAAAATAATGAGCTTAAAATTACAAAAACATCAAATCAAGATAGCCCTTATTCATTAAATCAGTCCCCTATTTTATGTATTGATGTTTGGGAGCATGCTTATTATCTAAAATACAAAAATATGCGCCCAGATTATATTAATAATTTCTGGTCAATTATTAATTGGGACAAAGCTAATGAATTATATCTAAAAAATAAATAATTAAAAAAATATATGCAAGAAAAAAACATAAACGAATGTTGCAGTGATAATTGTTACTGTAATTGCACGCCAACCATTGGTAAGCCAGCCCCAAAGTTTGAGGCAGAAATTTATCACGAAGAAGACATCAAAAAAATTAATCTAGAAGCTTATAAGGGTAAGTGGGTAATTTTACTTTTTTATCCAGCTGACTTTACTTTTGTTTGTCCAACTGAGCTTGGTGATGTAGCCGATCATTATGAAGAAATCCAAAAGCTTAATGCTGAAGTTTTATCAGTTAGCACAGACACAGTTTTTGTCCATAAAGCTTGGCATGAAGAGTCAGATACAATCAAAAAAATAAAATTTCCTATGGTCGCTGATCCAACTGGAAAAATCACTCGCTCATATGGCGTGATGATCGAAGAAGAAGGTTTGGCTTTACGTGGAACTTTCATCATTGATCCAGAAGGCAATCTAAAAACCATGGAAATTCACGACAACGGCATTGGACGTTCTAGTAAAGAGCTATTACGCAAATTACAAGCCGCGCAATTTGTTCATAAATTTGGTGATCAAGTTTGTCCAGCAAATTGGGAACCAGGTAAAGATACCTTGAAACCAGGCTTAGACTTAGTAGGTAAAATATAAACTTAATCTTCTTAGAAGCCTCACTAAAATCTAGTGAGGTTTTTATATTTGACTAAAACCAAACACTTTGACAAAAACAATGTTCTACGCTAATTTAAAAGAAAGTAAGCTCTTTTGAAATATCACACGGAGGATAATAAAATGAGGTTTCATCGTAAAGGACGTCGATCTAGACCAAGTCTAACCAAATTCCGTTGGAAAATGTTCGTGGCTATAAATAAGCTCAACATTCCGTTCGCAGAACAAGAGGCGGAAAAAGCCAAGCTGAAAAAATTGGGAACGCTCTATAGGCTGCCTCAAACAAGCAAGCAAAAACTGGTTCAAGAAGGACCACGCCCGCTAATCGACGATTGGTGGTAAGCAAGGAGGGATTCATGTCAGATCGCATGCCTTTGTGGAAATTATTTATTGCTATCATTAGCATTGGCTTCGCAGTAATATTCGCCCTCATTCAATTTGTACTCACCCTGTCATTAATACCAATTTTTGGCTGGGCACTGCACGTCATGTTCCATCATGCTCCCAAAACCCGCGTCACTTCCAGTTGATGACGGGTTTTCATTTTCTTAAAAAACTTATTTAAGCTATAATAAAGGCAATAAATAAAAAAATAAAATGCCTAAAATAAAACTCACAAGTTTCGGAGCAACCGAACAAGTAACTGGCTCCTGCCATTTATTAGAAATCGATAATTTCAAATTATTGATTGACTGCGGCTTGTTTCAAGGACAATGGGAAAATTATCTCAAAAATTGGGAACCACTTGGCTTTGACGCCAAAGATGTTGACGCTGTCATTCTAACTCACGCTCATTTAGATCATTGTGGACGCTTACCTCTTTTGACTCAAAATGGATTCAAGGGAAAAGTCTATGCCACCAAGCCAACTATGGATATAGTGGAAATTATTTTGAATGACAATCAGAGAATCTTGGCGCAAAAAGCACACAAAAATAATCTGCCGCCTATTTATTCTCAAGAGGATGTTATTAAGCTGAAAAAACTTTGGCAAGGTCTGGATTATTATCAAGAAATAAAACTAGCTAACGATATTTCTTTTACTTTTCATAATGCCGGACACATTTTGGGAGCTGCTATTGCTGAAATAAGAGCTGGTGATAAAACCATTGTCTTCTCGGGAGACTTGGGCGCTGTCGATATGCCTTTGGTCAAAGATGTAGATTATCTTAGCAAGGCTGACTTTGTCATCATGGAAAGCACTTATGGTGATCGACTACATGAAATGGTAGAAGTACGAGAAAAAAAATTATTAGATGCTGTCCAAAATGCTACTTTAAATAACGCTACACTTTTGATTTCTATCTTTGCTGTTGAGCGAACACAAAATATTTTGAAAGTCTTAAATGATTTTTATGAAAGTCACTTAGATTTTCGTACTCCAGTTTATTTAGATAGTCCTCTAGCCGCTCGTGCTACTAAAATATATAAACAACATTTATCTTTGCTTAATGATGAGGCACAAGAAGACATGAAACATGATCGAGATATCTTTGACTTCCCTCATTTAAAAATAACTACTCAGGTGGCTGAATCAAAAACCATTAATCATTCGCCAACTCCAAAGATTATTATGGCCGGATCCGGCATGGCTGAAGGTGGCCGTTTAATTCACCACTTAGCTCATTATATCTCAGATCCCCGCAACCAAGTTTTATTCATGGGCTTCCAGGTCCCCGGCACCTTAGGACATAAATTGACTCACGGTGCTTTTGATTTTGACTACTATGATAAACACATCAAAATAAAAGCAACAGTCGATAAAATCGATGGCTTTTCTGCTCACGCTGATCAAGATGATTTATATAAATGGGCCACCAGCTTTGGTAAACAGACTCAAATTATGTTGGTTCATGGCAATCCAGAAGCAATGGTCGCTTTTGCCGAAAAACTACAACCTCAATTTGACAAAAACGTCAAAATATTAAAAGATGAAATCAACGTTCTTTGCCAGTGATAATAACATCTTATCAATAACCTCAAGCACAAGGGAGCTTCTCATGAAAATCTGCATTCACAGTAACTTCGAAAGCAGAAACATGCATAACGTTCTGCGCCTCCAGAGGCTTTTGAAAAAAGCCTGCCAACATCACGGACATCAAGTGGTCAACAGCGACGAACAGTCTGATTTAATAATCTTCTTGGGCACCAATATTCAAGATCAAGCGAAGATCAATGCCGCCCTAGATTATCCGCTACAAATCATTGCGTTCCATGGCTGGTATTGTGACTATTCGTGGTTCTGCCCGCACGGACAGACCGATCCACACATCATCTGTTTTCAAAGCCTGCCTGAACTGTGGCAACGCGTCACCGCCCTTGCAGCCTAAACACATCTATCGAATCTGCCCGGTCGAGCCCAGCTCGACCGGATTTTTTATTTACAATTCTTGACAATTTAACTAAAAAAGCCAATAATCAAACAAATCGGCACTTTACAATCATCAAGGAGAATAAATCATGTCTACCACAACGCCGGCTACAATCAACTTGGTGACTAATGGTCAGCCCAGTGATATAGAAACAGAAATAAGAAAAAAACTACCTCACTTTGGCTACCAGTTTGTAACAAGTAATGATGACCCGACTATCACTCTAATTATTAGCTTTAAAGATGCCCCAGAAACAATCGCCTGGATACGTGATTCCATTGAGCATTTAGAGTTTGGTGGCTATGCCATACTAGTTCACAGAGATGTCCGTAACCAACACCCAGAGCTATTTGAAACCGATAGTCTACCACCACATCACGAAGCCAAAAAATTACTCAAGAGCTTCAATCTAGTAAGAGACATTCACCCCTCTCTTAACTCCATGCTGCAATACCTACACAACATAGGCATATGAAAAATAACAAAGCCCCGGCACGCTATGCGTACCGGGGTTCAATTTTGCTTAAAAAATATATTTATCGTTGATTTAAAGGATTTTCAATCTCTTCTTCTACTTTTTCTTCTTTATCTTGAGATAAGCTAGGATATTTTTCTGAATCTAGCCCTCCGGTATACAAAACCGGATCGACCAAATCTTTAGGGTCAACTATTTTATGTGTCTTAGGACCTTTTTTCTTTAACCTGGATTTTTTGAAATTAAAAGCAGTCATAAATATCTTTAATTATGCTCAAAATATAACACTGAAAATGCTACTTGGCAATAGTTTGGCTAATATAAGCTGCCGAGTTGATATTTTCTTTCAATTCATTTATAATAATTGAGCTGTTCTGACAGCCAAAAAACAAACAAAAATAAAAAATTTGCGATCACTACATATTGTATGCTATAATAATTTTAACCACTAGATGTAGTGTCGTAAGCCTCAAAATTAGCCTTTAAACATTTATTTTGGGCTTTTTATTTTCTCTTCAAAATATATTTATTTTATCAATAAATTAAAAACAAAACCCTATGCTGCCCCACATCACTAAACGTAATGGTCAAACCGAAAATTTTGACCAACAAAAAATCACTGAATCTTTAAAACAAGCCATCCTCTCTTCTGGATTAAGTAATAATCCAGTGGCTAAAAAATTTACAGACCAAGTGGTCAATTATTTAGAAGAAAATCACGAACAAGATACACTCACTTCTGATGATGTGCGTAGTGCAGCTAATATTATTTTGTTAGAAAACGATTTACCTCAAGTAGCAAAAATTTATTTTAAAAATAGAGATCGCAAGTCTAGTTCTGCCGATCATATCGGGCAAAGTGTCCGTAAAATCAAAAAACGTGACGGCAGCATCGTAGATCTCAATGAAACTAAAGTGGCAACTGCCATCCAAAAGGCCGGTATTGCCACTGGAGAGTTTGATGCTATTGAAGCTCAAAAATTAGCTAACATTGTCACTGGTGTTTTAGATCATAAATTTGATGGTCACACTATACCAACAGTAGAAGAAATTCAAGATGTGATCGAAATTATTTTGATCCAATCTAATTGGGCTAAAACCGCTAAAGCTTTTATTCTTTATCGTGAATCACGTAAAAAAATACGACTAGAGCATGGCAAAGAAACTATTTGCAAAGAAGTAAAAAATTTGGAAGAAAAAAATATATTCTTGAGCAAGCAGGCCAAACATGTTTTAAATAATTCGACTAATTTTGATGAATTGGGTCGAATTATTTTTATTGACCGATATGCCATTAAGTCAAAGAGGGATGAAATAGGGCGTGGTGATATGGTTGTAATCATTTCTCAAGAAGACAGAAAATATCCAAAAAAAGATTTGGCTATAGTCAAACAACTACATAAAGGAGACAAAGCAACCTTACATGTACTGACTGGCGTACTTGCAGATGAAGCAAATAATTTTGAAATGGAAATAGACATCGCCCGTTGCGATAAGCCCATTGAATCTATTAGTGACGCACATCGTCGTATCGCCAAAGCTGTGGCTTCTGTAGAAAAAACTGAAGAAAAAAAACAAGAGGCTTTTGAGTCTTTCTTCGAAGCTTTGCACCAAAAACACATTCAGCCAGCTGGACGTATTATGACTGGAGCAAATGTTGATCAACACGGACAATACACCTCCAACCTTACTTTATTTAATTGTTACGTCGTGCCAAGTCCTCTAGATTCTCGCAAGGCTATCATCAAAGACACTCTTTTCCAAATGGTAGAAATCATGTCTCGTGGTGGTGGCGTTGGCATGTCTCTGAGCGCTCTACGTCCTCGCTATGCTTATGTCAAAGGTGTACACGGCAAATCATCTGGCTCTGTTTCTTGGGGCGGACTTTTCTCCCACACCACTGGCTTGATTGAACAAGGCGGCTCCCGCCGGGGGGCTTTGATGCTGATGCAATGGGATTGGCATCCAGACGTACTAGAATTTATCGAAGCGAAAACTCGCGACAGCCAAATCGAAAATGCTAATATTTCTGTGATGATTTCCGACAAATTTATGGAAGCTGTCAAAAATGATACTAATTGGAATCTAGAATTTCCAGATTATGAAAACCCAATTTGCGCTGATGCTTATGATAAAGTTTGGACTGGTAATATGCAGGCTTGGAAAGAAGCTGGCCACCCAACTAAAGTATACAAAACTGTCCGAGCTCGTGATCTTTGGAAAAAGATTATCACCTCTGCTCATGCTTCAGCCGAACCGGGCATAGTGTTTATGGAGCGCTACAATAAATTATCCAACTCATATTATTATAATACTATTATCTCCACCAATCCTTGTGGGGAACAAGGCTTACCTGGCTGGGGAGTGTGTAATTTAGGACATTTATATCTTGCTTCATTCGCTGAACAAAAAGGTGAAGACGAACAAGGACCTATTTATAAGGTAAATTGGGAGGCCCTTAAAAAATCAGCTAAGACTTTGACCAGATTTTTAGACAATGTTATTGATCTGACACCATATTATTTCAAAGAAAATGAAGACAACCAAAAAGCTGAACGTCGTATTGGCGGTGGCACACTAGGATTAGGAGAATTATTGATCAAATTACGAATGCGTTATGGCTCTGATGAATCATTAGAGTTTATAGACAAGCTATACAACACTATTACCACCGAAATGTATCGTTCATCAACAGAGCTAGCCAAAGAAAAAGGAGCCTTTCCTAAATTTGATGCTGATAAATTTCTAGATTCTGGCTTTATGAAGACAATGTCTGAGGATATTCGTCAGCTTGTCCGTAACAATGGCATTCGTAACGTTACTTTGACCACTCAAGCACCGACTGGCACAGTTGGATCGATGCTTGGTACCTCTACTGGCGTTGAACCCTACTATGCATTTAAATTTTTCCAACAATCCAGACTTGGTTTCCATGAAGTAGCTATTCCTTTAGCTAAGCAATACGAAGACGCTGATGGCAATTTACCAACCTTCTTTGCTTCTGCTATGGAACTAAAGCCTTTGGACCACGTCAAAGTGCAAGCAGCTATTCAAACTTGGACAGACTCCTCTATCTCCAAAACAGCTAATGCGCCAACTGACTTTACAATAGAAGAAACAGCTGATTTATATGAGCAAGCTTATGAGCTAGGCTGCAAAGGTGTGACAATCTATAGAGATCAATGTCGAACTGAACAAATCTTATCTACTGATTCCAAAACTGGTGAAAAAAACTTAGCCTATAATGGTAAAAGTAAAAAACAGGAAAAAGACGACATTAAAGAAGAAGAAAAAGTTGTTGCTTTCCCTGATCCGGACAAAGTAGTAATGCCTGAAATGCAAAATCCTCGTAAACATTTTGAAAAACAGAAAGAAGTGATTACTGAATTACCAGTTACTGAAATAAACGAGCCAGAAACTACAGTCGATCAAGAACAAAGTGATGCTGGGATAAAATATGGCTCCGGCATCGGTGATGTCTGTCCTCAATGTAAGCAAGGAGTGATGGTCAAGTTGGGAGGATGTACAGAGTGTTCAAAACAATGTGGCTTCAAAGGAAGTTGTGATATGAAATAACCTAAAGCGCGGCGAAAGCCGCGCTTTTAAAATACTTTTGGCTATGCTAATCTAAAATTACAAAGTAAACAATAAGCTTATGAAAACTAAAATTAAAGTTACTGATCCAAAGAAAGAAGAAAGAATTGCTGAAAGAATTTTTACTGTTCAAAGTGCCTATGCATTTCTTGTGCTAGCAATTGCTTTGGGTGGTGCAACAAATTATCTTAGCAACTACTTTTATGACGTTACTAAACAAGCCGGCACAAATCACATCCACGTCATAATGGCTTTTGTGGTTTTACTTGGGTCATTTTTTATGATTCATAGAGTAATAAAAAAACTTGATAAATAAACATGCCCGAAATAAGATTAGGAAAATATTTACACTACAAAGGCAGAGAAAGTGAAGTTTTAGGCATAGCCAAACACAGTGAAACTTTAGAAAAATTAGTTATTTATAAACACACTGATGATGACAGCATATGGGCTCGGCCACTAACTATGTTTTTAGAAAATGTAGAAATTAATAGGCGGTCTATACCGAGATTTAAATATATAGGAGAATAAAAAATTGCTCAATTCATAAGCTAGTGCTAATATTACCATAAATAAATATCTTATATGCATTGGGTGCTATTCGCGATGTTAGGCGCATTCTTTGATGCTACTTATTACGCGCTAATCAAAAAGAATTTAACCAAAATTAACCCATATATTTTATCCACGGGTATTTTTCTTATCGCCAGCATTATTTTATTTACAAGCTCCTACATAAAAGGCTTACCTGCCATAGGACCCGACTTCTATCTTGCTGTTTTAGTCACCAGCATCTTAAATATCCTAGCTGTTTTACTATATTTTAAAGCCCTTAAAACAACTGACCTATCACTGGCCATCCCCATTATTTCCTTTACTCCTATTTTTTTAGTCTTAACTGCTTTTTTAATATTAAAAGAAGTGCCAACTACTGCGGGCATCTTTGGCATCGGTCTAATTGTGTTAGGCTCATATATCTTAAACATCAAAAAAGAAAAAACTAATATTCTAAAGCCAATAAGCTCTCTCTTCAAAAATCGTGGCTCTTTATATATGTTATTAGTTGCTTTTCTATATAGCCTATCAACCAACTATGATAAAATAGCTATTCAAAATTCTAACCCCATTTTTGCTTCTGCTATTATTTGTCTATTTATTAGTATGACTTTTTTTATTATTAGCCTGCTTACGTCCAGAAATGAATTGCCACAAATCAAACATCACTATAAAATATTTATTCTCGCTGGCATAATTATGGCACTGGCCTACATTACTATCAACATTGCTTTAAGCATGCAAGTAGTATCCTACGTCATAGCTATAAAAAGATTGAGCATCCTCTTTAGTATTATGTATGGCGCCTTATTATTCAAAGAACAAAATATAAAACAGCGCAGTGGCGGAGCATTGATTATGTTAATTGGATTTATTTTAATAATACTATTTTAGTGGTCAAAACCCAAAAAGTATGGCAAAATGATAGTAGTAAATAAAAATATATGAGTGATGACAATAAAAAAATAAAGGACTTTTTGAACTCCTCTGACAAGGAGTTATTAATGATTATTAATAAACAATACGGCACCCCAAATTCTGAATTAGCTAAGGCTGTTTTGAATTATAGAAGCTACGACACCATGGTAGAGTTGACTCAAACCTTCAAAGAAAACACTCAAGCTGCTCGCAAATACAACCGCTATATGTTTTGGGTAGCTACCTTTATGGCTAGCATTGCTGTCTTACAGCTAATACTTATCTTAACACCGTTTATTGTTTAAAAATAAAACTCGCTCTAGTTTCCTAGAACGAGTTGTTTGCCGATCACATTGATCAGACAACTTCACTGCTGCCGCCACCAATAATGACCGCGCCATCATTGGACTCAACAACCCCTTCGATGTCCTGTGTCTCACCTAACTTCTTCACTCGTTCTACAAAGTAAAAGAGCGGGATTCCTTTTACTACCCCTTGAGGTAACATACAAGGCACCTTAGCAATACCATAAGGAAAATCATCCGCCAAGAACTGCCCTTCCGTGTCACTGAATACCATCAGAGAGACCACAACCACATTTCCATTATCATCACGAAGCTGAACTCGCCACACTTCTCCAGGCTGAGGACTGGGCAACTCTTTCTTCACTACCTGCGGTGATAAATCAGGTAAATGCTTCAATACGTGCTTGGTCATTCTGTCAGCCATGATATTCTCCTTTAGACTAAAACGTTCATTAATTAATTTACTTATACATTATTAATAATATCTCGTCAAATGAAAAAAGACTTGGGCAAAATTCATATATATACTGGCAATGGCAAGGGTAAGAGCACTGCCGGACTAGGTCTAGCTATTCGCGCTTTGGGTCACAATCTTAAAGTTGGTATTATTTATTTTGATAAAGGTGGCGATATTTATAATGAAAGAAAAATACTAGATGAATTAAAAGAAAAACATCCTGAAAAACTAATTTATCAAGCCTTTGGTACACAAAGAATGGTTGAAGGAAAAGGTTTTCGTTTTGAAAACCTAGCAGAAGATTTAACTGAAGCCGATAAGGCTCTGGCTACTGCCGGTGAATGGTTTCAACAAGATTTTGATCTAATTATTCTAGACGAGTTAAATACTACAGTTAAAACGGGCTTATTAAAAATAAAAAATATTTTATCAGTCATCAAGGCTAAACCGGAAAAACTAGAGCTAGCCTTGACTGGACGTTATTGTCCAGCCGAACTTTTGGATGTAGCGGACCTTGTGACTGAGATGACTGAAGTCAAACATTATGCTCATAACGGCATCATGGCACGCCCAGGAATAGATTATTAAATTATTAAAATATGCCTAAAATTACAAAAATCCTATCCTATACCTTACTAATTCTAGCAGCGCTTGTTGTTACCATATTATGGCAAGCTAAAACTGCTTCTGCCCCTCATTTTGAAGATACTGCCAATTATGATTTGAATATAGAATTTATATTTGACAAGCAAGGCTCTATTTCGCTACAATATCCTTACTCTGTTGAAAAAGCTGAAAATTTATTGACTGTTACTGAAAATTTAGCCGCTCAACAAGGCTGGGAAATTGATAGTGAAGATTATGATGATTTGGGTATTTTGATTACTCAGATCAAAGATCTAAAAAATGGCCAAAATCAAAAATATTGGCAATATTATATAAATGAAGCCATGCCAATGGTTTCAGTCGATAATTATTTCCCACAAAAAAATGACAATATTAAATGGATATTCGATAAATCAGAATTTTAAAACACAATGAATAACAGACAAAACTTTATTCTTATTCTTATCTTGAGTGCCATCGTTATTGCGGCTCGCTTAATTCCTCATGTACCAAATTTCTCTCCTTTAGCAGCCGTCATTTTATTTTCCGCAATTTATGCTAAAGATACTAAATATTTAATATTACCTTTTATTGCTTTATTGGTATCTGACTTTTTTATTGGTTTCTATCATCTTGGTATCATGCTGTCAGTCTATGGTTCACTAGCTGCCATATTATTTTTGGGTATGTGGGTCAAAAAATACAAAAGTATCCCTAACACTGTGACCGCTGCCTTAGGATCTGGATTATTTTTCTTTCTAATCACTAATTTTGCTGTCTGGTATTTTGGCAATTGGTATGCTCATGACCTGTCTGGCTTAATGTTAAGCTATGCTATGGCTATTCCTTTCTTCAAACAGACTATCTTAAGCAACCTGTTATACACTGGTTTACTTGTTGGTACTTATGAAGTGGCACAAACTGCTATCCAACAAAAAAAGATCATTACCAGTAAATAATCTAATCAAAATACTCAATAATTTCCATTTTGTTTTGAACAAAATGGTTTTTTGTTATCAACAAAATATGTTATAATAAAGCTAAGTTTAAAAAAAGAAAATAAAAAAAATGAACATCAACGATTTATTTAAAATCGCCACAAAAAGTAAAGCTTCTGATCTACATATCATTGTCGGCAAACCTCCGATAGTGCGTATTGATGGCGAACTAAGAAATATTCCAAATACAGAAAATGTCAGCCGAGCTGAAGCCGAAAAATTAATTTTTAGCATCATCACTGAAAAACAAAAAGCTAAATTTGTTGAAGAAAAAGAACTCGATATTTCTTATGAAATCACTGGCTATTCTCGCTATCGAGTTAACCTACATTGGGAAAAAGACAATGTCGGCATGGTTGCTCGTGTTATTTCCTCTACTATTCCTAGCATGGAAGATCTCGGCCTACCGCCAGTTGTCCATCGCTTGATAGAAAAACAACAAGGTTTGATTTTGATCACTGGACCTACTGGTTGTGGTAAATCTACTACTCTAGCTGCTTTAGTTGAACGTATCAATAAAATCCGTTTTGCCAATATTATCACTCTAGAAGATCCGATAGAATATATTTTTAAACCTGAAAAAAGCATCATCAAACAAAGACAATTGGGTACTGACATGACTACTTTTGGCAACGCCTTGAAACATGTCCTAAGACAAGATCCAAACGTAATTATGGTTGGTGAGATGCGTGATCTGGAAACTATTGGTGCTACTATTACTTTGGCTGAAACTGGTCACCTAGTCTTGGCTACTCTGCATACTCACAATGCTGCTCAAACCATCGATCGTATTATTGATGTTTTTCCACCACACCAACAAGCTCAGGTGCGTTTACAATTATCTATGTCATTAAGCGGCGTTATTTCCCAAAGATTATTACCAAAGGCTGGCGGTGGTCGAATAGCTGCCCGTGAAATATTGATCAACACTCCAGCAGTTGCTAATATTATACGTGAAAACAAAATCCCACAGATCAAAACCGTTATTCAAACTTCAGCTGATGTTGGCATGTTTTCTATGGATCAAAATATTAATGAATTACTCAAAAATAATCTGATTGAAGAGCCGATTGCCATGGCTCATCTTACAAGTACTCAAAAATAACCATGAACGGCTTTGACTTAGAAAAAACTCCCCTCTTAAAAAATCTAACTAAGATGGAGATCAAGGTTGTGGCCGGTTTTTTATTGGAAAAAAATTATTCTAACGGAGATTTGATTTTCAAAAAAGATACTATTCGAGACAAGGTCATTATTATTAAAAATGGTTTGGTGCAACTCAAAACTGATGTTGCTGACCATCAAGAAACAATCGCCCTGTTTAAAGATGGTGACTTTTTGGGAGAAATGGCTTTTTTGGAAAAAGGCAGCAAACATAATCACACTTTAGAAGTAGCTAGCCCTCGCCTTACTACCTTAGAATTATCTGTTTACAACTGGTACAAAATCTTAAAAACTCAACCAGTGATTGCCCAAAAAATTTATCATAATATCGGCACTGATTTAAAAAAACGCTTAGACCATGCCAATAACAAATTAGTTACTTTATTTGCTGGCGGTAAAATTATTGCTTTGTATGACAATTTGCTAGAAATTAGCCAACACATTGTCGAGGTAATTAATAGAGTCATCCCAACCAACAAGGCCTTGTTTCTCACTGTTTCTCAAACTAGCCAAAAACTAATTGTCCAACATAGCGTTGGCTATAAAAATCTGCCAGCTAACACTTATATTGATATCAACAAGGATCCACTTCTAGGAAAATTATACAAAGAACCAAGTACCAAAATTTTCCACCGTGATGATTGGACAAAAGAATATATAAATTTGCCTTATACTGCTAATGCATTAATCGTCTCCCCTATTACTCTTGGTAAAAAAGCGATCGGTTTTATTATTTTAGGAGATAAAAGTAATGGCCGAGGTTTCAGCATGAATAACCAAATATTATTAGGTGCCATCGCTACTCAAATCGCTCCAGCTCTAGAAGAACAACGCCTACTCACCTTACAGGCCTCAGCTGAAGACCTAAAGCGGGTTTATATCGATCCATTTTATAGTAATTGATTTTTATACACTTTTCTGATAATCTAATCCCCATGCACCCGTAGCTCAATGGATAGAGCACTTGGCTTCGGACCAAGGGGCTGTAGGTTCGACTCCTGCCGGGTGCACCACTTTACAGCTTGTAATTAGGCTGTTTTTTTGCTAAATTAAGGCTATGGAATTCAAATATAAAGAGGATCAAAAAATTAGACTAGATAAATTTTTGACTGACAGCCTACCTGAACAAACTCGTAGTCAGCTCAAAAAAATAATCTTATCAGGACAAGTATCGGTCAATGACCAAGAATGCTCTGTTCATCGTTGGTTAAAAAAAGATGACGTAGTAAAAATTTCTAAAAATAAAACAAGGGTTGTAAAACAGGAAATACCAAAAAAATTACAGCCAAGCATTGTTACTCAAACTGAGGATTACTTAATAATAGAAAAACCGGCTAGACTGTTAGTTCACCCAACTGAAAAATTAGAGACTGACACACTAGCTGATTGGTTACGTGATAATTTTCCTGGCATCGAAAAAATTGGTGACGAACCAATGCGTCCCGGCATTGTCCATCGCTTGGACAAAGATGTTTCTGGCTTGATGGTTATTGCTTTAAATAATCCATCTTTTGATCACCTAAAAAAACAATTTCAAGAACGAACTATTAAAAAAGAATATTTAGCCCTGGTGCATGGTGCTATGAGAGAAAGTGAAGGTGAAATTAATGCGCCAATAGAAAGGGATCGAGATACTGGCTTGATGAAAGTACAAAGAGTTTTGAAAGCTGGCAAGACTGCAATCACTACTTACAAAATAGAAAAAAAATTTATTAATTATACTTTGATTAAAGTACAAATTAAGACTGGGCGCACTCACCAAATTAGAGCTCACTTATATAGCATTGGCCACTCTATCGTTGGTGATACACTCTATCGCACCAAAAATATTCGTAAAAAGAAAAAAATTGTTGATGATCTCAGAATTTTTTTACATGCGCACTATTTAGCTTTTAAAGATCAAGAAAATAATTTGCAAACATTCAAATCTGATCCTCCAAAAAGTCTGCAAGAATTTTTAAACACTATAAAATAATGGACAAAAAATTATTACTTACCATCTCTGGTACACCCGGAAGTGGTAAAAGTACTATCGCCAAAATTTTGAGCGAAAAATTAAAAGCTCACAGAATTTATGTTGGCGGAATTAGAAGAGAGCTCGCTCGTCAGAAAGAAATGACCATCGAAGAACTTAATCAATACGCGCTTGAGCATCCAGAAACAGATGTAGAAATAGACAAGAAAGCGGCTGCTCAAGCAAGGGAAGCCTTTAAAAAAACAAGTGTTATAGTTGAGGGTCGAACTCAATTTCATTTTTTGCCGGAATCGATAAAAATCTATATTAAAGTAAGCTTTGCAGAAGGAGCTAAGAGAATTTGGAAGCAAATACAAAATGATAAAGAACGGGGCATTCGCAATGAACATGTACCTGATTCAATCGAAAACATGCAGATACAGCTCAAAGAAAGGCAAAAAAATGATCGAGTGCGCTATCAAAAATACTACCAATTAGATCACACTGATGAATCACAATATGACTTAATAGTGGATACTAGCGATATTAGCGCTCAAGAAGCTGTTCAAAAAATAGTCGATTTTATTAGTAAATAGCCCAGTCTAGGGTTGACAAAAAAGACGATTTCGACTAAAATAGACAAGTATTAAATAAGCTAAATTACCTTAAATTTAGGAAAAATATGTCCGAAGAGAAAAAAATCACTGAAAAAACAGACGAAAAAAGTGCCGATATCAAGCCTGGCATGACCGTTAAGGTTCATGAAAAAATCACTGAAAAAAACGCCAAAGGTGTTGAAAAAGAAAGAATTCAGGTTTTTGAAGGTATTGTTTTGGCTCGTAAACACAATAAAGAAATAGGCGCCACCATTACTGTCCGTAAAATTTCTAATGGCGTTGGTGTTGAAAAAATATTTCCTTTACAGTCACCCATCATCACTAAAATCGAAGCTGTTAAACAAGCTACGGTCCGTCGTGCTAAATTGGGTTTCTTACGAGCTAGTAAGAAAAAATTGAAAGAAGTAAAATTATAATTTTAGCGGGTGTGGTGAAATCGGTAGACACGCAAGCTTAAACTTTCTTAGGTCGGAGTGGTGAAATCGGTAGACACGCAGACTTGAGGGGTCTGTACCTGAAAAGGTGTATGGGTTCAAATCCCATCTCCGACACCACAAACACTTCGCTAAAGGGTGTCCCGCAGAGCGGGATCACCCGCACCACTCATTTACACGCCACTTTTTTAGGGCCCATAGCTCAGTTGGCTAGAGCGCCTCGCTTGCACCGAGGAGGTCGCAGGTTCGACTCCTGTTGGGTCCACCATTCAATTATAGATTAAATCCGGGCGCTTAGCTCAGTTGGCTAGAGCATCTCGTTTACACCGAGAGGGTCAGGGGTTCGAGTCCCTTAGCGCCCACCATTCGATTCCGTTCAGCATGAAGCTGAACTCCACTCATGGTCTTCGACCGTGAAAAAATAAAAATAACAAATATCGAATGTCCTGTCTTCGGCTCCGAGGTCGCTCAGACTCGAAGAGAGTGAAATCGAAGGACAAGTACCTTAACAGTTTCTAAAAACTGTTTTTTGTTTTATAAAAACATAGATTTTAAGCAATAATTATGATAAAATGATGATGTTTTACCTTATCACAAATTATGATTACAAAAAATAAAAAAGGCTTTACTCTGATAGAATTAATAATAGTCATTGCTGTAATAGCTTTGCTGGCTAGTGTTACTTTTGTTGCTCTAGATCCTGCTAAAAGAATAGGAGAGGCTAGAAACAGCAGAAGAGATAGTGAAACTTTAAACATAAAAAAGGCTTTAGAAAAATATACGGTAGACAATGCTGGTTTACCTAGCGTTATTAGCGCTTTGTCAGATGATACAAACTACATGATAGCGGCTGTTGGAGATTCAGCCGGAGGATCAGTTAGTTGCACCGCTTTGGATGCTTCTATTACTAAAGTAGACATATCTAATGGCACCACTTTGATTCCTAATTATTTACCCACTATGCCTGTAGACCCTACTGAAAGTACTCCCTATACTAATGGCACGGGTTGTTACTTCAGTAAAACTGGCTCTACTATCATCGATATAAAACCTTGCACTGTTTGGGCTGCTACAGCTGCTGAAAGTACTTCTGCAATTGCTAGCATCTCTTTTGATGGAAGCGCTGGAACAGTAGATACTTTATCTATATCATCCGTAGATACAGACACTGTGGACGCTACCCATGTAATCATGGGATATGAAAAATATTCTAAACTATTAACGATTAGTGGAGATCTGGTCACAGCAAATTCTAGAAGTACAGTAACCTCGGCTAATGACGAGATCCAGATTGAATACTTATCTGCTGATAAAGTAGTGGCCGCTGTTAATGACACCTCCGGTCGTGATACTGTTACTGATATCGGTGACATCTCTGCTAATCCTACGACTTGGGCTGGAGATCAAGATATGAACGCTGCTTTACCAAGGTATATGAAATTAAAAACTCTAGACAGTACTCATGTAGTTTTGGCCTATGCAGATCGTAGTGATTCTGATGCTGGTAAAGTTAGGGTTGGGACAGTCGGCGCTAGCACAATCACTTGGGGCACCGAAGCGACTTTTAATACTGGCGGTACTTATGCTATCGGCTTAGCTATTTTAGATGACAGTAATTTTGTTGTGACTTATCGTGATATCGGCGATACTAATAATGGCAAAGCAAGAGCTGGATCTGTCTCTGGCACTACTATTACTTGGGAAACAGCCGAAATAGACTTTGATACTGGCACAGTCTATGGCTATATGGATGCTAGTGGTCTAAGTAGTAGTAAATTTATTACAATGTATAACGATGGTGGTGACGCTACTCAATCTATAGCTATAGTTGGTACGGTTAGTGGTTCAAATATTACTTTTGGCACCAGAGTTGACGTCTCTACCGTCTTATCTACCTTTAATACTGTCGAAACTATAGATAGCACTCATGCTGTATTAGTATGGACTAATAGCAGTAATATAGCTAAGGCTAATATAGCCACTATTAGCGGTAATGAAATTACCATGCTAGATACTCCTGTATCTTTTGGCACTAATAATATTAAATTTCCTTCTGTAACTTTATTAGACGAAAATAATTTCCTCATTGGCTATCAAGACACGACCGTTAATCAATCAAAGGCCATAGTGGGAAGTATAACGTGGGAATAAAAATAAAATTTATTCTTTAAAAACAATTTTCTAAAACAAAATTGTTTTTATTTTGCTAAAAATACTTCAAAAATAAAATTTTAAAACTTTTTTACAAAAAACTGTTTTCTTTTTTTAAAAAATATGTTATAATTTTTGGTGTTGTAAAAGAGAAAAGATTTTTTACAAAAAAATAACATGACAATTGGTAAATTTATTTTTGGAATTATTATTGCAGCTGTTGGATTTCTATTAGTGTGGAAGTCTGAATGGTTATTAAATAACTTTGGAAGAATAGGTTTTGCCGAAAAACATCTACGTCATTCTGGCGGCACCAGATTGATGTATAAAATTATCGGCGTGTTAGTTGTCATCTTTGGTTTATTGTATGCTACTGATTTATCAAACAAATTAATAGCGAGCATCGTAGAAAGTGTGTTTAACACATCTGTACCTACAGAATAACCCTCTTTTTTATGCTAAGATTAGTATAAAAAGGAGCGAAAATAAAATTCTAAATTAAAAAAGGAAGGGGGTGAAAATAAAAATGCCAGCAAAAAAGAAAACTACAAAAAGAAAGACAACTGCAAAACGTAAACCGGCTAAAAGAAAAGTTACCAAGAGAAAGGTAGCTAAGAAAAAACCTGCAGCTAAGAAAAGAAAAGTAACTAAGAAAAAAGTTACTAAGCGTAAAGTAACCAAAAAAAAGGCTACTAAAAAACGTAAACCTGCAGCTAAGAAAAGAAAAGTTGCTAAAAAACGTAAACCTGCAGCTAAGAAAAGAAAAGTTGCTAAAAAACGTAAACCTGCAGCTAAGAAAAAAACTACAAAAAGAAAGACAACTGCAAAACGTAAACCGGCTAAAAGAAAGCCAGCTAAACGTAAAGCAACTCGTCGTAAAAAAAGATAGTTTTATTTCTATTCAAATAAAAAATTCCTTTACCAATCCGCCAGCTGGCGGAAGTGAGGGAATTTTTTGTTAGTTAAATTTTATTGTTTAGAATAAACTTTTTTGTTTATTATTTTTTGCTAATTTTTGTTCGGCGGCCGAAAAAATTTCTACTTTACCATATTCTCCATCAAAACCAGGAATTAATTTTATTTTATTTTCACGCATTCTGACAATCCCGCCAGCTAATTCGGCTGGCATTATTTTTTCTAGTTCTGTTTTAGATAAGTCTAATAAAACCTTAAACTCATTGCCGGCTTTTTCTATAATATCTAAATATAAATCTGTTACTTTCTTACTGGTTCGTCCCATGCCAAAATAATTAGCGATTAAGCTTGGTAATGGAATAATACTTTTATAAGAAATATGTTTTGTTTTATCTATTTTGCTTATTTCTATATCAGCTAACTTGTCTACTTGATGCATCACGCCCAAAGTAAGTGGCTTTCTGCATTTGGGACAAATATTTTTGTGCTTTTTACTCTCTCCTGGTAAACAAGAAAAGCCACAGGCCCGATGCCCATCTACATGATACATTCCCTCTTCAGGAAAAAACTCTATCGTGTATAAAAACTTCTCTTTATTTTTATTTGCTAGAATGTCTATAATTTCTTGATAGGTGTTTTCTTCTAAGTCCATGACATTGGCTTCTCGACCAATGTGTGGTCCCGAATGAGCATCAGAATTAGACACTAACGTGATATTATCCAGCTCCGATAAACGCCAATTCATAATTGGATCAGAAGAAAGCCCAGTTTCGACTGCTTTAATATGTGGCGTTAATTCTTCAAAACATTCTTGTAAGGAATCAAAACCCGATTTAGATCCAAAAACCGCAAACCAAGGAGTCCAAACATGAGCTGGAATCATCATGGCATTTTTATCTGCCTCCAACATGATTTCTAGCACTTGTTTTGCTGACATACCTAAAATTGGTCGGCCATCAGCAGCTAATTTCGCTCCACGGTCAGTTAATCCTTTATTAAATCTGGCAACAGCTTCTAAGCTTGGCATTAAAATGCATAAATGCAGACGCCTAGTTTTCTCTCCTTGCCGAAAAATACAAGCAACTTCAGTCGCTAAAATAAATCTAACTTTAGAATTACTTATTTTAAATTTATACAATCCAGATCCAATTCCATCTTCAACTAAATTATCTTTTAATTCTTTAAACCAAGTGGGGTGCGTAAAATCAGCGCAAGATATAATATCTACGCCTTTTATTTCTGACCACTTTATCATCTCGGTTAAATCAAAATTCTTTGAAGTAGCCCGAGAATATTTAGAATGGATGTGTAAGTCTATTATCTTTTTCATAATAATAGCTTAACAAAATTATAATTTTTAAGCAAAATAAAAAACGATGCTTAATTTATCAATATGAGAACAACAGGGTTCTGGCGATGACTTACTCTCACAGTCCTAAATGGACTACTACCATCAGCCTCAAAGAGCTTAACTGCTGAGTTCGAGATGGGATCAGGTGTGACCTCTTCAGTAGAACCACCAGAACTCTATTGTCCTCATGTAATTTGATAAACTAAACATCGTTTTAACTAAACATCAGTTGGTTAATTGGTGTAAAGAGCAAAACTGCTCCTAACAGCAAAACCAATCCTGAGAAAAGTAAAACAATTTTTAACATGTATTTGATGATGTTTAAGAACGCGCACAAAAAACTTACAATATTTTTAGTGGTTACTTTGATCTATTAGTACTCCTCTGCTAAATGCATTGCTGCAATTACACATAGAGCCTATCAACCTGGTAGTCTCCCAGGGATCTATAACGAATTCTTATCTTGTGGACGGCTTCGCGCTTATATGCTTTCAGCGCTTATCCAAACCGAACGTAGCTACCCAGCGATGCCTCGGGTGAGACAACTGGTACACTAGAGGTTCGTCCCTTTCGGTCCTCTCGTACTAGAAAGAGGCCCACTCAAAATTCAACGCCCATAGCAGATAGGAGACCGAACTGTCTCACGACGTTCTGAACCCAGCTCGCGTACCGCTTTAATAGGCGAACAGCCTAACCCTTGGGAGCTTCTCCACCCCCAGGATGCGATGAGCCGACATCGAGGTGCCAAACCCTGCCGTCGCTGTGGGCGCTTGGGCAAGATCAGCCTGTTATCCCCGGAGTAACTTTTATCCGTTGAGCTTCCGCCGTCCTATATCGTACGGTCGGATCACTAACTTCTGCTTTCGCAACTGCTCGAGTTGTAGCTCTTGCAGTAAAGCTGGCTTATGCGTTTGCACGACCACTCCTATTTCCATCAGGAGCTAGCCAACCTTTGTAAACGCCTCCGTTACATTTTGGGAGGCAACCGCCCCAGTTAAACTACCCATCAGATACTGTCCTTTCTCCGGATTCACGGAGATAAGTTAGATTTAAAATTATATAAGGGTGGTATCTCAAGGATGACTCCACCACAACTAACGTTGCAGCTTCAAAGTCTCCCACCTATCCTGAACAAATATAGCCTTAAATCAATACCAAACTGTAGTAAAGCTTCACGGGGTCTTTTCGTCTAGCTATGGGTAACGAGCATCTTTACTCGTCTTGCAATTTCGCCGAGTCCTTCGTTGAGACAGTCTCCAAATCGTTATGCCATTCGTGCAGGACGGAACTCACCCGTCAAGGAATTTCGCTACCTTAGGACCGTTATAGTTACGGCCGGCGTTCATCCGCGCTTCAGTTCAGGGCGTGAACCCCTCCCCTTAACGTTCGGACACTGGCCAGGCATCAGCCCCTATACATCACCTTACGGTTTAGCAGGGACCTGTGTTTTTGGTAAACAGTCGTTTGGAGTCTTTCGCTGCGGCCCCACTAATGTGGGGCAGGCCTTATCCCGAAGTTACGGCCGCTGTTTTGCCGAGTTCCTAAACGAAGGTTCTCTCGTACACCTGAGGATACTCTCCTCACCCACCTGTGTCGGTTTGCGGTACAGATACTACTATCTTAGCTCTAGAGGTTTTTCTAGACAGCGCTTCATTCTTTATTGATATTGGCCGAAGCCGCAATCTCTTGATTGATTTCATGCTTAATGTCTTCCGGATTTGCCTAAAAGACACACTAATCACAATCAACGTTCATAACCAAATAACGTAAAGAAATTCACACTGCGTTACCCCGTCGAAAAATAGCAGTAGGGCAGGAATATTAACCTGCTCTTCCATCGACTACGCCTTTCGGCCTCGCCTTAGGATTGCCTAACCCTGGGTCGAATCTCGTTGCCCAGGAAACCTTGGGTTTGCGGTGTCCATGATTCTCACATGGATTTTTGCTACTCATGCCAACATTCTCACTTCTATACACTCCACGACTCCTCACGATATCGCTTCAATGCGTATAGAACGCTCCTCTACCACTTTTATTAATAAAAATAAAAGTTCTCATCTTCGGTATTAAGTTTGAGCCCCGTTAAATTTTCGGCGCGAAGCGACTTGACTAGTGAGCTATTACGCTATCTTTAAAGGATGGCTGCTTCTAAGCCAACCTCCTAGTTGTATAAGTCACGACACCACCTTACACACTTAACTTAAATTTAGGGACCTTAGATTGAGATCTGGGCTGTTTCCCTTTCGACCAATGAAGCTTAGCCCCCATGGTCTGACTCCTTCAAAATACGTAATGGCATTCGGAGTTTGATTGAAATGGGTATGGACACAATGCCACCCCACTCCATCCAGTGCTCTACCACCAAAACTTAACTTGAAAGGCTAGTCCTAAAACTATTTCGAGGAGAACCAGCTATTGCCAGGTTCGATTAGCATTTCACCTCTTACCACAACTCATCCCCTAGTGTTGCACGGCTA
>Ga0233431_1001211_pt1 | contig 46460 bp, 57 predicted proteins | sample SI_118_April2016_FD_179867 | JGI IMG/M metagenome (GOLD analysis project Ga0233431, IMG submission 179867) | Seawater microbial communities from Saanich Inlet, British Columbia, Canada - SI_118_April2016_200_MG | ecosystem: Environmental > Aquatic > Marine > Inlet | place: Canada: British... | reverse complement strand
GCCTGCTTTTCCAGAAGCTTTCTGTAATCCTAGCTCTTTTTTAATCAGAGCAGCAGTTGGTGGTGTTCCAATAGAAATCACAAATGATTTATCTGATGTATTGATTGTAACTTTAACTGGCACCTGCATTCCATTCATCTCAGCAGTTTTTTCATTGATTGCGTCTACTACTCCTTTAACTGAAATACCTGTTGGACCTAACTTAGGACCTAAAGGTGGACCTGCACTTGCTTTCCCACCATTAACCAGCAAATCAATTGTCTCAGTTGCCATTTTATAACTCAAGAAGAGGTGTTTTTAAGCTTTACCTTTTAAGAATTTTAGTATTATTAGATTCAGGTTCAACATAATTACTAACTTGATCAAATAAAGATTTTGTCTCATTTGGAAAGCCATCTAAAAGTGCATTTAATGGATCATCTAGATCAAATATAACAAAATCAATTACTTCTTTAGAAATACCTTTTACTTCTTTAGGAATTTCAGAAAGCGCTATAACGTCTAATGTAAATGAAGCACCTTCTCCAGAATTTCCTTGCTTCCAATACCAATTCATTGGTGAAAGAGGTTTATCTTCAGAAGTAAACTCACGTAAATAAGATAAATATTCTCTAGCCATATCATATTTAGATTCTTCTGTCATAATCAACTCCCTGTACTATCTGCACTAGCACCTCCAATATATGTATTTTCAAAGAATTCTTTTTTTCCTTCTCTAACCATTTTATCAAATTTTTCTTTAAGTGCTTTACTCTTACGATTCTTTGCATAAAATGGTTCTGCTCCTTCAATAAATTCTTCTAACTTAACGGTTTCAGAGTCGATAAATCCAGAAAGTTTATGCATATCATACCATTGTTCTGGACTTTGAGCAGTAGAATCGTATCTTCTAGTTGACATATATTTCCCATATCTAACTAATTCTTCTTGTAAAGGTGATTGTAGTTCAGAGGTATTTCCGTCTGCCATAATCAATATACATAACAAGACTTAAAAAAACTTCGAAATTACAGAGAACTATTCTTCGTCTTTGACGTCTTCTCTCTTGCCAACAACCTTTACAGAATCTAATGCGATTGTAATTGGAATTGGAACAGCTGCTTCTAGCAATTCAACAACAATTTCAGCTTTCTGTGTATTGATTCTTGTAACTTTTGCTTTCTCGCCCTTAAATGGACCAGCAATAATTTGAGTAATATCTCCTAAATGAATATCAACATTTTCTGCTTTGAACTCAATTAAGTGTTCAACTTCTGTATATGAAACAGGTTTTGGAAGAATTCCACGAACATAAGGAACTCTAAAAGCGACTTGCTTAATTGAAGTGTCGCCATCTCCTTCAACAAGAATATAACCACTCATACCATGTGGATAAATAAGACTAAAAACTCCGCCCATTTTCTTTGCGTTGCTGAGTAAAAAATCCATAACTTGATCTTCTCTGCCAATAGCAGTTCTTACAATGAAAATCTGATTTTCCATTTGCTCCTCTGGTTCAGCTGAGCTACGCTCAGTTGTATCTTCTTTTACTTGAGTTTGTTTTTCTTCTTCCATTTCTATCTCCGATTGAGACTAGCAAATTGCTAGTCAATTTGTGCAGTTATTTAATTAGCTCCACCAGCATGAAAATTGCAAAGCCAAGCATACCTACAATCACAATACCAAGACCTGTAACTTTAACAACAGCTGCGAACTCTTCACGGTTTGGTTTCTTTGTTATTTTATATACTCTACGCCATTCCTTTAAGGTCTTTTTGATTTTATCTGGCCACGATTTTGGTGAGCCTATGTTCACCTTTGGCAGCTCTACTTTGTCTAAATCCATATAAGGAATGCAAAAATGGAGTTTATAAGTTTTTCCGCAAGGTAAAAATTATTGGCTGAGCTATGCTCAGACTAAAAAAGCTTTGGTTCAGTCAACAAACTCTATTCCTAAGTGTGTAGCTAAATCTGTTCGCTTTTTATCTGAATATGTTCTACGTGGGCCAAATATCTGTGGTGAACGAACTCCAACTACAACAAGCATTGCTCTAAGAGTATTTTGTAAATCTGGGCTAAGTTGTGCTCCCCAAATGATTTTAGCAGTATCATCAAGCTTTTCTGAAACAGCTTCAACTACTTTCTTTGCTTCTTCTAAGCTCATATTTGCTCCACCAACAACATTAATTAATGCGCCTGTTGCTCCTGAAATATCAACATCTAATAAAGGATTTTGAATTGCTTTTTCAACAGCTTCAATTGCTCGATTTTCAGTATCTGATTCTCCAACTCCAATCATAGCAATTCCGCCTGCACTCATAACTGCGCGAATGTCTGCAAAATCTAAGTTAATTAAACCTGGTTTTGTAATAAGTTCTGCAATTCCTTTAACTGCATTTGTTAGAATTTCATCTGCGACCTTGAATGCAGTTTGAAGTGGTAAATCTGGTGCTAGCTCAACTAGCTTGTCATTTGGAATAACAATAAGAGTATCAACAAGGCCTTCTAAAGCCTCTAGGCCCATCATTGCGTTTTCATATCGCATTTGACCTTCCATTGTAAATGGCAGAGTTACAATTGCAACAGTTAATATTCCTAATTTCTTTGCAATTTCAGCAATTACAGGTATTGAACCGGTTCCTGTTCCGCCACCAAGACCACATGTTAAGAAAACCATGTGTGCGTCTTTTAGAATAGATTTAATATCATTTTCAGATTCTCTAGCTGCTTCTTTACCAATGTTTGGGTCTGAACCTGAACCAAGTCCTGCAGTAATTTCTTTACCAATCAAAAGCTTCCTCTCTGCAATTGATTTAAGTAAATCTTGAGCATCAGTATTAATCGCAATAGTTTGTGCTCCAATAATTCCAATTTCAGCAATTCTTGTTATAGTATTATTACCTGCGCCACCACATCCAAGAACTTTAATTCTAGCTTTTTTAGCTTGTAAAATCTTTTGAAGTTCAGCATCATCTGCACTAACTTGTGGTGTACTTTCTTCTTGATAATCAAAACTTGGTTGTGCAGCTGGTTGAGGTTGAGGTTGTGAAAATGATTGTGGTTCAGATTGTGTAAATGGTGATGATTCTGTTTGTGGTTGTGGTTGTGGTTGTGGCTCTGAATCAGAACCTCCAAATCCAAAATCAAAAGGTGCAGGTTCTGAACTCTGTTGCTGTTTTGCTTGCTCTGCTTCGCGATCAGCTCTCTCTTGGGCACTTTGAATAAATGATTCCATGATATAAAATAGAGCTAATATTTTTTATAAGGTTTCCTAGCTTACACCAAATAACTCCAACCGCGAACGGTTTGAGGAACTGAAAATCTACAGATTTCTCAGTAATTATACCGTAAACTTAACTTCAATGTCAGAAACGTGTTTCTTTAATTCTTTAGAAATAGTATCTTTAATTTGCTTAGGAACTTCTTGTTTTAATTTTAGAGTTGCGGTCTTATCTTTGAAAGATACATCGCAAGGTACTCCAAGCATTTTAATTATAGAATTAACTTGCTTTTCCTTATCTGTAATTATTTTTCGGATTTTTACCCAATAATGTAGCTCTTTTCCAGAAAGCATGTGATTAAAATCAAGTATTACTCTGCCACCTGAAACACTTCGAACAGTTGCGACAGTTCCATCAATGTTTAATTGCATTCCAGTCACAGGATTAATATTACGCTTTCTTAAAATCTGAAGTGAAGTTAATTGAATAAGTTTTGGGTTTTTCTTACCAAATGCTTTTTCTGGAGTAATATCAAACTCCATTTCTTGACCAACATCTTTGCCATCAACATTCTCATCAAATCCAGCAATTAGCTGTCCTGACCCAATACAAGCGACCATTGGCTCGAACTTTGCTTCACGATTCAAATCTTCTTTTTTAGCTATTTCTTCAACAGTTAAATCAAAAATCTGGCCAGTAGCTTTTATTCTACCTACAAAATCCAATTCAACAAAGTCTCCTTTTTTAACCTTAATCTTTGATTGAGGACCAGCAGAATTCTTTGAAGTTTGTTGTGCTTTCGCCATTATCAAGCTAAATTAATTCACTTAAAAAGTTTTAGGTTTAGAAAACATTTAACTTCGCTATTCAACAATTTCCAAATCTTGTTCTTCAATTGGAACGTTTTTAGCAGATTCATATACTATTGAATCCACCGCAGCAGTCTCCATACTATCATATATTCCCTGACTATTACTTATTGCACCTGCCGTAGCTAAAATACCGCCAATTCCACATATTGCACCTAAAACACTATCGCCATCACTTTTAGATGTAACAAACATATATGCACTACTAATAAAAAATCCAATTGCAGTCAATGTATAACATATACTTACTATAGAAGATGTATATATGTATGCATTTTCATCATTTCTCAAATTTCTTCTTTTTGGCAACAAATCAGTTAGGTTCATATTATATAAATAAGTAAATGTTTTTAAGAATTTCTACACAAGAGCATGCCAGACATAATAACCATCACTTGGTTCAAAAGGCAGAATATTAATTCCAAATGAAACAAAAGATGTGACTATAACTAACATCAACAGCATCTTAGCAACTTTACTTCTTTTTGGACTAAAGTAAAACAAAAGTGCAAAACTGCCTATTGCTAAGTTTGCTAATGGGCCTGCTACAGCAATAACTGAGTCTTCAGGTGTTATCTCTGTTGAATCTGAATAATATGTGATATATGCGATATTTGAATCTGCAGAATAAAGTGTAGATGTTGACATTCCTGTTGCTGCAAAATTCATCTGTGGATTAAAACTATATGCTTCTGCAACTGCATAATGGCTAGCTTCATGAATAAGAACATTTGCTCCAATACTTGCTACAAATACAGCTAAGAAAAGTGTTGCTAATGCTGTAAATTTAATCCATTTCATTGATTAGTACTCAGAATTTCACTTTTTAAGCCTTGCTTTTACAAATTTATACATTTCAACAGATATAACTATACTAAAACTAACACCTAATATCCATAGCCCATCAACAGCTCTCAGAGCAACTGTGCTAAAGAATTGACTAACTGGTGTGTAAATAACAACTAGTTGGAGAATAATTGAGCTTACAACTGCTAACAATAGCCATTTATTGTTCCAAAAATCCTTACTAAATATTGAATCTTTTGTCCTTGAATTAAAGACATTCCACATCTGGAACATTACAATTGTAGAAAATGCCATTGTTCGAGCATAATCAACACCACTACTCATAAACTTATTAAAAATCCCAACAGTTCCCATCATAATTACAACACCGACAAACATGATAAACATCCACATATTTTTGTCAATAGTGCTTTTTTCTTGTATTCGTGGTGGCCGAGACATTATATTTCTTGTAGGTGGGTCAATGCCTAAAGCAAGAGCAGGAATGCCATCTGTTAGCAAGTTCATCCAAAGAATCTGAACTGCAATAAGAGGTAGTGGAAAACCTAACAGCGACGCTGCGAAAATAGTTAGCACTTCACCCATATTTGATGAAATCAAATAGCGAATAAAACTTTGAATATTATCATAAATACCTCTTCCTTCTTCTACAGCTTTTACAATTGTAGCAAAATTATCATCTTGCAAAACCATTGCACTTGCTTCTTTTGCAACATCTGTTCCAACAATGCCCATTGCTACACCGATGTCTGCATTCTTCAGCGCAGGTGCATCATTTACACCATCACCCGTCATAGCGACAACTGCGCCTTTTTTCTGCCAAGTCTTCAAAATCCGGACTTTGTGCTCTGGCGAAACACGTGCATAAACAGATATATTCTTAATTTCGCTGAAAAATTCTCTTTCACTTAGTTTATCTAGCTCTGCGCCAGTCAAAACTTTACCACCATCCAAAATCCCTAATTTCTTTGCAATAGCTACAGCAGTGGCTTCATGGTCGCCTGTAATCATAACTGACTTAATTCCAGCTTTTTTGCAAAGAGCTATAGCATCTTTTACTTCTTCTCTTGGGGGGTCAATCATTCCCTGTAGTCCGACAAAAATCAATCCATTTTCAGTTGTCTTTGGCGCAAATTTCTCTTGCTTTGTTGGAAGAGTTTTATAAGCCATTCCAAGCACTCGCAAAGCATTATCTGCCATTTGCTTGTTAGCTGTCAGAATATCTTTCTTATCTTTTGTAGTAATTTTTTTGATAGAACCTTCTCTAAATATATGTGTGCATTTTGAAAGCAAAATCTCGGGCGCACCCTTAACATAAGCTATTTTCTTTTTTGTAGGTGACAAATAAGCAACAGTCATCATCTTTCGCACAGAATCAAATGGTATTTCTCCAATATGCTTGTATTCATGCAGAAGTTTCTTTTTATCAATTCCTGCTTTGTGTGCAGAAACAATCAATGCACCTTCTGTTGGGTCTCCAAAAACTTCCCAACGCTTATTTTTATCCAGCTGTGCAGTAGAACAAAGTGCACCTATCGTCAGAACCCTATTCAAAGCTTTGTTGGTCAAAACATTAACACTCTTTTTCTCAGAAAAGAATTTACCACTTGGCAAATATCCTGTTCCTGTTACAGAAACGAATTTTCCATCTGTAAAAATATTCTGAACAGTCATCTCGTTTTTTGTAAGAGTTCCAGTTTTGTCTGAGCAAATTACATTTGTAGCTCCGAGAGTTTCAACAGCAGGCAATTTACGAATCAGAGATTTAGCACGCGCCATTCGATTAAGTCCAATAGCAAGAGTTATTGTAACAATCGCAGGCAGGCCTTCTGGAACAGCTGCAACTGCAAGAGCAATAGAAGTTATAAGCAAATCATAAATCTCACCACCTCTGAAAAAACCTAGGCCAAAAATAGCAACAGCAATTACTATTACGGCAACTCCTATTGACTTACCAACAGATTCTAATTTTTTCTGTAGAGGTGTATCTTTATCTTCAACAGATTGAATCATCTTTGCAACTTTACCTATCTGAGTATTCATTCCAGTTGTAACAACAATGGCCTTGCCCCTACCGCGCGTGATTATTGTATTCATAAAAACCATATTTTTCTGGTCAGCTATTGCGCACTTTTCTGAAAATTTTCCAACTTCTTTATTTACAGGACTTGATTCTCCAGTAAGAGCAGACTCATCAACCTGAAGGCTAAATGCTTCAAGCAGTTTAGCGCCTGCAGGAATTCTATCTCCTTCCTGCAACAAAATAATATCTCCAATTACTAAATTCTTAGCTAAAATTTTCTGGCGCCTTCCATCGCGCAAAACAATTGCTTGAGGTGCAGAGAGTTTTTTTAACGCATCTATAGCTTTCTCTGCTTTGTATTCCTGAGCAAAGCCAAGAATTGCATTTATAACAATAATAATCGCAATAACTGCTCCATCAATAATCTGTCCAATAAAAACAGATATACCAACTGCAATAATCAAAAGAACAACTAAAAAATTCTCAAACTGGCTAATAAAAATCGATAGAGCACTTTGTCGCTTTTTTTGAACTAATTCATTTAGACCATTTTTTCTAAGTCTCTCAGATGATTCTTCATGACTTAATCCTTTCTCATTTGATTCCAGTTCTTTGAAAACTTGTTCCTCAGATAAAGAATGCCAGCTAATTTCATCCATTCTCCAAGAAGCACTGATTGTATAAATAATTTCTTAATCATCAAAATGATAATGTAATTTAATCTTGTGCGTTTTTTCTATCTCATCTTTAACAATTTTTTCAGCTAATTCAAAAGCTTCACGTTTAGTAGGTAAACGATGTTTGTCCATTATTACAATATATAATTTATGACTAATAACTATAGAAATAAATTGTCCAAATGATATTCTTTCTTTTCCAATTATTTGTTTAGTATATTTAATGTGTTCAGCAGTAGGTTCAATTCCAAAAGATGCACCTCTACGCTCAGGATGTGCAAAAAACACATTTGGTGTTTTTAGTAAATGTTCGTTTTCTCCTGCAAAATCTCTTAATAATTCATATATTCTTGGATCTTCTTCAAAATAAACAACTATCTTATCACATCGGAATAAATCTGCATCTATAATATATCTATGAGGATCTGCTATTTTAATATTCACTTTCATATTATATTTTTCTATCCATGTAAGAAAAGCTAAAATGACCTTTTGAAAATTTTTCACAGGGCAATTAATATAAAATCTGCGAGTTGTTTTAATTTTTGGTTTTATATTAAGCACTACCCAACCACTGCGATGTGAAAATTCAAAATTTCTATACATTCTACTAAATCTATTCATAAAATTCATAGCAGTAGTTAATTCTATTTTATATTCTGTTCTCTTTTGATCAACATAATCTTTGTATTCTTCTTTTACTTGGCAATTTATTAAATCTTTGAAGCATTTTTTAAATGTAGGGTCAAAAGAATATAATGTGTATATGTGCTCCTGTAATTCTTTTAAAGAATTTTTATCTAATTTTTCAGAAGAAGGTGCTTTTATTTTTCCTTCTCTAATATATCTAATTAAATGAAAAATAGATCTATATACATCAGTAGTAAATTGCTTCCTATAATCCATATAATGTAATTCATCAATTGTATAAATAAGTTTTCAGAAGTAATATTTATTCTTAAAAATAGTAGCGTCGGGAACGGGATTTGAACCCGTATATCCGTGAGGAAATAGCCTTTCTTCAGACCTTTTTGTAAATGTTCTCTTTCGAGAACGTTTCTCTTACAAGAGAAAGGTTCATAGCAGGGCTACGCATTACCAGATTGTGCCATCCCGACATAAAGAAAATCATATCTATTGGTTTAAAATGTTTTGGAATTAGAAAAGTGGGGTGGGTGGGATTTACATCGAACCAGTTCGCTTAAAACGTACTGCGTCCGTTTTGGACCCACGATCTCACGATTTCTAGAAGCAAAAGTAGTTTCTCTTTTGCGAAATTTTCTCTTTTCTAAAGAGAAAAGCTCCTTCAGTCGCGCGCTCTCCCAGACTAAGCTACCGCCCCAATTAAAAATAAGCTTAAGTATTGGTTTTAAAGGTTTTGATTTTAGAATATAAGTGGGCTTCCTTGAGATGGACAAAAGAACCAACTGAAGGTTATCCTCAAAGCCAACTCCACTCCGTATCTCTGAAGCACACCATAAACAAGCTACGGTTGCTGCATTCCTGCCCTGGCCGGGTTCACATGAATATAACACCAACAGAGGCGAAGCTTCGACGTCAACAAAGAGGCCAACAATCTATCCAGATGTCGCTCTCAAGTTTTCGATTCCCATAAAGACGATTTAGGGTAACAGCTGCGCGCCTACACCAGCCAATCTAGCCCAATTTAAGCTAAAAATCTCCATTTTTAAGGCTTTTGAGTGTAAAAACCGTTAAAAGTATTGCCTATAATTAAATATATGGAATTAACCATACATAAGTTCTACCCAAATAACAAACATGAGTTAATAGAAAAAATTCATGATGCTGTGCCTAATTTAAGTATTGAAGAAATTAAAAAATCAGGTATACGCAGTCAGATTTATAATAATGCTGTTGTAATTATAGGATTGCCTTCAATCATTAGAAAATGTAAGGCATACTTTACTAACAAAAAATACAATACAAATATAAAAACAGAAAAAATAAAAGATAGATTTTATTGGCCAATAGAAAAAAAATTACTATCTGCAAGTAAAAAATTAGAGACATTTCTTATGCAATAATTATTTCTTTAAAAACAATAATCGTTAAAAGTGTTACTCTCCTAATAAAATATGAAAACCGGCTTCAAGCCAGACAAAAATACTACAGATAAAAACTTAATCACTATGCTTGAACCAATATATGCTCGCAAGTATCATGAAGATTCTTACAGTGGAAAACTTGAACGAGGTTATGTAAATCCTAAATTACATTTACCAAAAAGTATAATTTCTAGAGCATTAAATGGTAGAATAATAAGTGATGAATTTTCACTTAGTGTTAGAAAATTTCTAGGAAAATATAGAATTGAAGGGGACCCTTCCATAGTAGAACCTTGTTCTGAATTATTACAAGAAATGGGATATAAAAACGCAAAACCAAAGAGACAAATAATTTCAGATTGGATATATGGCTGGGTAGAAGCATTTGATGCATGGGGCGGCTAATGGGAATTGGTAGAAAAATACTAGACAAATTATTTTACAATGTAGTATATAAAGTACCAGAAAACGTAACTATTGAATGTATTTATGAAAAGTTAGATAAACACTATTGCGAGAAAATAGAAAATGGAATTCTCACTTCAAATTTAGATGCAGTATTAAGAATTGAAACTGAACCAAAATCTCGTAAAGATAAAACTCTTGAAAAAGTTGCGGTTTTCAGAGGTCTTCCATCATATTGTGCAATTCTTCAGCGAAGTGTTAAAAAAATTCTTGAAAAACAAGGTGAATCATTATCTCTTAAAAGAGAACAAGACCCGGGAGCATTAGAATCTTGGGTATACAAAGATGATTGTGATGAAGAACATTTCTTCTGGCCTAACTCAATTAATATTCCTTAAATACCTAAACTTGTAGTTATTTTCTTATACATTTCAGGGTTCTTTTCTTCAATGAAATTAAGATATGGCATGAAATCTTTTTGTAAAACTCTTGTTGAACAATGTAGCTTTCCTTCAAGCTGGTCTGCAATTCCCTTTGCTTTCTTTCGCTTTGCTGCTCGTTGCCACATCTTGATTATTAATCCTGGTTTTTTGTAAGACATAGCGTGTCTATTAGCTTCTTTTTTTGCTTGTTGGACACCAACAACAGACATTGCTCTTGCATAAATCAAAAACCTCCAGTGCTGCCAACGATGAATTCTTGATAGAAAAATATCACTTTTACTAATTGCGTCAGTTGCACTAACTAAACTTTTCATATCATATTCAGAAATTATATTTTGTTCTAACCAAAGATTCAATGTATTAATATCTTCTTTAATATCATTTGAAACAGATAATGCTATCTTTGGGTCAAAGCTTTTGAAAATAATCTTTAACACATTTAGAATAGTTTCATCTCTTTCTCGGCTCCATAAATTAAGTTCTGCATTTGTTATCTTGCCACTTGAAGCCATTGATTGTAAATCATTTATTGCTGCTCTAAGGTCTCCACCAACTGAAACTGCTAGCTTCTTTAAAGCAAGTTCTTCTGCTTCAATGTCTTCCATTTCGCAAATTGAATTTAGTTGCTTAAATACAATAGAAGAATCTAATTTTCCTAATCCAGCCATTTGACAATAATTTCTCAAAGTTCTTAATTTATCCATCCACGGGTCATTCGCAGTTATAAAAATAGGAAATCGTGTTTTTTTAATTATCTCAATAACTGCCTTAACTCCACCTCGATCTTTTTGCCCAGACATTCCATCTATTTCATCAATCAAAATAATTTTACGATATCCAAATATGCTCGCTTGCTGAGTTGCGGGTTTTAATATACTTTCAACACGATCTTTATTTCTAAAATTAGATGCGTTTATCTGAACAATTTCTAAATTCTCTTGATTTGCTAAAGCATAAATTAAAGAAGTCTTTCCGCACCCAGGCGGTCCGTGAACCAAAATAGCTTTTTTTGGACTCTGCTTAAAATTCCTCCAAAAATTATACACTTCAGCAACTGCTTTTTGCTGTCCAATAATCTCATTTAATTTCTTAGGTTGATATTTCTGAACCCATTGTTTCATTATTATTCATCATCTTTTTTTCTGTGTAATAAATGAATATCTGGCAAAAGTTTCCTACTAGATTTACCATCAATCTTTGTGAAATGCGCCAACATTGCTTCCAATTGAATATACTCATTTGCACCTTCAACTAAACGAAATTCATAATCACCACAAGCTTTGATTAATTCTAATCTAGCTTTTTCATCAATGTTTTCTAAATTCCAAATCTGCTTTTGAATTTGAGCAATAATATCCATTCCACTTAAACCATGTTTTATCATAATGTCAAACAATTTTTCTTTTGCATCTAGAAATTTTCCTGAAATTGCTGCTTCAATTACTGTTGCGATTTCTTTTGGCTCTGCAAATGAAACAACTTGCTCAACAACAGTAACATCAATATTATTTGTAATAGCAGAACAAGCTTGTAATAAATTCTCTGCTTTTCTTGCATCACCTTCACTAGCCTCATAAATTAAATTTAATGCGCCAGCAGTAAATTGTAAATCTTCTTTTTCTGAAATTTCTGAAAGCATTTTAATTATAATTTCTCGAGGTAGATGTTTAAATCTAAATACTGCACATCTACTTTGAATTGGAGAAATAATCTTTGAAGAATAATTACAACTCAGAACAAATCTTGTGCTCTGTGCATAATCTTCCATTGTTCGCCTAAGTGCGTGTTGTGCATCTTTTGTTAAAGCATCTGCTTCATCTAGATAAATCAATTTGAAAGGAACATCTTGAATTGCTTTAGACCTAGCAAAATCTTTAATCTTATTTCTAACAATATCGATTCCTCTTTCATCACTAGCATTTAACTCAAGAACAGAATTATGCCAAGTCTCTCCAAATAAATCTCTAGCAAGTGCTATTGCTGATGCTGTCTTACCCACGCCTGCAGGTCCTGAAAACAACAAATGAGGCATATTCTTAGAAGTCACAAAAGCCTTTAATCTAGATACAACTGCTTCCTGACTTCTAACCTCTGAAAGAGTCTTCGGTCTATACTTCTCAGTCCATATTTCAAGAGTCATATAATCAATCCTATAAAGATTTTATAAAGAATTGTTTGATTTGTTAGTCTTTTGGCTTTACAAAGAACATCGTAAGGAATACTACTGCAAATGAAATTCCTGCAAATAACATAGATTGTCCTAAGCTCCAAGCATCAACTAAATACCCAAAAGTCGGTAGCACAACAAATCCAATCAGACGTCCAAATAAACCACTCATAGATAAAACTGTAGCTCGATTAGAACTATCTAAATGCTCATTAATATAAGATGTAACAATTGGCTTTTGCATACCTCTTCCAATTTGTTGGAAACAGAAAGTTCCAATTACAATTGTAGCAAAGTATCTTCCTGCAATAAATAATGTAACTACTGGAAGAAAACCCATAACAAGTAAAGAGAAAAACTCGCCAATCTTTTCTTCAATTTTTGTAGCAAATTTAGATGCTATTGCAGCTACAACATTAAGCCCTGCAAATACAATTCCAAAATAAGCAAGATCTAAATTAACTATTTGCATATAAGGTTGGTAATACCAAAATCCAAGAATTCCTGATGAGGTAGTAATTCCTAAAAATAATGTTAACCAACGAACTCTTTTATGTGTAAATGTAAATATTACATTTTTCTTCATCTGATTTATATATTTATTTGTTGAGAACCCACTTCGCTTAAATGGTGGCTCAACTAACGTAAACATAGTAAAAAATAAAATTATTCCAGCCATTGCTGCTACTTTAAGTGGCAAAACTAAAGATACTGAAGCTAAAAATCCTCCAATCATTAAGAAAACTGCTCCAATAAGTAAGTAAAAAGCATTAGCATTACTATATATTTTCTTATATTCTGAAACGCGATTAAGTTTCTTTAATGTATCATAAAGAAATGCAGAATCTGTGCCAGAAAGCAACGCAGAACCTATTGCAAAAAAGAACTCTGCAAATAAGAATCCATAGAATGTAGCTGCTACAAAACCATAAAGTATAAGTCCTATTGCATAAAAAAAGAAAGATAAAATAATTGTTTTCTTTCTACCAACTAAATCTGAAATTGCTCCAGTTGGTAACTCCAAAGCAGCTAACATAAGCCCAAAAATCGCTTGAAGTGTAAATATTTCTGCTATGGACAATCCCTTACTCAACATGTAAATTGTTATTATAGGAATTCCTATTGTAACTACTTCTAACTTAGTTAGATAAAATTTCCAAAGATTGCTCTCAAGCTGCTTTTTTGTAACTGTCATAAATCACTTTTCTATAATATGATAAATAGATTGTGGCTTCGGTAGTTTTTTAAAACATTATTTCTAAATGCTATATGGCTAAAATCGATGAGCAGCGCAAAAAACAAGTTTTTGCTGGTTCACCTTGTTGGTATAAAATGGTATTCGGTGAGTATCCCATTATACAGTAAACTTACTAGCCACCACACTTTTAAATTCTGGAGGATTTGTTTCTAATGGCCTTATATAGTCCGCAAGATTTTGAGCGAGAAATAATAAAATTCTGGGACGAGAAAAAGATATTTGACAAACTTAGAAAGAAAAATGCAAAAGGACCAAAGTGGTCGTTTACAGATGGTCCTATGACTGCAAATAATGCTATGGGTGTTCATCATGCATGGGGTCGAACACTAAAAGATATGTATCAAAGATTCAAAGCTATGCAAGGTTATCATCAAAGATATCAAAATGGATTTGATTGTCAAGGTCTTTGGGTCGAGGTCGAAGTTGAAAAAGAAAAAGGACTCAAATCACGAAAAGATATTGAAGATTATGGTGTTATGAATTTTGTAACAGATTGTAAAAAAAGAGTATTAAAATTTTCAAAAAGAATTACAGAACAATCAATTAGACTTGGTCAGTGGATGGATTGGGATAATTCTTATTACACAATGTCCGACAAATCAAATGAATATAAATGGATGTTTTTGAAAGAGTGTTACAAAAGAGGTTGGATTTACAAAGGAGTTGATGTTGTTCCTTGGTGTGCAAGATGTGAAAATGCTGTATCGAAGCATGCAATTGCAACCGAAGGTTATGAAGATAGAGAAGACACTGCAATATTTATGCAATTTCCAGTTAAAGGAAAAAAGAACGAATTCTTCTTAGTTTGGACAACAACACCTTGGACAGTTCCTGCAGATGTTGCACTAGCAGTTCATCCCAATATTTATTATGTTCAAGCAAAACTTGGTGACAAAGTTTACATACTTGCTGAAGACAGAGCAGAAGCAGTTCTTGGAAAAAAATATACTATTCAAAATAAATTTATTGGTGCAGATTTAGTAGGTCAAGCTTATGATATGCCCTATGCAAATTTCCCTGCACAGAAAAGTTCAATTGTAAGTGGTGCTAAATCTGAAGAAGATGTTGCGCCTGCACCACACATTATAGTTGAATGGACCGAAGTTAGTGATGAAGATGGAACTGGAATTGTTCACATCGCACCAGGTTGCGGACCAGAAGATTACGCTCTTGGAAAAACTGAAAGATTACCTGCACCTTCTCCGTTAAATAATCAAGGAATTTATATGGAAGGTTATGATTGGTTAACTGGAAAAAAAGCTGCAGATATGAATGATAAAGTTGTTGAAGATTTAAAGAAAAAAGGTTTCCTTTTCAAAACTGAAAAATACAGTCACAGATATCCACACTGCACACGTTGCAGAACTCCCTTGGTTTTCAGACTTGTTCCTGAATGGTATATTTCAATGGATGAAATCCGACCAAAATTAATTGCTGAAAATAAAAAAATAAATTGGTATCCTGCTCGCGGACAAAAGTATGAAGAAAACTGGCTTAATAATATGAGTGACTGGTTAATTTCTAGAAAAAGATATTGGGGTTTACCTCTTCCATTTTGGGAATGTGACTGTGGTCATATTGAAGTTATTGGCAGCAAAGCTGAACTAAAGAAAAAAGCTGTTTCAGGTTATTCACAACTTAAGGAACTACACAGACCTTGGGTAGATAAAGTAAAAATAAAATGTTCAAAATGTAAAAAGACAATTAATAGGGTTGTTGATACGGGTGATGTTTGGTTAGATGCAGGTATGATTCCGTTCTTTACACTTGATTGGTTAAAGAATAAAAAATATTTCAATGAGTGGTATCCTGCAGATTTCATAACTGAATGTGGACCTGGTCAGTATCGATGTTGGTTCTATGCAATGTTACTTCATGGTGTTGCACTTACAGGTAAGTTACCTTTCAAAAATGTTCTAACAAACGAGCTTGTTAAAGACGAAAAAGGAAATGAAATGCACAAAAGTTGGGGCAATGCTATTTGGTTTGATGAAGCAGCAGACAAAGCTGGTGCAGATACAATGCGCTGGTTATACATGAATAATGATGTAGCAAAAGAAGTTTGGTTTGGTTATGGTCCTCTTACTGAAAAACAAAAAATCATAAATGTTCTTTGGAACTTTGCAAACTATTTGGATTTGAATATGAACAAGCGACCAACAAAACCTACGCGAATGAGTGCAAAAAGTAAGTGGATTTTATCTCGAATGGAGTCGCTTAAATTAAATGTAACTGAAAGTTTTGAAAACTTCCATCCATACGATGGTGTAAATGCAATTGAGAACTTTTTCCTTAATGATTTATCAAGAACATATGGACAAATGATTCGTGATGAAATAGATAGTAATGAAGTAAAGTTTGTTGCTTACACAGTAATACTTGATTTGTTAAAATTAATGTCACCAATAGTTCCATTTACAACAGAAAAACTTTACCAAGATATTTTCAAACAATATGAGAAAAAAGAATCCATTCATTTGTTTGATTGGCCAAAAGCAAATCAAAAACTAATTAACAAAAAGTTAGAACAAGAATTTGAGTTTGTTGGTAAAACCATTTCACTAATTCTTGCTGCACGTGAGAAAGCTAATCGTGGAGTTCGATGGCCGGTTAAAGAAGTAACAATTGTATCTAGAACAAAAGTTTCAAAAGATGCTGTAAAAGCACATGAAAAATTAATCAAACAACTTACAAATGTTTTGGAAATAAAAACTGCACGACAAATGAAAGGTGTAGATTATAAGATAAAACTAAACTTTGCAAAAGCAGGCCCAAAGTTTGGAAATAAAATAACTTCTTTAGTAAGTTATCTTACAAGAACAAGTGCAGACAGTATTGTAAAACATTTTGAAAAAGAAGATAAATTTAATGTAAAAATAAATTCACATTTTATTGAACTTGAAAAAGATGATTTGTTGATTGAAGAAATTTTACCTGAAGATACAAGTAGTGCTAAAGAAAAAAACATTTCGGTTTACTTAGACACACATGAAACAAAAGATATGATAACACAAGGTTTTATGCGAGAGATTGCAAGAAAAGTTCAGACACTTAGAAAGAACACGGGATTAAAAAAACAAAACAAAATTAGTTTGCAAGTTGCAGCACCTGTCAACTTAACAATGGATTTACGAAAGTTAGGAACTGATATCAAACAAAGAGTTGGTGCATCACAACTAGAGTTTGTTGCTAAAATAACTTTTAAGAAAACTGATTCTTTCACCGTTAGAGGAAAGAAAATTGATATCGCACTTAAGAAGATATAATGGACTATGGAAAATCTAGCAAAAACGTGTTCTTACCCTCTAGTGTTCTGAAAGCTTTTATAAAGGTTAGCCCTTATAAATGATTGATTATCGCTAATCAAAGATTAGCGGAATTAAAAATCGGAGGAATCGCTATAAGCGATTTTTAATATCATGGAAGTGCCAAAAAAGAAATCTAAATTTAAAGGTCCTGACGGAAAGGTTTGGTCAGAGACTCAAAATGTAGTTGTTTCAGCAAGTATTGACACTGATTTGCCATTAGAAAGATTAGCAACAAAACTCGATAGGGCGGAATACAACCCAGAACAATTTCCCGGTCTTATCTTTAAAATTCCAGAACCAAAGGCAAGTTCACTACTTTTTAGCTCTGGTAAAATAATATGCACAGGAACAAAATCAATTACAGAAGCTAAAAAAGCAATTAACAAAATCTTAGAAGAACTAAGAAAAGTTGGAATAGAAGTTACAAAAGCTAAAGATATTGAAGTCCAAAATATGGTTGCTTCAGGTTCTGTTGGTGGAAAACTAAACTTAAATGAAATTGTATTTAAGTTTGATAACACAGAATATGAACCAGAACAATTCCCTGGACTTGTCTACAAACTTGTTGGCCAATCTGTTCTTGCTAATATAACCTTCCTGCTTTTCGGAACAGGTAAGATAGTTATAACTGGAGCAAAGAGCGAGCAAGAAATCAAGGACTCTGTTGTATTACTACGACAGCAACTTATTGACGAAGACGAACTTGATGAAGCTAGTTCTCCACTAAAGAAGAAATAATTATTTCTTCTTTTCTTTACTTTTTATTATACAAATTCTTTAATTAGGTAAATCTTAGCCAAAGATACTATGAATCAAATCAAAGATTTGCTGTCACTTAATTCTCACGGAGGTTCGAATTAAGATGGAAAATATCGAAGCTAATCTTACAGATCGCCTAAGAGTTTTCATTGAGCAATACTATTACAATAACTTAATGGATGCTGTCAAGAAAGGTAAGAAGAGTCTTGAAATAAATTTTGGTGACATTGCAAAGTTTGATTTAGATATAGCAGATGAATTAATTAGTAGACCTCAAGAAATTATAGAATATTTTGAAGCAGCTGTTAAGGAATTTGAATTACCAAAAGAACCTGAAGATGTTATTCGAGTTAGAATATCAAATTTACCTAAGAGTCAGAATATACGAATTAGAAGTATAAGAAGTGAGCATCTTGGAAAATTAATATGTGTAGATGGTATAATTCGTCAAGCTTCAGATGTCAGACCAAAAATAACTCGTGCATATTTTAATTGTCCTTCGTGTAATCAAACAATAATTGTTGAACAAACAACACCCAAATTCCAAGAGCCAAGAAAATGTCCTAATTGTGGAAAGACAGGTAGATTCATTCTCAAAGACAAAAAATTAGTAGATATGCAAAGACTACTAATTGAAGAATCTCCAGAAAGTTTAACTGGTGGGGAACAAGCAAAAAGAATTGCTATATTTGTATCTGAAGATTTGTTAGACCCTAAGCTAGAGAAAAAACGTTACCCTGGAAATAGAATTATAATAAATGGTATAATAAGAGAAATCCCCGTATCCTTGCCAACAGGTGGACAATCAACTAAATTTGATTTAATAATAGATGCTAATTTCTTAGACACTGTTGAAGAAGAATATGAAGATTTGGAAATATCTCCTGAAGATGAAGATGAAATTAAAGCGCTGGCTAAAAGCTCAACTATTTTCAAGAAAATGGTTAACTCAATTGCTCCAACAATTATGGGTTATGAAGAAATTAAATTAGCTATTATGCTTCAGTTATTTGGTGGCTCAAAAAAAGAAAGAGATGATGGAACGCGAATGAGGGGAGATATTCATTTATTCTTAGTAGGAGATCCTGGAGCTGGAAAATCTGAAATATTAAGTTACGTAGCAAGATTAGCTCCAAAAGCAAGATATGTTTCTGGAAAGGGAACTTCTGGAGCAGGATTAACTGCCTCTGTAGTTAAAGATGAATTTATGCGTGGTTGGGCACTAGAAGCTGGAGCACTAGTTCTAGCTAACAAAGGTATCTGTTGTATTGATGAAATGGACAAAATGAGTAAAGAAGATAGAAGCTCAATGCACGAAGCTCTTGAGCAACAAAAGATATCTATATCTAAAGCAAACATTCAAGCTACATTAAAAGCAGAAACATCAGTATTAGCTGCAGCAAATCCAAAGTTTGGCAGATTTGACCCCTATTCACCAATAGGTCAGCAAATAGAAATACCCTCAACATTAATCAGTCGTTTTGATTTAATATTTACAATTAGAGACATACCAAATGTTGAAACAGACACAAAGATAGCTAGGCACATATTAGAACTGCAAAGAGATATAAATTCTGTAGAGCCAGACATTAAGCGAGAATTATTAAGAAAATATATTGCTTATGCAAAAAAACATTACAAACCAATTTTAACAAAAGAAGCACAAGAAGAAATTGTTAAATTTTATATTGATTTACGTAGCAGTGTAGCAACAGATGAAAGTGAAATAAAATCAATACCAATATCTGCGCGACAACTACAAGGTCTTGTTAGATTATCTGAAGCATCTGCGCGAGTAAGATTAAGTAAAAAAGTTACTAAAAAAGATGCGCAGAGAGCAATTGATTTATTAAAGAATTGTATGAAAGCAGTTGGAACAGACCCCGAAACAGGTAAGTTTGATATTGATAGAATTAGTTCGGGAATTAGTGCATCTCAACGGTCGAGAATACATATTGTTAAAAATGTTATTGACAAATTAGAAGCGAAGATTGGAAAGGTCATACCAATAACAGATATTATAAAAGAAGCGATTAGCGAAGGAATTCCAGAATCTAAAGCAACGGAATCTGTTCAAAATCTAATCAAAAAAGGAGATTTATATTCTCCTCGACATGGCTTAGTCCAAAAGATATAAAATGGCAATAACTAGATCGGTAGCATACAAAGTATGGGTATCAGACATATTTAGTGGTGAATATATCAAGCAAGAAGGATTTAATCCAAATTATATTGTATTAGATGGAAAACAAGTTTCTCGAGTAAATCTGATTGCAACAGTTGTTGGAACTTTTATGTCAGATGATGGCAACTATGGTGCGATTACAATTGATGATGGAACAGAGACAATCCGAATGAAAGCATTTGGACCTGATGTAATCAAAATAAAAAATGCTGAAACAGGTCAGTTAGTTCGCGCTGTTGGAAAAATCAAAGAATATAATGATGAAAGATATCTTGCTCCAGATTTTATTAAAGAAATCAAAGACCCAAATTGGATAATTGTTCAAAAACTTGAATTAGGTAAACCAAAAGAAGTTATGATTAAACCTATTGAAAACACTATTGAACCAAATGGAAAACCAACATTAGAACAACCTACTGAAACCAAAACTGACAATCCAAAACCTGCTAATGAATCTGAATCAAAAGTAGAAAACAAACCATCAGAAGAGGGTATGCCAAACTTCATTGAATTAATTACAAAGCTCGATTCTGGTGATGGTGCAGATATGGCTAAAATTATTACAGAATGTAAGCTATCTGAAGCAGAAGCAAAAATACTAATTATTGACTTACTTAAGCAAGGCGAAATCTACGAGCCACGTAAGGGCAAACTGAAAGTCTTATAAACTCTTTTTTAGTTCTATTTTATGGCGTTCAAGCACAAATATGAAGATATGCTAAAGAAAGCTTACAAACAGCTTCCTGAAGTAGAGGCAACAGATAGTCGTTTTGAAATACCTAAGGTTCATGGTAGATTACAAGGTAATAGAACAATCATAACTAATTTTAATCAAATCGCTAGCTATCTTCGAAGAGATGAAAGTCATTTTCTAAAATTTATGGTTAGGGAATTAGCAACAACATGTGAAGTAAATAATGGTGCAGCTACATTTGTTGGAAAACATTCGCCATCTGTTCTTAATACAAAAATTGAAAAATACGTAAAAGAGTTTGTTCTTTGTAAACAATGTGGCAAGCCAGATACCGAACTTATTGTTGAGAAAGATGATACTTTCAAGCGCTGTGAAGCTTGTGGATCGAAAGTTTCAATCAGATCAATTAAATAAATATCATAAAAGTTTTAACCTAATACAGTTGTATTAAATTATATGAAAAATATAATTATTGTTCTTTCAATTGTTTTTATTATGTTAGTAAGTGGTTGCACAGAAGCGCCAAATATAAACGAAGTGCCAAGTGCTGCTACAACCGATGCGCAATTAAGATGTGTAGAATTATGTAGAGAACAAATAACTACAGGTATTGATATGAGTATGGGACCTTGCTTATCTGAAATCGCAGATGTTGATTGGGATTTTGAAGATTGGGTCTGTGATGTTGCACACCATCCAAGAAAAATTACAGACAACAATGCACAATATCAATGCCAAGCATATCGAAAAGAAGAAGTAGCTCATTTTGTTGAAGTTTCTCCAAATTGCGAATTCATAAGGAAAGTATAATGTTTTATTATAAAATCCATGAGAGTCATGCAGGATATTTATTAGCAGCTTGCGATAAATCTGTTTGTGGTAAAAAATTTAAAAGTAAAGAAACTGAATTTTTTGTTAATCCACGATTCTATAAAGATAAAACTGCTACTGAATCGCAAATGAGAAAGTTATTTAGAGTACCTTCTTCTGCTAATCTCGTTGGCAAAAACATTGTTCAGCTAGCAATTGATATTGGACTTATTGATAAAGAAAACGTAATTAAAATCCAAGGCATTCCTCATGCTCAAATGATTGTCGCAGGAGTATAATAAATAGCCCCACCAGGATTCGAACCTAGGTCCCCCGGCCCAGAACCGGAGATGAATTGTCCAGAGTTTATCGTTTTTGCGAACTTTTGTGCGAAGCAAAAAATCTCTGATTGACCACTACACTATGGGGCTATAAAAAATTGCTTAGCAATTTTCTAAACCGCGAATATATGATTCGTCGGTATAATAGTAAGTGTTTTAATCTCATTTTAAAGTCTTTTGTTATACAAAAGGGCCTGTAGTATAGTGGATAGAACGGTTGGTTGCGGACCGACAGACGGGAGTTCAATTCTTCCCAGGCCCGGTTCAAAACCTATTTATTACATTAAACACATTAATTTTATGAGAAAGTTAGCTCTGCTTCTGCTACTGGTTTTAATTCCCCTAGCATTAGCTTCTGACTTTAAAAATCTAAAGGCAGGAGATTCTATTGAAGATGAAGGTTGGAACGTATCAATTTTAAGAGTTTATCCTGATAGCAGTGTTCAATTTCAGGTTTTTTTAGACCCAAATAAATCAATAGTTGAACAAATTGAACTGGGTGAGAATTATACTTTTGATGGAATAAATATTAATGTTACTAATGTTTTCTATGACCCTGAGCCATATTTAACATTAATAGATATTCATACAGAAGTATTAATAAAAAACACTTGTGAAAAAAATAGTGATTGTAATGATTCTGATTCTTGTACAATTGATTATTGCAAGGGATATCCATTAACTTGTGAGGATAATTATATTAATATTACAGATTGCATTAGTGGAGATAATTGCTGTCAATCTGGATGTAATTGGGCTAAGGACAAAGATTGCCCAAGATATACATGTAATCAAAATAAAGATTGTAATGATCTTAACATATCAACAAATGATACTTGTGCATCTAACAATACTTGTGAATTCACTGCAATAATAAAATGTATAACAGGTGACAAAATCTGCCCAGATAACTGCACATATACATCAAAATCATTAGATAATCGCGACTTAGATTGCTCGCAGGATAATGAATGCATTGGCCATATTGATTGTGATGATGGAAATGAATCAACTAACGATTTGTGTATTGCAGAACCAGATACTTCTGCAAAAAATTGTGTGTATGAAAAAATCATCCAAATAGCTGAGCCAGTTATTGATGAAGATACTTCAAAACCAGATATAGAATATTCAGATCCGCCGATTGCAACTAACAAACAAATCGATAAAGTATTAGAAAAAATGCCTTTCTTAAAGAATCCCGCAGTCTTAGCATTAATTTCAATTATAGTAATTTCTTATGTTTTACTTGTATTTTTTAAATTCAGACCAGAAGAACCAATTATGTATGGCACACATTAACAAAATTTAAAAAGATGAAGTAAGATGAAGAGCTGATTAACATGCCAATAATAGGTCATCAAATAACAAAAATTTTAGGTAAGAGAGGGGAGCCTGAAAAGAACCTCAAAATAAATGCTAATGTAGAGCTTAAAGACGTGCGAAAGCATGATGTTTTTATAGCTGGCGATAAAAAACCTTCTTTGGACTTTGAATTTGAATTCACAATCAAATATGGTGAAACTGCTGGTGGAATTAACATCAACGGAATCTTATTTTACACAGGAGACAAAGCTGAATTAGACAAACTAGATAAAATGTGGAAAAAAGACAAAAAGCTTGAGCCAGATATGGTTATAGGTGTTTTAAATAGAGCTATGGAACTAGGTTATATTGAATCTATACCCTTATCAGAAAGACTTAGACTCCCACCTCCAATGAGACTTCCTCACTTTGTCAAAGAAGAGAATCAAAAGAAATAAGTTTTTAACTCTTCTTTTCTATTTTTTTTATGTATACATTCCTAAAGATACCTTTTGATGCAGGAAACCCTACGGGAAAGAAAGGCACTGCTAGCTCTCCAGAAAAGATATTTAAAATTCTAAAAAAGAAAGCTACTGAAGTAATGATTAATCAATCAAACTTTGATGAATCAATGAAAAACATTGAAGCTACAGCACTAAAAGAGTTTAAATCAGGAAACCAAGTTTGTTCTGTTGGTGGCGACCATTCAATTACATATCCTTTAGTCAAAGCTGCTTCGAAAGTTCACAAAGACCTTGCTCTAATTTATTTTGATGCACACTTAGATTGTGAAGATGATTTCTTACCACCTAGCCATGAAGATGTAATTCGAGCAATTGTTAAGAAAAAATTAGTAAAACCACAAAACATCGTTATAATCGGTGCTAGGAAATTTTGGAAGAAAGAAGTTGAATTCATAAAAAAGCACAATATAGAAGTTATTTATGGTCCTGTTGGGCGCTCTGATATTGAAAAATATATTAAAAATTTCTCAAAAAAGCATAAGCATATCTACATTTCGGTAGATATAGATGTGTTTGACCCAACTATTGCTCCAGACACAGGATATCCAGAAAAACATGGTTTTACCGAAGAGGAGTTTCGCAAATTTACTGAAAATCTGGACTTCAAGAGAATTATAGGTTTAGATTTAGTAGAAGTAGCACAGTCTAGCGAAAAAGAGCAAAAGACGATTACGCTGGCTTCGCGTGTAATCGGGTTTTTACTAGGTTAAAGTAACAACTTTTTCGAAACCTATATATATTTTATGTTCTATAGTTTAAACAGGAGATTACAATGAGTACATTATGGTTAAAAAAACAGAAAACCCACAACATATTTTTACGGGAAAAGCCGATTGAACTGCTATTATGCTTGATGAACCAAAACACTAAAGCTAAATACCCATCTATGCTAGCAAAAGAAGCAAAATGCACATACAGTCACACAGTACATTTATTACAAAAGATGGAAGCAAATGGGCTTGTAAAATTTGAGAAAAAGGGTAGACTTAAGTTAGTTGGCTTAACTAAGAAAGGCGAACAAGTTTCAGACCTTTTTGAACAAGTTGGAAGAACATTAGTCCATTAAACCAACTTTCTTTTTAATTTTTTTATTAAATTTTATTATTTTTTAGCAAACAGCCATATCAAAACCTATATAAATCACTCTATCCTATCGTATTTAAGGTGAAATTATGGTTGAAGGATATTGTGTAAAGTGTAAAGCTAAACAAGAAATGAGTAACGCAGAAGAAGTTACTATGAAAAACGGTAGAAAAGCTATGAAAGGTAAGTGTCCAAAGTGTGATACAGGTATGTACCGAATCACTGGTGGCGGAGCTAAAAAGAAATAACGCCAATTGCTATGCAATTTGCGGGATTGAAAATCTTTGATTTCCAATAAATCGTTTTTCTTATTTAATTTTTTATTTTTATTATATAATTCATCCTAATCAAATATTTTTAATTCTTAATTTTAGTATATCCTTGCGCTTTATATTTATCAACAAGCGCGTTATATATTTTTGGTAAAACTCGATTTTTTCCTTTTAAATTACGAAGTTGTTGTGTTGTTGACAAAATTATCTCAATTGTTCGTTGATTATTATCTAACTTAGGAATATGACTTACTGAATTTTTAGTTCCAAAAGATTTAATTTCAATCGGCTTATATGCCCAATTATTATCGCCAATTATGATCTCGAAAACAGGTTCACCCTCAGCAGTTACAAGATATTCTCCAGGTAAGCGCCGATCATTCCATTCACCAACATGATCAATCATTCTGTAAGTAAAATCATTAATCATTCTATGTCTATGCACTGTACGCAAAGCTTCAGCAACAAATTCAACATCATTTAATTCCATAATTTTATTATGAGATCCACGATATATAGAATCAATAGGTATTTCACAATTGTATGGTCCTATTTTAACAAAGTTCTGACGTTTATTCATTTTTTTTAGAGGATTCTGGCGGTAAAACGTAACTATAACTTCACCATCAGTTAAAGCCTTTTTTTTATGGTCCCACTCAAATTCTATTCTTTTTTCTATCATATATATGATACAGAATAAACTTTAAAACTATTTATATAAATTAAAATAAATAAATAAATAAGAGCGAGCAATTAAGCTAGCTCAAATTCTGCATAAACTCTTGCTGAGACTTCTACATCACCTGCAAGGATTTGTGTATCTGCATGAACTCCACCAGCTACAGCTGAAGCTTCTTCAATCTCTGCATAAGCCATTCTATGCACACCATAATCCCAACTAGAATCGCTAATTGAAATCACTCTATAGACTTTCAATCCCATTCCAGCAGCTAATGCGTCTGCTTTTGTTCGTGCATCTCTTGTTGCCTTTTCCAAAGCATCTGCTTTTAATTCATTTTGTTCTTCTTCACTAACTGAAAATCGAACATTGTGAATATTATTTGCGCCACCTTCAATAGCTGCATCTAAATAAATTCCAACTAAATCAAGTTTATCTGTAGTAACTTCTAATGTATGGCTAGCATGATATGTTGACTCACAATCAGAATCATCTCTACCATAATAACCAGTTTCACAAACAGGTCTATCCCATAAATTATAGTTCAGAGTTTTGAAATCATCATCTGAAAGTCCTGCTTTTCTAAGAGCTACTAAAACATTGGCCATCTCATCTGAATTTTCTTTCTGAGCAGCGGCAGCTGTATCAGCTTCGTTTTCAAAACCAATTACAATTGTCGCTTCTGTTGGTTCTGTTGTTGCTGTATATTCACCATTTACTGAAACAGTTTGACCACTTGGATTAACATTAGGCAAATCAATATCTGCTGCAGAAATAACTGCAACCATAGCAATAGCAATAGATACTATTGTTATAATCATCATATGTTGATTTTTCATTGTAATAATACAAGAATTTAATCATTTATAAGATTCTAGATAGCTACGAATTGTTTCGTAGTAACTAATAATTCTTATAAAATACGATAATAAATTACTTAATGGGAAATGGTCGTAATATTGCAGAAGAACAAAAAGATAATAAAGTTGAAATATACAAAGCAAGATTAGCTAAACAATTAATCAAAGATGGAATTGTTTCTAAAAAAGATATGTTAGAAATATGTGAAATGGGTTTTGATACCAGCATAACTATATCCAGATCTAAGTCTATTGATTATCATGTAATGGCTATAAATAATCAACCATCTGAACTTGAGTATGCTATTAGCAAAAGCGTTGATGGAAATAGATATAAATTACTATTCCACAGCAATGGTGATATTAAAATATTAGAATTATGTACGGGTGAATATGGATATGAAGAACACACTAATTCATATATGGCATATCAACGATTCAAAGAAATACTAATGGAAAAACACGACCCGCTAAAAGAAACAAGAAGTCCATTATAATAATTTTATTTAACTCGTTTTTTAAGCAAATAAAGAACTAACATTACTAATCCTGCAGCAACCATAAACCAAAACCATAATTGTGGCTCTGCCTGGCTAATATTAACTGCAGACGCTACTGCAGGTTCTACAAGAACATCAGATGCTTGAGTTGATGACATAGCTTCACGAGTTCCAAGTTTACTTGCAACTGATTCATCTAAAACAATACGACCACCATAAAACAGCTTCTGAGTTATAAATCCAGATACAGCAGATATACCTAAGATAGATGGAACAATCATTTTATTCAAAGCATCAATAAAGCTCGGCTGTTTTTCCTGTGGTGCAAAAACAAAGATTTCGCCAGCAGTTTCGTACAACTTCATCTTATTACCTCGCTTTGACCATTTGTAATATCCTGACTTAATCAAACCTGCTTTTTCTAATTGTGTTATATTATAATCAACAGTTGTAAGTGGCAAATCTAACTCCTTAGCAATCTGAGATATTGACTTCTTCTTATCAAGAGCCTCAAGTATCTTACGAGCAGTCTTATTAGACAATATCTTCGCAGTCTTTGGAGATAAAAACTTTACAACCATAATTGCTATAAACTCAATAAAGTTAAAACACTTATGAAAGCACTAACTTTACGCCAGCCATATGCAGAACTAATGATTCAAGGTAAGAAAACAATTGAAATCCGAATGTGGAAGACTGACTTCCGTGGTGAGTTTTTAGTTCATTCTGCTAAGAAAACTTTTGAAAGAGATTGCTCAAAATTTGGATTTGATCCAAATACAATGGTTACAGGCAAGATTCTTGGTAGAGTAACTCTTGTTGATGTAAAAAAATATGAAACAGTTGAAGAATTTAATGCTGATTTTGACAAACACAAAGCAGAAGCTCGCTGGTTTAGAAAGCCTTGCTATGGTTTCATTCTAGAAAACCCAAAGCGAATTGATACTCCAATCCCTGCCCGAGGCTCACTAACCTTCTTTGATCTTGATATTTAGAACATTTTTTAACTTTTTCTCGCAGTTCATATAATGAATAAATGGGCATATTTTAGAGAAAAACATATTGTTCAATCTAGTGAAATACTAGACACATTAAGAGGTGATTATAAAAATGCACTACATCATTTTTCACTTTGCTGTAAAGATGAAGAATTTGAACCACTTCAAAAATTTGAAGAATATTGCTTTGTAAATCTAGATAATGCAACTGCTGAAGAAATTATAATTACAGCAGTTATTGATGGACTAGTCGATCGAATTAATGACTTAGCTAAGAAAGGTTATTTTAAAGGTCGGATTGAAAAGGAAATTACACATAGGTTCTATGAAGTATTAGGTTCGATAGCAGCTGAACAATATGATTATCATCTTAGAATAAACAAATGGCCTAAAGAAGCTTAGAATATTCTTTCAACCGCTCAACAGTTTGCTTTACTACAAATGGTTCTATAAAATTCTCAACAACAGCTGGAATTGATTCACAGATTTGATAACCGTCTTGCCGTTTCTCAACTAGCTTAAGATTACGAAGGCGTCTTAATTGACGTCTTATGTTTGGCGCTGATGCACCTCGCTTTTCTCCCAAAGCTCTTAAAATTTCAGTTGGCTCAAAGCCTTTTCCTTTGTTCTCTAACAAAAGTTCAAAAATATTAACAATCACGTCTCTCGATTCTCCTGGTTGAAGCAATCCAACAGACAAAAGAAACTTCCTCATTAACTCTTTCCTATCCAACCCAACAGGACTTTCATACTTACGTATAGTTATTTCTTGCAAAGGTATGTCCTTCATAGAAGTTTTACTCATATAAATTAAAAGAACTGATTATTTATCAAAGTTTCTAGCAAAATTATTTATAGAATTATATATTTAACTATATATGAGTCTGAATAATAACTATATTCTAATTGGTATTATACTCTTTGTAATCATAATCATACTTTTCTTTGTTCAATCTTCTATGCAATTCGATAGGCTAGAAGGTGATTTTTCAGCTGCACAACAGACAAGTGAAGGACAAATCCAAGTAATAGAAAAATATACATTAACTAATGGTCAAAGTCAAGATTTAGCGTTTGGTGGTGAGTATGTTTGGCACGCAGATTCAGGTCAAACTGCAAGAAATGTAATTATCAAGATGAACTCAGGTGATGAAATAGCGATATACACGAACCCTGAAACTGTCAAGCACATTGGCGGGTTAGCATACAGCAATGATTATATCTGGGGTGTTGACTGTCAACTACCATATGGCACTGATTATCAAGGCAGTATTTACAAAATAGCTATAGATAAGCTAGAAGAAGGTCTAAGTTGGGACATTGCTATTAAAAGTAATTTTAGTGCAAGTTACCCTTATACTAATCAAAACGCAGGTCTAACTTGTGAAGATGATGAATGCAGATTCTTGTGGCTAGCAAACTGGGGCGAACCTAGCTCAATATATAGAATAGACACAGAGAAAGCTATTGCAGATGGTTTTATCTCACAAGATAGCATCACTAGAACATTATTACCTAAAGGAATACACACAAACTTCCAAGGATTAGCATGGGCTAATGAACACATATGGGTTACTGATTCAACACCTGGAAACCAAGCAATATTAAAAATAGACCAATTTGAAGGGTTCATTGTTCAAGAATATTCCTTAAATGAATTTATACTTGAAGAAGACTGTCCAAAAAACGCATGCGAGGGAGAAGGTTTAGCATTTGATGGGGAGCACTTCTGGTTCAGCACTACTCGACCTCAAAAGCTATATAAGCTCGTAGTATGACGTTTTTAATAAAATTCTATCTATATATATTCTACATTTTATTATATTTTAGCGCAGTATAGCGTTTTTTGTACTTAAAATCTCTAAAATCTGCTAAAAATAGCTAAATTACATAAACTGCAGCCATTTTACATTATTTTGCCTCTTTTCCATATTGAAAAGAATAGTATATGTTTGCAATATTGAAACAATATAAGGTATATTGCAATATTGTAAAGAATGTATTGTCGGTATATATATTTACTATATTGAAAAGAACTATTGGTCGTTTTCTAATTTAGGGCTAGAAAAGTAAGGATAACCTATAAGTATATTGCAATATTGCAAAGAACTATGTGTTTAATTTGTTAATGTATATATATTTGCAGTATTGAAAAGAATTAACACTATTTTGCTCAAACTAGTGCCAAACAGGAACAAAACTTTTGATATATGATTAAAAGTTTTAATAGCATACTTACAATATTGTAAAGAATATATACAAAAAATAAAAATTACTTACCATAAAGGTAACAACCTAATAGTATCAAAATAAATGATGCTCCTGCAAAGCCATTAGTAAGTATAATAGGCATATTGTTTAGTTCTAAGCCATATAATATCCATACAACTGTGCCTGCAAGTAGGCCAATATAAGTTATAACTGATATGTCCTTAGCACTTTTTCTTTGAAATATCTTAATAATTTGTGGTAAATTGAACAGTCCGCTTCCTATTCCAAACGCAGTTGCTAATGTTGCTAGTATTGACATCAAAGACATTGCTTCTACGCATTATTAAACATATCTAAAAAAGAAAATATTATATGTAAGCACAACACAATATATTATGGCAGATCCATTAGGTGGTCTCGGAGGTGGTGGCTTAGGTGGCGGCCTTGGAGGTGGAATGAAAGGGCTCGGAGGTGGCTTAGGCGGAGGTCTAGGTGGTATCTCAATTGGCGCAGTTTTCAAATGGGTCTTAATTCTAGCAGCAATAGTTGGAGTTTTATCAGCAATACTTATTTTCGCACAAGTTTTGAGCATTGACCTGGGGGTCAACCTTCCAATAGGACTAGAAACACTAGGTATTATAGCTGGACTGTGTGCATTCATCACAGGTCTAGATACTCTCTGGAACACACTTAAGAATCATGGTGGCGGACTAGGAGGATTATAATGTCCATGCTAGCAGCTCTAGCGATTATTTTTGGAGTATTACGTAGTCTATCGGGGTTACCTCAAGCATATAAGATTTTTAAGAGAAAGAGTGCTAAGGATATATCAATTATAAGCGTACTACTAGTGTTTTCAGCTACCATCGTATGGATAGCATATGGTTTAGAAATCATGAACACACCAATTCTTATAGCAAATGGAGTTGCAGCATGCGCCACGTCTGTTGTTATTTTTGGCTGGCTTAAGTACGGAAGATAAACTTATCGCTTAATACATCTTAAGCGAGATTATTTATATTATTAAGCACTTAACTCAATATGACAGTTATTCAGAGATTAGAAGCTGAGTTAAGAATCCGTGGACTCAGCCCTAAAACAGTCTCCACATATATATTACACTGCACTAAATTCCTTGAATTCCTCAACAAGCCCATAGAAGAGGTTGAAGAAGATGATGTTAAGAGCTATCTTGCAGAAAAGATGTCTCATGATGCTGCTCCTCGCTCAATTGCCCTAACAAAAGCTGCGATTATGTTTATGACTAATGAAATTTTAGGTAAGTCAATCAAGTTCAAAACACAGAAAATCCCTCGCTCAGTTCCAGAAGTTCTAAGCAAGGAGGAAGTTAAATTATTAATAGACACTGCAAAACACAAGAACAAACTAATGCTTGAACTGCTTTATTCTAGTGGCCTACGACTGAGTGAGTTAATTAGCTTAAAAATAGAAGACTTGGAACTTAACACTAAGACGGGCTGGGTTCGAAGTGGCAAGGGAAACAAGGATCGCATGATCATTTTATCAGATAAGGTTATTGAGCACCTTAGAGAGTTTATCGACGATCGAAAAACAGGGTACATCCTCCAAGGTAGAAATGGCAAACTATCTCCTCGAACTGTGCAGATCACGCTAGCTAATCTCGCTAAAAAAGCGAACTTAACTAAGAAAGTTCATCCACACATGCTTCGGCATAGTTTTGCTACACATTTATTAGAAGCTGGAACTGATATCAGAAAAATCCAAGTCCTGCTCGGCCATTCTGACCTTAGCACAACACAAATTTATACTCAAGTATCTAACAAAGAACTTAAGAAAATCCAATCACCTCTAGATGATTTATAGCTAAAATCCGACATAAAATATCCTTACAGTCTACTGCTTTTTTAGGCTTCAGGCATTTTGGTTTTTTTCTCGGGGCGATATTTTACAGATAATATATACAGAAGATATTTTTGAAAATGGTTTTTAGAAGGAACTTAGTCAAAGTAAACCTTGCAATTCAGTTTTAATGCGAAAATATGCCGTATCTGCTTCACTAGGATTAGTTATATTAGCAACATCTGCAATATATGCTTCATGTTGATCAAGACTCCAAACAGTTGGCGTATCTATTATAGCAGGGATATTAATGGAATTTTTAGATACAACAAGTAAAAATCTCAACGTAACGCCCCATTTTTCTGATTTTGTTTGGTGTTCAGCCTCGTGTTCACTCATATTTTTAATATCACCTTCAATAACTGACTCCATTTGACGACGTCCTTTATACAAACAATCACGGAGAGCTACACGACAGGCACCTGCAAGTTCTTCAATATTTGTATAAATATTTCCATCACTTATCTTAATCCAATCTTCATCGATTTCGTTGCTTCGTTGAGTATATTCAAATGCAGTTAGATTATTTGAACCACGTAAAATAAGATCTCGAGTTAGTTGCTCGTCTTTTTTAGTGATTTCTTGGATAATTTCATCTCGATTAATCGATTCTGCCATATTTCACTATCAAATAGTTCGCTTTTAAGGGTTTTGAATCACTTATTCTTTTTTATGCGAATAATCAACACCTGGTAGAATATTCAAGGTCATTGCTGCATGAGCTGGATCTACACGACGCGCTAATGGCTTTCCATAAATAAAATCCGTTGCTTGCTTTCCACCATAAAAGTGATGCTTTTCAATTGCGTGTATATTTTCTCCAGAATAATGCATTTCCGTAGCAGTACGCGTATTCAATACAATAGCAGACTCTTCTGTATTAAAACTCGCACCATCCCAAGGACATGGAAGCGTGTCTAATCGAGAAAAAACCTTTACAGAAAACTCACCAATCTGAAAATATGTTTCTTTGATCTCCCTTGTACGCTTTTTCTTCTCGCTCCAACCTAACTTTTCTTCACGCATCCTATACCTTGCAGTATTACGTTTAGCTCTAGCACTGAATAATAAATAAGACATCTGATCAGACATCTGCTTATGAGTTATTCCTAAACGCGCCATAGTGGCTTCGTCTTCAGCAATGATATCCATAAGATTCTCCTCTGGACCCATTAAACCTTGCTGATTAGCACTAGCTAATAATATATCATTTACTTCTTCTATTGTTCTAATTGGTTGAGGAATTGGTTCAGTTCGTGGATAGCTTTGTGTCTGATTACACATATCAATTACCATATATCACTCCAAAATAACACTTTTTAAGGCTTTTGAAAAAGAAATTTTAGAAGGAATTACTTCTCATTGCTCTTATCCCATTCAGCAACTTCTACTTTATTTCCATCAGGGTCTTCAAACATAAAGTAGTGGTATGGATGCATGAAGTTTACATATTCAATCTTACTTATGCTCTTAGGTTTAAGCTTCTTTACCCGAGCACGCTCTTTTTTTATATCATCAGTATAGAACCCTATGATAACATTGTCTCCTTTCTTATAATTTAGATTATCAAAAGCAGGTCTATATATTCCTAAAGTAACGGTCTTACCATCATCAAAATCAGCCCATCTAGTCTTATATCTTGCTCTAATCTTTTTCTTAAAGAAACTTTCCCAGAATTTAATCGCTATGTCTAAGTCTTTAACACATACATATACATTACTCATCATACTAATAGCCATATGTTAATACAATTCAAAAACATATAAACTTAATCATTACTTAAATATTTTCAGAAGGAATTATACTGTAATTTTTCCAGTAATTGCGTAAAACACTGCTGCAGGTTCTTTGTAAAACCATTCTAATCTTTTGATTCCAGTTCCTAAGGGAAAATGCTTTGCTATATGATATAATTCGTGACGAACAGTGCCGCGACGTGCTCCGTTCTTAAATTTTTTAATATCTAATTTAACTAGCGGAATAATTCTATCGTTGTCAACCTCTTCAAAATCGAGCCATTTATCTGTGTCTAAATTAAATCCAAACATTTTTACCCGGGAACCTGGAATTGTCTTATCTTCTGCTTCATAAAGAAATGGAACTATTGTATATGGTAAATTAAGAGCTTCTGCTTCTTCTTTAACAATTTTTTCTAACTGCTCTTTTGAATGAATGCGTTCAGAATTAAGCTCAAGGATACTTCCTGCAATCAATGGGCCAAAATATCCTGCTACTGCTCCACCAATATATTTAGCTAATTCAATCATTTCTTCCATATTATGCTCTCAAAGTTGAGAAATGTTTCTCAATTGTATTAAAATTATCTATGATTGCATTGATATGCTCTTCTTTTTTAGGATGATTTGGTGATGCTTCTAAGTGTTCTTTTAATACATGAGTATTAACTTTAATATCAACAACATCTGAAGGAAGGTCATATAAATCAGCATTACTTCTATCCATCAATTGATTATATGTACATCTTGAACCTATTGGAAAAACACTAACAAGTTCTTTATCTTCAAATCCAAATGAGCTAATAATTATACCTGAACGCCATTCTATACTGCCATTTTTATTATTATGTGCATACACTACATATGTTTTTCTTATGTCTAGCTTATTTGCTTGTATCATGTTTTCACTTTAAAATAACAATTTAAAAGCCTTTTGAAAAGGATTTTCAGAAGGAATTACTTTAAACCTGGACGATACACTTCAAAATTTGAATTATAGAAATCATCTGTTTTTATATATATACCAGATCCTGTTGGATTTTCTTTTACTAAACCGCTTTTCCGAAGGTGATTTAAGTATCGCTCTCCACACATTATATTTGCACCAATTAAATCATCAATATGAATGCCTTGTTCAGGAATCTTTGCGAGAAATTTAATAACATTTATACCCTGTAATCCTTTTTGTGGTCTATCTTTAGTAATTATTTTTACCATAGCGCCTCCTTTTTCTAGTAATATCTCATGTAATTCCATAATCTAAATATCTTAAAAATCTTAAAACAATTTGTATTGTCAAAGAATGTTATTCTTTTTGAAAGCTACTTTATCAAATTAGAATTAAAACTTATCTTCTTATGTAAAATATAAACTATAACAAAAGCGACTGCTCCAGCTAAAATCCTACTCAACATTGGTCCGAACATAACAAGCTCTACAAACACATACATAAAGACCATATTAATTAGTAGATCAAAGACAGATATCGATAAAAATGCAGTAAACTGTGTCTTTACGCTCTTAGCTTGCGACTTAAATGCAAACTTTCTGCTAAAAATGTATCTTAGAGTGCTTCCAAATGTAAATGATATAACTACAGCAATTTGATAGTGAACATCTGTAAATAATATCAAATAGAACGCCAGCAACTCGAAAATACTTGAAAAACCTGCAACTGCACCAAACCTAATCATCTGCGCAGATTTGCTGTTTTTAAGAAACTCCTTTATCGATCCTAGGTTCATATTGAACTAACTCTGAAAACATTAAAAACCGTTCGAATAGCGCAGGTGATGTATATTATACGTAAAAAAATAAAAAATAAAAAATAAAAAATTAAATTATAACTAAATAATTATAAAACGATTAAATTAGTATCGCTTAGGTCTTCGTTTTTGAAAACAATCTCTACAAAAAACTTCTTTGTTTGGATCTGGCTTGAATGGTACTTCACATTCTTTCTTACATTCTGAACAAGTTGCTTTATGCATTTCTCTTGGACCATTATCTCGGTCTCCTCTAAAATCTCCCATATTTTCCTCCTTAATTTCAAACATTATAAGAACTAATCTACGATTTGCATCCTATATGCTCTGATAAATAGGTAAATTTGGGGTTTAAAAGACTAACTAAAAGTTCGTATAAACTCAGAATTAAACAAAACTCATATACAGCAGCCCTACGCCTAAGATCAACAGGAAAACTGCGCTATATTCTTGTTTTTTCTTGAATCTTTGTGCTTGCTTATGTATCTCTTCAGGGAAACCTATTTTCATAATTCCTTTAATCAATGTAGACCACCCTAAAAATGTTATAATAACTCTCCAGTCAGCTACCCAAACATTATGCAAAATCACTGTAACTAATCCCAAAATTAATGTAAAGTAACCTGTAGATATAACAAAGGCAGGGTCATCAGTCATCTCAATAGTTCTTCCTAATTGCTTTGTTATAATAAACAATGAACCAAATATAATAAAAAAGCTGCCCCAAAGTCTTGCAAAGAAGATTGAAATTTCTAACATCCTATCAGTATATTATCTCAAATATAAATGTTGCTGAAAGTTCGCAGAAGAATTTAAATAAAAGCCCGTCATATAATGATATCAATAAGGAGGATAAACTAAAATGGTAACTAAAAAATCAACAAGAAAAGCACCTAAGATGAAATGTTGCAGTTTTAACCTGGAAGACAAAGGATGTGGTGGATTTGCTTATTTCCTTGGTTTTATCGGAGCAGCAATATATTATGTTTCAAGTTCTGTAGGTGTTTGGGGCGGAATAGTTGGTGTCTTAAAAGCAGCAGTATGGCCAGCATTTTTGATTCACGCAGTTCTAACATTTATTGGAGCTTAATATAAATGAAAGAAAAACAATCGTGGTTTAATGGACCCTATCCCTGGTTAGTTTCTACGATTGCTTTCGCATTACCATGTATAAATTACTTTAGTAATGGCGACACTACTGGTGGAGCTATATTTTTTATATCTTCTATGATGTTCTTTGTAAATTTCATAAATAGAGTACGACAAAAATAAGTAAAAAAACATTTTACATTAGTAATAATCTACAAAGCGATTTCTAATTGATTCTCCCGTAATCTCAGATAATTCTCCAGCTCCTCCACCTCCGCCAGAATTATCATTACTTCCAGAACCTCCGCCATCAGACTCAATACTTTCTGACTCACTAACTTCATCAGAACTGCTATCTGTACTAGATGCTGGTTCTGTACTTTCATCAGAACCACTGCTAGAGCTACCTTCGCTAAAACTTCCAACATTATCATCATCAGAATCATCATAGCCAGTTCCTAAGCAGACACACACGTCATCTACGCAGTCAGTATTCTGACCAGGACACTCTTGCTGACAGCCGTCCTTACATTCGCTCCATGTAGAAGAATCCTCTGAATCATATCCACTTCCACTATCATCATCGTCACCGCCAGAAGACGCACTGCTACCTGCGCTAGAGCCTGGTCTACCTGAACTACCATCAGAATAATAACACATACATTGATTATCTACACAATTAGTTTTAACATTTCCAGGACATTTAGCATCACAATCCTCACATTTATTCTGTTCCATCTCCCATCCAGCTACAGTCTCATCACACGCTTCTTTTGTGTATGCGTGCTTCTTCAAACAAATCTCTGGCAAGTCATCAGGCAAGTTCTCTTCAATATCTTGCCATATTCCATTAGCGGCATTATCATAACATTCTAATCGCTTCATAGTATCTGTAATTTCAGTACATCTTGTATCTACGCCTTTTCCACCTTCACCATCTTCTACTTTTTCAGTTCCACCTTCACCTAAGAATTCTTGACAACTATAGTAATCATGTATCTCATGGCTCTGACAAACTGGATCTCTATAATCTAAATTCCACAAAAAGTCCTTACATTCTTCAGCACCAAGGCCATTTTCTGCACATATTGGATGCTCAGAATCCATATGCGAATTCTCCAGCAACTCTGCACAGAAATCCCACATCTGATCTTCTGTCTCAAAATACATCGTAGCAAAAGCTTCTTGACATAATGGGTCAGCATGCTTCATAACCATCTGTTTACCACATTCTGAAGCTTCTACACCTTCGCACTCTTTTGGTGTGTGCTTTTCAAACTTGGCTTCAGAAAATTCGCCTTCAACATCATCAAAAACACCTTGCAAATAAGGTGGTAATTCTGGCATATTAAATGTCTCTAATTTTGTACATGCAGATTCATCTCCAGCTTCACACGAAACTGCCATTCCTGAAGCTTCAGTACAAGCTTTAGCAAATTCAGGTGACTGAATGTCATCGCAACGACAATTTTTACCATCTGTTGCAAAACAAGATGTAATTATACCATGAAAATTCTTTGCTTCTTCTGCTTGTTCAGCAGTTAGTTCTTTATCTAAATCTTGCTGCCAATTAGGTGAATCTTCACCAGTTTTACATGTATTTGAATATAACTCAAAGTCTAAATCTGCTAAACTTGTGCATAAATTTTTAATTTGTTCTGCTAATTGCGCAGCAGATGCAATATTTTTCTGTGATTTCTTTTGTTCATCTACAAGCTCTCTAACACCTAACCATTTCTCTCCTTGAATATCCTCATCTAAATTCTCTAAAAGTTCAGTTACTGCCTTACTACTTGCTGTTGCTCGTGGTGCAAGATCAGGTGTAATTTCTTTTTCTAAAAATTCATTATATTCTCCTGCTTTCTCAAGTGCTTCTTTAGCAGCATCTTCATGACCATCTTCAATCATCTGTTCTGCTTCAGCAATTTTTTCATCTTTATAATCTAAAACTGTTGAAGGGTCATCTGATGTCTCAAAAAGAGAATCTATAAAATACAAAGGACTATTTGGAGTTAAGCCCGCATCAGCCCCAAGCTCAACATCTCCCAAATCTGCATAGATATCTTCTTCTGCAAAAGTTACTGCTGCGCCTGCGCTAAAAATAAGTGTAAAAACTAATAATATAGAGAATAATTTTTTCATAATCTATCTAGTCAATCATATAATAAAAACCCTTTGAAAACTAAATATTTTTTAAATTTTCTCTTAAATTATCATATTCAGTTCTTAATTGAATACATTTAGAACATATTTTTTCACCTTCAGAACTATTTTGTTTTCCTTTATCTGTTAGCTTAATTAATTTATTATAATTTTTCATATATTTACGACGGACTTTATTTAATTCTAATGCTAATTTATTATATTCTTTAGATTTTTTCTGTTTAGTTTTTCTTCGATCAGATGCAGTATTTTCAAAATAAAATATAATGCCTGCAAATACAATTATCACTAACAGAACAACAATTATTAATAAACTATACTTCAAGATTTTATATTCTTTGATTGCAGTATCTTCAACATCTAATGTCAAACCTTTTTCAAGATCAACATTAAGCCTTCTGAAAGATTCTGCATTATATCCATCATAACTAACCTCAACATAAAGAAGATAATCTTTATTTTCAATATCTTTTGGTAGATTTAGACTAGTTGTTTTAGTCTTTGTTTCAAAGTTACCTAAATATATTGTATCTTTTCCAAGTATAATATTCTTTCCAGAATCTTGTAGCCAAAATTTAATAACAACATCATTACTAATATTTGCCATTCCTTTTACTAAATATTTCAAATCAAAACTTAGCAGATCAACAGAAGGTTCTAGACTAATTATTTCTACATCAAATAATTTAACGCACTTGTTTTTATAACAAGAATCAGTTCCATTGCAGTCAGAATTTATTAAACACTCTGGAGCTACAACACTACTAATTTTAGTTCCACCACTATTTCCGCCTCCTGAACTTGTTGAAGAAGTAGAAGAGCTAGCTTGTGTTCCTTTAATAGCGGAATATTGTAAATTATTAAATTGTATTGTTGCACCCAAATCTGTGCAATTTATTTCATTAATTGTTGTATTACTATTAAGACATGTTGTAAAATCAGTTTCATTTACAGAATCACAACTAGAACTAATATTATCTATAGCTTCAACATCTGCATCTTTTACACAAAGGGAAACAAATTCATTATCATTAATGTACAATGTTTTATTTCCTTGTAATTGATTAGAAATATTAACTATTATTGAATTAGTATCTTTAATAATTGAAACATTACTCAAATCCAAAGTTGTTGCTGTAAAGTTATGTGAAAAGTTAATCATTATATCATCGTCATCATAAAACACAACATCTTGAACTTCATTAACCGATTCATTTGTAGAATTACCTCCAATACTTATATTTAGATTAGTTACACCTGAACTTGTTACATTTGATTCATTGTAAAGAAGAGGATCTGAATTATCGGCTATTCCATCATTATCTTCATCTGCAGGAATTAACGTAACACTCCAAACATCTGTCTGATTTGCATTTCCAAATGTATCATTAAAGTAGAATGTCCAATTAATATCTCCTGAGGAAGTTGGGAGTGTTTTTGTAATCTGAATCTCTTGTCCATTAGTGTAAGAAACTGCAGAATCATTTGACCAATCTGTAGAATTATACCAGCTAAATATATACTCTTCAGGATTAGAGTCACTTAGAGTAACATTAAAGTAAACACTTTGTCCAGAAGTTGTTGTAGTTGTTATATTAGTTTTGTTGTTGCTCCAAATTGGATTTATTGTATCTATGTTAAATATTATATCTGAGCTTCCAATATTATTAGAGCTATCATTTGCCCATATTGTAACATTGTGTTCGCCTTCTGACCATGTAACATCTGTAATATTTGCACAACTTGTAAGAGTTGTGTTAGTTGTCATTGAATCATTTGCATACCAGCAAGAATCTAAATTAGTATCAGAAGCAGAGTAAGTAATATCCAAACCACCATCTGTAGTATTTGTGTTGTTTGATGGAGATGTAACTGTAACAACTGGAGATGTTGCATCAATTGTAAATGTAACATCTGTATTTCCAACATTACCTGCAGAATCATTTGCCCATATTGTAACATTGTGTTCACCTTCTGACCATGTAACTGTCAATATATCTGTACAACTTGTAAGAGTTGTGTTTAACAACATTGAATCATTAGAATACCAACAATCTTCTCTATTATCTTCAATAACATTATACATAACATTCAAACTTGTGCTTGAAGAATTCGAATTATTTGAGGGCGATGTAACTGTAACAACTGGAGATGTTGCATCAATTGTAAATGTAACATCTGAACTTCCTTCATTTCCAGAGCTATCATTTGCCCAAACAAAAACCGTATGTGTTGCTTCGCTCCAGGTAACATCTGTAATATTTGCGCAACTTGCAAGAGTTGTGTTAGTTGTCATTGAATCATTTGCATACCAGCAAGAATCTAAATTAGTATCTGAGGCAGAATACAAAACATCTAATCCAGTATCAGTAGAACTTGTATTATTTGTTGGTGATGCAAATGTAATTGTTGGATTTGTTGTATCAGCAACAGTATCATTTGTTATTGTAACATTCCATGTGGATGTAATATTACTTACATCTGTGTCTGTAGTCCAATTAGCATAAATAAAGAACTCATGTGTTGTGTTTAACTCACCTGTTGCATTAACTGTCCAAGTAATTGTTTCAGATTCACCCTCATCTAAATTAACTGTATATGGATTAGAGGTGGTTGTATAAAATGGTGTATCATTAACGGTTGTTGAAACTAAACCTGATTTTGTTGAATCAATAACTGTAAAATTAACATCATCATTATCTGAATATGTTGTTGTAAAACATGTTCCGGTTGGAGTATACAAGTAATATGCAATTTGGCAACGTGCCCATTGCTCACCAACATCTCCACTTACATTAACTTGTGCTGAATAATCACCATCAGTACATGCTAAATCTTGGGACCAAATTTGATTCCAAGTTCCATTATAATAACTAATTGCTAAATCATTAAGATTTGAAGAAGAATAACAATCATAATTACACGTTATATTTATTGTATCACCTATTGCAACAGTTGTAGCATCAACAGTTACTTCATCAACCCAAAAACCACTTGAATAATATGAGCCTGCAGAACAATTAATACTATAATTTGCAGTTGTTGGATCTGAACCAACACAACTTTCTCCCCATACACCTGAACAAGTCCGAGGAGTTCTATCTGTTGGATCTAAACTAACATTAATATTTGCACAATCAATATTATTACAAGTTACACTTGCTGAAACACTAAACGTATCATTTTGAGTTACATTTGTATCTCCTGTCGGAGATATCATTGTTAAACTAATCCCTGGAACTTTACTAAATGTAACAGATGTGCTACCAATTAAACTATTATTATCATTACAATAAACTGTCCATATATTTGTACCAGATACACTTGTTAAACTATCAAAATTTGTGTTTGCAGAAACTGCTGAAGAATTTGTATCACCTTGATCTGAACTCCACCAACATTCATCTAATGTTTGATCTGTACTTACAGTATAATTAAGTTCAGTAATATCTGTTGCATAGTTTACAGCTTCAGGATATAATATACTAACACTTGGTGGAGTTGTGCCAACTGTAAAATTTACAATTGTAAGATTAATATGTATTGTTTCATTTCCAACATCAGTATCGGATGTTTTATTAACATAAGCAAAAAATTCATGTGTTGTGTTTGGTTCTCCTGTTGCATTAACTGTCCAAGTAATTGTTTGAGACTCATCTTGATTTAATGTAATTGTACTTGGATTATTATCTGTCGTATAAAATGGTGTGTCTCCTGTAACTGTAGAAATTAAACCTGATTTAGCTGAATTCAGATTCAAATTAGCAACCTGAGATATTTCATCATCACTCATTCCTGTAGTATATAAATCATTTCCAATATTTTGGTAAATATAATCTAATTCCGTTTCAGACTGTACTCGCGTATCCCATTGTGTAAAGAAATGCATTAACACTGTCGTACCTCCTGCTGGAACACATACATTTTCCCAAACCCAATTATTTACTCCGCCTGAAGCAGTTGCAGGACTTAATGAATCAATCTTTTCTGTTCCATCATTATGATGATAAATAAATCCTGCAGCATCATCTGAACCAGTTGCACTTGTATCATCCCACATCATCCAATAATCTGTAATTTCCCATGTGCTATCGTAGTCTGATGTATTCATAAAATCAGAACCATCTGATCCCATATTTTGAGACATCTTAACATCAATACAAATAGTATCTGCTTCTGGATTGTAAAGAACTTCTAAATATCTTGCCCAATTTTGAGCAGCTGGAACATAAACTTTTCTACTAACATTAATTGAAGATTTTGTTTGAACATCACAAATTGCTTCTCGACCAGAGTCTTCTGTTGTGCTTCGTGTTCCAGTATATTCTGAATTATTAATATATAATTTTAAACCTCCATCAAAAACATCAGATTCTCCATCACTTAAATCACAACCATCTTGAACATCATAATCAAAACTCTTGTTATCATACAAAACTAACGCACTTTCAATTTGATACTCTTGTCCATTTTCATTATACTTTTCACTATCATCTGCAAGGTTTGGATCTAAACTAACATTAATACTTCCACAGTTTGCATCATGACAAGTTACATTTACAGAAAAAGTAAATGAATCATTTTGCGTTACATTAGCATCTGCAATTGGTGTAACTAATGAAATAGTTAAACTTGGGATAGCTGTAACTTCAACAGACATTTCCTGAGAATTTTCATTACCTGCTGAATCATTAACTGTAACATTTATCCAATAAGTTGCAATACTTAAAGCAGTATTGTTTTCCAAATACCCTGAACAATTTATTGCAAAATTAGTTGTATCATTTATTGTATAACAATCAACGCCACTATCGGAATCATTTGCACTCATTGTGTAAGACAATGCACTTCCAGTTGTAATTGTTTGATTTGCAAATGTTGAAAATACAGGAGCTTCATTATCTAAAATAATACTTCTATTTGTGTTCCAGTCTGTTCTATTTGTAGTATCTTCTCCCAGACAATTCCATGTGTGATTTCCTGCAGATAAATCTACATCCCATTGACCTGAACCAGAAGTTCCACTAAAAGTTGTTGTTTGATTTGGAGCAAAGTTAGTATTATTACTATCTGTAATGTACAAGGTAATGTTTGACAAAGTATTTGCACTACTAACTGAACAATTAAATGTAATTGTTTCTGCACCAGCAATATAATAATTATCTGCCGGACTATTTAATGAAACAACAGGGTCAACTAAAGCTGCACCATCTCCAACATTTACTAAAGCAGGATAACCTGCATTTAATGTTGTAGCAATTCCCCAATAATCATTATTAGCAACATCATTACTAGGATTTTCTTGGAAGTCCCAAGCATTTGTAGTTGTGTATGTTGAAACATTTGTCATTTGTGCAGTTGTCTTACCTGTTCCACAGCCACTTGTAGCAAGTCCTAAATCTGTATCCCAATAACTTGCTGTACATGTTCCTCCTCCACCAAAACCATATCTATAATTTGTATTTCCACCAGTAATTGTTCCAGTTGAATAACCATTTGTAACCACACCATTATTTGTTCCAACAAAACCTGCAATATCAATTCCATTTGTTTGAGTTATATTCACATGTGCATAAGAATTAAAAACAGTACAGCTTCCACTATTTCTACCAATTATTCCAGCAGTTCCTTGCCAACCACTTGAAGTAATAGTTCCAATAGCATAACTGTTATTTATCTGTGAACTTGTAGAACTATCTCCAACAAGTCCACCAACCATTGAATCAGAACCTTGTATTTCAATGATAGTATATGAATAAGAAATATCTCCAATGTTAACTCCAGTTATTCCACCTAAGTCTCCAACTCCTGAAATATTTCCTTGGAAAGATACATAACTAATACTTGCACCTGCATTGTATGAAGTTATTCCACCAATATAACTAGAACCAGTATAATTTGCACCAATTATATTAAAGTTAGTTATGTTTCCACCACTATCTGTCCATCCAAAAAGTCCCATATAACTCGTTGCGTTGTTAATATACAAGTCAGATATTGTATATCCTTGACCATCAAATGTTCCAACAAAATCAGCAGTATGACTTGGAGCAATTGGCGCCCATCCAGCTCCACCATTCCAATTAATTGTATCTGAACAATCAATATTATTTTGTAGTTGATAATTTGTAGTTACATCTTCTTTTGTTCTGTTCATATCTAAACAAGAACAAATTGGAATTGGATCTGTAGAATTATCAAAACAATCTGCTGCTGAAACAGTATTAATTAAGAAAATGCTAAATAGCAAAAGCATTCCTAGTATGATTAGCTTCTTACCATTGCTCATTTTATTCTTACCTTTTCTTTATGTAATGCAGCTTGGCTTTTCCAACTGGCCGCACACGTATTTTGTTAGCACCTTTTAATTCAGCAAGAATAACGGGGACAGTATTTCTAGAGATTTTTAGCGCTCTAGCTATCTCTTGAATTGTAAGTCCGTCAGTGTTTTTTCTAAGCAATGCTAAGATTTTATTTTGTCTATCCATAGTGCACTAATGCAAAGCATTAACGCACTAAATATAAAAGACTTTTTAATTAAATTTATAAAATAAATAAAATAAAAAATATAAAATCATTAAATTATTTCATTTTCTCAACAATTAAAACAGACTTAACCTTAGCACCATAGCACAGAAACAATGTTTGAACTGACGGAACAATCGAAACAATCTCTCCTTTCAAGCTATTCAAAAAACGCTCTAATTTATCTTGATCTTCTGCCGGCTTAAGCTCTAACTTATGAACTTTATATTTCATACAACACTTAATCTAATATGCTTAAAAACCCTTTGAAAAACCTTAAATAATACATTATTTGTTTATTGCATGATACAAAATAAAAAATATGAGCCAGACTATCGAGCATTTTTCATAATGGGAATAATATGGCTTCCGTTCGGTATTATATTTAAAACTATGAATTTCTTTTTCATAATGAGTTTAGTATTCATAGCACTTGGATTAGTAAATAAAGATAAATGGAGAAAGAAACCTAAAAAATTAGATAAAAAACAAGCAACGATAGGTATTATTTTAGGACTAATTACTTTTGTAATTGGTGTAGCTGTATATTTCTTAAGATGAAATCAGAATATTTGTTCTTAATTTTAGGAATTTGGTTAGGTATTGGAATCAATGATCTTGCACTATATCATTTAGAACGCTGGACAGACAACATTCCATTATTTCAAATTATATTATTCATAATTCCAAGCGTCTTAGCTCTCGCTTATCTAAATAATAAAAAAATAAAGTAAAATAAAAAATTAAATTATACTAAATAATTATGAATAATTATCAATTAGTATCGCTTAGGTCTTCGTTTTTGAAAACAATCTCTACAAAAAACTTCTTTGTTTGGATCTGGCTTGAATGGTAC
>Ga0233431_1001210_pt1 | contig 46476 bp, 33 predicted proteins | sample SI_118_April2016_FD_179867 | JGI IMG/M metagenome (GOLD analysis project Ga0233431, IMG submission 179867) | Seawater microbial communities from Saanich Inlet, British Columbia, Canada - SI_118_April2016_200_MG | ecosystem: Environmental > Aquatic > Marine > Inlet | place: Canada: British... | reverse complement strand
TACTCACTCATTCTTTTTAATTTTGCCCTTATAGCCTCTAACCTCAGGCCAGTACTCGCTTGTCTTTCCTTGAGATGACTCTTTTGATCAAGATCAATACTATCATTTCCATGATTTGGATCTTTAGGATTAGGATTAAGTTCAAAATCCGGGGCTTCTTCTTTTGGCAGATTCATCCTGGGATCAATTTGTTGCACCGCCCCAGTCGCAAAAGCCTCTGTCTCATTAATGATAGCGGGCTCCTTTTTCCCTGAGTCAGTTGAAGCACCTTGAAGCTTAATTTCATCAAGTTCATCATCTACGTTATCAGCGTTACTTTCACCAACCTCAAATTCACTTGGCAATGGCGGCTGATCTATGTTACCACTAAACCCGTCTGACTCTGACATATTTTTTTAATTTAATATTTATTGACTACATTATATCACAAATACTTCCTATCTATAAGTTCATCCGGCAAATACTGCTGATCTTCATCACCCTCCTTTGTCATCTCGACCTTGAGCGAGTCTGAAGAATGAAGACGAGTCGAAAGGAGAGATCTATAGAGTGCATCGTGTCACAATAGGTTAAAGGTACTTCCGATCTTTTAGCTCATCCGGCAAATATTGCTGATCCTCATTATAATCAAAATTCGGACTGTACTTATAATCCTTCCCATACCCCAGATCCTTCATCAACTTCGTCGGCGCATTTCGAATGTGCAACGGAACCGGCAGATTTCCTTTTTCATGAACGTCCGATGCCGCTTTTTTATAACCAGTATACAACTTATTAGACTTAGGACACTTTGCCATGTACACAACGGCCTGCGCCAGTATAACATTACACTCCGGCATGCCAATAAAATGACACGCATTATAAGCCGCCACAGCTTGCTCTAGCGCCTTTGAATTAGCAAGCCCAATATCCTCACTCGCAAACCGAACAACTCGCCGAGCAATATAGAGCGGTTCCTCTCCAGCTTCCAACATCCTCGCCAACCAATAGATCGAGGCATTTTCATCAGACCCCCTCATCGCCTTATGCAACGCAGAGATAATATTGAAATGTTCCTCACCATTCTTATCATACATCAGATGCGACCTCTGAACAGCCTCTTTGACATGTTTTTCCTCAACTTTTTTTGAAATAGTACTCACATACTCTAGAATGTTAAGCGCAGTCCGCGCGTCCCCATTACTCAGATTCGCAATTAGCTTAATCACAGCAGGCTGAATCTTCAACTTCAACTTCGCAACACCTTTTTCCTCATCCTGCAAAGCATTAACAATAATTTTCTCAATCTGCTTCTCACTCAATTTCTCCAGCACAAAAGTCCTACATCGAGACAACACAGCTGACCGAACTTCAAAACTAGGATTCTCAGTCGTCGCACCAATGAAAGTAATGAGGCCACTCTCAAGGCAGGGGAGTAGTCCGTCCTGCTGTTTCTTGTTCCACCTATGAATCTCGTCTATAAATAGTATAGTTTTAATGTTTAATCTCTGATTCTCCTCAGCTTTAACAATTATATCACGCAGATCCTTCAACCCACCCGAAACCGCACTCATCTGAATAAAATCAGACTTCGTCTGCTTCGCAATTATAAAAGCAAGAGTAGTCTTCCCACTACCAGGAGGTCCCCACAAAATTATCGACGGCACCCTGTCCGACTCAATCGCTTTCTTTAGCAATCTCCCCCGACCAACAACCTCCTCCTGCCCAAAAAAGTTCACAAGGTTCTCCGGCCTCATCCGATCAGCCAATGGCTTAAATGTTGCATGCTTATTCATATATCCATCTTATCAACTCAGCAACAAAACGCAAGCTGGTGCTTACAAGACTCTAAATGCAAACGCCATATGAAGAGCACTCGATTTAAGATGCACATCACTCATCTATTTGATTTTTCCCTCAGTTTAAGCTATAATTATTCCATTAAAAGTAATTATGTATAGGGATTTTGTGAATGTGGCTTTATTAGCCCTATTTAGCCCTATTTAGCCCTCTTAAATATGACAACAGAAGAACAAAATAGACTCTTAAAACTAGATAAAATCATAAGCATGGGAATAAACCCCTATCCACAGAAATTTGACAAGAAACAGTCTTTAATCGAATGTTTTGAGTCAGAAGAAGGCAAAAAAGTAAAAACCGCCGGCCGAATCATCATGTTCCGAGACATGGGCAAGCTTACCTTTGCTCATCTACAAGATGAGAGCGGAAAAATGCAAATCGCCTTCAAACAAGACGACCTTGGCAAAGATGAATACAAACAAATGATCAAAATCCTCGACATGGGCGACTTCATCGGAGTAGAAGGGGAGACATTTGTTACCCACAAAGGAGAAAAATCAATCCTTGTGTCAAAATGGACATTCCTTGGCAAATCACTCAAACCATTACCAGAGAAATGGCACGGACTAAAAGATACCGAAATAAAATATCGACAACGATACCTAGACCTAATCTCAAACAGAGAAACAATGGACCGATTCAAATTTCGATCAGATTTCATGAGAACTTTGCGTGAATTCTATTACAAAGAAAACTTCCGCGAGGTAGAAACTCCAACTCTATTGCATAGCGCAACCGGAGCCCACGCAAAACCATATATTACCCACAATAACGGACTCGACATCGATGTTTTCCTGAAAATCTCACACGAACTTCCTCTAAAAGAGCTTATCGTCGGAGGATTTGAAAAAATATTTGAAATCGGCAAAGCTTTTCGAAACGAAGGAATCGACCCAAGCCATCTACCAGAACATACCCACCTAGAACATTATTGCGCCTACTGGAGCTTCGAAGATAACATAAAATTCACCGAAGAAATGTTCGACTACATTTTCGATAAACTAAAAATTGATCGAAAAATAAAAGTCGCCGGAAAAGACGGCAAAGTCAAAGAAGTCGACTTCACAACTCCATGGAAACGAATCGACTACACCGAACTAATCAAAAAAGACTGCGGAGTTGACGTTTTGAAATACGATAACGTTAAGGATCTCGTCAAAGATCTGAAAAAGAAAGATATACAAGTCGAAGACATGGGAAAGACCGGCATGGCAACACTAGTCGACAATCTCTACAAAAAAGTATCCCGACCAAAAATCACCGGACCAGTTATTCTATACAACTACCCAGTTGAACTTCAACCTCTCGCTCGACGAAGCGACGAGAACCCAGCCCTCGTAGAACAATTCCAACTTCTTGTTAACGGCTGGGAACTTGTAAAAGCCTACAGCGAGCTCGTAGACCCTCTAGACCAACAGGCGCGTTTCGAAGAGCAAGCTCGACTAGCAAGCGAAGGCGACGACGAAACAATGGGAGTCGACTACGATTACGTTGACGCCATGAAATATGGAATGCCACCAATTTCCGGATGGGGGATGGGCATCGACCGACTCTTAACTATTCTCACCGAACAAGAAAACCTCCGAGACGTAGTTCTCTTCCCGCTAATGAGACCGAAGGAAGAAGACAATAAATAATCAAATCTATACCTTAGTCCCTTTAGGGACTTTCCATAAACATACAGAACCCTAGCCCCACGGTTTTGAACCTGGGGCGTCCCGAAGGGGCAAAGTTCTGTGTATTCTTTTTCCCTTTGACTTCAACTAATGACCTTTGACTTTTGACAGTCAAAATAAAAAAACGCCTCTGTTTCAGTTGGCGTTTTTTAGTCGCAATCAAATATTACTGTACGTGTTTTATTGAAAGGAATATGCAATTCAACTTTATCATCGTCCGTATGAACTATCTTCGAACTAATCTGAATAGATCCATGCCCAAGTAGTTGAACTCGAGTCCCAGCTTCTTCTGAGAGTCTCATCATAGTTGCGTCTTCCAGCTGAGGCCTAAAGTGAACTAGAACTAGCTCTCCTTCCACATAAATGATCTCAGGGTCGGGAAAAATGAATTGCGGTTTATCCCTATCTGGTACCAGTTTGTGATACCCGATTTCGGAGTTACCGTTTTCATCAACATAAATTTCCCATCTTCTAAATCCCAATCTTTCCATGATCATTCCTCCTTCTCTATTTTACTCGTAAAAAATAACAAATATCATACAAGTTGTCAACTAGCAATCATTTTTTAAATGTTGTATAATAAATCATATAAAATTACTCAATTCAAGTAATATGTTTTTAAATTTTACCCACAAAATCCCTTCAAACAGTTCAATCTCCCCCCAGGGGATATAATTTGTTATTTAAAACCATTTTATTATAAATTATCACATCTTTGGTTCGCATTTCATATCTAAGTCAATTATAGATTTTACCTTAGACCTTGACTTTAGACCTTAGACTTTAGACTATATGTTAGACATTAAATATATCCGAGAAAACAAAGAAACAATGGCCGACATCGCCAAACACAAAAACATCGACCTCGATTTCGACAAACTTCTCGAGCTTGACGACAAAAGAAAAGAACTAACCCAAAAAATAGAAGCACTTCGTAGCCAAAAAAACGAAGTCTCAAAAAAAATCCCCCAAATGGACGAAGGTGAAAAAAGCCAAGCCCTCCGAGAAATGAAAGAAGTCGATGAAAAACAAAACGTTTTCGAGGAAGAAATCAAACCAGTTCTTGAGCAGTACAAAGACATGATGTTTGAAGTACCAAATTATATTCACGAGAGTACTCCAATAGGAAAAGACGAAGACGAAAACGTCGAGATTGATAGAGTAGGGGAGATCCCTAAGTTTCCTTTTCCACCAAAGAATCACGAACAACTCGGCAAAGATCTAGACATCATTGATTTCGAGCGTGGAGTTAAAATTGGAGGAACCAGATCATATGTATTAAAGGGTGACGGAGCCAGGCTTCGAACCGCACTTCTCAAGTATGCCCAAGACTTCATCGCTAGAAAAGGCTACACAATGATGGACGTCCCAGTTATTGTAAACAAAGAAAGCTTATACGGAACAGGACATTTCCCAGGCGAAGAAGGAGAAATCTACCACCTAGAAAAAGACGATAAATACCTAGTCGGCACCTCAGAAGTTTCAATCGCCAACTACCACCGAGACGAAGTTCTAAATAAAGATCTTTTACCACTAAAATACGCAGGCATATCAGCTTGTTTCCGACGTGAAGCAGGAAGCTACGGCAAAGACGCCCATGGCCTCTATCGAGTTCACCAATTCTACAAAGTCGAACAGTTTATAATCTGCAAAAACGACGAAGAGGAAACAATGAAACTCCACAACGAACTTCTCGAAAACTCAAAGGAATTTCTAGCAACATTAAACATCCCATTCCGAGTCCTAAACATCTGCACCGGCGACATGGGACGAGGCAAATACTACATGAACGACATCGAGAGCTGGATGCCAAGCAGGGACAGCTATGGCGAGACTCACTCTTGTAGCGCCCTTCTCGATTTCCAATCAAGGCGACTTAACTTAAGGTACAAAGACGAAGACAGCAAGATTCAATTCTGCCATACACTTAACAACACCGTAATCGCCACCCCCCGAGTCATGATCCCAATCCTCGAACTGGGCCAACAACAAGACGGCACGATTAAAATTCCAGAAGTCCTGCGACCATACATGGATAATCAAGAATTTATCAAATAAAAATCTTAATGCTATATGAAAACTCACATTGAAATAAACTCCGAAAATATTCTCCACAACTACGATCAGTTCAAGAATAGAATAGGGGACAATGTGAAACTAATGCCAATTCTCAAATCCAACGCCTACGGCCATGGACTTATTGAGGTTGGTAAAATTCTTAACGGCAAAGCAGACTGGTTCGGAGTTGATTCAATCGACGAAGCTGTGTCCTTAAAAAAAGAGGGGATTAACAAACCAATTCTAATTCTTGGCTATACCTTAATCGATCGACTAAAAGAAGTTGTCGACAATGGATTCCATCAAGTAGTCGCCAACGTTGAAACCCTAGAAAACCTAGACTACATCTCAAAAGCCGAAAACAAACAGTCCTTCATCCACCTCAAAATCGAAACAGGTACTTCCCGGCAAGGAATAATGCCAAATGATATCGATAAATACCTAAATATCATCCTAGCAAACGAAAAACTTAAGCTCGCCGGAGTCTCAACTCACTACGCAAACATCGAAGACACAACCGACCACTCCTACGCCGAGATGCAACTCGAAAAATACGTCGAAACAGTCCGCTATATAGAAAACAAAGGTTTTAGCGATTTCATTCGACACACAGCTTGCTCAGCTGCCGCTATCATCTTCCCAGAGACTCATTTTGACCTTGTTCGCGTAGGAATCAGCATGTACGGTCTATGGAGCTCAGACGCCACAAAAGTCAGCGCCAAGCAAAAAGATGTAACCATTGACCTCAAACCAGCTCTAACCTGGAAAACAAAAGTCGCCCATATCAAAAAACTTCCCGCAGGAACCTGCGTCAGTTACGGTTGCACCGAAAAACTCCCTACCGACTCAAAAATTGCAGTCCTACCAATTGGCTATTGGGACGGCTTCGATCGAGGTCTCAGCAGTGTAGGAAATGTTCTTATTAATGGCTATCGATGCAAAGTAATCGGCCGAGTCTGCATGAACATGACCGTAGTCGACGTTACTCATGTCGAAGACATTAAGCTAGAAGACGAAGTCATCCTAATCGGATCCCAATACGACGAAACAATCACCGCCGACGACCTAGCCTCCAAACTCAACACCATCAACTACGAAGTAGTCACAAGGATTAACCCATTAATTAAACGTATAATCATTTAATGTTGAACAGGTGAAACCCTTCAATTATGGCCCCTTTCCCAGGGGGCTTCAGCCCCCGCACAAACCATCCGTACAAATCAAAAGCCATAATTTTTTTAATTTTGAACAGTCTTTCGATCTCCGGACTAAAGTCCAGACGAAAACGAAAAATAAATGTCTCAACTTTCATCTAAATACAACAAAAAAATCAAACCCCGCGACTACCAAAACCCAGTCCTACTTAAAGACAAACAGAAACGATCGAAACGAAAAACAAAATTTTACACAATTGCCGGGGGCATAATTTTTTTTGTTGGATTCATCTTCATTTTCTTTGCCCCAGTTTTTCAATTCAAAAGTGTAGAAATTAATGGTCTAAACAGAGTGAGCCAAGAAAATATAATAGGAATAATCAACACCTACAGATACGAAAAGAAACTTTTCATATTTTCCCGAAATAATTTCTGGATATTTAATAAATCAAAAGTAACCGAACTAATAGAAGATCAGTACAAATTCGAAAACCTAAAAATAAAAAAGAAACTCTTCAGCAAGTTAGTTATTGAAATAGTAGAAAAAGAACCAGAAGTCATCTGGCAAGCAAACAATATCTGCTACCACCTAGACAACTCCGGACTTGCCATCGAATACTGTGAAGGCGACCGAGATTTCATTAGAATAAAAGATGTTAACAATAATCCCGTCAAAATAGGGGAGAGACCACTCGAACAAGCTGAACTAAGTTATTACATCGATTTAAACAACAAAATCTGGCAATACTTCGGCAAAGATTTCGCCCCAAGTCTCTTTGAACTCGAATACAACACAATCAAAGTCCTAACAAATAGGGGATTCTATATTCTCTTCAACAAAAACCTCGGAGTCGACGCGCAGGTGGCACGGTTGCAATTTTTATTAAATAATGATAACATGAAACATCAACTCGACAGTATCCAGTATTTCGATCTGAGATTTGGCGAGAAGATCTTTTATAAATAGAACTTTACTTTCTTCGCGAAAGGAGAACTCGATGCCTGAAAGCTTGAAAATAGCTCAAACATTTGTCTGTTCGTATATGACAATAGTCCTTATCATGATGACTTTCCTTCTGTATCTCGTCATCTGTGTTAAGGTTTCATTCCACTTTCTCGACAAATATACTGCAAACGTCAAATTTGCACAAATTTCACGCAGGGACATCAATCATTTTGATCGCTGTTGTGGCAATCGCAGTCTTTCTCAAACCACCAGGAGGTGACCCATGGGAGAAATAGGCAAAGTAGAAATTGGCAAGATTTTCGAGGATTTAAAAGAAGAGTTTAGGCAAAAAGAAAAAGCCAGAAGAGAACTCTATCGACTTGTAAACAGAACAGCAAGGAATCGTATCAAAAGCAAAAAGAAACTGCGCGAAACCCTTCAGTGGGCTTCAGCACGGATGCAGTTGATGGCAAAAAATATCAAGTTCAAGAATTACCTCAACAAACTTTTCGATGAGTTTGATTCAACTTTGAACGGGATTATCATCGCCGGCGATGAATTGCGCCACCCAGCCGGAAGTGACTACTATTTGGTCTTGCGACCTGATTTTACAGTCGAACTAGCCTTCTTCAAAGGCCGTATTAGGGGCGAAGACGGAGACCACTATGAAACAATTGATGCACTGGAAAAAGGCAACGGTCGAAATCACGTGATTGCCCAAGCAATTCTACATCTCATCTCGGAAGACGCCGAAACCAGAATCCGATTCTTCTTCGACAAGTTCGGACCTCGTTGACCACTATGATCGTTACTCATACACTCTACGCCATGCGTGGAGTTTTTTGATACATACGAACTCATTTACTTAAGAACAGGGGAGGGGCACCCCTTCTCTCCCCAATCCCCAATGTCATTCCGGACTCCGATCCGGAATCTGACATCATACTGTATACTCAATTAACATATTTAACTAAATTGATGATTGGAAATTGATGCTTGGTGATTGTCAGAGTAGGGGAGTGCTCCGCCAAAATCCCAGATATTGAATATACATTATAATACCACAAAATCAAAACACACAACGAAACCTGAATTCTGTCAAGCGCCTGTGGATAACTTTTTACACTACTATTTTCCCACCTGAAATTTTACGACACATGTAGTCATAGTGCATAGGATTTGGGTAAGTAGACGGTGGATCATCGGTTAATTAACCAAACCTATTTATTACCTCACAATAGAGCACGAAGTGCATTTCTTTACTCTTCTAACTATATGTATAACAATTCACATATAAACCATATAGTAACATACCCACAAAATCTTAAATCGCAATTTTAAGCCTCGTATCTATAACGAAAACCCTTATTTCACGAAGTTACTTATCCACAGCCGAATTCCATTCACATATATACATTAAACACCAAATAATTGCCTAAACTTAGAACAAAAGCGAAAAGAGTCGAGTACTAGCATACCCCCAAATTCTAACACCTAACTTCTCTTAATTAGTATTGTGCGAAGTTACATGCTATACTACTTTATATAAGTGATTAGAGTAACTTATCCTTCAAAGTATCGATATGCCGAGACGGTTAACTGCTTGCCCCGTACTCAATCATATAATAGATTGTAGTTCGGGGGTTAACTGGTTAACTGGTTAACTGGTTAACCGATTAACTGCGACTTTCACTACCCTATGATGAAACAATCCCACAAACCAATTATCAAACATCTCCCCGACTTTCTCGACTATTTAGAAATCGATAAAGGTCTGTCAAATAAAACTCAAGAAAATTATTCTCGTTATTTGAATCGCTTTTCAAATTGGCTTTTTGAAGTAGAGAAGTCATCACTCCTCCCCCACCAGCTAACTCCAGAGCTTGTCTGGAAATACAAAGTGTATTTATCACGCAAAACCCAGTCAGAAAAATCAGGCGAGCCCCTCAAAAAAAGTACCCAGAACTACTATTTAATTGCCCTTCGTGCACTTCTAAGCTTTTTCGCTGATAGAGACATCACTTCCCTACCGTCAGAGAAGATCAAGCTCGCCAAGCAACCAAAATCAAATAAAATTCACTTTCTTCAACTAGAACAGATCAAAGATCTTGTCGAGTCACCAAATACAATTGACGAAATAGGTCTTCGCGATCGATCAATTTTAGAAGGGTTATTCTCAACAGGAATGCGAGTTTCAGAGCTTGCGAGTCTTGACCGTGAACCATTTAACAAAGCAAAAGAGTTCCTTGAGATTGGAATAAAAGGAAAGGGCAAAAAAGTTCGCACAGTCTATTTCTCAACTCGCGCACTGATCTGGATTAAAAAATATCTAAACAAAAGATCAGACATAGATCCTTCACTATTCATTAACTACAAACCAGGAGCCGAAAACGCCGATTCTAGGCGCCTATCTGTCAGATCAATAGAGAATATCGTTAAGAAATACTCAGCGATCGCAGGGCTTCCAACAATGACGACTCCTCATACCCTCCGTCATTCATATGCAACTGATCTTCTAAACAACGGAGTTGATCTTCGCAGCGTCCAAGAATTTCTTGGTCACAGTGATATCTCAACAACTCAAATTTATACACATGTTACCAATAAAAAATTAAAAGAGATATACAAAAAACATCATGGCGGTAAAAACATCTAAATTTAGATGAGAAATGACCCTTTTTTTTGTCCACAACTGCATTGTTTGACAAGTCGAAAAATGGTATAATATTAATATATTAAAAAACTAAGTTAAAGGTTTGTTGAAACTAATCTTTTGATTTTGTATGAAAAAGTTTTGGAATTGGATCGGGAGGATTTATCTCTACATTCACCCAAGGAGGAAAAAGTTTATACCGGCAATACTTACAGCACTGATCATTATTCAGTTTTTAATGTTGATTTTCCTTGTGATACGAGTTAACACGGTTAATGATGAGCTAAAGTACATGAAAAATAACAGCGCATCCATGCAAAGTCGGATGTATAGTCAATTGTATTTGATGAATAGTAGAATAAATTCATTAAGGTAATCCTCATCAGGATTATTTTATTTTTGAAAATAAATAATTTAAATATATATAAAAATAAAATTTAATTGTGTAGATTCGCAAAATATTGCGAAGCAACGCATATCTTTTACTAGTATGAAAAAATTTGCAAAAAACAAAATCTCTACTAGTTTCATTGTCTTCATGGTGATTGTATGGGCAGTAGGGTTATCAGCTCTTACTCCCCTATTTTTCACAAATGCAGCTACCATTTCAAACACCGAAAGCATGGCAGACATGAGCTTCATGGGAGCCGGAATGATGTCTTCGCTCGCAGCCATGAAAATTGTTGGTGGCGTTGAAGGAGAAACATTAAATTCAATAAAAATTGATTTTACAAATATAGTAGGTGGCGCAACGCCCGCGGTAGCCTTGGCTGCTTTTAATGACACTTCGGCAGACACGAATGATTCTCAGGGTGTTTGTATTTATAAAGATACAAATGGTAATGGCTGGCTTGAACCTGGTAGTGACACAGTTTTGCAATGGGAAGTTCAACCAACTTGGGTAGATCAAGGAGGTGGTGTTTATCAAGCAACACTTGATATTGTTGATGACACACTAGCAACATCAGTAACAGCAGACGCAAACTACTTTATTCATATGATGATTGATGAGGCAGTTGATTCTATTAAATCTTTCCAGTTTTCATTCCCAAACAACTTTGTCACTACTTCAGTAGGAACTACTGGTACGACCTTTAGTATCGATTCAATTACAACAAGCGGAGGTGGAGGCGGACAAGATTTCATTGAAGGTCCTCGATTAGAAAATGTTTATTACGTTTCTCCAACGATTGTTGATTTAATTTTTGATACCGAGATGGATAGCACAACAACGGATTGCGGTAATGCTAATGATTGTGCGGATATTTATACATTAATTACAGCAGCAGATGATGGGGTAGAGGAAATAGGATCAGCCGTCTTGCAGGCTGGAAACCTTAGAGTTAGACTAACTTCGGCAGCTACAAACTTTATTACACCGTCAACATCAGATACAATTACTCTTTCAACGAATCCTCTCTATTCTGTTAAGGACTTAGCTAACGGAATGTCATTTGCAGATGAATGGCCAATCTCTGCAACAGTTAGGCCGGGTAATATTAAAATTTCAGAGGTTCAGTTATTTGCTGATGGAGATTCTGATTTTGAGTTTGTTGAGCTATATAATTCAGATGCTAGTGCTTATGACATAGCGGATATTACAGTAAAAGTTATTGACGGCGGAACGCTGAAAACAATGAAAGCTTATGATAGTACAGAAGTTCCAGCTGGTGCATATTTCACATTACTTCCAACTGCGGCAATTACTGATATTGCAACTGTTCATAGCAATTTAGCCGTTGATCAACAAACTGTGTACATCGATCCATATTCTGATGGTACGATCGATCTTGACAATGGCGACAGTATTATTGTTTATGATGACTTTGCTGGAGTTGAATACCCAATTGACATACTTGGAATTGGATCAACTGCAAAGATTTACGAAGGAAACCCCTACTCAACTAACTTAGCAGCAAGTCAAACATTAGAAAGAAAAGCAGTCTATGATGCAACGGCAGTAACAATGAAAGGACTTAACGCTAGTATTGGAAATGCTTACGATAGTGATGATAATAATTATGATTTTGTACTTCAGACTAGTGCCGATCCTCAGGGATCAAATGATGATCCTGAAACAGCTTTTGGTGGTGGCGGATATGAAGATCAATCTCCATGGGTTAATCATATGCCAATCGTTTCTGCTATTACAGGTCAAGAGCTTACTGTAACGGCAAATATTGGTGATCGTGAAAACACTTTTCAGCAATTAACTACAGTTGAATTATGTTTTAGGGCCGCATCTGGGGAATGGGACGGTGAAAACTGTGTTGATGGATCAAGTCTAGGTGGCGATACAGTTTCTTTTAGAATTCCAGCCGCTTCAATTGATGCAAATGGTTTATATTACTATATTAGTGTTATAGATTCAGCTACAAATGAAACATACAGTTGCTCAAGTGGTGAAACGGATTTAGTTGCCACCGCAAAAGCAGACGCATATTTTATAAACGTTTCGACAACTACAGGCTCAAAACAAATTTCAGGTTCTGTTTATCAAGATGATTGTACTACTCCTATCACTGGGGCTCGTGTTTTTGTGGAAGGTACTGGATATTTTGATATGACAGCGAATACTGGGGCTTTTACATTGAATAATATCCCTGATGGAGTTTACATGATAAAAGCTCAGATGGGTGGGTATGTTAATTCAGAAATTTGGGGAATATCAGTAAATAGCAATAATCCTGTTTCTTCAGGTTGGGATTTTTGTCTTGAGTCCGGGACTTCAGGTCAAGGTGGTGACAGTGTTAGGCCAAGAATTATTGAAACAATGCCTCAAGACAATACAAATGGTGCGCCTGATGATATTTCTTCTGATAACGCTCCAATTTTGATTTTCTTTGATAAGGAAATGGACGCTTCAACCATAACTTGTACGACTTGCGATGCTAGTACTGCTAATGTGAAGGTCAAGAAGATGGAGCAAGGTGTTATTAAACAATTAGGTAACGATGGAGATGGACTGTTGGCCTATGCGTACAATGTTGGCCTTGATGCAGGTAGCGCTGTTGATGGAGAAACTTTTGGAGGTACAGCCTCTCGTCCAGTTGCCGTTATATATATGGAACAAGCACTTGAAATAGGTACTGACTATATTGTTGAAATAACAGGTGCAGTGAAAGATAATGCTGGAAATTCGGTTGAAGGTACGAGACCTGGTGGCGGACATTCTTTTATGTTCTCAACCGGAGCATCTTCTCAATCTGAGTATGGTAATTTTAATGATTTCATGGATCAAGCTTTTGATACCGCAACGGGTAGATTTATGGGAGGAGAATTTACGCCTCCGTTTATCGTTGGTTCAAACCCAAGAGATGGAGCATTTAATATACCGACTAGTTTAGAAACAGCAGTACTTGAGTTTAGTGAAGCAATGGATATAACTACTATTACGACTTCGACAATAAAGCTTTATGATGTTACTGCTTCGTCGGACGTTACAGGCGCGAAAGTAAGCGCGTTAGCTTTGTCTAATGATAAAACAAAAGCATTAATTACAATATCAGGAGGATTAACAGCTAGTAATACTTATAGATTGGACGTTTATGGTGGAGTAAAGGCAGAGTCAGGGATCTCTCTCTCCCCTCCTGCTGAGTTAGAAGACATTTTTTACTCAGCTAGCTTTGAGACTGGTAGTTCAGCTGACGCAACGAATCCGAGTGTACTTGGAAGTTATCCAGATAATGCCGCTTCAGATGTCCCTCTTGACTTTGGCTTTATTGAGCTTGGCTTCAGTGAATCAGTTGTTAATGTCAGTAATGCAAATATTACTCTAACAACAGGAAATTCAAATGTGCCTATTTCTGTAACATATAATGCACCAGATCAATCTGCTCGAGTATTTCCGTCAGCAGGTTTAATGCCTGGTTCTCTGTATACTGTCAATGTAGCATATGGAGGAGCTACTGGTATTACTGATTTGACCGGTAATCCAGAAACTGCTTCAACTGCAACTAGAACTTTTACAATGAGTACAACGATAGATACAACAAATCCTATTCTCGAGTTTGTTAATTGTGATGATTATTCATGTGCGATTACTTATTCAAAACCAATGGTATCTGCTAATGCAACTGATTCGAATCGGTGGTCGAAGAGTGTGATTAACCCTAATAATTATACGTTAATATTTGGTCCAGACGGATCATCTTGTACTCAGAATCTACTAACAGGAGCAATAACGGGAGCAACTTGTCCAGGCGTTAATCCAACCAGACCTTCATTTCGCTATGAATTTGATACAAATACAGTTATGTTAGATGGATTAGCTTTGTCATCTGGGCCTTTCACTCTGACTGTTACTGGAGTAGAAGACATATTTGGAAATCCAAACTCCATCTCTTCTAGTCAAAATGTAGCAACAGGTCCTGTAGAAAACAGTATGGACACTATGGGAATGCTCGGTCCTGGTGGACACATGGGAATGACTGACGGTATGGACTCAGGTTTTGGTATGCACTCAGCAAAAGACATGATGTTTATGCCGGTTGGTGTTTTCCCTATGAACTCAATGGCGGGTGCAACAACTACTTATTTTGTTGACTTCCCTGTCGCACCAAATACTACAAATCTAGATGATGGGTCATATATTAAATTAACGTTCCCTAACGGCTTTGATGTCTCCAGTGTAATTCCTGATCCATACAATCCTGATTCAGGCGATCTAAATATGGGTGGTCCATCAACTGTAACCCTAAAAGATTCAGGAATTGCAACTGATGGAGTGTCAGCAACATGGGGGGGAGCAACAAATGATGGTATTACAGTAAACGGACAAACAGTAACATTGTGGATTGATACAGATAGTCAAGAGCTTGGCGCACCAGATTTCTTGCACTTCGAAATTAAAGATATTGTAAATACATCCATTCCAAAAGATTTTAATACGAGTGGATACACAGTTGACATGAAGAGTTATTTAGCAAATGGAACACTTGTTGAATCAAAAACCTCAATGCCAATCTTTATTTCCGAAGCTGGCTCGAACAATATTACAGTAAATTTAACAGCAACTGGAGGTACTGGAAATCTACAGTTAATGATGGGGTCTCCAATGACTGGTCCAAATGACGCAACTGTAGCTATTGCCAATGGTACAGGAACACAAACCTGGTCAAACCTACCAGATGGTTGTTACCATGTTTTCATGGAGCCAACAGTGACTCTAGGCGCAAATAAATATCAAGGAAAAATGAATCCAGAACCAATTTGCTTACCAGGTTCAGGTGATAATTGGAACGGTGGCACAAGTACGTATACAAAAGCAATTACACTTACTCAGCTTAGTGCTCAAAATTCAGCACAGTTGGATGTAAAAATAACAGGTACTTTTGACGCAAATGGTGAATCTATTGATATTTTTGCTGGTGGACCAAATTCATTTACTGTTGAAACAGTAACTTTAACAGGCTCTGAAACAGACAATACAACTACCTTGTATTTACCAGCTAACGGAGTTTATATGGTTGGCTTTGTACCAGCAATGCAAGGTCCAATGATGGGGCCACCACCAATGCCTGATTGGATGCCACCAATGAATATTGGTATTGATGTAGCTGGCGTTGGAGGAACACCTGTTATTAAAAGAACAGACACAAATGCAACAATAACAGAGCTCTCCTTCACTGTCGGATCAGCTGATAAACAGATTAATGGTCGCGTAATCAGCACCTCAACTACCCTAGCTTCAACCGCGGCCAATGGAGCTACAACAATCTCTGTTGCAAGTGGTAGTGGATTCTCCGCTAATGATAATATCACAATTGGAACAACTGACTCATCAATTTCTTCAATTTCAGGCACAACGATTACGCTAAAAACAGCTTTGAGCTCTGAGATTGCTTCAGGAACAGTTGTTTACAATAATGTCGGCAACGCAGAAATCTTTGCTAACCAATCCATGGGATTTGGTGGTATGGGTTCAAATGCGCAATCAAATGCCGATGGTACATTTACTCTAAAAATTTCAAATAATGGAGTCTATCAAGTCGGTGCATTCTTGCCAGGCTCTGGTGATTCTCCAATGCAAAAAGTTGAAGTAAAGACACAAGATGCTGGTAATAATGATGGCAACAGTACGGCCGATGTCTATCAAAAAGGCAGTTTAGTCACCGTAGCAAGCCCATTGTTAATGAAAATGCCTAAAATGGAATACACAATATCGGGAACAGTTTCAAATTCAAACGGTGGGGCTCTGCAGTACTCTCATGTAATGGCAGAAGAAAGCACAACTCATAGAATGACTCATTCAGGCACTGATACCAATGGAGACTTTATCTTAAATGTATCAGCTGGAACCTGGGTGTTGACCGCTGACATGCCTTACGGTACTAACAGTTGTGGTGTGATTACAGAAACAGTAACCATCACATCGGCAAGTTCGTCAAATGTAAGCTTACGACCAACGTCTGGAACCTGTTATACAATATCTGGTAATGTATCAATTGGCGGAACAGTACAGGCTAATATGCCAATTAATCTAGAAGCTTGGGACACTGATAATGATAGACCGTCAGGAGGGTACTTTAGAAACGAAATGACAGACTCTGCTGGTGATTATCAAATAAAAGTTGGCGTTGGTACCTATAGATTAGGATTATGGACACCTGACTATGGTGAAATTACTCAAACCGTTGTAGTGGATGGTAACGAAACAGCTAATATTAGTTATGATGCCGATACTCTAAAAACTCTAACAGTTGCCTTCACCGGAGGAGAAAGTTACATGAACGGCTTCATGGAGGTAAAGAATACCAGTGGAGGAACTAGAAAAGGACTGCCAATACATGACCTGTCGGCTAGTGAAACATTAAGTGTACCAAGTGGCACCTATGATGTGTTTGTCTTCATCGAGGGAATTGGAGATTTCTCAAGTAGTAATGTTGATTTAACAAGTGATGCTACTGTAACAATTGATCTGTCCTCTACAACTGTTTACACGATATCTGGAACGGTTTATGATTCCGAAGGATCCCCTCTTACTGAAGCTTATATCATTGTCCGTGATACTAATACAGGTATGCAAAAAGAAACAACCAGTGATAGCTCAACCGGTGCATATACAATGAAACTAAAGTCAGGATCAAACTATAAGGTTCAAGCGAAAAAATCAAGTTATACCTCCCCTTCTCCAGTTGATTTGAATATGAGTGAAGATACGACTCTTAATTTCGTTGACGCAACTGCCTTGACCAGTGCTGCGCAACAGATTTCAGGAGTGATCTATCAGAGTGACGGCACAACTCCTGTCGAAGATGGTTATGTCTGGGCAACGACTTCAACTGGTGGATTTACTCAAGCAGAAATAAACTCAGATGGTACTTACACGCTTGATGTTTCTGATGGCACCTGGACAGTAACTGCCGCCGCCCCACTTCACGCAGAGACAGATAGAGGCTCAACCGTGGCTGTTAGTGGTAGTGCTGTTACTGATATTGACAACACCCTAACCGCTGACGCAGCTAATATAAAGAAGTCTGAAACAAGAAGTGTAACCCCATCAGTTGGTGCAACTATTGATGATAGTAATAATACTGGTGTTAAGGCAACCTTTGGTCAGAACGTACTTGGAAGAGATTCTAATGCCGGCCAAGTTGTTCTAGAAACAATCGATGCACCTTCTACCGAGCTCGCTGAGGTGTTGGGAGACGCTGTTGAGATTACCGCTAAAAACAATAGTAATAAGTCAATAAGTCAGTTGAATGGAGATGGTATGGAAATTGTTTGGGAATACACTGATAGTGAACTCTCAGCGGCCGGTATTTCAGATGAATCTGATTTAAGTCTTACCTACTTTGATAATGGAGAATGGATTCCAGCGGCAGGACAGGTTCAGGATGTTAGTAATAATACAATCACAGGTTACATAACTCATTTGACCCCATTCTCAATTACCTATTATGCTAGTTCTGCCTCGGCAAGCACAACCAGAAGATCAACTGGCACAACCACCACAACAACGACTGACGAAACAACCACAGACGAGACAACAACTACGGATGACGAATCAACCACAGACGAGACAACAACTACGGATGACGAATCAACCACAGACGAGACAACGACTACGGATGATGACTCAACCACCGACGAATCAACAACAGACACAACTGATACACCAGCAGAGCCTACCTTAATCTCCGAGGAAACTGTAACAGTTGAACAATCATTACCAAAGAAAGCCCAAACTAGAAACCTTGATCGAGAAATTGACGCAATTAAAGAATTTGCGAAATTCAAAAAAGCTGTTCCTTCGGACTCTTCAGAGTGGCTAGTCGTAGATTTCCTTGCCTATGGTTCTACTACTCATACACAAGCGATGAGTCAATATGAGAGAAACGTACTTCTTAGCGACTATCAAGATATTTACAAGAGATTGCCATCTACCTCTCAAGACTGGGTTGATATGGGTAATATTGCACAAGGTGAAACACCAACTAGAGTTCTGGCCCGAGAGGCAAAAGCCCTAAGAGAGTTTGTCTATATATTTGATAGAATTGTTGACTTTACAAATGTAAACGATGAGAAATTCATTCATCAAACATCATACACTCTTCGAGAGTATGATAGAGACCTCTCTAGGGAAAGATCAGCACTAGCTGTATTCTCAAAAGCCTATAATCACCTACCAAGCACTGCTTGGGGATGGACAGTCCTTCGAGCCATCGCCTACTCTGGTGTAGAAAAGTAAGATTAGATTCTAATATAAAAATAACCGAGGATGAGCATCCTCGGTTATTTTGTTCTCTTATCTTGTTCTCCCACTATCTTCTCTCACTATCTTCTCTCACTATCTTCTCTCACTATCTTCTCCCACTATCTTCTCCCACTATCTTCTCTCACTATCTTCTCCCACTATCTTCTCTCAACTAGATCCACTACTTCGCGGACGTGTAGGGATATTTGAAAAATGAAAAATTTCCCCCCTCGGGGACGCGTAGGGTTCGAAACCCCACGCTAATATTTTACAATTAATTAAAACCCCTAAAGGGGTTAACAATACACAAAACAAAAACCTCTTTAGAGGTTTATCTACAAATATTAGCCCCTGGTTTCGAACCTTGGGGCTACCCGCAGGGGCCAATGCGATTCACTGCGATTTACTACGATTTACCTACGATTCACCTCGATTTACTTCGACTCGCTCCGATTCACTGCGATTTACTACGATTTACCTACGATTCACCTCGATTTACTTCGACTCGCTCCGATTCGCTTCGATTTACTACGATTTACCTACGATTCACCTCAATCTACTTTCGAAAATGAAGACTCAGTATCGCATCTTTCTTAACTTTCTCAATATTCTTATCAACCTGTTTATAAAAAGCCGGGAAATGCTGTCTAGCAATCCATCTACCTCGATGAAACTGACGATACGGCGGTTTTTGCAAATGAGCAACCTCATGACAGATTGTCCGAATCAGTCCATTCATACTTTTCGGCTTCATTGTCTTTGGCGTGTAAATATCAAGACAAATTATTCTTTTTTGCAAATCAATATATCCAAGAATATATCTTTTATTACTCTTACTCCCCTGCCTCTTCATTATTTTCAAACTCAAATCCTTTACTCTGAGAATCTCAAGTATTTTATTAAACAATAATTTCACTAACTCTTCATCATGATTCATATTAAGCTTTATACTGTTCTACTATCCGAGGATGCGCCCGCCTGCAACGCTGTAGCACTGCGGGCAGGCATCCTCGGATAGTAAGACAATTATTCATTTGCGTATATCACTTAAAAACCGCACTAAATGCGGTTTCAATATATTTAAAATTTGCGATTCTACTCACTACTCACTACTCACTACTTTCTATCCCCTAAGGTAAATAATTCAACGGATTCACCGGAATCCCATTCAACCTAACCTCAAAATGCAAATGAGGACCACTACTCAGGTTCCCTGCACCAAGCGTACCCGGCATTCCTCCCGACAGCGCGATTACTTCACCCTTTCCCACATATTCATCCGCTTTTACGTAAATCTTGCTTACATGGCCGTATACAGTTGATAAGCCATTAGCGTGAATTAACGCCACGTAACTATAACCGTATCCAGCGTCTCGAACTTTCAAAACATATCCCTCAGCAGGTGCCTTAATCTGAGTACTCTGCCCCGCTCGAATATCAATTGCAGGATGTTCAAATAGATATCGGTATGGATAATCAGGATCATGAAAACCTGAAGTTATTTTATTTTTTGGAACTGGCCACGACAGTGTTGAATCAGACAACTCAGGCTTGTCCTGCTTGTTTCGCTCGAGCTCCTCTCTTGCCTTCTTTTCTAGGTTAAATATGTCAGCACTTATCTCTTGCTGTTCTTTTTTTGCATTTTGATAAAGCTGTTGAAACTTCTTTTCCGATGACTGGGTTTTTGATAATACAGTATCTTTGTAATGAATCTCACCAGTTAACTGTGCTTTTGTTAACACAAGGTCATCTTGCAACTTGTCCAACTCTTCCTGCTTTGCACTAAGCACTTCCTTATTATCTACAAGTTCACGTTTTTCTAGTTTGATCGACAACAATGAATTCTGAAGCTCACTCTGCAACTCCTTCGTATGCTCAACCTGAGCAAAATAATCCGACATAGATTCATTCAATACGAATATTTTTAGCGCACCTTGATTATCATTCTTATGAATCTGCTGAATTAGATTAGATATATTCCCCTTCTGTCTATCTATCAAATCCTCCTTCTCAATTATCTCAAGCTCAGTTGCTCTCGTCTCAAGCTGAATTTGTGAAACCTCAATCTCAGTCGCCTCTATATCAACCTCCGTTTTCGCAATACTTGTATCAAGAATCTCAAGCTCATTCTTCAAGGTCGACGCCTCAGACCTTTTCAATCTGATATTTTTCTGATATACAGCAATCTGCTTTTTCAATGAATCAATCTGACTCTGCTTATCCTCAATCTCAACCTGCAAATGCGACCCCGACTGAGCAAAACCACTCACCGGCAACAAAAAAAACACCACAATCATTGTCGCTACAATCTTTTTCCCAATGTTTCTGACAAGCATAATGTATTTGAAGTAAATAGATTCCTATCTCTCACCTGTCATTCCGGACGCCGATCCGGAATCTCATTCCAATGAACCAGTCCGCTCAAAATTATTGCGACTATTCGCAAGATTCGCCCTTTTCTCCCCATCACGCCCTTTCACTCCCCTTTATCCCCCAGTGATTCCCATTATAACAACTTTGAAACAGCTTTACCAATTCTTTCAATGGTCTTCTCTTTCCCCAAAGTCCCAGCCAATTCAAATGGTCCAGGACTTCTGTCCCTTCCTGATAATGCAACCCGTATAGGCCATAGCATATTCCCAGTTCCAATACTATTTTTCTCCATGAATTCAATTAATTCCTTCTCAATATTCTCCTTTGTAAACTGTTCCTCTTTAATACCAGTAAATAACTCCTCAGCCTTCTTCAGATTTTCAATAGTCTCCTTTGCGTCCGACTTCTTCCAAATCAAACTCTTCTCATCATATTCAATCTCTTTTTTGAAGAAAAATTCCGTTGCATCACTAATCTCAGTCAATCTTTTGATCCTAGACTGTTCCAGTCCAAGGATCTTTTTAATTTGAGCTGGCTTCACTTTCTCACCTGTATCTACAATTATTACATTCTCATCAGATACTTTCAGTAATCCATCCGCCTCGAGATACCCAACTGTCTTATCATAAAACTCATCAATAGAAAGCTTCCTAATATACTGACCATTAATCCAATCAAGCTTCTCAACGTCAAAAATAGCTCCAGCCTTATGAATATTGTCCAGTGTAAACTGCTTCTCAAGCTCACGAAGTGTATAGATCTCCTGATCAGTCCCTGCATTCCACCCTAGTAGCGCAATGAAATTTAGTAATGCATCTTTTAGATACCCTTTTTTAATGTAATCGCTCACAGCAGTGTCTCCATCTCGTTTACTTAGCTTCTTCTTATTCTTTCCAAGAATTGGCGGGAAATGCGCGAAGTGTGGTGCTCCCCATTCAAAAGCCTCATACAATAAAACATGTTTTGGCGTACTAGCAATCCATTCGTCCCCTCTGGTAATATGAGTAATCTTCATCAAATGATCATCAACTACACTAGCAAAGTGATATGTTGGGAACTTATCTGACTTAATTAACACATAATCATCCAGATCTTTTGAATTAACCACAATATCTCCTCTTATTAAATCCTTCACAACAACATCCTTATTCTCCGGCATTCTGAATCTAACTACATAAGGTTTACCTTGTCCAATCATCGCCTGCTGTTCTTCTTTTGACAGGTCACGACAAAATCCATCATATTTAGGTGGTTTTTTGTTTTTAACCTGATCTTCACGAAGCTCAGTTAGTCTCTCTTTACTACAAAAACAAGGATAAGCTTTATTCTTATCAAGCAGTACATCAATATGCTGTTTATAAATATCAAGTCTCTCAGACTGAATATATGGCCCAAAGTCCCCTTTTTGCCTAACTTTCCTATCAGAAGTTAAGTACGGTCCTTCATCAGCCTCAAGCCCAGCCCAAGTCATAGCCTCAAGTAGATCCTCAAGAGCACCAGGCACAAGCCTCTCCCGATCAGTATCCTCTACTCTAATAATAAACTTACCATTATAATGCTTCGCAAATAAGTAGTCATACAGCATTGTTCGCAATGTTCCAATATGTACGAGTCCAGTTGGACTAGGTGCAATTCTAATTCTTGGTTTTGAATGATTAATGTTCTCCATAAGTTCTGTTATAAGCTAATAATTTAGCTAAATAGTTAGTGTCTAAATTCTTCATTATTATACAGTAAAGATTCATATAAGTAAATATGTCTATTACAATTATCACTAAAAACAGTCTAATTTTAGCATATTTCAGAGTGTGTCCAATGTGTGCCCTTGACAAATCGAAAATTGTATGCTATAATACCCGGTTAATCAAAAAAGGACATGAAAAAGGGCTTGACAAATTCAATCAAATATGGTATAATGCGATATCAAAATAACAAACCACTTAGCTCATTAAATAACCTACTAAAGATCGACAGTTGCAAGTAAATACTTACTTCTAACTGCCGCTCTTTACAAGAAACAGTTACGTCACTTAAATGGAGGTTCATCTTCTAAAAATTACTCATGCAACTCTAGTTCTGACCCGCACACTAGTCACATAGCATTCGCGACGTGGCTACATGATTTCAGAAAACCGCCCTACCCGCATTCCGCGACTGGGCAACCCAAAATCAAGACGAAGGAGAATCTACCATGACCGATACCACCAAAACCGCCATCAAGAACATTAGCACTTCCGGCGCCTACGTCGACCACTTCGGAACTGAGCACCTCACCGAGTTGCCCGAGAACGTGAAGTTGATCGACTTCATCACCGAGGAATCGATCGCGCCCGGCGACTGCTTCACCGCGCGACTCGGCATCCGGTCCGGCGAGTTTGTTCTGATCGACAAGCGGAACGTCCGGAAGATGAAGCTCGCCCTGATCGAGAGTCTTTCCTGCAAGGAAGAAGAGCTCAACATCCGGACGCTCAAGAATTCGCTCATGCGAATCCAGCGTGCGATGGACAGGGCCAATCAGGAAAAGCTGGAAACAGCGGCCTTCTGGCAGGCGCAGGACCTCAACGATCCGAAATGTCCCGTCTACTCCGACCTCAAGGAAGCGGCTGCGGACAGTTCGCACGTTGAGAAATTGCTCTGGAATCACCTGGCAAACGGAAGCGACGAGGTCTCCGAGAGCTTCGCGAAGAAGTTTGCCGACGGCATGATTCGCCTGCATCAGACTCGCGACGCGATGCTGGGTGAGAAGGAAGGCGGTGATACGTTCGGTGACCGTGGAGAGCATCTCCCCTGGTTCACTGAAAGTGTCATCCCGCAGTTCCTGGAGGATGTGCCCAAACGCGAACGCCCCTGGTCGAATTACCACATCTGGCTGGTCTCCATTGGTGAGCAGAAGAAGGTGATCGTCGCCAGGAACTCCGAGTTCGGTGACATCAAGTCCGCTCTTCAGCAGGCCTGGCGAAACGCGAAGGAGCTTCGGGCCAACGGCAACAAGAACGCCTGGTTCCGTTTCACCGACGTGAATCTGCCGACCGGTATGGCCGAGTTGCAGTTCCAGAACGCCTGTGAGAAGAAAATCCAGGCGTGGGAGCTCAAGGCAGCCGGTGGCCCTGATGCCATCAACCCGCTCGTGCAGAAGCTCAAGGACAACCCGGCTATCGTGGCCTACCAGGCGAAGCTGCAGGAGCAGGCTCAGGCCGCTGCCTCCGCCCAGGTCGACCCCACCCGCAAGGGAAAGGGCCGTCGCCCCAAGGGCAAGCACAGCCACGCGTAGGCCTCTCCCCCCCCGTTCACCCCACGGCTAGCTAGTAATATTAGCCGTACTGTTTCAAAATTTTTCGACTGTAGCTAATATAGTACAGTCATCCATTCACAATCTCCCAGAGCAATTTGCTCTGGGAGTTCTTTTTGTTTAAAATTCAGTAAATTACCATTCTCTAGGCAAAATTAGCACAATTTTGTCTATTTTCTACTTTCTGTCTATTTTTACTTGACACTATTAAACTATTATGATAAAGTTTCTAACTATGAAAGAAGTAGGAAAGTGCATGGTGCACAACTAATCTGACACTGTCATGAAAGGAGACCAACATGGCAAAAACGGCGATCATCAGCGTTGATCAGTTTATCAAAAAATTCGGATTTACGGTGCCTCGTGAGCTACCAGAAGATGTAGCTATTTTGGACGGCTGGGAAAAACTTGCTCATGGCAAAAACGTTCAGCTCTCTCTTGGTGATGCCTACATGCAGACCTGGAAATACAGGGCGGGTGATGGAAAAATCAAAACGTTTAACCTGATCTGTAGCCTCGACAATGCGACGCATGTCATGGGGTCCATGAAAGCTCGCCTGATTAAGAATGGCAAACCTGAGTTAGCAGAACGTTATCCCAAGTTCATGCCATTGCGCAAAGCTATTAAAATGTTCAAAGATCGTCAGAAGAAATCAGATAAATTACAGAATGAAGTAAAAGCTTTCTATGACGCAATTGATCTGATTGAACTTTCTGATCGATGGATCCCCCAGGATAAATTCGCAGAAATGAGTCTGGAGGAACTCCATTCGGCTCTTCGTAGAAATGAATTTCATCCAGTAGAGGAATCCGACGAAGGGCGTGCGAACTATTTGCAAAAGTTCCTCGACCGGTTCGAGCCTTTCCGCGACAAATGGAACGCTGAAGTGGATGAAGTTGACTTCATCATCCAATCCCACTTCAAGGACCTAAGCGATGAGTGGTACTCGATGAAGAATAATGAGCGACCCAAGAAATGCAGGGTTGTGATGCGCAAGCATGCTGATTGCTGGTTCTATCTCTGTATCCCCTATGATGCTACGGCGTACTTCAAAGAGCATATGTATCAGCAACTGGCAGCTGCTGACGACAACTATTTCCCCCGTACACACGACTTGACGGTTGCCTTGATCGATGCTTACTATTGGTCGGTCACAGTTCCTGAGCTCAAGCGTAGGCAGGAAGCGGAAAAGGACGCCATGGCAAAGGTCTATCAAATGTCGACGAGGGATGCAACTGGTAGTGCTGAGGGTATCAATACTGTGATCGGCAAGCTCGATGAAGCTGAAAAAAAGAAAAATGCTACTCTCACGAAAAAGATTGAATTGACTTCTACTACCGATTCGGAAAAAAAGCCTGGTTAATACCAACATACCTAGTGATAACAGTCACTAGGTTTTTTCTTTTTAAATTCTATATAGCTAACCATGTCATCTCGACCTTCCCCTTCCCGCAAAACGGGATCCGTCTACGCGGATTGTCATCTCGACCTCCCCCCCCCTTTGTCATCTCGACCTCCCTCCCTTGTCATCTCGACCGGCCTGTCCTTCGACCTGTCTGACGAAGCTGTCATCAGCGTAGTCAGACCTGTCCTTCGACCTGTCCTTCGAAGCTGTTAGCGTAGAGGGAAGCTGTTAGCGTAGTAGGGAGTCATCGTAGCGGAGAGCCTGCCAGACGTAGCTCAATAAAATATGAGCGTAGTCTGGATCTTTATTGGGACTCCCCGTTCTAATCTATATTTAGTACAAAATGTGCTAAATTATGTGATTATGTCATGGATTTGACACATTTGTTTTTCAGTGATATGGTATAACAATGTACAATGATCATTACAATCATCACGGGAGGTCACAACAACTACAGGAGGTGTAGATGAGTACGACAAAATCACTCCAAAACCACGATGCAATTTATCCAGTTGATGAGAATCTTTGGCGAAATTTACATGGATTACCATGCTTTACTCGAGAAATTGACGGTATGGATTTTTGGGCACTTGAAACAGATATTATGCATAATGTACAGGTTGTTTTTCTATTTTCAGAGATCTATCCGATTCACAATTTGATAAAAATGGAAAACGCAATCATCAGATCTGAGACGCGGCGAGAATTTATGCGCGATCTATTCGTTGCAAATCTCGAAGCATATTTGAATAATGATTACAGCTTTTTTGAAACAGTCTCGATCCCGACGCTGATACAGCGCATGAGCAAAATTTCAGATCCGATAAAAAAGATCGTGAGAATTTTGCAAGGACACTTTCCAACGAAAAAAATGGATCTCACGATCCAGGACAATCTCAAGGTAATTCGTGACCTAAATAGAATCGTAAACGGAGTCAGAATTATCAGACTCAAGTACGACGACTGCCAGTACGTATTCATTGTTCCAACAATGGACTCATCAAATCAAGATAAGAAGCTCGGCTTTGTCGAGATGAAAAATATTGCAAAGAAAGAAGTAAAAGGCATCAACCAGCGAAGCTCGTCCGCGCACGAGATCATCACCCAGCGACATTTCTATGAAGCAAGAAAACTGAGCATGCTCGTACTACTCAGCCAACACGCACAATCAGTCAAGCTCGCACCCGACGTCGAACTCAGACGTCCAACCCAACTCGGCAAACCCCCCAAAGTACATCGTCTAACGTAACACCGTCAAGACACAACAAAAGCGTCCCCAAACCAGGAACGCTTTTTTCTTATCTAAAATAACTTTAGACTTTTTAATTTTACCTAATTATTCATCCTTTGAAGTCACGATATACCGAGACGCTTGCCATGAAGTTATGCGGAGCATATACTTCATGAATTAACCGCTTGCTTGCCCTGAACTCAACAATAAAATATGTTGTAGTTCACGGGCCCCGTACTCAATCATATAATAGATTGTAGTTCGGGGGTTAACCGATCAACTGCGATTACACTCAGGCCTCATTCGTAGCTCGTAGAGCGAAGAATGACTACTCACCACTCAGGTCTCATTCGTAGCTCGTAGAGCGAAGAATGACCACTCACTACTCATATCTTTACAAGTGCTTCACAATCTTCTCCCCAAACTCCCTCCGTATCGGATGCAACGACCTAACAATATCATCTTTCGCCACCCACTTAATCTCCTCAACCTCATAACTATCACTATGATCAATGTCACTGTTTCTCCCACTAAACTCAAGCAAAAACACATTCTGCTTCTGTCCCTTATACCCTTTTAATTTCTGCGCATATGGATACCAATCATAAACATGATTCTCAGGTATCTTTTTTATTATTTTCAAAAATTGTTCATCTGTTCCAATCTCCTCTCCAACTTCTCGAATAACCGCCTCTTCCTGCGTTTCGCCTTTATCAACCCCACCTTGCGGAAACTGCCAGTGATCTTTAAGCCGCATGTTTTTCTGAACGAGATACTCCCCTTTCTTATTCACAACAACCCCTACCACATTTTCTCTATACTCATTTTTAATCCGCCTCTTCCACTCATGACACTTCAACAAAAAATCAGCAACCGCATGCTTTATTCGAATGAGTCTCTTCGGCTCCTGATACAACCGATATGCCCACTCAAGTCCATTCTCACGCATAACTTTTGGCGCTCTTTTTATCTTCCCAGTCAAGAAATCAAAACTTCCCCCAACTCCAATCGCCACATTAACATCCGGCAAAAATCTTGAATATTTATCAATCCACATCTCCTGCTCCGGCGCGCCCAGACAAACGAAAACTATCTGTGGTTTAAAATCATTAATCTCATTCAAAATCTTATCACAATCAAACGGCCTATCCTTGTCTACTGTCCCAACCCTATAAAAAATCCTATAGTCGTCAATCGTCTTTTTTAGATCAGCTTCTTTTGTTAATGAATCGCTTCGAAGAACTATATAGACTTGCTGATTGTTAAACTTTTCAATTATATACTTTACCAAATCAGACCCACAAACTCGATAATCCAGATTCTCATCCAAGATTTTCGCCCCAAGCTTCAACCCAAACCCATCCGGCAAATTATAGTCAGCTGTTTCGAGAACATGCTTAAATCCCCCATCACCCTCAGCCTTCAAACAAATCTCCGGATTTGGCGTATATATCTTAATCTGCTTTTTTCGCAGTATTGCATCCTGAATTTTCTTAATAAAAAACACAATCGGCTGATTATCAATCGGCACACCAAGTACAATTGCCTTGTCTTTAAATTTATGTGGTCTATTCTCCATATCTTGTGACATATTATACTACAATTTGACAAAACCTTCAAATTTACTATAATACAACTAGCAGTCACTCACTTAGAGTGCTAATTCGTAAGAGTGTTTGTCGTTGAGCTATACTCACCACTCACCACTCACTACTCACTAACCATGGACATCTCAAAATTCACCACAAACTCCCAACAAGCCCTCCAAGAGGCGCAAGCAATAGCTTTTGAAAATAAACACATACAGGTGGACACAATTCACCTACTCTTTGCGTTGCTAAATCAAAAAGACAGCATGGTCATCACCATTCTCAAAAAACTAGAGATTTCAGTCGATGAACTATACAATGTCATACAACAAACTCTTACCAGATTACAAAAAGGCCAAATGTCAGCAGCTCCAGGTCAAGTCTTCATAACTCCAGCCATGAATTACCTGTTAATGGCAGCTGAGAAAGAATCAAAAAACCTCGGCGACGAATTTATCAGCACCGAACACCTTTTCTTATCCCTACTTCAGGTCGAATCAATGGCACAAGATATTCTAGGCTCATACAAGATTGATTATCGAGATGTCCTAGAAATGCTAAAGGAACTTCGAGGCGCTCAAAAAATTGACAATCCTCACGCAGAGGGCAAACATCAAATTCTAGAAAAATATACAGTTAATCTTACTGAAGAGGCTCGCAAAGAACAACTCGATCCAATAATCGGCCGTGACGAAGAAATCAGACGAATTCTACAAGTCCTGTGTCGAAGAACAAAAAATAATCCAGTCCTAATCGGCGAACCAGGTGTCGGAAAAACAGCAGTAGCAGAAGGCCTAGCTCAACGAATTGTTTCAGGCGACGTTCCTGAAAATCTGAAAAACAAAGAAGTCCTCAGTCTCGACATGGGCTCACTTATTGCTGGCTCTAAGTTCCGAGGAGAATTTGAAGACCGACTAAAAGCAATTCTTCGAGAAATCAAACAAAACAAAGACAAATATATCATCTTCATCGACGAACTTCACACAATTGTTGGAGCAGGAGCAATCGAAGGGTCACTCGACGCTTCAAACATGCTAAAACCAGCTCTTGCCCGAGGTGATCTTCGCTGTGTCGGCGCGACTACATTAAAAGAGTACCAAAAATACGTCGAAAAAGACGCAGCACTCGAAAGACGATTCCAACCCGTCCTAATCAAAGAACCAGACCTAGATGACACCATTGCAATCCTTCGTGGTATAAAAGAAAAATACGAAGTTCATCATGGTGTCCGAATTACCGACGAATCAGTTGTCGAGGCAGCAAAACTTTCACAACGATACATTACCGACAGATTTCTACCCGACAAAGCAATTGACCTAATTGACGAGGCAACCTCAGCTCTTCGAATCGAGCTAGACAGCATGCCAATCGAGCTTGATCAATTGAAAAGAAGGATCATGAAATTTGAGATCGAGAAAAAAGCTCTCTCAAAAGAAAAAACAGCCGACGCCAAGAAAAAACTTACCACAATTCGAAAAGAACTAGCTGATATAAAAGAAAAAGCAAACCAAATCGAGCTTCATTGGAACAAGGAAAAAGAACTAATCCACGCAATCCAAAAAAGCAAAAAACAGATCGACAAACTAAAACAAGACGCAGAAATATTCGAACGAAAAGCACAATACGAAACAGTTGCTGAAATTCGTTATAGTAAAATTCCCGAGCAAGAGAAAAAAATCAAAACACTGGAAACCAAACTCAAAAAAGTCCAAACAGGACATGGCGGTAAACAAATACTAAAAGAAGAAGTCGGCGCAGAAGATATCGCAAACGTAGTTGCTCGCTGGACAGGAATTCCCGTCTCAAAGATGCTACAAAGCGAAATTGAAAAACTAGCTGACAGCGAAACCGAGCTATCAAAGCGGGTAATTGGCCAGAAAAAAGCAATTACCGCCGTTTCAAATGCCCTCAGACGTTCACGAGCCGGCATCTCAGAAGAAAACAAACCAATCGGATCATTCATGTTCCTCGGCCCAACAGGCGTCGGAAAAACAGAGCTAGCAAAATCACTTGCCGAGTTTATGTTCAATAGCGACGACGCTGTCATTCGTGTCGACATGAGCGAATACATGGAAAAACACACCGTCTCAAAGCTTATCGGATCCCCCCCCGGCTACGTCGGCTACGAAGAAGGCGGACAACTAACAGAACGAGTCCGAAGACGACCCTATAGCGTAATTCTTTTTGACGAAATAGAAAAAGCGCACCCAGAAGTCTTCAATACCCTACTTCAAATCCTAGACGATGGCAGAATAACTGATGCTAAAGGACGAGTTGTTAATTTCAAAAACACAATCATCATAATGACCTCAAATATCGGTTCAGACGCCATTCTCAATTCCTTAACAACAGAAGAACTCGGTTTCGGCAAAGAGGAACTGTCAAAGAAAGAAAGCACCGACAAAAAAATAATGTCTCGCCTAAAAGATCACTTCCGCCCAGAGTTTCTAAACCGAATCGACGAGATAATCATCTTCGAAGCACTTAAAGAGAGTGAAATTAAAAAGATCGTCGACCTCCAACTCGAGAAAGTCGCCAAACGACTCGAAGCAAAAGAAATCACAATCAAATTCAACGAGTCCGTCAAAAAGATGCTTAGCAGTGAAGGTTACGACCCACAGTTTGGCGCTCGACCACTACAACGCCTAATCCAGAATCGAATCCTCGACGACCTTGCCCTAAAAATCATCGAAGGCAAACTAAAAAAGAAAATAACAGTTGATTTTGATGGGAAGAAAGTTGTTGTTAAATAAAACCTAGTCAACCATATAAATAACCGAGGATGAGCATCCTCGGTTATTTATGTTCGGATATTTTGTATAGAAAAAACCAAGTCAGTTTGACTTGGTTTAATTTATAAAAGCCTACCTTAAGTGCCAGTCCTTAGAAATCTTTCTCACTTCATCAAAGCATTGAGGAGCTTTGCAGGACATTTCATAGGGCTTAATTTCCGGCAATTTTTTTGCAAATAACTGAAGCGCGGGTGGTACTTTCTTTGAGAAAATACCAGAATGAAGTCCCAAGTCATCAACGTGAATGATTTGACCGTTACTTATAAGTAAATAGAATGCGAATTCTGAATCATCTTGACCTGAGTCGGCATATGGATCTTCATATGTGCAAAGAATACTGTATCCAAGGATTTTTGGCAGATTGAGAAAGTGTTCATACGTGCCTATGTGCTTATTGCACCAGGCCCAACTGTCATCGGTATTATATTTCTCGATTGATCGTCGCAATTTCTGGTATTCATCTGGGAAAAGTTGTTCAAACATAAGTAGCCAAAGGTCATCACGCGAAATTTTATTTCTTTTTTTCGAGAATAGCCACATGGTTTCCTCCCTTGGTGGTTGTTTAAGAAACTACTGCGTAGTCTATAATCCCGAGGACCCAGTAGACCTTCCTTGTCATGTCACTTGTGCTGACTACGACTCTCTGCCGGTGTGCTTTCCAGGCTAGCTTACACTTCTCCTCGACTTCTAGCGCTCTACTAAGGGACTCAAATCTGCCAGCCTGCCCCTTTGTGTACAATTCCGGAGCCACCTTTGCTAGTGACTCGATGTGAATGACTACGTCGTAATGCTTAATGCAGTCGCCCTCCGTGACTTGAAACTGCTCACAGAGCTCACTAACTCCTCCCTCGAGGTAGCTAGCGCCGTCAAGCCGTCCCCGATCGAAGATTACCGCTTTTGCGCCCATCTTTTTGCCAATTGTAATGAACTTCTCTTCCTGCTCAATTTGCCTCCTCCAAACCTCCTTTTGAAAACTGTCCTGCCATTCTTGACTCCACTCTACGTCTTTTCCTGGTACGGGAAATCCTGAGTTTAGTACCTGCGTAGCTACCTCTGGAGCAAATACCAGACCTCGGCCGAAATCCTTCTTCAGCCTTTCTATGACCGTTGTTTTTCCGCCACAAGGTCCTCCGGTAATGACAATTTTCTTCATAGTTCCCCTTTCTTGTTAGTTTTTCAGATGACAAAAAAATCACCCACATTAGTAGGTGATTATTCTATTATTTGAAAGTTTTTTGATAAACTTGAGTTTGGTTGTTTTTAGTTTTTTCATATTCCTAACGCATTATAGCATACATTGATTATCTTGTCAAGCCCCCAACTTTCTACTCGCGATGAATGAAAGAAAAAGCCGACGAAGTTTCGTCGGCTAGAAGGTTACGCGGTTTTACGCGTTAAGTAAGAGAATAAACGCTCTCGAAAGACGGCTACCTCCGCCTTCGAGTAGAGACACGTAGGTACACGATCGAGTTCGATGTCGAGAAGGGAAGACGAGTTGTTAAGAAGGTAAAAGTTACGAGCGGTTTCGAGATCGATCGAAACGGTTACGAAGTGGGAAGAAAACTCACTCGCGTGAATTTTCAACGAGAACGTGTCACTCTCGTGACACAACGTGACGAGACCGTGCGTGTAGACTTCACTCATTGATTTCTCCTTTGGATGTTAGGTTTTACCAGCTATTTCTGGCTTCGTTTTCCGTTAACCGATTTACTTCACTAACACATTGAGGCGCTACTTCGTCGATGTGATTGTCATTAATTTTTGGCAACTTTCTTGCCAAAATCTCGAGCCAAGAATAATAACTTTCATCCCGATCTGATCCCCAATACATGCCAAGATGAGCAATCTGATGAATCCTGCCGTTACTGACAAGTATAAATAGACCATATTCTGATCCGTCACCGCCTGAGTCATGACCAGCGTCGTAGTCAGTGCAGATCACTGAGTAACCGATGGCGCGAGGAATAGCTTTATCAAGAACACTTTGATCAGTTTCATCTTCGAGATTTTTTTCAACTAATTGAGCTTTGTACAATTCAGGACAAGTTGCTGTCAGAAGAGTTACTACTTTATCGTTATCGAGTGCAAGTGACTGTAACCCAGAATTAAGTCTCTCCTCCTTATGTTCTAATCTCTTTTCCCACATTTCAAGTTCTTTAATCTCTTTCGCGATCGCTGGAATTGCATGTAGTTCGCTTTTCATCTTGTTCTCCTTTGTTTGTTGTTGTAAGGAACGCCCTTTTTGGCGCGCAAAAAAATCACCTACTTGACGTAGGTGATCTTCTCACTATGTAAATTTTTTGGAAACTTCAGTTGTTTGTTGTTTAATCTTTTCATATTCCTTGCGCATTATAGCACACTTTCAATATCTTGTCAAGTCCCTTCCCCTTTGTTCTTAAATCATGTATAATTCTACACAGATAAACAAAAACAAAATATGAAGAAATATTTTACAATTTTTCTAATTTTAGCGTTTTTATTGCCATGCATCGGCGCGAACGCTCTTGAATTTGATCCGGGATACATTATTTCAGATAATGATTTAACCGATCATACCTCAATGAGCTACTCAGAAATTCAAAGCTTTCTTAACAAAAAATCAGGCACACTTGCAAAATTCAGTACAGAAGATAAAGACGGAAAAACAAAATCAGCCGCTGAAATTATCTTCAACTCTGCCTATGATAACCAGGTCAACCCAAAATTCTTACTTACCATGCTCCAAAAAGAACAAAGCCTGATCGAAGACAGTTCCCCTAGCGCAAAACAGTATGACTGGGCAATGGGCTACGCAGTCTGCGATTCCTGTAGTATGGACGATCCACGTATTCAGAAATTCAAAGGCTTTGGTAAACAAGTCGACGAAGCAGCAGGCGCTCAGCGATGGTATATCGAAAACGCTGGAAACGGAATTGCAAAGGAAGCTGGCACGACCTACAGTATCGACGGACAAAATATCACAATGACAAATCAAGCAACTGCCAATCTATACACATTCACTCCTCATATTCACGGCAACTATAACTTCTGGAAAATCTGGCATCAATGGTTTACCCAGGACTATCCAGCTGGAACATTAATGAAAGCCTACGAAGAAAGCACAGTTTATCTAATTGAAGATGGTTTCCGAAAACGGTTTGCAAACTGGAGCGCCCTAATCTCTCGTTATGATCCAAAATTAATTGTTGAAGTAAGCAAAACTGAAATTGACAAATACGAAGACGGCAATCCAATTCAATTTTCTAATTATTCACTCCTCGAATCTGCTTTTGGTAATAAATTCCTACTAGTCGATAATAAACTCAGAAAATTTGAATCAGACGAAGTCGTTCGTAGAATTGGCTACAACCCAGAGGAATTCGAAACAATCCAAGTAACCGATTTCAAATATTACGAAAAAGGCGAACCAATCAACCTAGAAAGCATCTACCCAGCCGGAGCTCTCCTCCAAGACAATGAAACAGGCGGAGTGTTCTTCGTCCAGGACGGCCTCAAACACCCAATCCCATCAAAAGAACTAATGCTCCTCAACTATCCAAACTACCACATAATAACAGTTTCCGAGGATGAGCTTGCGAAGTATACACTCTCCGGCAGAGCAAAACCAAAAGACGGCCTCCTCCTAAAAGTCATCGACCAACCCGACGTCTACGTAATCTCCGAAGGCAAGAAATGGCCAATTCTATCAGGCGATGTTTTCGAAAGTCTCGGCTACAAATGGGAAAACATCCAAGAAGTAAACTGGCAGACCCTAACCGACGTCCCCCTTGGCAACTACATCACACTTGAATAGTGAAACTTCCCCCTTCGGGACGCGACGGGTTCAAAACCCGACGCTAATTATTTACCTGTTCATACAAACCCCTAAAGGGGTTAATACATATTTATTTACTAATTGGCGATATTTACGAAATTTACCATATTTACCTTTCGGCCATGAGCTCAAGGTCGAATGGCGATATTTACCAAATAATTACCTATGCTAGTATTCTCCGCAATTGTCCCCCATTCACCAATGCTAATCCCAGTAATTGGCAAGGACAACACGAAAAAACTCAAGAAAACGATTAGCGCTTTTGATATTCTCGAAGCTGATCTAAATGAAGCAGATCCAGATACTATTATCGTGATTTCCCCACACGGAGAGATCAATTTTGAGGCGTTTACAGTAAATACAAATGAGTTGTTTACGGCCCACTTTAATGATTTTGGAGATTTCTCAACAAAACTAGAATTTAAATCAGACCTAAATCTCACAATGCAACTAAAAAGAGACTACGAGTCAACCATGCCAATCCAACTAGTCTCAACAGAAAACCTTGATCACGGAATTTCCGTCCCACTTCACTACCTCACTCGTCAAAATAAAGACAGAAGAATCGTTCCAATTAACTACAGCTATCTTAGCTATGAAAAACATGTTGAATTTGGAAAACTAATCAAAGAAGCAATATTCTCAACTGACAAAAAATACGCCATCATCGCTTCCGGCGACCTGTCTCATCGACTAAACAGAAATTCACCAGAAGGCTTCTCACCACGAGCCAAAGAATTTGATAAAAAACTTATCCAACTACTCAAGAAAAAAAATGTTGATAATGTTCTCAACATGGACAAAGAGCTAATAAAAGAAGCCAGCGAATGCGGACTGCGTTCAATCTTGGTTTTACTCGGAGCTGTTGCAAACATGAACTATGAATTCGAAGTCTTAAGCTACGAAGCCCCTTTTGGAGTTGGCTATCTTGTTGGTGAGATGAGATTCAAATAAACACTTGCTTAATTTTGAATATACTGTAATATTAAAACAAGCTATTTTTTGCAAGGAAAGGAGATAAGCATGAGTGAACAAACTCAAGAAGAAAAAAGTGCTCTAGGTACTATTAGAATCAATGTAGAACGTATTCTGTCGCAAACCGACACGAAACCGACAGCGAGGAAAGCAATTTCAGTACTAAATGATTTTTTACCAACGGGTTACAATGATCTGCGACTTGTCAGTCTAGAAATTACCGAAAAACGCAGAGTTGCATCACTAACTGTTTGTGAAACGCACAAAGATCTTCCGCATTCACTCAATATAGATATCAAAGTTTAATTTTAGGGCAAATTCGCCCTATTTTTTAATATGAAAAGATAGCACCTGTTAGTGCTATCTGTTTGATGAAAAGCTTACGTGCTCATCTGCTCTTGAGAGGGTAAATTTACCATCGTCTTCCTGCCAGATGATTATCCCCATTTGAGCCGTAGCCTGGACCGCTTTCAATGCCTCCTGGAAATTGGCGTCTTCTTGATTCTCCCAATCTCTAGCTAGACCAATAAAAATTGCATTATCAAGAGGTCTTGTAATTAGCTTAGAATCACCCTGAAACTCAAGACCCTGGTCTACGAATTCACAATAAGCCTTTTCCTCATCTCCTGTTATTTTATCAAGTTCGAGCTCAAATAACTGCTGTCTTCTATCTACATTAGACATTGTTCCCTCCTTTTGCAATCGATTTATTGCATAGTTATTATATTACATATATTCAAAAAAATAAAGGATACTGCTACACTTGCTTTTTTATTTATCTTATGGTAAATTGTTTTATTGAACATTTACAAACAAGCAAAGAAAGAGAGGGTAATATGCCAGGTATCGGTGTAATTTCAAATCCAATGTCAAAGCAAAATATGAAAGATCCTGAACTGATGCATATGGCTGGATACATTGTTGGTCAGACTGGTGTAAATGCAATCACAGAAAGTCTGGAACATCTAAAAGATGAAATTAGAAGCTTCAAGCGTTTCGGAATTGAAATTATTGCAGTAAACGGTGGTGACGGAACAAACCATCAGACCGTTACAGCAATCATTGATGTATACAATGAATCTCCAGTTCGGCCATTGCCCATGATCACTTTCCTTCGCGGAGGAACAGTCAACACAATCGCAACTGGATGTGGGATCAAAGGTAGAACCAAATGGCTCCTTCATAATCTCAAAACTAAATATGAGAAAAGCGGACTTGCGGAATTTCAAACAATTCAGAGGGAAACTCTAGAAATTGAAGGTCGATATGGATTCCTATTTGGCGCAGGCTGGGTAGATTCATTTATGCGTGATTACTATGGAAATGATGTTCAGGGCAAAGAAGTTTCAAAACTACAAGCTGCCATGAAAATCATTCGCAATATCTATCACGGTCTTCTTGATTCAGACTACTTCAGAGAAAACTTCGGAGCCAAGAGCTATGAAGTCGAGGTTGATGGTGAACTATTCTACAATGGCAAATTAAGCATTATCCTCTGTAGCCAAATCCCGACAATCGGATTAGGTTGTCATCCATTCGTTCATTGCGACAGTCGAGAAAACGCCTTTCATTTTGTTGCGTTTAGAGACGTCACAATGATGCAAGTAGTTGCTGAAATAATCCCTTCGTACATGCGAAGAGCCATGAATCCTGAGAAAACGATCGAACAAGTGCCACGCAACCTTATTCTGCGAACCTCAGAACCCATTCCATATACATTTGATGGCGATATGTATACGTGCGAAAAGAAAAAACAAGAACAGTATGTCCTTGAATCAAATTCTGGTCCAGTTCTCACAATCATCCAACGTTAAGGAGAAAAGAATGCAATGTCCAAACTGTGAAAAAGGTCAAGTGAATGAATTGAAAGGATTAAGAATCGCGCTCAGCGATAAAGACAAAGTTTATCGATGTAACAGATGCAGATCAGTTTACTCTGCAATAAGGGCAAACAGAGACTGTGATGAAGTGAAGGAATCGGATTTACACAGAAATCTACCCCTCGAAGACTCTATTAATAATCCACATTCACAAAAAGAAAACAGACATTTTATTTTTTGATAAAGCAAAGAGAAGAAAAATTCTTCTCTTTTTTGTTTATCTATTATTTAACTATTTTTTCCTCGCAATATAAATATCCGCTTCTTGTATCTGTCCATTAACAACATAATGATGTACAAAGTACAAATTTCCTTCACTGTCCATCGTTGGCTCACCCGCAAACTGAGAAACGATCAATTCTGGACTTAACCAGTTATCATTAATCTTCTTTGACCTAAAAACAGCCGGAGATCCCTGATAAACCCTTGTAAAATACATCTCCATCCCATCTGACGTAATATACGGCAATGACTCTTCCAAACTAGAATTAACAGCAGATATGTTCTTTAGATTATCCCACTTACCATTCACTAACTCCAAACTCCAAATATCATTCCCACCAAGTGACCCTTTAATATCTGAATGAAAGTAAATTACATTATCGTGAATGTGCAACTCCCCCACTTTGTATTCCTCTGGAAACTCTTCCAATTTCCATCCCTTGTATCTGTCCCCACTCTTCTTCGCCGTAAACCAATGCAGTCCAGTGTAACCTTCCCTTGCCGAACAAAACCATATCTTATCGTCTAATACAAACTCACATCCATCAAGCGACAATTTATTTCCACTTTGTAATATAACTCTCTCCGGCTCAGCCCACCTATCACGATCTCTTCTAGATACATAAATACCCGTAACTCCGTCCCCCACCTGCCCCTCAGCCGGAATCGACGCATTAGGCGTAAAGAAAAAATAAAACTCATTCGAATCCACCGTTATAAATGGCGAATCCTCAGCCCCCGCCGTGTTAATCAGCCCCTCCAACCTTTCTGGCGCAAAGAACTCACCAGAATGAAGTTTCGGCGGATATAGATCATTCTCCACATTAAAAGGCTCTATTCCTAACAGTGAATCATGTCGACTCACCAAGTCAACTTGAGTACATCCAGACAAAACCATAACTGATAAAATTATTACTGTAAGTATTCTCATATAACCAATTATACCACAAAAACTACATTTTCAACTTTAATTTTAACTTATTCTTTTGACTTTAATCTGTAACTTTTATCTTTTCGGAGAACCTGAGAGAGGTACGAGTCGATGGTTATCCTTAACTTCCTGACCTTCGTAGCTGTTATCAGCGTAGAAGGTTAACTTTAACTCCCCTTGCCCCTCCCTCAAATATAGATTAAAATGGGTATATGCATAACTTCGCCCAAATAATCCCCCAGAAAAAAATGCCACGAGGCATGAACCTTTTTGATTACAAAATACCGCAAGACTTAATGGGTAAACTAAAAATAGGCCAAGTAGTAAACATCCCCTTCAAAAAAAGCATTATCAAGGGAGTTATTGCCAATTTCACCGACCACTCAACCTTCAAATATATCAAAGAAATCGACAGCCCAGACGATCAAATTAACCAAATATCAGAGAGCTCACTCAATTTCCTAAAATGGTTCTCGCAGTACCACTACTTCTCATATGGCTCAACCTTAAACCTTATCCTCCCGCCTACCCTAAAACAAGCCAGAAAATCCACTCTCGAAGCAGAAAAAGTTGATTCTGCTCTATTAACCAATCAACCAATAAACCAATCAACCAAAGATTCAGCTGAACAACTAATGTGTTCAACCAATAAAAAATACTTACTATTCCCCCACGACCAAAAAGGCAAAGAACAACTATTTTACTCACTATGTGAACATGCTATAGAAGAAGATAAACAGATTCAAATCATCTTTCCTCAACTCTCACAAGTAGAACAGTTTGTATCGAAATTAAGCCCAATTGTCCAAGCAAAAACAGCCGTCATAACAAGCGATCTTAATACTTCCAAAAACAAATACATCGACACTTGGCACAATATTCGCGACAAAAAAGTAAATGTTATTATCGGCACCAGATCCTCTGTCTTTTTCCCCTTTGATAATCTCGATTTATCAATAGCTGATTACGCACACAGCGAAGATCACAAATCATGGGACCAAAATCCCAGATTCCACACAATCAACTGTCTTCGACATATTCAAAATCTCACAAACTGCAAACTAATTATCAGCTCAGTCTGCCCAAGACTCGAAGACGCCTATATTGCGAAAAAAGAAAACTATAAATTAATCAACATAGGCCAAGAAAACAAAAGCATTGAACTAGTCGACCTCAAACACGAACGACAAACTGGTTTTACTTATCTCTCTAACGCATTAATGGATAAATTAAAAGAAGTAAACAAAGCAGGCAAGAAAACCCTCATTATCGTAAACAAGAAAGGTCTTCATAGCCAATTAACATGCTTCGACTGTGGCATAACTGCACAATGCGAGAAATGTAACCTACCCCTAGTCCCAACAAAAGACAACAAATTAACCTGCTCTACTTGTAATCAAGAAAAAGAACAATATCTAAAATGCCCAAAATGCAACAGCACAAACATCAAAAGCTACGGCATCGGCATTGATCAAATTCAAGACAATATTAGCTCATTAGGATTTAATAACAACCTAATCCGATACTCAACCGGCAAAAACCTTGATTCACAGGATGTAAATATAGATTATCTTGGAATTGTATACGCTGACAGTCTCATTCACCTAGCTGATTACAATGCCAGTTCAAAATTGTACTCATTCCTAAAGGAGTTGATTAACCAAACAACTGCCAAGGACATTGTCATTCAAACAGCTTTCAAAGACAGTATCGCTTTTGACAATATTACAAAGACATATGGAGCATTCTACACCTCTGAGATGGAGAATAGAACTGCCTTTAACTACCCACCTCGCAGTAAATGTGTTAAACTCTTTTTTCAGCATCATGACGAGTCAATTTGCATGAAAGAGGCTCAAAATCTGTACTACAAACTGAAAAAAACATTAAAAGATGATATAATGATCACGGAGCCATATCTTTATTACAAAAAAATGATTCGCTCACGGTATCGAGGTCAAATAAGTATATTTTTTCCTGCAATGGACCTAAAAACTGAGAACGCTTATCTAAGAGAGGTCCCAACTCATTGGCATATCGATCCAAACCCAATTGATTTACTTTAATAACAAAATCAGAAACAATAGAGGTGTTATCGGGTTACAAACTATACTAGCCTTGTTTAGCCCTCTTTAGCCCTATTTATCCATATGGAAATAATCACAAATCCAAACGACGCTCTACGTCAAAAAGCAAAAAAAATTAAAAACGATGAACTTGAGACAAAGCAGTTCACAAAACTCCTAGACGACATGGCCAAAACCATGCTAGAGAAAGACGGTATCGGACTCGCCGCTCCCCAAGTTGGTATTTCAAAGCGAATTATCATAATTAACACAAAAGATGGCCCAATGGCAATGATAAATCCTCGTATTTCAAAAAAATCATGGCGAAAAGACACAGAAGAAGAAGGTTGTCTCAGCGTTCCCGGAATCTATGGTAATGTAAAAAGACACAGCACAATTAAACTAAAATTAACCACCCCAAAAGGAAAAGATTTAGAAATTGAGGCAAAAGGCCTATTCGCACGAGTAATCCAACACGAAATCGACCACCTAGACGGAATCCTATTCATCGACAAAGCAAAAAAAATCAAAGACTCACGCAAACAGAACATGTAAGCGAGAATTTCCAAATTCCAAGCACCAATTTCCAATAAATAAAATCTGTAATTATTCAGAAATTTAGAATTTGGGATTTGCAATTCGCTTGTTATTTGGAATTTGGAAATTTGCGATTCATTTGTTTGGAAATTGCTTGCCCCGTACTCAAACATGCAATAGTTTGTAGTTCTGGAGTTATTTGGAAATTGGAATTTGTTTGCTATTTGGAAATTTGCGATTCATTTGTTTGGAAATTGCTTGCCCCGTACTCAAACATGTAATAGTTTGTAGTTCGGGGGATCTTGGAAATTGGAAATTAAATAATTTTGTCAAAACGATACTTATGAACAAAAAAGACATTAAAATTATTTTCTGGGGCTCATCGGAATTCTCCGTTCCGTCTCTTTTGACATTAATAAAAGAATTCAACGTCGTCGGAGTAATCGCAGAAACAAGTAAACAATCCGGCCGAGGTCACGAAGTAAAAACCCCAAGAACAATCGAAATAGCAAAAGAGCATGGTATCAAGACATTTCAAGTAGAAAATTTCGGAGAAGACTTTAGCGATGAACTAAAAGAACTAAAACCTGACCTGAATTTAACCTGTTCATACGGAAAACTAATCCCCGACAAAGTTCTTAATCTCCCAACTCACGGAAGCATCAATGTTCATCCTTCATTACTTCCAAAGTATCGTGGTTGTGCACCCATTCAAGGCGCACTTCTAAATGGAGACAGTAAAACGGGAGTCTCGATTATATTAATGGACAGCGAACTCGATAGCGGTGACATCATTGCAACTCGCAAAGAAGCAATTACCGAGAGCGACAACTTCACAACACTTTGCAAACGGCTGTCACTAATTAGTGCTGAGATGCTCAAAACTGTTGTTCCTGAGTATATTAACGACGAAGTAAACTATATTACCCAAGAAGATGAATACGCGACCTATATTAAAAAAATTGAGAAAAAAGATGGACTGATAAACTGGAATACACCTGTACTAAATATTAGCAACTTAATTCGAGCCTTTAACGAATGGCCAGTTGCGTACACATTCTATAAGGAGAAAAAATTAGAAATCAAAAAAGCTAACCCAACAAGGATAGCTAATGCAGGAGCACATACAGTTGGCGAAGTTATAGAGCGTGACAAAAAATATTACGTTCGATGCAAAAGTGGCTACCTAGAACTACTATCAGTCAAACTAGAGGGAAAGAATGAAGTCGATATTAAATCTTTTGTAAATGGTCATCAGGATTTAGTTGGTTCGATTTTGTCATAATAATCATAAAAAGTAGCTTCGCAAAATCTTGCGAAGCTACTTTTTAATCAATAACATCTATTTATTAATTTCCCCTTGATCTAGTAACTGAATAAACACATAACAAAGAATTATGTAACCAATCCCAAGCGGATGATTCAAATAAGGAGTGAATCCATGCACGCAAAGAAGCGCGATAAATCCCAAAATTAAACCGACAACAAGAGCACGATAAAAGTGGTCTTGTTTTGTTTTCCAGAGTATATAAAACCTAGACAGTATTTTGTAAAATACAAATAAGTAAGCCATCACACCAACTATCCCAATTTTAAGCACAAAATCAAGATACCCCCACTCAAAAGCGTACGTAGTATACCAACCATCCGGATTTTCTTCAGTTACTATTCGCGGATCATGACTCTGATACTCTACTGTAGTCCCCCAACCTGATCCAAATACAGGATTCTTGCCAATAGCTCTGCCAAGTGCTGGTAACTGACTCCACCGACTCGAAACTGCTGATTCGCCTAGATCAAGCCTCTTTGTAATTAAACTAGACGGATCTGTAAATGAACTTCCACCAACAGGGAAATTTATAACTAAAGTTATTAATGTAAAACTAATCAAGATTAGTACCCCTAATTTCAACACGATCAAGGAAACTGCCTTTACCCTGAACTTATAGAAAAATATTCCTGTCAAAAGCAAAACAATTCCCGCACAAAACAATCCCACCCAAAAACTTCTCGACAGACTTAAAATGATTGTTGTTAATAGCAACAAAACTACAATTGAAAGATACTTATTCCCCTTGATTCTATACTCTTTTGTCCCCTTGAATATAAGATAACCAATTGATACAAAAAAGATCACTATAGCCCAAATCTGACCCTGTGAGAAGATCCTATATAGATTGCCAGTAATCACAGTGAACTCACCAAACCCTGTGTCTCTCCCCCAACTATAAATACTCCCTATCATCTCACTGGGATGTGAGAATAAAAATAGAAATGCCAACGATTTTACTGCCAAAGCACTGACACCGACAATAATTAACTGAACTATCTCATTCAAATGCTTCTGCTTTCTCAGAACCGTTACAAACGGCAAAATATACAAAAAGAAAATCCAATTATTAAAATCAAAAAAGATATTACGCAATTCATTCCCAAATACAAAGGCTGAAATTAACCCCATTAAAAGAACTCCAGCTAAATACAGTAGTTCAACATTATTCTTGAAAAAGTCATAAACTAATCGATAAGAATTAGACCTAATTAACCATATAAACCAAGCCAACATTACCACGCAAAACAGTCCGATTCGGATAGAAATAACGTTATCATTAAAGTTATAAAAGAATAGATACCCCTGTGATCCAATCAGCAGTTCCGTTAAAACAATAAAAAGACCATACTTTATATTAATTAAACTAATTATGAAGGTTATTCCAATGAGTATCAAAAAAATATAACTCATCGCCGGAGTCTCAGGTGTGAACAAGAAAGTTAAAAAAGATACCATCTCAAGCAAAAAGATGAACAACAAAATTGTTCGCTGATTTTTACTGAAAAATTGTATATCGAATTGTTTCATATTTTCCCCTTTCCCCGAAGCTTTAGCTCGGATTTTCATTCTCCTCAGAGAAATACACTTTCTCTATTAAACTACTATCACTAAAAGGCAACTCACAGTTCTCTAAAACCAAATTATTTATCATTTCCCTGCCATGCGCCTCGCATATTTCACTGTAATTACAATAATTATAATCATCTAACTCATGGAAATCTTTCGCAATACCATGTTTCAAAGGGTTTCCCACAACATACCCAATCACTTGAAACATTGCTTTTTCGCCCATAATTAATCTACTGTATTTATTCTTAGGCTCCCAAATAGATTGGACATGCGATGGTTTACTTATTCTAAAGGAGGTACCTCCATTAACTTGTTGAAGAAATTTCGTCATTTGCGATTCACTTTCATCTACGTCAATTAATAAGTGATAGTGGTTAGAAAGTATTGCATAAGCAACTACTGTTACATTGAATTTTGAACTTGCGGTTAAAATCTGACTTTGTAGTATTTCCTTATTTTCAATTGAATCAAAATAATTCTGAGAATGGTATGTTTTATATGTTACGAAATAGAGTGAGTTTGGAGTGTATATGTAAGTCATAAAAAGTAAAACAAATTTTCGGCCTAATTTTCCTAAAGTGACGGAGCTAAAGCTCCTGGGAATGTATTTTCCCCTTTTCCCCGCAGCTTTAGCTCGGATGCATTCTGTCTTAATGTATTTTAGACTGTGACCTCGGCTTCACCTTAAAAATCAAACTCAACCAAGTCAAAAACAGGCTCACAGGTTGCAAAATATACAAAACAAAATAATTAAACTTCGAGTGATGCTTCCTGAAATAAGTCAACATTCCCCTATTAAATCTCTTTTGCTTATAAATCCCCCTATTCTGCTCAAATGATTTCCCTTCATAATGAATCACTTCCGTCTGCGGAGTGTACACAACCTCATGCCCCAACTCCTTTACCTGCTTACACAGGTCTACATCTTCCCACCATAACCAAAATTTCTCATCCCAACCACCAATTCCATCCATTAACTCCCTCCTTGTAAATGTAAATGCCCCCATAACTTGATCAACGTAACCGTATTCACTATAGTTAAAATCTTTTTGCAAATACTTCTTCAAGCACGGTAACCACGAGAAAAAATGATGCATCTTTGTCATTACAAATATTTGCGAACAAAGAGTTGGAAAAGCTTTGATATTCCTCTGCACAGATTTGTCTCCATATAGCAATCTGCACGTTGAAATGCCGATATTTGGCGTTTTATCCATCAACTCAATCATGGTTGCGAAACTATTCTCAATTAACTCCATATCAGGATTCATAAACAAAACATACTCCCCCCTCGCAATTTTCAACCCCTGATTATTCGCCTTCGCAAACCCCGCATTATTAGTATTACAAATAATCTTTAATTTCCCAGATTCTATCCATTCTCTATATTCATCTTGTATAAATTCACATGTTCCATCCTTCGAACTGTTATCAACCACAATAAT
>Ga0233431_1001208_pt1 | contig 46584 bp, 31 predicted proteins | sample SI_118_April2016_FD_179867 | JGI IMG/M metagenome (GOLD analysis project Ga0233431, IMG submission 179867) | Seawater microbial communities from Saanich Inlet, British Columbia, Canada - SI_118_April2016_200_MG | ecosystem: Environmental > Aquatic > Marine > Inlet | place: Canada: British... | reverse complement strand
GCGTTTTCGGAACGCCAGTATTTGTGCGAGACAATGCACTGATATATCGTATTTGGTATATATGTACTTTATGATTACGCATTAATTATTACATTTGTTTATACATACTATATTTTTATTTGTTTATGTTCATATTATTTATGCAATATTATATTATATGAAATATATAAATATAAACAAATTATTTACTGGATCGTCCATATATATGTATTATTAGTAAACTATTTCAATTTTTATTATACTTGGTATAATTATAATAATGAGCAACAATAATACTTATAAATTGAAATATTATAAATATAAAAATAAATATAATACATTAAAACAGCAACAAGGAGGTGTTCTAACGCACACATCAACTCATGATGTATACTCATCTCATGATGGTATAGCAACATGTCAAGTACCTATATCCGATGCACCAATTGCCGAAGGAAAATATGGTGTGGTGTATAAGTGTGGTGACGATGTTGTAAAAACATATAAGTATGATGAACAAAACCATGGTGAACTACCAGAGAAGTATGCCGAACGCGTAAGTCGCGAAAAAAAAATGGCTATCCATAATTGCCATAAAGAATACAAGATAATGGAATTACTGATCGGTGTACCTGGCGTTGTGCAAGTTCATGGACACGATTGCGACGATGCACATTCGATGCTAATAGAATCTTATGAGGGTAATCAATTTACATATTTTTTAACACTACATAGCCGCATCCGAACATCAATAGCACCATATATAAAAGCATTTGGATTAGAACTTGCGCATGTGATCTATTATGTCAATGCCACCTACGATATTTCACATTGTGATCTCAAATTAGCGAATATTTTAGTAAAACATCTTGAATATAATTTAGAACATTTCTTGTCGGGAAAAATAACGGATTTTGGATTATCGTGTCAATCAAGAGATCAGTACGTTATATTAAATTCAGATCCAGATATATTAGATACTGATATTCCGAAATATGACTTTCAACATATACCACATGTTCAGAAATATTCAAACACCTTACTGCACTCGTCATTCGAGTGTAAGTCAATTTTCGAAATTTTTGCTATTTTCAATAAAGATCCTCAAAATCCTGGTGAATCGATTGCATTGAGAAAAAAATACGATTTGAGACCTATGTTGGCAATTGCCGATGCCGAACCATTAATTGGTCAGATGATTCAACTCGCACTTCGTATTCGTCCAAAATTCAATGGTGGTAGCTATCTACGCTTATATGATACCGTTATACAAACAAACGCCGATATGGTAGAAAAGTTGAAACAAGAACTTCGATCGAAATCGTTCGATATACAAAATGGAATTATTTGTTTAAAAACGGAATCAGATAAAAAACTTACTGATTATGAATCAATAGATTATTTCAATAATAATGATCAATTAGCATTTTTGGAACAATCATATGCAATTGCCCAAGAAATGGCTGGTGGCAAAATAACGAAATTACCTATACGTGAAGTAGCTGATTTAGAAGGATCATTACGACAAATGCGAGACGCATTACAGATACTTAACAAACAACCATGTCCATTTATAAAAATCACAGAAGATGATGCCGGCGATATCCGTATACCGGTACAACATGTTACACATATACCACCTGAACAAATTAGAAGAGATGTGTACGAACGTAAGATAAATCCTCCGCAACAAGTATCAAAGGAACCTCCGCAACAAGTATCAATGGCACTTCCGCAACAAGTATCAACGTAACCTCCGCAACAAGTATCAACGGCAACAGTATTGTAATATAGTTGTGCATTATTAATAAATTAATAATGCACAATAACTTAATCACATTCGTTAATAACTTCAAGAAGTTGTTTGCGTGACATATCATGATACTTTTTATAGTATTTTAAATAACGCGTGTCGTTAATAGTTTCATCGCTATTTACTTTGTTAAATAGTTTAACGATTTCCTTAAATTCCTTTAATGGTATTTCGTCTGTACATATGTCTTTGCATTTGTGTTTGTCTGGATATTTAGCACATACTATCCACTTGTCGACAGAGCTATCAAGTAAATAAGATTTATGTAAAATAAGTATGTGCGCATTTTTATTATACTTGGTATAATTATAATAATGAGCAACAATAATACTTATAAATTGAAATATTATAAATATAAAACTAAATATAACACATTAAAACAGCAACAAGGAGGTATTGTTAAAAAAATGGAAAAACATACTTTATATCTATCGCATGATCGCACTGCATCATGCTCAGTGAAAAAATACGATCCATTCATCGGTACAGGGGCATATAGTATTGTGAAACAGGGTATTGGAAATATTGTTGAAGATTGTATTGTAAAACAATACACGTATGACAAAACATACGCTGACAAAGAACGCGACGCAGAAATTAATTGTAATAATGAGTACATGTTAATGAAATCACTGGTTGGTGTGCCTGGTGTTGTACAAGTCCAAGGACAAGATTGCATGGACGATATAAAAATAATGTTAGAAGAATATGGGGGTAAATCATTTACATGTTTTAATAGGCTACCACCTGTCGACCAAGAATCGATGCGCCCATATGCAAAAACAATGTTGTCAGAAATATTATGCGTATTACGTTTAATACATACTATTTATCATATTATACATCGTGATATTAAATTAGAAAATATTTTATGGAACAATGTTCGACATAATTCAGAAACATATAATACGTTTAAAATAACTGATTTCGGATTGTCGTCTAAATACAGAGACGATAAAGTTATTTTGAAAACAGATCCAGACATACATGATGGTGATATTCCAGTAGATGAATTTGACGATATACCATATGTTAAAAAATATACGAACGGTGCTGTACACACGTCGTATCCGTGTATATCATGGATATCTCTTTTTAAAAAAGATGCTATATTATCACGCGAGTTAAGAAACAAATTTGATTGTAGACCTATATTGGAAATGGCTGATATAGAACCATGTATCGGTCAAGGAATTCATATTATATCAGGTATCATTCCAACAAATAACAATGGTAGCTATCTTGAATTATACGATCTGGAAACGCGAATTAATGCTCATCAGAGAATGATAAATGCATTACAAGATGAACTTCAGTGGCGATCATTCGATATAAAAGATGGAATAATTTGTCTAAAAACAGAACCAGGCAGACAACTTTCTAATTATGCATCAATAGATTATCCCCATAATAATGAGCAATTGGATTTTTTAGAAAAATCATATGCAATTGCCCAAAAAATGGCCGGCGGCCGAATAACGACATTACCTATGAGTACTGTATATGATTTTGAAGAGTCATTGCAACAAATGCGAGACGCATTATCGATATTTGATCGACAACCTCGTCCATTTGTGAAAATCCCGGAAGAGTTAGCAACCGCTACCAAAATACCGATACAAGATGTTGCACATATACCCCCTGAACAAATTATAAGGGATGTATACGATCGCCATGCACCAGTTGTTCCGAGTCAACCCGCATCTGTCGCGGTACCTGTATCTCATAGTACAACAGTACATGAGCGACCCGAATCTACACCGTTACATAGTACCACAGTACATGAGCGACCCGAATCTACACCGTCTCATAGTACCCCCGTACATACGTAACCAATTGCAATAAAACTACAATCACGCGATACAAGTATATTATAATCTATTGTGTATTATTAATTTGTTTTTTTTTATATTATAAATTATTAATCATTCATATATGTATTATTAATAAACAATTTTAATTTTTATTATAATTGGTATAATTATAATAATGAGTGAAAATAATACTTATAAATTAAAATATTATAAATATAAAAATAAATATAATACATTAAAACAGCAACAAGGAGGTATTTTAACACACACTCCTACTCATGATGTATACACATCTCATGATAGTAAATCACATTGCGATGTAAACATACAAGACATGTCGAGCGAAGAAGGAGGATATGGTATTGTGTATAAGTGTGAAAATGGACGCGTTGTAAAAAATTTTAAATATGACCACGATGATGAAGATTCGAAATATACAGCTAGGTGTGATTGTTTACATGAATATAACATAATGCGATTACTAAAGGACGCGATAGGTGTTGCGCAAATTATAGGACATGACTGTTATGATGATGCGCATAAATTTCTTATAGAATACGACGGTGGTTCATCATTTACACATTTCACCACGCTATCTAATGAACAATTTTTATTGGTGCGCGAATACATAAAAACAGCAGTATCAGAATTATTACGTATATTGTGGTCAATCCATTATATTTATAATATTATACATGGTGATACAAAATTTGCCAATATATTATTTAGGGGGGTGCGAAATAATTCGAAAACATACGGTGCTTTAAAAATAGCTGATTTTGGATTATCTTCAAAATACCGCAACAATACAGTTGTATTCGATACTGATCCAGATAAAACACATCGCGATATCAAAAGATGTGAATTTAATAACATTCCATATGTCGTAAAATATGGAAACACGGGAACACATACGTCAATAGAGTGTATTCCCCCGACGTCCATTTTCGAAAAAGATGCGATATTATCGTATGACATAAGGAGACAATCTGATTGTAGGCATATATATGCAGTTGGTGATATATATCCAACAATAGCACAGTCTGTTCATATTGTATTACGTATCAATACAAGACGTGTCGGCGGTGAATATATTGACTTATACAATCCGGCAACAGTCACAGAAGAAGATGAAGACATGAAAAAAAAATTAAAAGATGAAATACGGTATCGACAGTTTGATATAAAAGATGGATTGGTATGTCTAAAAACAGAGCCTGGTAAACGACTTTATAATTATGATGCAGTATATTCACACAGACCGCATGAGCACGTATCTTTTTTGGAACAAGCACATAAACTTATCAATGAAATGGCTGGTGGTAAAATAACGAGTCTACCAATAAAACATGTACATGACCAAGAAAAAGCGTTCGGTAAAATGCAAGAAATAGTATCGGTATTTAATCAACCTCCGCGACCGTTTATACAAATATCGGAACATACATTAAACGAGATAGGAATACAAATACACGATGTTGCACACATACCCGATGACCAAATTGTAACGGATACATACGATTATATGACACGCGTACCAATTATTCCCGACCAATATGTATCAAAAACCCCACCACGTAAGCAACAATCCCAACAAACACAATATGTTACACAAACACCACAGCCAGCAAAACCGGCAACAACCGTATTGTAATATAGTTGTGTATTATTAACAAATTAATAATGCACAATAACTTAATCACATTCGTTAATAACTTCAATAAGTTGTTTGCGTGACATATCATGATACTTTTTATAGTATTTTAAATAACGCGTGTCGTTAATAGTTTCATCGCTATTTACTTTGTTAAATAGTTTAACGGTTTCCTTAAATTCCTTTAATGGTATTTCGTCTGTACATATGTCTTTGCATTTGTGTTTGTCTGGATATTTAGCACATAGTATAGTGCGCAAGTAATCTTCTTTTGTAAAATGTGTTGTTGTATCATTTACGGTTTCATTATTTATTTCTGCGGTTGGTTGTTGTTGTTGGGTTATTGATATGTTATTAACTGTTTCTAATGCATATTGTAGTAACTGCTCTGTGTTAGCGTAATGTTGCTGGAAAATACTTTTAGTTTCGTTTAGTTTGTCTATTTGATCGACAATGGATTGTTGGTCGGATATTGAGGGGAGTTGGATTATAATATTATATAATGATGCTTTATTTAAATTACCAATACCAATCTGCCCACATGCGTATTTTGCTATGTTGCCGTGTTTTAAATAATTATATAAATATGCATTTGTTGTTTTATTACATGTATCAAAAAACATAATAGCTTCATTACAATATAAATCACATCCCGCATACGCGACTTTTCCGACACTTAATTTAAACGACATCATTACTGATCCTTTTTTTACTAATTTGACAGAACTATTTTTAACACCCGTATCGGTAATTTTTTTTACAGACGTACTAATAATGCAATCATTTAACTCAGATACGGATACCCATATATGTGTCCCATTTTCCCAATAGTTCAATTTTTTAGTATCTGGTGTACCACCAATATTAAACGTAACCAACTCCCCTAACTTAACCTCTTTGTACTTTATATCTTTCATAGCTCGTTTGAATTCTATTTTAGTTCGCATATCACATCCTTTAAAAACCGAATATGCATCCAATTTGTTTTTAACAATAAACATAAGCTCGTTGAATTCGTCATAATCTTTGTTTATAAGCAATTTAAACACATTTGTAGAACCAATGTTCTTAACAAAATCTTCTATTTTTAATTCATGTTCTTCAAACTTTTCATTAAGGAATTCAACAATTTCCTTTTGGTGGTCTATTGGGAGTACGGGGATTTTGTATTGTTCGAAAGATGCTTTTGATAAATTTTTCAATCCGTTACCAGTGTATAATTTATACAGTGTATTAAATGTTAATTTTAGAAAGTAATATGCATATGCTAACATGAGTTGTTTTTCATCACCAACACACATTACAAAATTATGATCAGTACAACTAAAATACCTATCAATATGTACAGATCCATTACCACCCGAACCAACTATTATCATCATTTCTTTATAATCGCAAGTACCACTCTTTTTAACAACATTACTTGACGTGTAAAAGTTATAATACCCGGTCTTATCCGATTCGCTCGCCTTTCGTTTTGATTTAGCCGACAACGTAACAACATCCTTTAACGGAACCCATATATCGCCCGTAAATTCTTCTTCAACAACATCATTATTAACTTTATCTAAATCATATTTTAAAGACCAATTATTACTTTTTATTTCATCAATACTTGCCGACTTATCCGCTACATCACTAACAACCAATTCACTAGACTTATTACTAATGTCTTTAAAGTACCCAACATATATATCAACATTCTTTGTCGATCCCCCCGTTTTTATAAATATAATGGCCGTTGCAAAATTAGTGTATGAAAATATACCGGTTGGCAATAACACTATTTTATAAAGGTCGAAATTCTCTAATATATATTTCCTGAATTTGCATTCCCATCCATTTTTACCACCATTATTCAAAAATCCTCTATCAACAACTATACCACAATGCCCATTATTCTTTTTAAGTGAGTTAATTATATGCAACACAAATTGCGCAGTACTATTTTTAATTATTTTTTTGGATGTTATTAAGCATTTCCAGTAATCAATATATTTAGGTGCATATGAATAATCTTGCTTAATGCTCATACCAAACGGCGGATTTGTTGCTATTTTATCAAACATGTGCAAATATGGTTCACAGTTCTGCCCAAAATCCAACGAATCTTGTTCATGTATATTTTCAACAGGTACATTATGTAGCAACATATTAATCATAAGTGATTTTGTTAACTCTGGATCACATTCATTAGCGTACATATTTTTTTTAAATTCTAAATAATGTTCCTTAGTATCATTGTGATAAACATATGATGTAGCTGTATGTATAAATCCACCAGATCCAGCACAAGGGTCGTAAAATAGATCTGTATAAATAGGTTTTAATTCATTCATTATAAAATTTTTTATAGACGGCGGTGTAAAGTGCTGACCAACTATTTTTTTATCGGCAGCGTCTTCCTTAAACTGCTCAAACGCTGACCCGAACATATCATAATTATGATGCGACCATTTAATATCCTTTAACTTATCGTGTATAATAGCAAAGCAATCTTGTATAGATTCCATTGCACGGCTATTGAAAGAGTATGCAGACGATTTGTGTGTCATACAGCTAAGGTACTTTCTAAAAAAATCATTTCTTAGCAAACATCGAATAACACAATCTTCTCGGCTTACATTATATACTGTATTCCATAGTGTGTATGTATTCCTATCAGATATAGTGGGTTGTCGTTTATCATGCTCATATGCTTCTTTACTTGCGTAATTTTTGTATAAATAACTAAATTTACAGTACTCGGGCAGATCATGTTTAATAACGTGTTTTTCCATAAAGAAGAACAATAAGTAATTATTAATTTCATTTAATGCAGACATACCGGTTAATTTAATGCCTTTCGCATCCCTTACTTTGTTGTGCAACGTCCACAAGAAAGAAAGCCATTCCGATTTGTCCATTTAAATATTGATATGAATGTTAATTAATAGTGATATATATTACTATTAATTAAGCACTTATAATTTCAAATTTCTAGTACTTTTTATTATTGCCAAATACAATATAATGTATCATATGTTTGATTTCAATATCTTTGCTATAAATGTATCCAATATAGCTAGTTACATATGCCATTACTATCGCGAGTATTTCTGCTGTATGGCATGTTGCGCAACATAACATTATAACGTGTCCGATTGGAAATATAAATGTTATAAATATTACATATTTATAATGTCGTGTACATGGAATATTAATAAGTATGTTAAATATTATACTTATAACAATCGATGCAATTGCTAATATAATATTATATGCATTATTGTAAAACAGCTGAATAATTACTATTAATATAATGTAAATAGTTGCAATAGTTGATATTATAAATGAGCAATTAAACATAAAACATAATACAATGTATGTTATTATTGAATTAATAACAAATATAGTACATACGAACATATGTTCATTATATATTACTTTATAACCAGCAATACCAGTACATATACAACCAATAATTACACATATTAGTTGAAGTATAATAAATTTATTTAGTTCAGCAAATTTATCATTATTGCATATTTTTTTTATTCTATTAAATATGTTTACATATTCTGGAATTTGCTCAACATAATTTTGATCAATCATCATGTAATTTAGTATATCCAAACAACTTGCTAATCGACCAATTAGAAATCTTTTCATTTTTTTTTAAACATTTTTTAATATTACTATCGCTCATTTCAACATAATATCGTATGTTTTTATTTTCAATATATTTTTGCTCGAATTTATCAACATTGAAATAAACATACTCGTTACATTTATATAATATATTACGACACATATCTTTTTTATCAATATCGTTGACAATGTACTGTGCGAATAACAATGCTATATTTTGAGTCAAATTAAGTATTGTATTAATATCCATATTATCTATGTTAATATATACTTCATACAACATTGTACTTAGATGGTTAATTATGGTTACAGAATCTTTTTTGAAGAGCTGTTTTAAAGTATCGTTGATACGTTGTGCCATTTGCAAGCCTTGCTATATAATACATTAATATATAACATTTTATTAAGTTATGATAGATTTATTAAATCAATTTTTCGAATTAATTTATTAAATACTAACACTCCGTATCAGCCGACATATATATGTTGTTTAACTCATCTTCGATAGTTGTAAAACCTTCTTTTTTAAAGAATTCTTTTGGGTTCTTTGGTAATTTATTATTGTATTTACACAACTGATAATATTCTTGTTTACGTACATTACCAATTGCATTATATATAGCTAATTTACTGTTATATAACATCGTTGTATCAATCCCCAACAAATCATACCAAGTAGTTTTATCGAATATGTGTTTATATTCATTATAAAGGTCAATTGGTATCATATATTTATCTTTAGTTTCTTTGGATATATTATTAAACGCGCGCCAAAAATCCAGACAATTAATATCAAACACATCTAATTGCTTAAGAGTTTCTATTATTTTTTTAAATACGGTATCATGTGGCATTTTAAATTTGCAATCTATTTCCGTTTTTATTAACTGTTTTAATATATTCCAATCAATTGTTTTTGTTAGCAATTGTATTTTTAGCTTAATATCGTGTTTAACATTGTCATCAACTTTAATGTATATTGTTTCAGTCTTTTCATCAATAACAGTTTTACTAGCAATTTGCAAAACGCTTTCATAATGTTCTTTATAATCTTCCGATAACTCTGTTAAATTAAGTAATTTTTGATAATACGCAACAACTTTACCAACTGTAAACAGCTCAACTGATTGAGTGTTATCAGTAATAAATGTATCAATTAAGTATGCTCTAGTTTTTTTACCTGCATTATCAGGTCTCATTATACGCCCACCAGTTTGCATACTAACCAACGTACTACGTTTTCTAACACCGTCTAAAAACATACCACAATCCGTATTGAGTATATCGCATCCTTCTCGACATTTATTAACACATATTAAAATAGCATTTCTCTTTTTGCTATAAAACTCATCTAAATTTATATTGAATGTGTTTACAAGCTGTTTATCAATAGATGATGTACAATAAACGTCATATTTATGTCCATATATATTTTTGAAGAACTTGTAATACTCAAGCATGTTATTTATTGTTCTACACCACAATATGAATTTTTTGTATGGTAAGTATTGCTGTATTTCTGTAAATAGCTTTTGTACAATGTATTTATTATTATACCCAATCTGATTATTTTTTGTTTTATTAATCTCAACATATTTGCACGTGAACGGGAGCACTATATTATCCGTTATAGCCATCATTAAATCATAGTGTGATATTATGTTTAATTTTTTATTAGGTGTTTTAATATCATTATCGGAACTAAATATATCAACTAATTTGCTATCTGCCTTATCGCGCAATGGGGTTGCCGAAAATCCAATAATATTTATTTTATGGTTATATTTAATGGATTTTAATAACTTATAAAACAAATTACCGGAAACGCAATGACATTCATCTAATTCCATTAGTACAACATTAGACCAGTTAATTTGATTTTTTTTATTAAGCGATTGTAAATAATCATTATTAATAACTAATATGGTTGGTTTATGTTTATTTATCGTTAGTGTATTAGGCTTGTTATTAATGCAATCAACAATGCTAAACAAATTTATATCAATAATATTATGTTTTTTCCAAAATATTATTTTATCTCTATCTAAAACGGTACCATCGAAAAACATTTTTTTAAGAACTTCTTGTCGATCGCATGCAATAATATAAATAACTCCTTTGCGATGAGTTAGTGTTTTATAATGCTCATGTATTATCGACAACATTATGTACGTCTTGCCACTGCCCATAATATGATGGTGTAAACCAGATTGATAATTGTTTATGATTGTGTTATTAATAGCATCGGTTTGATGTAACCGCCATTTGAAGTTACTTATATTATCTTCAATAGTATCATTGATTTCATTTTCAGTATCGGTATCATCCGAAAATGGTATCTGCTCAATATCGGCATCAACAAATGATTTATTAATTGCATTACGATTATTATACGATAAGTTATTAATTAATTCAGATTGTTCGGTAACATACGTATCAAAAATATAATTAATTGTAAATGTATACCCGCGGTATCCATATTTAATATCATATGTATGTTTAATATCATATATGCTTTTATTGTTATCAACGGTGCGTATTAATGCTTTACATAACATATTATAGAATTTTATATCTCTGTTGCGATTGTTATCAATTTCTTTAATGAGATCATCAGTTATTTCAAACGAATCTTTTAATAATTGTATTTGATCAACGCATTTATGTTCGTCAATAACGTCTTTATAAATGTCTATTAAATTCGCGATTTGTTTTTCAATATGTTTGATTAATCTCTTTTTATCAAATGTCATAATAACAGAATGTCTTTTAATAATAATAATAATATAAATTACTTGACAATATCAATAAATATCAATTTTTGATGCAAGATATAGAAACGTTAAGAAAATTGGTTAATAAAATAAATATAGATCCAGATAATCTATATAAAAATTTAACAAAAACATTTGAGAAAGAATATGTTGATATGGTTATGTACGAAGAGATATGTTATGTTAATAATAATGTAAAAGATAAGCGCAGTGAACAAACAAAGTTTAGAAACGATTTAGTAAATAAATATAAAAATTGTGTAATAACCGGGAATGGCGAATTATTATGCGACGCATGTCATATAGTTCCATATTATGTATCGAATGATAACAATATTTACAACGGATTATTAATGGATACGTCGATACATAGATTATTTGACTTATATTTAATATCAATAGATCCAAATACAATGCGCGTATCAATTAGCGATAAATTGGACAAATCTATGTATGGCAATGTATGGAGATATAATAACGCAAAAATAAATATAGATCGACGCTCGACGCAATATCTAAAAATTCATTATAATATATTTATATCTTAATGAGTTTATAAGTATTGCGTTGCGATACGTTCGGCGTTGTAACACTGTTCGTGTGATATATGTACAACAGTTTGTTCGTCGGTATATACAATATTATTAATACGTCCGCATAACTTACCGCAGTATGTACATGTGCTATGTATTTCTCTGTATTTGAGTTTACCTAAGCATGCAAATGTGTATTGTGGCATGTTAGTGTCCGGCATCCACCCGCTGTGTGTGAATAAGTTGGATTGCGTTTGGTGCATCGATGTCAAGCAATCGGGGCATACAAATACAAATGTAGTTGAGCATACGTTAGCATAGTTATCCGTATGTGCTGTACAATATGCACACTTACCAGCGACATATTTGGGTATTTCAATTCCATGTAACAAAACCAATGTAACATTTCCATGTCCATCTATATTATTTCGCGATGCCATTCTCGGTGGTTATTCGTTAAAATGAATTAATAAGTTAATTATACAATATATTGTGTTTATGTATTCAATTTTATATGCTAATATAATAAAAATTGAAACTATGTGTTATTTGTGTTGTTATATTATGTATATTAATTCATTTTAAATAATCTAAGCAATGCGACGTTATAAACAGTATGACTGTACTGAGTCGGCAAGTCCATGGTCGATTTCAGAAGGTATATTATACACAAACGTTAAATTAATGAAGTTTGATAAAATGGATATGGTGATATATGGTGCGATAGAGGGTATGTTATGTAATACCATTCAATACGTAGGTGTCCCCGATTCTGAATATGAGTACCATTACTATATTGGAGATGCTTTACCAATACATTTATATAAAGGTATGTCAATTGAAACATTATCGGAAATAATGATTCAAGTAATTGAATTATTAACAGACGTGGACGATATTAGCTTATTTAAGAATATATCGAAGCATGGTATATTTATATGTAGAGACGGCGTTAGCTTGATTCCATCATGTTTTGTCAATCCATCAAGTGATATATTTAATGTAAATATATTGCCACCAGAAACCATTGCGAAATGCAATAATGCGGACGATATTATGGTAAATAGCATAATGTGGCGAGTTGCCGCTATAGCATATATGTATATGTACCCAGACGAGGAATTTTCGCTGATGGTTCGATCATGTAGCAGTGCGTTTGCCGCACTTGTCCAATTGTTCGACATGTTCGGTATTCCATCGATAGACACGGTAATGACATATGACGAACAATTCGCCAAGATGTGTTGTAATCAAACATACAGAGTACAACCACGAAAAAAATGTGACAATAGCGTGCTACAATTAATATTCGACAAATCATTATTAGTTGACCCTATACAGCGATTAGAACCTTTAGATCTACTATACGATATCTGCAAAACCCCTGGATCAATGCGATATATAGTCATATGGACAGTTGATTCACATAATAAGTTCCCAGATGAATGTCAACATGAAATTAAAACGATATGTTTAATGAATTCAAGGCGTTTATTGATAGATGATGAATTGTTGTTCTGCATATTTGGTTATACATATGCGTTTTCAAATCGAATGTAAGTTTAAGAATATTATGTTATAATATTCTTAAAATGAAAATAACAATGTTGTTAAAAAATTGATATGCCGAAATATATATACTTTTTATAATATTATGCAATTCATTTTAACGAATTCAAATTACACATGGGGAATACTATATCTACGTGTGTAGGACGACCGGACGCGGTCGAGCAAGATAAGCAAGTTGTAACAGTCGAGCCAGTCAATTATGAAGAGATTGTTGACCAGTTCATGAGCGGTATGTACACATGCATGCATTGTGGCACCAATTTCAATAAGCGATGTACTGATTGCATACTAGCTCGCATTAACCGTCGCTATGTAGGTAAGAATATATATGTTGATTTGGCATATTGTGACGTGATTGGAGACATTTCCAACCGTCTTAATGTCGGTGGAAACCAATACATGAACGTCTCAGAAATGCGTTCTATAGAATATCTTGACAGTGACGATCCGAACACGCATTTCACAAGGCAATGCATAATTGGTATGTTAGCACGCAATAAAATATCGTCACCATATGATATTGTATTACTGTTTAACGTAAATACATATGATGTGTGTTGTATAGTACCACCACCGCCAGACGAGCACGTTGAACCAGATGCGCCAGACGAGCACGTTGAACCAGATGCGCCAGACGAGCACGTTGAACCAGATGCGCCAGACAAGTACGAATATACGGAATTTGTTGATGCGTTTATATGTGGTAAACATATATGCAGACGTTGTAACAGCAATTTACATATACCATTCAACGGTCGTAAAATATGCCGTGTATGCAAAGTGCGTTTTATGACCTTTCGCGATATTGGAACACGTAGATATATCGATGCACACCATCATACAATATATGGAGAGTATGATACATTTGTCGACAATGGTAGTCAATATATTGACGTTACTGATATGCATATGCTATGCTATCTTATGTTGGCTGATCTGGCCATTCTAAATACCATACGCCGCAAAATCATCGATATGTTAGATTACCATGAAATATGGTCTCCCGAAGTTTTATTACTGTTTAATCCACATACAAGTGCTGTATGTGGCATTGCATACACCCCTCCGATCATTACTGATATCGAATTTTCCGATGAAGATAGCGACGGTGATGATGATACGAAATACGACAACCAATATCGTAACGAACAATGGCGTGATTATCATGCCAAGCTAAGTGCGTATGATAACTGTTTATACAGATATGAAAATGGATTTGGACGATGTATGGATTACGAGTGTTTATGCCGGCAATATGAGGAAAATCCAGAATATATTCAGAAACATGACGAATTATTGAATAGACGCATGTGCACCACGTGTTCATATCGCAAACGTAAATCAACGATAGCGTGCCCGCGTTGCGCGCTAGCATCACAGCCATAATGTCCGATTATGTGAATTTATATAAGATATAAATTCACATAATCAATTAATCTATTTCTTCAACAGATTGTCCTTTTGACAACTGTTCTGCAAACTGTTGCATATACGGCGTTTATTGATATGTGATGATCGTTTGTTCTACATATTTGGTTATACATATGCGTTTTTCAAATCGAATGTAAGTTTAAGAATATTATGTTATAATATTCTTAAATAACAATGTTGTTAAAAAATTGATATATAGAAATATATGTGTACATTTCGTGATATTATGTAATTCATTTTAACTAATTCAAATTACACATGGCGGATACTATATCTATGTGTGTAGAACTATCGGATGCGGACGAGCAAGATATGCAAGTTGTACCAGATGAACAAGTTGAGCCGGTTGATACGCAAGTTGAGCCGGTTGATACGCAAGTTGAGCCGGTTGATACGCAAGTTGTACCAGATGATCAAGTTGCGCCAGATGAGCAAGTTGAGCCGGTTGATACGCAAGTTGTACCAGATAAGCAATTCGATTATGCAGATATGTTGGTACAGTTCATGAGATGTAAGTACATATGCGAGTATTGCCGCAACGATTTAAATAAACGATGTACTGCTTGCATACTGGCTCGTATTCCCCGCCACCATGTCGGCAATCGTATATATGTTGATTTGGCATATTGTAAATTGCTTGGAAACATGTCCGCATATATTAATATCGGTATCAAAAAATATGTGGACGTATCCAATATGGTGTCGATAGAATATCTTAACTTATCCCACCCCGACGCAATTGGCATATTGATCATACTAAAAGATATATTAGAACACCATACAATATCGACACCATTCGATATTTTATTAATGTGTGACGTAAATTCACATGATGTGTGTTGCATAGTACCCATACAGCCAGACATACCGGCTGAGCCGAACGCGACAGACATGCATGCTGAGCCAGACATACAAGCTGAGCCGAACGCGCAATTCGATCCGAACGAGCAAGTTGATCCGAACGAGCAAGTTGATCCGGATGCACTAAACATGCAAGGTATGTCGGGCTTACCGGACGTGCACGTTGGGCCGAACTTGTCAGCTGAGAATGTATATACTAATTTGGTTAATGGGTTAATGAATTTTGAACCTATATGCAAACGTTGTGAGTGCTATTTACATGGACCATTATTCGATTATAAATATGGGGAATATAAATTATGCGATATGTGCGACATACGTTTTATGAGGTTTGCCGATATTAAAACACGTAGATGTATCAATGTCGATAAGTGTACAATATATGGAGATTATAATACATTTGCTCACAAACATAATACATATATTGACGTTACCGATATGCATATTATAAGATATCTTATTATGGCTAATCAGGACATTATACATACCGTATACAAAAAATTCGTCGATATGTTAGCGCATTATGATATATGGTCCCACAAAGTTTTATTAATGTTTAATCCACATACAAGTGCGGTTTGTTGCATTGCATTCACCCCTCCAATAACGATCCTTTCTGATACCGATCCATCCGATGTAGAAAGCAGTGGTGATGATGAAGATACGAAATACGACAAACAATGTCGTAAAGATATATGGCATGATCATCATGAAAAGCTATGTGCGCATACCAGCTGTATATGCAAATATAAACAGGGATATGGACGATGTATGGATATCGCGTGTTTATGCATGAAATATATACCCGATCCAAAATATATGCAGAAACGGGAAGACTCATTTAATCGACTCAGATGCACCAAGTGTTCATATCGCAAACGTAACAAAAAGATGGATTGCTTGATGTGCGCGATGGCATCCAAATCATAATGTCAGATTATGTGAATTTATATAAAATATAAATTCACATAATCAATTAATCTATTTCTTCAACTGATGGTCCTTTTGACAACTGTTCTGCAAACTGTTGCATATCCGGCATTTGCGACGGTGCATTTTGCATATCCGGCATTTGCGGCGGTGCATTTTGCATTAGTTCTTTAGTTTGATCGCTAAATTCTTGCATTTTCGATTTATATTCTTCTGTACTTGCTTCTTGATTATCCGATATCCATTTGGTATGTTCATCAACAATGTTTTTTAGTCGTTCTTTATCTATTTTTATACTATCATCATTATTATCCGCCATTGATTTCATACTGTAAACCGTGTTTTCATATTCATTTTTGGCGGATAACCTAATTCTAACTTCTTCATCGTCTTTCGTGAACTTTTCAGCATCTTTGATCATTTTATCTATATCTTCCTTTGATAGTCTTTCATGTTCATTTGTTATTGTTATTTTTTCTGTTTTTCCTGATGACTTTTCGACAGCGGATACATTAAGTATGCCATTAGCATCAATGTCATATGTAATTTCTATTTGGGGTGCTCCTCGGGGAGCTGGTGGAAATCCACAAAGATCAAATTTACCAAGTAAATGATTATCTTTAGTAAGCGGGCGTTCTCCTTCAAATACCCTAATTGTAGCCTGTTGTTGATTATCCATAGATGTCGAAAACGTGTCGCTTTTTTTAGTTGGTATTGTTGTACCTCGTTTAATTAACGGTGTCATAACGTTACCCCCCGTCTCAACCCCGAGTGTTAATGGCGTGACATCTAATAATAACAAATCTTTAGTTTTTGCACTCTCACCACCTGTTAATACAAAAGCTTGTATAGACGCACCGTAAGCAACGGCTTCATCTGGATTTATTGAATTATTTAAAGATTTGCCACCAAAAAAGTTAGATATTAGCTGTTGTATTTTAGGTATTCTTGTCGAACCTCCGACGAGCACGATTTCATGAATTTGTGTTTTATCTAGCTTAGAATCTGTTATAACTATTTCAATTGGTTTTATTGTATTGATAAATAAATCATTACATAATTCTTCAAACCTGGCGCGTGTAATGGTCATATAAAAATCAATTCCCTCGAATAAAGCATCTATTTCGATGACTGCCTGTGTGGCTGATGATAATGTTCGTTTAGCACGTTCACATGCTGTTTGTAATCGGCGCATTGCTCGATTGTTACTAGATATGTCTTTTTTATGCTTTCTTTTAAACTCTGATGCAAAGTGATGTACTAATCTATTATCGAAATCTTCACCACCTAAGTGTGTATCCCCACTAGTAGCTTTTACTTCAAAAATACCACCATCAATAGTTAATAATGATACATCAAATGTACCGCCTCCCAAATCATAAATCAATATATTTTTCTCGTCTTGTACATCCTGTTTATCTAATCCATATGCCATTGCCGCCGCAGTTGGTTCATTGATAATTCTTAATACGTCTAACCCAGCTATTATTCCCGCATCTTTTGTTGATTGTCTCTGTGCATCGTTAAAATAAGCTGGGACGGTAACGACTGCTTTTGTAACTTTTTTACCCAAATATGCTTCTGCTGTTTCTTTCATTTTGATTAGTAACATGGATGATATTTCCTCGGGTGTAAATTTATGGTTAGTTCCTTTATACTCAATTGATATAATAGGCTTATTATTATCATTAATAACCCCAAATGACCACAATTTAATATCATTTTGTACGGTTTGATCACTGTATTTTCTACCAATTAATCGCTTCGCATCATAAACCGTATTTTCTGGATTTAACGCGCATTGATTTTTAGCACCATCGCCGATAATACGCTCAGTATCTGTAAAAGCGACGTATGATGGTGTTGTGCGATTACCTTGATCATTTGCAATAATTGTAACTCTTTCGTTTTCCCATACACCAACACATGAGTACGTCGTGCCCAAATCAATACCAATAGCGAATTCGTACTCGTCCATTATTAATTGTATATTTGTATACGTTGTATTTACTTAAGTAATTTTATGAAAATTGAATATATATATATTATGTGCAATATTGTGCATATTAACAATTCATATTAAGTACGACTCTATCAACCAATGACCGATATACAATCTAGACAATTGTTAGTTATAAATGGGAAATATACTGTCCCGACAATTGGTACAATGAAAAGTATAAAATACAAGGGCGAACACATAATTATGGGTGTGAACCGAACATACACAGACTATACATATACAATTAATAATTGTACACCATTATCATTGTATTGTAAGAATGCGACAGATTCCGATTTAATAAACATTGTGATCGAAATACTATATCAGCTTATAAATTTACCCGATGAGTACGCATATACCGCGCGGTTTATATGTAGCCATCATTTATTTGTTGACGATAATCGCAAAGTGAGTGGTCTATGTTACACATGCACGAAATGTATGAACCGACCACCAATAATACGTGATATGGCTAAATGGTTAGACGATAAATCAATAAACGCATCGCGAAAAATAGCAATGTGGAAAGTATGTGAATTTATAATGGTATTGTTAATAGATAGATCGTGGCAAGTGCCATGGTATGCTAACGTATCTGTTGCGCATTTGTATAATTTGAACGCATGTGATATATTTGGTACCATATGGAATCGATTCATAATCACTGGTGGATATGAACTAAAAAGTACTCCAACTAATGACGAATCATATATATTGTGGGTACCAAATGCTTCTATTCGACACATGTTTAATAAAATGATGCAAATATCGCAAACGAATAATGTTGAATATTCAGAAATGCTAATTGATTTATGCAACTGCATCGAATCTACCAATAAAATAATCATATGGACTGAAGATAATCACATGCGATTTCTAGACAAATATAGATCAGTTGTAATACTAATGCATTTAATTGACATACGTTTACGGCTAATGTGTAAAGACACATTACATTGGTTACTAGGATATCATTTGTGGCAACTGGTTGAAAAATAAACATAGCATAAATTATACATGTGTATACTTTATCCTAATTTAAGTAGCATTAATTAATTTATTAGCATCATTATAATATTTAACATATCCATTAAAATTACCAAATGCATAATATAAGGTACTGTACTTTAGCATGGTTTTTACATTACCTTTTGATATGGCCATTTCATAGTATTCATGTGCGATTGTATATTTTTTTTGTATTTCATACATGCGTCCTAAATTATGCAGTGCATATTTATTATCATTCAATAAAAAAGCTTTTTCGAAATATGATATTGCGTCATCAAGTTTACCTTGTTTATATTTCAAAACACCTAAATTATTTAGTGCTGGTGAAAAATTATTATTCTCAATTTTAGCTAAAAATTGTTCAGCTAATGTATAATGACCAAGTCGCATATTAATCAATGATAGCATATTTGTAACAAATGTTTCTTTTTTATTAATCGATCGTAAATAGTACCTTGCTGATTCATGATACTGTTTTGATTTGTAATACATATAACCAATCTTAATACATATGTTATCATTATCACCAAATGTGTGGTAATATGTAATATAATAATACAATGCTGTTGAATAATCACATTTTTTTTCATATACTCGACCAATTTGCATTAATAGATTAGCTTTGTCGAGATCACTTAATATATCACGGTATCCAGTATATAAATAATCTATGTATGTCGTATTCGAGTACTTGTGTTCGTATATATATAATAACATTTGTATACACTCTTTCATATGCTTTCGATATTGTATCGAGTAATTATAATATTCAACAGCACATTCAAAATCATCCATTAATACGCTTATATTCGCTATGTCGAAATATGCGTTTGTCATGTTATATTGCAAGCTTAATTTGTAGTGATATATTGCATTTTTATAGTTACCTAATTTTCTGTACACATTCCCAGCATTATAGTATGATGGCATGTAATTAAATTTAATTGCTTGACTAAAACAATGTAGAGCATATTTAACTGATTTATTGGCATTATATATACATCCGAGTCGGTTAGCCGATTTACCACAATTATTAGACATCCCCCTGTTGAAATAATATTTAGCAAATTCAATATTATTATTTCTGTAAAAATACATACCAGCTTTGTAATAACATTTATGATTATTTAGCTTATCCGCTGTACTAAAATATAATATGGCATTACCTGTATCTTTAATGTTATTATAAAACTCAGCAAGTGCCATATTTTTAATGCATTTGTCATTTATTTTAGTATAGTTACATATAGCGTCATTACGCAAATCTTGTTTCTCGTGTATTAATCCTAATAAATAATGTTTATTATCTTTGTTAGTTATATTATCAACATATTTATCTGCTAAATAAAATTGTTTAGTATATATACATGCTTTTATTAAATTGTAATATAATAATTCAACATCAATATCTACACTATCTTCACTATTAACCACATCGAGTATATTGTTAATATGCTCAATTATTTCTAAATATTTATTTAATTTTATACATACATCGATAATATCAAATATTATGACTATGTTTTTGTAAAGCACTAACAAGAACGATCGATATGCGTTTTTATACTGACGCATTGTCATGTATAATTTACCAATTAGTCGATGCGAATTAACAGTATTTTTCATTTTTCCATAAAACGCAATGGCGTCCATATATCGATTTATTTTTTCATAACAATATCCAATTTGTTCACAATATGAAAATTCTCCTTTTGAATATAATTCTTTATAATATTGTATCGCCGTCGAATAATTACCCATTTTAATACATACATCGCATATTTTATACACAGCAACATTATTCCCAAAATTATGAGAATTTTTATAATGATTTAGCGCAACTGATAATTTATTGTGTCTGGTAAACAATTCACCTAATTCGTATTCATGTATTCCTTTATCGACGTTGCTACACATTTTTGTATTATTTACTATCATTTTGTAAGGATTAAATAATATATGTTAATTAATACCATATAATATTAATAAAACAATTTTTACGGAATACAATACATATTATGTGAATGACATACACATATGAACGTTGCAATCGTTACGATAATATCCGTACTTAAATGTTCATGCAGTATATTATGTAATTCTACAAATATATTATTTCTTATAAATTTGCATATTTTACGATGTTCATTGAAACACCAATTATTGCGCCCAAAATAGTTTACTTTGGTTGGATAACTGAACTTATGTAATATATTATAATATCGGTGTATTAAAAGATCATCTGCACCACTACCAATATTATTTACGTTGAACGTTAAGGTTGTGTTATGTTCCATTAGCTCCGAGCTTAGATATTGCGGATATTCTTCCAAAAACTCCCATGTTATATTCGGGTTAATTGATAATCCGTCAGCACTCCATTCATATTGTTGATTATTTATTATAATATCTGTCGTAATATTTGGATTAGCTGATAAATCAACCATATCAATTGGAAGTGATTTATTACTAATTATATGTTTCCATGTTAAGTTAGTTGATGTGCTGTAATCGTACTTTCCAATTAAACCATCCTTAATTAATTTTATAAATACGTCATCGGGATATACAACACCCGTATATATGCATTTCGAATGATTCCAATATAATTGTGGATTATTTACAATATCATAATATGTTAAGTTTATATTATCACACATGTCCTTAATAAATTGGTTATTGAACATATTTAACGCCTTGATTTCATATATTGGTAAACGTATTGCTAATGAAGTACCTATCCACCTCAAATATTTGGTTTGTAATACACTGTCCGATGTAATACCACTATTTAATGCCAAACTAAACATGTCCCAATTTAAGTGTACGTTATTTAAAAATATAGAATCGTTAATACACGGGCTACTGGACAATTTATCAATATCGAAAGGAAGTCGCCCATGTATAACATCGTTCCATGTGATAGACGGGTTAAGTAGCAAACTATTATAATCCCAATCACATTGTCTGTTATTTTCAACGATATCTAGCGATATATTCGCATTTTTAGATAATTTTTTAAAATCCCATTCCAAATGTGGATTATTAATAACTGTATCCCACGTTATATTATCACTCGATGATAACGCATGCATGTTTAAATACTCATACGGTAAATTGTTAACATGATTAATCCATCTCTCGTGATATCTTTTTTTATAATACTGTATCATGGTTATTTAGTATTTTATGCGAATTAATTGATATTAATATTATCGATATCAATTAATTCCAATGTCAATTTTTATCAAACAAATTCGATTAAATTATCGTTTATAATGAGCGTAAACTCATAATACAGCATAATGAATCGACATCGATTTTACAGCGTTTCTGATTTCGAATGCAAGTCTACCACATAAAAATCGTCACTATAAATAAATGACAGGTTGTTCATCCAATTTCTCAGGCATACCTACAACTTTTCGGCAAAAAATATGGTCTTTTTTATAGGACTGTCCATTAAATATTTGTCGAATTACAATGCAATATAATGCATATACAACAGTATATTTAAACAAACCCTATAACTGCGAATAGGAAGCATCAATACTTCGTATTGATGCTCCGCAAGCGTGTGGATTTTTCTCCATTTATTGACATGCGTAACGGCAATTAATAGTTGTTATATATTTACTGGATCGTTCCCTATATACAGAATAATAGTTTTCAATATACTTGATTGTGCTCAATTAATCAACATGTTTCATGTAAAGACAATGAGCTGGATAATGCATGATTAGTTTGATGCAACGGTAATGATTGTTATTTAAAAATGTGTTCGCAATCAATTGGAAATACCAGTAAGTATTGACAATTATATATAGGGCCGATCCAGTAAATAATTCGTATATATGTTATTCACATAACATATATACGAATTATTTACTGGATCGGCCCTATATATTTTTTATTCATTTAACTAAACGTTCTTTGTACTACAAAACATCCATACATACTAATCGTGTTACGTATTGTTTTTCTAAATGATATGTTTATTGGTAATGTTAGATAATCGTCTCTGTTTTTATCAACATACACATAATCTGTAACAATATGATATTTAAAGTTCGAATCATCAATAAATTTTGTTTTAGTTTCATATACATCAGTTGATGTCGCGCGTGTTGTTATGTTATCTATGTATGTATTTGTTGACGTTACTAGTATAACACTAATTGTTACGGTTTTATTATCGTTGTTTGGATTATGTTGATCATGTTTGTTGATATATGGGAAATGTAAATCATGTTCTTGTATTTTGAAATCAAAACCGATTGCGCTATGATATCGTCTAGATGATATGATATTATAAATATTATTTATTCCAAATCCTTCGATGTTAATATTAGTTGACATATCGTTGATTGTTTCATATACGCCACCCCCAGGACTATATGTACCGTATGAATATGTTCTCATATTGAATATTGTCTTATTATTTTGATCATTTATCCGATATGCGTCATAAAATAAAATATTCCTATTAATTTCCAAGTTGTACACGTAATTGTCAAACGACCAGTTAATGCAATTGAAATTGTCTTTACTTACGATAATCGCAGTGCGTGTATAATTTTGATCTTCGCTATCATAACATTTAATTATGTAATGATTATCTACAGTTTCATCGTTGGTAAATTGAATCGACATATTATTCATCAAGTTATCGTGTTCGTTAAACATTTTTAATTTGAATGTATCCAAATTTATATTTGGAACAATTGCGAATCTCAATCGATTATGTGTGTTAAAAGTGCCATTCCAATCATAGTTATATAATTGATTCATAATGTATGTGGAAAGACTTTCTTCTGTATCTGCGTCGTCGCTGTATTGATTTCGATCAATATTGACATTGAAATGCTGTTGCCAAGGCATATTGTACAACATCCTCTTAAAAATAACGGATTGAAACGCAACATCAACACCATTGTCACTACCAATCGAGCTTACGTTAATGGTAATATCATTAAATGATGAATAATTATCCATGTTTGGATCGTAGTTAAAATCAGTATCTATATTCACATATGCATTGTTATTAATAATTGGTAATATTTCAGTTTGAAACAGTTCCCGGTTTTCACCCAAAACAATTATGTGTCCATTTATGGCGTCGCCATATACAATATGCGTATCGGTAGGTATAACAGATAGATTATTGTTATGTATATGTAATTTTGCTCTATCAGTTACTTCAGTTGTATCGTATTTCATAGATATTGTAGCACCATTAATAACAGCATCAGTTACCGTTGGATTAATTTGTATATCGTAACTACCGATTAATAACCTATCGACATTTGTTGTTTCGTCCACAAAACTAAATTCTAGTTTGCGAATATCATTAATTAAAACAGATATCGTATCACCACCACTTGTAAATATTAGGGCGTGTTCATTGCCGGTGGTTGGTATGTATGAAAAATCTTCGTCATATGATAATGTTTTAGTAACCTCTGTACCAGAATCGTTATATAGCACTATGCATTTTTCGGTCTTTGGTAAAATAAATTCACTTATCGTAATTTCTGGAGACTTGATCTCGTATTTTTCGGCTAATCCCGGTAATATGTCTCGCAGAAATATTATATTGTCCACTTGTGATACTTGTCGTTCTTCAACCACAGAATTGCATATTAATTTCAATACGCCTCCCATTACTTGCGAATATGGTGTATATGTATTAATAAATGTTGGTGTGATATTAAACATTTCATTTATTGTTGCATTATATTCAAATTCATGGAGATCCATATTATCGATAACGATATCGCTTTTTAAATATGATGTTGTGATCGAATCTATATCGTGTATGTTACACAAGTAGTTATCGTTGATGTTAAATAACAATCTAATTTTACCAACAGTTGATTGCAACGCCATTCGTACGGGATTATATACAACCGATCCTGGATATGACACTTGAATCATAACTAACCCAGCAGTATCTAAAACTATTGATGTTTCATTTGTCGTATCTCCATTGTAGGTTGTTAAGAAATTAATAGGTTTATCTGTAATAGGTAATCCATATTTATCAATAAGTGACACATGATCGGTAATATTAAGAGTTACACCCAATTCATGATGTACATCGGGTAATGTATTTACGATTGTCGGTTCAATGCTATTAATTGACATCAGCGATTTCGCAATCGATCCGCTAACATTTGCGTATACTCGGTATATTGATGGGAATAGTGTATCTGTTTCATTTAGTTGTTTATTTACCCCATTTACATAATCATATACATAAAAATTTGGGTCGCTATATGCGCTCGTTGTTTGCATGCCGTCATCGATATCCATATCAAAATATTCATGTGTCCCAGTATTGCCATGTGTGATAATATTAACATCCGCGTTAGTCAACGATAATCGACTTTGAAAATTAATATAATACATCCTTTCGTTAAATGATACGTCGGCATTAGGTAATTGTTTATTTAATATCAATTGATCACCTAGTAATTTTATAGTGTATATATCGCTTTCGTATCCGTACAAATACATATACAATTTACTATGATCATTCATTACATAAATCGTCGTTGGTATATCATCTGAATATATTAGCTCTCCGCTTTTTAATTTACGATATGATCCGTCAGTATCTTGATATAATAGAATAAACGATAAAAATCTAACATTCTTTATGTAATCTTCATCATTTTCTCGAATAGTGTCAATACTGGTTGTTGTTAAATTGGTATCGTTTGGTAAATATACTTTAAAATATTTGTTTATTGCATCATGTCCCCAATAATTATTATTGTACAATGACAAATGTAACTTAGCACCATATGGTATATTTGTCGAATATGTTATATCGTCGCCTGTTCCTACTTCCGTGACGACAGTTGGGCGAAATGTTATGTACATTTCTTTTTTAGGAACAATAATATTAATGTTATGGCTTGCAATATAATAGATCGTATTTGTATCCATACCATCTGTGTAATATCTTTCCGTTGTGTATATATTGTAACTTCCTACATAATTAATGGGTATTTTTGTATTAAAATGTGTTAATTTTGATTCGAAAGAGATAACATCATCCATAGTATGCAGTGATATTAGTGGAAAATTGTTCATGTATGTGCCACTTTTACCGCCTGTTAATACAACATACAATAATGATCCAATATCCGATAATGTTAAGTTGCTTGTATATGCATCTTCATTGATGTCGATAAATGATAATGTACACTCACTTTGTAAATTTAATGTATCGTATACGTTAATCATTGATATATTAGATGCGATCTCACCAGTGATATTTGTATAATTACCTGATAAAAACATTTCTTTGAGTTTCTTTTGACCGTGTATTTTTCTAAACGGAATAGTTGCGTGTGTTATAGAGCGATTACCGTTTTTGATTAATAAATTATAAGTTAATAATTCGGTTTCCAACGAAAATTCAGATGAGATATACATTATTATATCGCTCGAATTATCAATAGTACTAATTTCGCTAAATCCGTTCGATGAATCGTATGTCAGCAATATTATATTTGATCCATCTTTAACAGCATATATAGAATTACTTTTTACTGTATTGCTAACTTCTGATGTATTAAATGTATTACATGATTGTGCACATGTTATACAATATATAACTCCATCTTCCATTAATAATTCAAATCGTGGCTCGTTAATATCTCGTATTAGCATATTATATATCAATTTATGTGACGTATTGATTGTTATAATGTCGAACCGACTGTATTGTGGTTCGATCCAGTCTTCTCGAGTGTTCTTCATTGGAACAACTGTCATAATGTTGTTATTGGTTTCTACATATGTTGGATATGTTCCACATGTACTAATCAATGCAATATGTGTATGATCTACTTCCTGTAGTGCGTTGAATTGATCCGTTTCATTGTAATACGAATAGTAATCCGGCAAGTCTCTGTAAATATGATATTTCATATAATTGTCTTGTAATTGCACATTATGCAACCCTTCTAAAATTTGGTTTGTAAATGTCCATTGCATCGAAGTCGTGTTATTTGTTATAATGATTCCGTTTGTATAATGCAATTGAATAGATATATTGGCAATATCGGTGATGTTAATTGGTATATCATATATGTATATTTCGCTTGATGAATAACCAATTGGTAATTTAATATTATTAATAATGTTGTTATAATTATCTTGATATTCAATCATAAATCCAATAAATTCATTTAATGTTAGTGTATGTGTATCATTTTCACCATCTTGTGATATAGTCATTACGATACTACCACTGTTTGTAAATGTTATTGCAGTTTGTTCATTTATAACGTGATTTGTTAATTTACTTATAATCTGTCCTGTTTTTATGTTCAATAATCTCCAAAATGTGCCTTCTGGTGGGGTATTATCATCTTGAGGTGGATCATCTTGAGGTGGATCATCTTGAGGCGGATCATCTTGAGGCGGATCATCTTGAGGCGGATCATCTTGAGGCGGATCATCTTGAGGCGGATCATCTTGAGGTGCTGTATCATACGTGCCTGGTGCCGGTGGTGTGTTTGGATCCATAAAATCACCTAATCCATTTAGCACAGTGAATAAAGATCTTGCGATTTTCCATTCTTCCATCGTAGTCATGTTTAATATCGTAACATAATCTGATTTAATAGATAACTTAACACCATCTACCATACTTATAGATATGTTAAATACTTCTATATTCGGTCGCTTATTCATTATCATTAATAATACTGCATGTGTCTGGTCATCATACTCGATCATCATATTCATCCCATTATTATCTAATATATCATGATAATACGTTAACTGCGGTGTATCTTCGTTTGAAATGATTGCTTCTATCCGGTCATAATTATCATTGAATAAAATTTGCGTATTAACTGATGTTGAAAACTCATTTATAAAATTTCCATTTTTATCAGCATCATCAATTAATGTTGGAGTATCCCCCGCAAAGCTGTTGAACTTGTAGTACGGTAATTCTGTTTTCATAATTAGTTATATGTAAAATGTATATTAATTTGTACAGTGTGAGTAACCACACCCCCCGCATAATAATTTGTTGTTAATAAATATAAATTATGGTTGATGAAATATATTATGTAAATATATTAATACAATCAATATGTAGTGCATGTGATATTTCAGAATATACTAATGTGAATTATATCGAAATACCGAATATTGTACGTATACATGCACAGTTAATACGAAATGATATTAACCATATTCATCATTGTAACATGCAATATAACACACCACCTGATAAATATACTATTTATAGCGATATACATAATATTATCAAAAAAATAATCAATCAAGATAATGCTATTATTAAAAACGGGTTTTGTGAGTTATGTATAATATTAACAAAAAATGATTTGAGCAATATTACTATCCGATGCAGATTATGTCAAATAATAACCAAATTAAAAAAACCTACATATGAAATAAAACAATTTTTCCAAAAGTACTATAAAACAAATATACCAAGTACGTTGGATGGATCAGTGATACATGATCCATTAGCGTACAGTGATAATTTAGCAACAATCGCATATTTATACACTCTGTTTAATAATGATAAATATATGTTACATAAACTAAATAATGACCTAACATGCATTTACAACTTGCTTTTGAACGATTGTGAATTAATGATTAATAATATATATGAGTGTGTAAATGCATGTATACATGCTAACATAATTAATAAATGCTCGATAGAATTAACAAATATAACGAATAAATATAATTTAGATGTACTATCAAGTATGTTACTTATCGGCGATCACACATATAATGATAAAATCAGTGATATACTCGCGGATTCGCTTGATATAGATTGTACATATAATAATATGAACATTTACAAGCAATATATTCGATTATTGTATTTAATAACCATTAATACACTATCAATTAAAGATTATAAAAAATACGTGAAATTAGCATATGTAAAATGTATGATAATTTATGCGCAAATCACATCAAGTGTTGATACTAATATATTAGCGATGCTGTTTGAAACTTTGTGTATGCTATTGAAAATGATAAATACTGCGAAAATATATTCATGTATATTTTATGTATTTACGCTACTATCACACAGATATTCTGATGGCTTATATTTTAGTTTGAATGACACCGTTAATATACACAATGTAATTAACATACACAATGGAATTAGTTATCTAATGCAATAATATAAAAATATGGCGAATATAACAGATAAGAAAAGCCTTGAAATAATACAGAAGTCAACCGATTTATATAAAGGGAAAAATAATACAACTCATTTAAGAAGAAACTTTTCACATTTTTTGTTGGATTTTGGAATTGTCGAACAGGTCGTTGGATTTGTTATTGCAATAACAGCAGTCGATTTAATAAAAAGCATCTCTAAAAATGTTATAAATGAATCATTGCATATAACCGACGAAGTTCAAACAAACTTAGTGTCGCTGATATTAATCATCATTTTTGCATACATATTTGTTAAGTATATTTACTATGAAATTGTCTATACTGATGATGTTGCCAAAGAAAATATATTGAAAAAAGCAATCAATGAGAAAAAAGTAGAAGCCGTTAAAGAAAAAATAGAACATGTGCCGAGACTAAAACATATATTAACAAAAGAAGCTAATCATGTTGATACAGTAAATATTGTTGCAAACGATACTAAAAAGGCCAAGTAAAATTATTTTATTTGGTACATTACGATAACCAATCCGATTCAATGGGTGGGGCCGCACTGGGATTGGGTGGCGGTGTATGATCATGTTGCCTTTTGTCGTATTGCATATGGTCGGCTACATACAAGTCACGATCGAAATCATCACTTTGTGTTACATGGTCGGTGGATCCTTCTTCTTCTTCATCTTCATCTTCATGTCCATGTTCATATCCATTTTTATCATCTATATCGCCACTCATTTCTATATCAGAATGCATATCGTATGTAGGTAATTCAAATGATGCATCTTTGATCAACCCGTTTATGTCATCATCAACAATGCTATTGAGTATAATACTATAATTAAGATCATTGTCAACTAATAATTTTCGAACATGTTTTGTTACATTCGAAAATAAGTTATTATGTCTTATGATGCTATCGTTTTCTTCAAATTCATATTCCGTTTCAGGATTGTTCATATAAGCGGTATACTCGGTTTTATCATAAATGCCGGTCACACATGATGAAAATACAGTATGAACCTTCGCATATAATGTTAGTGCATTTGCCACTGCATATATATCGTTTACGTTTGTATGTTTCGTACCGGCATCGACCGTACCGGCATCGACCGTACCGGCATCGACCGTACCGGCATCGACCGTGCCTGAATCGCCCGTGTATACGCTGTCAAAATTATGGTCAACACAATATTCTACATTTTTTAAATGCGTATGTATACCTTCTTCGAAATCTGGCATATGTTCCCGAATTTTCCAGATTACATCGGTCGGGTAACCGTCGAGGTTAATAAACGCGCCTTTTATTATATCGTTATCCTGTTTATCACTATCTGTCAATATATTTGTTATAATTTCCAGCGTTACTTCACAAAGATGCTTGCAATATGGGCATTTACAATTATTAACATCATGTTTAATTACTTTGCTATATGCAAATGTTTTAAGCCGCCTAAGCCAATTAAATATAGGTATCATTAATGTTAATTGTCGGTCGGTACAATCAATGTATTTTTTAAGTTGCTCAACATCATGATTAGCATTCTGTATACCGTAATATATTAATTCATCATCACTATGTACACATGGACAGTCGGGGTTAAAGCAATAGTTTTGTAATTCTTTATTAATTAATTCATATGGCACGTTTTTATATGTATCACATGGAACTGCTGACTTTTTGTATGTAGAATATATCATTATATACCGTTTACATAATTCCCATATGGCATTAATATATGATAATGTATACTCAGTGCAGTATTTTTTGACCATGCTTTTGAATTTTTTTATCATAAATGAGTCCTTTCCATATTTATCGAACAATGCTTTTACTAGTTTCCCACATTCACTTGTATCATTATCATTATATACTTTGTATACACATACCACTAAATACGAAAATCCATTTATATTAGATATTTTCCATTTACTGAAATGTGAAAATCGCGGTATTGTATCAATTGCAAATAATTTATTGTCAAATCGCATTAATTCATCGCAACCAATGAGTCCCATTGAATGCATAATAGTGTATATGGTCATTCCAAAAACACTTACCGGAAAATCACACGCATATACCGCATCAATCGCCGCTTGTGTAGTTGTGCATGTTTTATATTTTGGTGATATAAATGCATTTGATTGCCGCTCATTCTGCATTACTAACCTCCTGTAATTATCAAATGCCATTGATAATGTTGACAACATTCGGTTAGCATCCATATCGGTGTGTATTTGATGTTCTTCGTTAAATCGTATGAAATTCTGCATACACTTGTTAATATCGATTGAGTATATTGTTAATATTTCTAATATAGTGAAGTTGGTAAAAATATTTGATTGGTTGTCGTATATTAAGCCATGTTCATTTATATGAAAATGTTGCATGAGATTATATTGTTCATTTCGATACTCCATATCGGTTCCGCTGGTGTCGATGTTTGTTAAATACGTTTTAATAGCAACACTATGTATACTTATCGATGATGTGTCTATATGAATTGGTGTGAACTTGGTCGATAATATTAGTTTACTAGTTTTATCACATGCATCTATACAATATTTATGGCTAACGAACCCAAATCGTATCATATCAGATATTTTACAAAATGCATAATTAACAAAAGTATCGTTAGTGACGTCATTGCGGTTTGTTATGGGTAACAAACTTTGAAAATCGTTGTAATATAATACAGGTATACCATTACGTTGTCTATCTATAATATTTATTTGGTCTGGTATTTCATTGGAATCATACGTATGATTATTTATGCAATTGATATGTATATGCGGTGATATTGTATTCAAGTTCATTGGCGCAGTCGTTCCAAATATTTGTTCGTCACATGTTAAGTGTTTTAATTTATGCAGGTGCGTAGCCAATCTAATATCTTCCGTACCATTATACATGTATGAGTTAGTAACATTTTCGTTGTAAACAACAATTACTACTTTTTTGCCATCAATAATACCATTGTATTCATATTTCCATCGCGACGTTATTATAATGGTAGTATCATCTTTAACATAAGTCATATTCACATATTTCGTTTCGTACTCATTATTATTGCGCGTTGTAACAATGATTCTGGCTGTGTTTGGAGTGTCAGTATATAATTTATGATTTATAATGACAGGGATGTTAACATTTTTGTAATTAATATATACAATCTGGTTAGTTGTTGCGCGGGTATGGTGTTGTTTTATTTTGACCACATTGACTTTTTGTGATGTCGGTACTGAGGATTTCATTAAATTTTCACATAAGTGCATTGTTTGTAGCACATCTCGGCAATTTAATTTAATAGCATGTTCAGCGTGTTTGATAACGTCTAATACAGACTCATTGATTATGTCTGATGGTTTCTCGTAAACTGGTTCCTCGTAAACTGGTTGCGCAACGTGTGATTGTTGTTCATTGGCGACGCGTGCATATACTGGTGTATCATGTGTATCATGTTGTTCATATACGGTGTAGTCTGATGATGCACCTTTGTCGGATCGTGTCGCATGTGGTGATACGTCGGATGGTGCGTCGGATGGTGCGTCGGATGGTCCCCCGACTGGCGGTTTACGTTTGTATATAGCGATACACTCTTTAGCACCCTCCTGAGCACCTATGCTATAATCGACTTCTCCCAAGTATGTGTTTTTGTTTTCCATAAAATCAATCGCGATGCGTTGGAATAACGTTTTGTCAACATACCTATTTATCAGAATGTACACAACAATATTATGTATATATTTAATCATAGTGTCACTATCGGAATATAGCATGGACTCATCAACGCCATCATTGATTAATTTAAGTAGGTTGGACAATATTGTACTATCTTCAATATCACGTAAGTTATTAACTATTTCATAAAACATATTAAATGCATTTTTTTGTGTAATACCTTGTTTTTGTTTATAATTAAACCACCATGTATTATTAATAATAAATGTACGTAATTTGTCACGCGACGATTGACGTAATGGTGTATGTTTAATTAGTTCTATTACGCCGGACATGTATTTGTCGGGTGGGGTATCGACTGGTCGTGTGTCGTATTCTTGCGCAACGTATGCTTGTTGTTCTGCAAGGACTGCTTTATCTTTGCGTAGTTTGTCGGTTTGTATAAGTTGTTGTGCTTCACCTATGTCGCTATTTGCCGTGTCATGATTTTTGCGTGTCAACTCAATTTCGGAAATCAATAATTTGCGTGCCTCGTTATCGTTGGCATGGTCTAGTTGTGTCAATTGATTTTTGAGTGTTTTTTCAAAGTAATATCCAATGCAATATTTAGAACATAAATATACGGATTGTTGTGCGCATTGTTTAGAGTATACTTGTCGGTTTTCTATTAAATCGAGCGCGATTTTATTACGTGTTTCTTGGATGTACTTCTCATTGGTCAGTATGTATAGAATGACATCATGTATATAGTTTATCAGATTATTCCTGGCATCGTACTTGTATAGTATATGGTGGGCATTTCGTGTGTTGGTTAATTTGAGTAAGTCTGAATACTGTCTGGAATGTTCAATATCGCCTGTATACTCAATTATTCCCACAAACATGCTTAAGGCGTCATCTGGCGTAGTATCGAATCCTTTAGTTAAAAACCACCATTGATTAAATCGGATAAAATCATGTAAATCATATTCGTACAGGTCATCACTTATTTCAAATACTATTCGCATGTATTCACTATCGATTATTCCACGCCCATCATCTTGCGATTTGTAGATGCCGGCGTCAACCGGCGTACGTTGGTCTGGTTGCAGTGTGTCATGTATGTAATCGAGCTGGCTGATATCGGAAGGTGTACGTGCTCGACCAATCTCATTGCCGTAACGCTCTAAATAATCATTGATAAACTCGCGAGCAGTGTCTTCCGGTGGAATATTGTCTGTAAATTTTTGTTTACATATACTGATGTTTTCTTTTAAATATAAAACAATTATTTTCGGATTATATCGTACTTGTATGTCATTATACCTACCATACAGTATGTATAATTCAACATCATTTTTATATGCACCCCATTCGGGCGATCTGTCCTCGTTGCCATATTTGTTATATTGCAACGAACTCTCATGTTCTGGTGGTAACGCACCACCATATTGATCATCATCCGATTTACTAGTATCAGACAGCGATATATTTTCAAAAAATTTACTATGATTCATTTATTATATTATAATAATACATTAAATGATACATTATTATCACAACTGACTGGCTACTTTTATTATTAATTTATCTTTGTCATTATCAATGTCATTATAAATTTGATTAGATATATCATACATGTGTTTATATACATTATCGATATGCCATAATAAATCACTGCTGATTTTATGTGTAACATATGCTTTAGTGACAACATATGAACATACCACTAAAAACAATTCGCTAGATATACTCGAATACGGAAAATGCGTATACATTAATTTATGTACTTGTGTATCAAATTTACCAGATTTACTAAAGTCATGAATCTTCGCAGTTATTTTAGATTTTGGTACATTAGTACCACATATTGTTGACGATGTATAATGTGTGTTTGTATATACAATATTATTGATGAGTGGTATACCATCACTATAAACTAAATTACCATGATAAATACCAACGATATTATTAAGGTGATATACTCCAGCAAGTATTTGCAGTAACACATCATATTTATTAATCACATCAATAATATTGCTCTCAATGTTCTCAAATAAATAATACTTTGTATGATTAATTTGCTTTATTAGCATGCACTTTAGAATGTTAATATGGTAATTATTTTTAATTTTATTGTAATTAAAACTTTCTTTATCAGACACATAAACGTTTTTATTAGGTATTATCAATGAAGACGATTTTTTGTATACGTATTTATTATCACCAATTGATATTTTATACATTTGATTATTATCAATACATATTTGCCCACGTACGTTCAGTTTATTTAAACTGATATTATCCAAATTACGATCCGATGTATATATAACATTACTATGTACTGTACGTAAAATTCTTTTTATATATCGATAAATGAAGTTAAATGACTCATTTGCATGTGACTGTTTAATGTGTATATATAAAGGTGTTTCGCTATATAATTGTTTAGTATACATATTACCATCATCATTGACTAGCTCATTATCTGTAACCATGTAATAAATATTATTACTCGTATTACATACTTTAATTTTATCATCATCTATGCACATCATTTGCGCCATTAAATATGGATTTATTGTATTAATATCATCTTTAAACATATCAACAGTTTTTTTACAGTATTTGATACATAATATATATGGTGTACATGTGTTATATATTTTAGGATATTTATTGAACATAAGTGTGTATAATTGACTCGTATTGTTTGATAATTGTTTAGTTAATATCACCGATTTATCGTAAATTATTTCATTAATCGGTGTTAATATATCACCATATATAACATTTGCCGTATTATATGCAAGCGTATTTCCGATATATGTATCCGGTACAAACAATAAAAAGTAATTTGAAATATTATTAATATTACAAATGTCATGTATAATATGATTTTCAGTCGAATCAATATATGTTATTTTGTTGATAGCCCACTCGGATAAATTCGATTTGTTTATCTTATCACTATGTTTTTTTATGATAAATATATTACCAACACATGTACAAAAGTGTTCGATCGTCAATAAAGATAAATATATATAATCTCCGTGCAAATATACTATGTCCAGATTATTTGACATTTATAGGACTATTCAGTAAATATCCGCTATATTATAATGTAACATAATACATAATCAGCATACATATTCGTTGTTAATTAATAACAAATATGTATGATAAATGCCATATATTTATAAAATCGGTAATGAACAAATATAATATACTATCCCCTAACGTATATATATATATATATATTTGTTTGTTTATATTATACTATTAATATAATATAAACAAACAAATTATTTACTGGTCAGTCCCTATATATTTGCCGAGTATATTCTTTTTCATATCAATCATTAATAAAAACGCATCTTTAAATTTATATGAAAATGTTTTATTTGCCATATTCATCGACGTCATCATTGTTGATGAGTGTGTCAACATAACATTAATATACGCGTTTTTATCGAGCGCATTGAAATCGCATATTGTGTCAACGAATAACATAATGCATTGTATCAACTGTAGTTCAATTTGCATATTCTTCAAACCTTTCATTTGTTCATATATGTATTCATGGTCATTAATACATATGTCAATTATTATGCTAGATGCTTTTACAAATTCATTTGCGATGTATGCACATATTTTTTGTTTAGTATTTAGTGTGGCATTTTTTATTTCACTAATATCAATAAATTCAATAATACTACATATTAATATTCGAGTTGATGCAATAACACTGTCTATTTCTGAATTATGAATAACGTTATGATGAACCAGCGCATCTATTAATGTCGTAACATTTATATATATTTCTTTGTATTTATTTGTGTATACTGTATTTAATATTTTCGATGAATCAGTTACGCTGATAAAATGTTCGTTAATTGCTTTTACTCCATTGCATGGAAAATATAATAACAATAATAATATTTCATCAAACCCAATCTGAATGAATTTCAATTCATCAAACTTATCATTAAAGAATTCTGTACATTGTTGTACAATTTTAAAATACCATTTTTTATTAAGCTTTAACTTAGTTCCTAGCAATCCTGCTAATATATCATATGTTGTAATATGATTTTTAAAAAAATCATTGTGCAGTATTTTTTTGTAATATATAAGCCATTTTGAGTATCCAAACCCCCATATACTATGCATATCATTTATGCTATTATCGTTAAACGATGATAACGATAACATTTTATTGTCAAGTAATATTAAATTGTCACTTTCCTCGAATATTTTATATTGCGTACAATGATGTTTTAATACCATACTATCGGCATCTTTAGTAACTACAATATTAACAGTATTATCAATAAATGGCATAAACCGCGCTATGCGTAGCCGATGTATATACTTACACGGAGGACATTTATATAGATATATTTCAACGTTGCTATTGCTGATTATATAATTCATTATATCGTATATATATTGCGAATGCTCCCCCGCATTAATATCATGCATAGTAAATACGCTACAATCAAAGTACAATCTTATTACCCATCTCGGGATATATGTTGACAAATGCAACACTGACATTTTTAGGGATAATAAATAATCCAATATAGAAACAATCGACACATTCTTTACAAAATACAATGTATAAGAGAAACAGTTACAACAGTTATTATTTTGACTAATATCGAAAAAATCGTTAATATTATTCTCACTTATCATTGGTAAATCTAATAATTGTTTTTTAACTGTTTTTGTATTGTTCGTAAATGTATATAAATGCGCCCGTTTATTGCTTATTAATTTGCATTTATCCGATGATGTAATATTGGCTATGTTGTTTATTTCTTGTACATTATATGATTTAAATTTATTACATATTTTTGGGTTGATTTCCATTAATTTTGTACATATTTCGTATGACATTATTTACACTGGCTAATAATATTGTTATACATAATAATAAACTCTGGTGACAATATATGCTCGATACACAGCTCATTATAATTAATAAATTTTACTGTTTTTTTTTTATTTTTCAGAACAAATGTAATTATTACATCATCCATCACAAATAATTCATCTAGTGTTAATATAATAAGATTTATTATCATGTCCATTTTTGTAATAAAATATTTTTCGTGTTTTGTTTGTGGTATCAAATGATCATTGCTGTTATCGTTAATGTATTTATAAACAATATCTATAAATGTATGTATATATTTATCTATATCGCTAATATGCATATTCCTGCTAAATTTGCGAAGGTGTCTAATAACTTGCGCAAACATAACATGACCACTCCCCACCATCATCCGTAGAGGGAGATCATATAAACTAATAGATACATTGTTGTTACGTGTGCACATATATATGTTCTTTAATTTACGATCGCACTTTTTTTTATCGCAGTATATATAATTCACTCGCTCAATGCTAAAATAATCCATAAACAATTCCATTAATACAACATGAGTATAATCTTTGTACATATGCTCGTTTGTGGAAATCGTATTACAAAGTGATTTAAAAAATGTGGTACATTGTTCGTAATGTTCTTTAGTAATCTTTAATTTCGAAGACATATTTAAATTATGTAAAAATACCATATTATGATGCTTTGTAAATATACTATTACGAACTATGTAATGATAATAATACATTCCAGTAACGTTTTTTCCATTAACTTTATAAACGTCGCTTTGGATAGCATTATCTAAATTTACTGAAAGTACTTTGTTTGATGGTATTGAAATAGCATACCTATTTGTATTAATAAAATTATTACAATAGTTGCTAAATAATTGTGTTAAAATACATTCTGTATCAATGAATGTAGTTGTTAATATACGTGTGTCATATAGAGCATGAAATGCAATATCTATTTTTAAATTATTGATCGGTTCATATAATAATATTTCAACATTGATGCAATCTAACAATTCGTTAAATAAATCCGATATCGTGTCATTCGTAATGCGACCATCACCAGCTATGCTATCATCGAGTATAGTATTATTAATGTATATACGGAAAACGTGAGTATGTAAATATTTATTAGCTTGATATACTGTAAATAATGTACTATTTACTAAATGATGTATATATGTCTCATTACACGCACTATCAATATACATTGTATATGATATGCAATTTGCGCATGTATCATTATAATTAATGTGGTATTTGTCATTATTTAGTATATTTATAGTACATGGATCACTTTTGATATTATAATATTTATGTTTAGTTGAATTAATAATATTAACATAATCATCGTATTTATTTATTGTTTGTTGCTGTAATATATTTTTAATAACACATGCCATTATATCATTATTTATGAAATAAAATTGATAATTGTACATTATGTACTATAATGTACAATATAATATTTACATGTACAAAGATATTATAAATGCCACCTAAATCTAATAAAAGCAGTAAAAGCAGTAAACCAAGTAAAAGCGCAAATGAAAAACTATTGAAAAATAAATGCGAAGATAAAGCAGTTGTTGAATTCAAATCAGCATGTGCGAAGGCATTGCGCGCTGGTCTTAGCGAAGGCGGAATTGCAATGAAATCACTTCAAAAAAAAGGTAAATAATAATTGAACATTTAATACTAAATTAGTATTAAATGTTCGATCGAATTACATATCTACACACATTTCATCAGCAAATATATTTTCATCAACTGCGCGCTTATCGACATTGTTATGTGAACATTCAACATCTTCAAATATATTTTCATTAATTTCGAGCGTATTGTTATGTGAACATTCGACATCATTGAAAAAACGCCGTTTGCGTATATATGCTTTTTTATTATCGATAAATATCGTATGTACAGTCGATGCACGTGTAGCGATTTTTGGAGATTCGAATTTAACAAATCCGTAGCATTTCGAATACCCATAATCATCAACAATTACTTTCGCGCTTATAACTCTGCCGAATGTATGCATTTTATTAAATAATAAATAAGCATCAACGTATGATGATAACGAACCTATGAAAACATCTTGTGCTGATCTGAATACGGATTTGCTTCCATACATCGTTGAAAACGATGCAATATAATTTACGCACTCAACATCAATTATATGTGAGTAATATCGTATTGATACATTTCGTAAAAATGAATATGTTAGTTCTTCGTCAACAAATCGAAACACACATGCTTTAGTATTTGTAAATAATTCACGTAAATGTAGAGATGTAACTTTTCCGTAATATTGTTCTAAAAAAATCGTAAATTCGCGCAAATTAATGTGAATTGGTATGTTCGATAATCTAATCGAGTATATATATGGTAAGTCTGCCATATTAAATTATATTGCAAATAATGTAATTGATTAAATTATTAACATTTGTTTAATTAAGTTGAGTATTCAATTTTTCCGATAAGTCTAATTGATAATAAGTAATCTAAATGGCTTTGTAGATTACTAGTAATGTGCTCAAATAACGCAATTGTAACACGATAGTCATTTACATATGTCGACATTTCGTCGAAAAATGATCTATTTTCAAATCCTTCTTTAATTTCATTATACGTAGATGGACACGTGCTAATAAAAATAAGTATTTGCGAAAAACAATCATCGGCACCACATGCGCCCGGCATATTCAGTTTCATCCGGTTTAGTGCATCGTTGATATCCATACACAGCATATATTTGGACTCCATTGAATTTATTGACATCGTGTATAAATTAATATTATTGAATATTATAATTATTCTGTATGATATTCAATTTTTTTGATGACATACGTTATAAAAATAAATTTGTTATGTTTCTTAATTTTTTTTTTATACGTTAATATATTTCGCAAGAATTTTTCACATAATTTATAACTGTCTACTAACGTATTAACACATTTTATTGTTCTCCTAAATATCTTTACAGTATGATTATGTATATCCTTACAATAGTATTTATTATGAGACGGTACGATATTTAATATGTTTGATATTTTTATATATGTAACGCGATTTGTTTCTTGCCATGTTCCCGGAAACATTTTATTACGTCGTATTACATTGTAATTATTAAAATAATCATGCTCGTGTATGTTCTTATTAAGTAGTAATATATAACATCGATAGCCTTTCACATTAACAAATAATTTTAACCTAATGTGATCTGGAATATATATCAACCCGCAACTTTCTTCCATTGCTTCGCGTTTAGCTGTTTTTTCTAAATCATTATTATCTTCGTTTTCTATACCACCGCCCAAATCTTCATAGGTATGTCTAAATGAGCTATGAAAAAGAATTACATACGGTAATTTTACTAACAGTACACCAGCACCTGTAAATTGACGGGGCATTTATTTATATAACTGTTTGTTATTTTTTGGTAGTGTTCCCTGGAGGTTCATCATACTCGCAATACTCTTCCGAATCAACATTTGTTTTTTTGTATGCATTTGTGTTAGTATCGCTCATACACGCGTGATTAAACGTATCATTATAACAAATATTATATAGCAATGCATAACATTTCATGCTCTTAAATGTCGATGCAGTTTCGACATATATAACTAAGTTACTGACTTCTGTATTATTTATAACGTGCATCAGACATTCATCGTAATCGTTCTTAATTAAAATGGATATCATCCATTCTTCAAATCTACTATTGTTTAACAATATGTTTAAACTATTTATATTATTACTACGTAATATGTTTAACTTCGCTAAATCTGTTAGGTTACATCCATTATTCAAACAATATCGTATGCAATCATAATGATTATGTAGCGTCGCGTTTTCGATTGCTTTATTAGTTAATATACGTCCACTATTTACATAATATCGTAAGCAATTCATATGCCCATTCAGCGCAGCATATTCACATACACTATTTGACAATATACATCCATTATTATGAAAATATACAATACAGTCTAAATGTCCATTCATAGCAAATATTTCACAGATATTTTTTACAAGCATTCTATGCTCGACCATCGACTGTATATACTTAATACATTCTAAATCACCGCTAGAAAGTGCACTTAATATAACTTCGTTCGTTATTATTTTTTGAAATTTGTTTTTCTTTGTTGAATTGTCTGTGATATCTAATATATATTGTATTCCTTGCTTGAAACCATGCATAGCGGATTTATTCATATAATATTGGTTATTATGCTTGCTCAAACAGAATTTGATAAATTCTGATTTATTATGTGTAACAGATGTTATAAACATAATATCGTATGGTATCATATGTGTATCAATTGAAATTATTTTTTTGAGTATTTTTAATGTACCATATAAAATAATGTTGATATATGTTGTATTCGTGATTTTATAATTGGTGTATTGACATAAATATGTCATCATCGTTCGTGATGCGTATGCGGATGGATGCAGTTTTACATTTTTTATGTTCTGCTTGCCAAGTGCGGTTCGTAATAAATATTCATTCAACGGGCTTAAATAATTGCAAATTGTATTTGTTATAGCTGCGTCGAAATACATATTTTTATATAATTATATTATAGTTGATATAATATGTAATTGCGTATGTTAGCTAATATAGTTATATAACTTAAAAAAATTGATATTACGCAATGTATATTATATCGATGTAATTGATTAATTCATTTTAACGAATTCAATTTCAACTAAGAATTGCTCGCCGAAAGTCATGTCATTTACACGTGCTCAACGAGATTACATGATCTTGGCAGATAAACGAGCCACGTCGGACGTTGCTAATGCGTTATTTCGCGAGTGTTTATGTGAACTTTTAGAAATAACTGAACAAATGCGTGTGTATGTTGCGTTTGGAACCGCTTATGGTGGCGACAATCCACGACTATCAAACGCACTATTTCAGTCAATTCCAGCGACAGTTTCTAATTCCGAACTGCCGGTGACAGTTTTGTTAATTGACGGAGGCTTCGAGCAAACTCCTTTTGATAAGTTCGGGTTAAATATAGTACATAATGAGGAAATAATACCCGGGGTGATAAAATATGTTTGTGATTTAGCAGATACACCACATATAACTGTTTTCGTTATTCAAGCATCACCGTTCTACGTTGACAATGAAGGATTCGATACACTGTTATCTATACTATGCCAATTCATTGACCGTGTCGAAGAACAAGGCGGGTGTGTACTAATAGCTGATTTCGCGGTTCAAATTCGATTTAATGGCGAAGATACCGTTGCTTATTTTGAATTGACACGCGATCGAAAATTAGATTGCAACATTGTATATGGCATGCACTGTATACTCAAATTAATGTACGCCGTCCAACAACATATTAACGATAAACATATGCGCAGTAAGGTGTGTATTTTGTATGTGCGTTCGGTAAAAGTTGCCGAACAGATACGAGATAGGCTATGTATGCCAGACGAGTATGACGAGCATGGTGAGACTAAACCGCGTCGCCCCGTCCAATATCCGGTGCTAATTTTTCTCAAGGATTGTTCTAAACAAATGCTATCGCTATTTGGACATTTCACACCACAGTGTGAAAAAGTGTATTACGTTTATTTTGGATTACCTGACAAGATTAACCAAGAAACTGGACGGCAAGAGCCAGCTGGTGCCGACATATTAGGTGACGTGCGTGATATGCGATTCGATATTGTTGATGGATACGTAGTTATTGAAACACACTCTATATAAATTGTTTGATTTGTAATTATTATTACAAATCAAACTCCTAAACTTTTTTCCATATAAATATAGGTTTCGGGCTAATAAATTTCTCATTGCAGTATGATATAATACCCAAGTAATTAATATTATTAAGTTGTTTAGTATATTCGAGCATCCAATATATAAACGAATGATGTTTTTTTTCGATTGATTGATAAAGCCAATATACCATTCATACATAATAAATCAACTGATTTATTAATACATATTTTAAGAAAATCATCGAACCAATCGCGCTCGGTAGAATGCCTACTTGATTGAAAGTCATCAATCCTATATATCTCAATATCGAAGAATGGTGGTGACGTAAATACTAAATCATATTGTATCATTTTAAATTTTTGCGGATCTTTTTTAAAAAAACTAATCATATTGGCGTATCCATCTACCAAGTCGGGGTTTGGGTCAACTCCGCAATAAAAATCAATGTATTTATCACATGCCATTGCTCCAATTAATCTATCACCCCAACCAGATGAAAAATCTAATATTGTTTTTGAATTAAATAACTTAATAATCGTTACCATTAGAGCTGGGCGAAATATACTACACTCTTTACATGCGTTATACAGCGTTTCGCGTATGTTATGATCTTTAGTACGGCCGTACTCTTTTTTACACTTTGCGTAAATAATACTTTTAAACTTATTATAAAAATCATATGGAGAGTATTTACTGTTATGTACTTTGCATTTTAATCGCGCTTTTTCTTGGAACATATCAGAGAGTAAGTTCATTTCCAAATAATCGCTCTTTTTTGATAATATAAGAAAATATTTCCCTTTAAACGTTGGCTCTATTGATATGTTTTCAAGTTTATATTGTTGTTTGACTATTCGCGATTCATAATCGTAATCCATGATGTTTTTAAACATCTTTTTAATTTGATGTTTTGTATAGAAATTTCGTTTCAATGGTATATCCATTTATATGGACGGTTACGTAAATAATGCGTTTATATATTATACACATAACATATAAACCATTTATGAATATAAATATATATGATAATAGAGTATTATTTTCATATATTTTGATATAAACCAGATTTGCAAAATTGTAAATATATATGCACATAACCATTGTCGAGTAACAGGTTAATTAACCCATTAACAGTCATATATTTGTCGGCATTTGGTAGTAACTGTATAGTATCATCTAATAGCTCTAATTCAGTTTTTATATTATTGTTGATTTTTATTACTTACATAAACCATATGCTAATCCCCAATCCGGTATTTTATTGCGTCGCGTTGACGAGTTATAGAAGGTGTACCGTATATTTGATGTAACTGATCAGTAATTATATTACGATTAGTGTGTACAATTTCTGGATATAATTTTACAGGGACGTCTAATACATCATCCATATTACGCAAATTTGAATGCATGAATTTAGTAATTTTATTATCGCACACTTCCTTGTAACGATTGTTCATATCAATAGGTTGTCTTGTTGGATGACTTAATATATTTCCAACCTCATTTATACGTTCCCCAGGGTATAACATCGATTCGGCATTTAAATTATGAAATATATCTTGATCATATACATTTCGATCATTAACTGTATCAACAACATATACATAATATTTAAACTTAATATGCCTGTCACTGCCATGACCCACACAATTTGATATGACGCAAATAAAATAATGCGCATTATCGGCAGAATGGACATGCTTAACATGTGTGTATATTTTGGGGTGGTGTTCATTAGCATTTCGATCGTTTGTTACGAAATAGTTGTCATGCGGGGTATTGCAGATATTTTGATGTAATATAGTTAATAGCCGTATGTCGGTATTATGATCAAGCTCACCTGTCAGTTGTGGTTCTGTATTAATATCATCTGTTATTGTAGCAATATCGGTCGTATTCTTGCCAATTCGCCGTACACGATATATTTTAGTACCGCCAACCATATCACGTTTAGCATTTATAGGACTGTCCAGTAAATATTTGTCGTATTACAATGCAACATAATGCATATACAACAGTATATTTGAACAAGCCCTATAACTGCGAATAGATGCGGATTTTTTCT
>Ga0233431_1001206_pt1 | contig 46635 bp, 47 predicted proteins | sample SI_118_April2016_FD_179867 | JGI IMG/M metagenome (GOLD analysis project Ga0233431, IMG submission 179867) | Seawater microbial communities from Saanich Inlet, British Columbia, Canada - SI_118_April2016_200_MG | ecosystem: Environmental > Aquatic > Marine > Inlet | place: Canada: British... | reverse complement strand
AGAGAGGAAATTATTTCAATTCATTGGAGAGAGTAAAGGAAGCCAAATTAACATTGGCTATAGAATCTAGCGGAAAATTCTTTAAGGAAATGAGATACGCAATGAAAGAAAATCCTGGAGAAACAACAGCCGGATTTGGAGCCTTTGGTGTTTCTGTTGTAGGATTATCTCTATTTGGCAGATGGAGATATCTAAAGAGGAAATTAAAGAAGCTTTCAGAAGAGGAGAATCTTTTAACTGAATTAATGAGAGCAGTTCAAATAGAAGTCTTTGAAAGAGCAAAGATGAGCATGAAAGAATATGGCGAATCTATGATTCAGTACGAAGAAAGATTTGGTAAGATTATTGCAGATAAAATAACATTTGAAAGTAAGAAGAACAACCTCCTGAAGTTCAAAGCGAAGAGTAAGAGGCTACATGAAGAAAGAGATAACCTAACTAAGGTTATGGCCAAAACTCAGGAAGCATATATCACAAAAGGAAAGTTCGAAACCAGAATATATGAGAATATGCTCAAATCCTATTCAACCAGGCTGTCTGATGTTGAAGAGCAATTAGCTTTGCTTGATGTTAAGAAAGCAAGGGGTAGGAAGAGATAAAGGTAAACTTTAAAAAGTAAAAAGATTAGTTGTTATGATGGGTGATGATATCTATGGATAATAAATATTCTTTTATTGGAATTGGAGTTATAGTTGTAGTTACTGTTGTAGCATTGGTATTTTTTGGTAATAGTGATCCGCAGTTTGCAGGTTATTGGGGTAGTTGCAATGGCGGATCTTGTTCTGCTGATGATGGTGCAGGAAATTCTTGTAGTGTTGAATGTAGCAAAGGTGAAATGCCACAATGCAAGGATGATCCTGTTTATTGTTTTTGTCACAATTGTGAAAATGGTCTAGGGGAAAATCTTGTTGTTATTGGGGATTGTGATGGTGGTGGATGTTATGGTGATGGTTGTGGAGCTACGTGTAGTGAAGGTTCTAAGGCAATGTGTGATGGTTCTGATTGTAAATGTGTTCCTTGTGATGATGAGGAACCTGCCAGCAAATAATTAGTTCTTTTCTTTTGGTGTATTGAGACTGCATGCGTAGAAATAATAGCTTGTACACAATTTAAATTTTTATGTTTAAAAAAAAGAAAAAAATTAAGAGCAACACAACAAAGAGATATAAACAGTTTCATCGAAAGAGGGGCTATTCGTAAAATTGTTCCACTTTATTTCTGAAGTCCACCCATCTATAGTATTATTGTTACCACTAGATTCCTGAATATACCCACATGATACCCATTCAAAATCAGAACCACTGATATCTTGAGTACTACAACTTCCAGTCATAGCTCTTTCGCCAACGTTACAGTATCTTCTTACAGTTGCTACTCCGTTAGCATAAGTAGGGGCGTTTATTTTTTCATAGTTCCAATAACAATCTTCTGGTATATCTGTAGCTAATTCTTCTACATCTTCAAATTCTTTCAAATCTGCTGGTTTTGGACTCTCCTGAACTCCAGTACAACTAGAAATTATTAACAATCCAACCAAAAGCAGTCCGATGTGAGTTAATTTATTTTTTATTTTACTTCACCTCCAAGTAAACATACATTGTGTGTTCTCTTTCTATTATATATGACTTTTTATTTTTGATCTTGGCGAAACTAATTGAATAGTATTGTTTTTTTCATTATTTTTTGTTCTCCTTAATTGGTTATTTTTTGTTATCTAAACTATATTATTTAAATGTTTGTTTGTTTTATTACTAATGTTATAACTGAGATTTGTGAGGAATAAAGAACGTTAAGTTGTGTTATTGTAGGGTACATTTGCTAGATTAGAGAAAGGTATATATATTAGCCTGTTGAGTTATGTTTAGTTTATTTGGAGATTTGATATAATGGCAATTGAGTCAATAATTAATCCGTCAAAGGCAATTGAAAGACCTTGGGAAATGTTCTTTGTTGGTTTTTTGTATTCTACGGTTGCAATTTTTTTAGGTGTTTGGATATTTAAAGCATATTCTAGTTTGATTATGGTTTTTTTGACTGTTTTTGCAGCTATGCCTTTTATGTATAAAACTATGAAGCGGGAGGAGGAAGTTGATGTTACTTTAAAAGAGGAGGGAAAGATTTTGAAGGAACATGCGAAAGTTGTTAAATATCTTATTTATTTGTTTATTGGGTTTGTTGTTTCATATTCTATTTGGTTTGTGTTTCTCCCAGCTGGTATTGTTCAGAGTTTGTTTGGTACTCAAATTGAGACCATTGGAGCTATAAATGCTAAGATTGTTGGTGATGTTGTTAGTCCTGGTTCTGTTTTTTTACAGATTTTTTTGAATAATTTTAAAGTTATGTTATTTGCCATATTTTTTGCATTCTTTTATGGTGCTGGTGCAATTTTCATTTTGACTTGGAATGCTTCTGTAATTTCTGCAGCGATTGGAATTTTTGTTAAAGAGAGGATAGCTGCCTACGCAGCCGCTGCTGGATCTGTTGGAATGTTTAATTATTTTCATGTGTTTTCTTTGGGATTGTTCAGATATTTCATACATGGGATCCCAGAAATTGCTGCTTACTTTGTTGCAGGACTAGCCGGAGGCATAATATCTGTTGCAGTTATAAACAAAGATTTGGAGACAAATAAGTTTAAGAATATAATGTTGGATGCAGTTAATTTAACTTTGATAGCTATTGGTATACTTGTATTGGCTGCTCTTTTAGAGGTTTATATTACTCCATTATTCTTCTGATTTCTCTTTCGTAAGACTTAAAATATTTGTGGTGTTATGTGATCCTTATGCCTAATTATACTAAGATTCTTGTAAGGGGTACTGGGTGGCTGTTATTTGCTTCAATTTTAGCCGCTCTTCTAGGATATGTATTAAGAGTAGTTTTGGCTAGAAACCTTTCTATTGAAGATTATGGTTTGTTTTATGCAGTATTTGCACTTGTTGGATTGCTTGCTTCTTTTAGGGGATTTGGTATTGGACAAGCTTTGATGAAGTATATTCCAGAGTTTAAGATAAAGAAAGATTTTTCTTCTATAAAGAAGGGTATTATTTATTACTTTTTTGTTCAACTTATTACTTATGGACTTCTCTTAGTTGGTATATTTCTTCTTGCTGAAAGGTTTGCTCTTTATTATTTTAAAGATATTAAAGCTGTTCAGCTTTTGGTTGTTTTAGGGTTAGCTTTTCTCTTTGCTATTTTTGAATCTCTTTTTCATGTATTGTTTTTAGGTTATAAAAAGATGAATTACTATGCGTTTACGCATTTTTTCCAAATGTCTTTAGTTGTTTTGATAACTATCATCCTTTTTTATCTTGGATTTGGTTATCTTTCTCCAGCCTATGCATATCTTTTTGCTTCTATACTCTCTGGAATTGTTTACTTTCTTTTGTTTTCTAAGCTTTCTCCTAAGACAGTCAAGGCTAAATCTTCTGTTGATTTTAAACTTTTTAAGAAGCTTACTCTTTTTGGGTTTCCTTTAACAATTAGTGCAGTTGTGGCTTCAAGTGTAGGATACATCGATACATTGTTGATTACTTTTTTTATTGGGTTGAAAGAAGTTGCTTTGTATAACGTTGCACTACCAATTGCAATGATGTTAAGGCAATTTGCTAAATCTGTTTCTCTTGTTTTAATTCCTTTGTCTTCAGAAATTTATCTTCAGAAAAAAGAGGTATTGATTGATGGGATAAAACGTGTTCAGAAATATTTATTGATTGTTGTTTTTCCTCTTTCATTGGGCATGGTTTTCTTTGCTCCATTGATTATTTTGTTGTTTTTTGGTGAAAATTATATTGGGGCTACTTCTACTTTGAGGATTCTTTCATTTTCCGCTGTTTTTTATTGTGTTGCTTATGTAAATGCGAATATACTTTTAGGCATTGGTAAATCTAAGATAAATGCAAAGATCATGGCAGGGGGCTCTATTTTTGCTTTAATTTTAAATTTAATTTTAATTCCTTTTTATGGAATACTTGGGGCTGGATTGTCTTTGTTTTTTGCCTCGTTGCTTATGTTTTTTGTTTCTTTTTATTATCTTAAGAAAATTATCAAGTATAATTTTCCTGCTATTTTATTTGTCAAACTTTTTGTTTTGGGATTTTTATTTTTGATTTTATGCGGTGCCCTTAGAAAGATGCCAATAATTAATCCTTGGATTGAGTTTGTTGTTATTGGATTAATTGGACTTATTTTTTATTTTGTTGGTTTGTTTTTGTTTAGGCTTATTAGTTTTGAAGAAGTTAGAGATTTATTAAAAAGAGTTGCTTAGTTTTTTGCATATGAAGATTAGTCTTCTACAGTTATTTGTTGATGCTCTTTCTATATTTTTTTTGAAGTATTTATTTAGAAACTTTTGATATTTTTTGGATGAAATTGATAGATAATTGTTTGTTGCAAGTGCGTATAGTAGTTCATACCTTTTTGATATTTTGTAATGCCCTAATGTTTTTACTATTTTAAATTGTCCTTCTAGATAGTTTTGCATTGTTTTTGTATCGAAATGTTGATAATGTTTTTTAAATAGTCTAACATTCTTTGATGGAACTGTTATGATTAGGTAGCCGTTTTCTTTTACTAATCTGTTTAGGTTTTTTATTATGTTTTTTAGCTGATCTGGAGGAATGTGTTCTAATGTTTCTATTGATATGATCATGTTAAATTTCTCTTTAGGTTTGTAATTGTTTATGTCTTCTGCTATAAATTTCTCTTTTGGGGAGAATATTTTTGCAAAGGATATTGCTTTTTTTGATAAATCAATTCCAGTTAGTTCAGTATCTTGATTTTTTAGTTCATAGATTAGTTTTCCATCCCCACAGCCGAAGTCTAGAATTGTTTTTGGGGATATTTTTTTTATTATTTTTTTTATTATGCTTATTACACTAAAATAAGATATTCCAGCGTATTCTCCTTCCTTTACTGTGTGATGATATGGAATTAAGTATTCTTCCTCTTGTAGAATTTCTTTGTTTTTCATAAAAGTGGAAAACTAATTCTTCTTTTAAATCTTTCTTATTTGACCTGTAGGTTTTTTAGAATTAAAGAAATTTTGTAGTTCTCGATTTATTTGTTTTAATAAACTTTTATTTGATTTTTTTTGTTGAAACTATTTTTGTTAGTTTTAATATTTTTGTGTTTTAATTATTATTACGTCTCCCCATAATTTATTTCTTGGTAATTCGATTCTTAGCAATGGAAGCCACCCCCTGTTGTATGTAATTTTCTCTATTTTGAGATTGTTCTTTTTAAACAAATGTTTTAGAAGATGCAAGTTTATTGGGGTTATGTGTCCGTCTTCTTTTGGTTCTTTGTTGAATCTTAGGAAGAATCCTGTTAAAAGATAGTAAATTCTTTGAACTAAAGATCCTGTGTAGGGTGTGGAAGTTATTAGCTTTCCTCCTTTTTTTAGCACCCTGCTTGATTCTCTTATTAAGTTATGTGGATTTTCTAAATGTTCTAAAATTTCTGTACACATTACATAATCAAAACTTTCATTTTTGAATGGGAGCTTTTCGAAGTTCATGTCTACTTTTTTGCAAGTAATTTTATCAAATTCTAAAACAGAAGGATCTATATCTACACAAGATGTTTGAAAACCTAACTCATAATACATCTTTGTTATTTGGCCTCTTCCAGGTCCGATGTCTAATAGTTTGCCCATTTTTTCTTTTTTAATAAGAGAATGTACAATATTTCTGAACTGGAGGTCTCCTTTGTCTATTTTCATACAGGTATTGAAGTTATGTGTATTTTTTAAATCTTTCTGGTTAGAATATGTCTGTTAGAATTAGTCTTAAATCTTCTTCGCTTAAATCTTTTGGATTGTTTTTTACTCTCTGAGGATTGAATCCATTCTTTATTATTAATTGGATTCCTTCTTCAGTTACTCCTAATTTACTTAATCTTGTTTCTAGACCTATTTTTCCCATTAATTTTGTTAAAAGCTCTTTTGCTTGTTCAGGAGTTTCACAGCCCAATGCCTGAACTATTTCTTCTGTTCTTTCTTTTACAAAGTTTCTTCCTCTTGTGTCGTTTAGTTTTGTTCCTTCTTCTAATTGTGAGTTGTATAATATGAAACTTGGCAATGTTAACCCTACTGCGTGTCCATGGGGGGCCCCAAAGTGCGAAGTTATCGGATATGACACTGCATGTGCTGCGGTCGTCTTCGCTATATTTATTGCTCTTCCTGCTAAGTTTGAAGCTCTTAGCATATTTTCTCTTAGTTGTTCATTTGGATTATTTACGCATTGTTCTAGATTTTGGATTCCTAGCTTTATGGATTCCATAGAATATTTTCTAGATTCTTCAGTTGAGTTTGTTGACCAGTGTGCTTCTATTGCTTGTCCTAATGCATCCATTCCTGTTGCTGCAGTTATGCTTTGTGGTAAGTTTATTGTTAGGTTTGGGTCTAAGATTGCAACTGTTGGTAACATCTTTTGATGTGCTAAAGAATATTTTGTTTTTCCAATATAAACAACTGCGAAATGAGTTGATTCTGATCCAGTTCCTGCAGTTGTAGGTATTGCTATTAATGTTCCTGGTGAAGTTTCTAAACTTCTTTTTCCTGTTATGTAATCTTCTAAGTTGCCTTCTTGATTTGCTAGTGCATTTATTGCTTTAGCCATGTCTATACAACTACCACCACCAATAGCAATTGTTAGATCACATTGATTAGCTTTGAAAATTTTTATTCCTTTTTTGATATCTTCTACATTTGGATTTGTTTTGAATTCGTAGAATCTTTCATAATGTGTTCCCGATAATAAAGGTTCTATTGCTTCTCTTGCTCCAGAAGATTGATAAGAATTATTCCCCGTTATTAGAAGTACTTTGTTTGGTTTAAGAGATGATAATTGTTCTTTTAGGTTTTCTATTGCTCCAGATCCAAAATATTCTTTTTGACTCATTGTTTTTCGGTTAAGAATTCCATGAACATTTCTTTATTTCCTATCGGCGTTGTTGTTGGTCTTCCTAATTCTTTTCTTGCTCCTTTGTTAACTCTTATTTCTAGGAGTGCTGGGCCTTCTGCCGATTTTAGTTGTTGCATACTTTCTATTATTTCTTCTTTAGTTTCTGCTCTAAAGGTTTTTTCGTATCCATTTGCTTTTGCTATGATTGGAATGTCGATGTTAAATCCTGCTGTTGGTTGACCCCCTACTGAATCGTGTGCACCGTTATTAAATATAATGTGTTTGAAGTTTTTTGGAGCTTGTTGCCCAATTATTGCTAAGGATCCCATGTGCATGATTGTAGCTCCATCTCCATCAAAACAATAAACGTTTCTTTTTGGTTTTGATAATGCAATTCCCAAGGCTATTTGGGATGAATGACCCATTGATCCAACTGTAAGAAAATCTTTTTCATGTGATTGATTTAACTTTTCTCTATACTCAAATAATTCTCTAGATGTTTTTCCTGTAGTTGAAATTACAATGTCTTGTGAATCTAAATTATCTACTATCAGCTCTAAGGCTTGTTCCCTATTTAATTCAAAATTAGTTTTTGCTTTATTTTGTAGCTCATAAGATTCAAAAGTTCCTTTTTTTACTACAAGTGCATAAGGCGCATTCCGGTCTCTCATTGATTCAGCAGCTATTTTTACTATTTTTTCTGCTTCTTCTATTGAATCTGGCAGAATTTTGTGAGGAATCCCCAGAGTTTCTAGTAAACCAAGGGTTATTTTTCCTTGCTTTACATGTTGTGGTTCGTCCCTTTTTCCAGGTTCCCCCCTCCATCCAATCAGAAGGAGTAATGGTATGCTATAAACATCAGGATCTACCAAAGAGGCTAATGGATTTATTGCGTTTCCTTGTCCAGAGTTTTGCATATATACTAACCCTGGCTTTTGTGTTGCTAGGTAATGTCCTGCTGCTAATGCAATTGCTCCACCCTCATTATGTACTGTGATATTTCTTTCAGGGGGAATATTGTCAGTAGCATATGCACAGAAATCTTTTAATAGTGAATCTGGAACTCCTGTGAAGAAAGATATTCCCTCTTTACTCAGAATTTGTTCGAAACTTTTACAGGATAACATTATCTTTTCGAGAGGCTTGATTATTTTATAAGACTTATGAATTTTTAGAAATTATTATTTATTTACTTCCGGGGATCAGGTTTAAGATATCTTTAATCGGCATGCAATGTTCTAAACTTGCTTCGTGACACCTGCTATGTTTTAGAATTGATTCTGCTGTTTTTACCATTGATGGATGTGCGCTTCTTAGTAAGTGATTTGCATATATTACGATATTTACTCCATTATTTATTAATTCGTCTTCAGTTATATGGCTATATGATGAAGGGACCACTACTAGTGGAATTCTGTTTTCAAATTTGTTGTATTCTTTACAAAATTCTAATATTTCATCTGGTGTTTTGGACTTACTATGGATCATTATAGCGTCTGCTCCAGATTCAATGTATGCACTTGCTCTTTTTAGGGCGTCATCTAATCCAGCCCCGGCAATCAGGCTTTCTATCCTAGCGATTATCATGAAATCATCTGTTAATTGTGCTTTTTTTCCTTCAGAAATTTTATGACTAAATTCTTCTATACTATCTTGTTTTTGTTCTACTTCAGTTCCAAATAATGAATTTCTCTTTGGTCCTATTTTGTCTTCAATTATTATTGCAGAAACACCCAATCTTTCCAAAGTTTTTACTGTAAACCTAAAATGTTCTACTATTCCCCCGTTATCTCCGTCTACTATTATTGATTTTGATGTTACTTCTAATATTTGTTCAATTGTATTTACTCTAGAAGTTACATCTACTGCAGCAGTATCTGGTTTGCCTTTTGCTGTAGAATCTGTTAGACTACTAATCCAAATACCATCGAATTCTTTTATTGCTCCATCTTTCGCTATTTTTGTTTTTTCAACTATCCTTCCGGTTAGCCCATTATGTGCTTCTAATATTCTAACAATTGGTCTTAGTTCTATAGCTCTTTTTAGTTTTTTTCTTCTTACTTCTGGAGCGGCGCCTGCTTCTAAAACAGAATCTATTAAATGAGTTGAAGACATTTTTCCATCTCCACCAGTTTCTATAAGTGTACTATTAGAAACAGGAATAACTTCTGGTTCAATTAGAGTTCCCCCCCATTGTTTTAGTGCTTCTATAACTTTTTCTCTAGTTTGTTTTTGTACTCCAGTTTTCCAATCAGTTCCATGTACAACGAAATCTGGTTTTAATTTTAATAGATTCGGAATATAATCAAGGGTTTCTTGAGGTATAACTTGAGATACTCCTTTTAAATTTTCCACTATTTTTTTTCTTTGTTCAAAATTTAACAATGGAACTCTCTTATATCCTGCGATTGCTTTATCAGTTAATAACCCAAGAGTTATATCTCCAAGTTTTCTTGCTTCTTCAATTATTTTCATATGGCCATGATGTAACAAGTCTGATGCCATTGCGACATATACAACTTTTTTATTAGAATTAGTTTCAGTTTCCATCCTTGTCACCTTTTTAGTAAATTATGTCTACTGTGATGGTTTAAATATTTTGCGAAGCTATCTTATGGAAGATATGTTGTCGAATAAGTCTTTGTAGTCTTTTTTTGTTCTTTCGAAGCTATTTCTGTCCAATATTTCTTGCTTTATTTTTGAAAATTTTTCAGAATATGATTCTCTGTTTTTATAGAAATCTTTGATTTTGAAAATTGTTTCTTGTTTTGTAAGATTTTTAACTATAAACTCAGGGTAATCTTTAAATTCATATTTTAACCATCCTACATTAGATACAAATGTTGGGCAATTCGTGTAAAGGGATTCTAAAACTAGGGTACTATGTGGTTCAGTACCAGGGATGCAAAGCATTAGATCGCTAGCTATCATTGCTTTTATTGGGCCCATATCCGTAAGTTCTAATTTTCCTTCTTTTTCTAGCCGCATAGTCATTCTTTGTGCATCTATGCTTATTACTGTAGAATCGGGGATTTCTTTTTTAATTTCTTTAAATAGTTCTTGGAAGAATTCTTCGTTTTCTATTCTAGAGAATAATATTATTTTGCCCTCTGGGATGTTGTATTCCTTTAATATGTCTTCTTTCTTTAGATTGTCTACCCTATTTGTGTTTAGACCTTCTATTATTACTTTAAACTTACTTTTTGTTTTTTTGTATAATTTTGGTTTGTTCTTTTCTAGTTGTTCTTCTAAATGACCTGTTGGAATTGTTGTTTTTGTTGATAATAAGATACTTAATCTATCTGTTAGATAATTGTATAGGAATCTTGGATAATTTTTTAGTTTTGGCTTTCCTATTTCTTTTTCTTCTTTATTTTTTATTTCATAGTCTATGTGTTCATTTATGTTTCTTCCTCTTATTCCAGAAGTATTGAATATAGCTGGTATTTTGTTTAGTTTCCCAAAGATTATCCCTCCAAGTCCAGATAGTCCCGTTCCAATAATAATATCCAGTTCTTTTTTATCTTTTAATTTTTTTAGAATCTTGTAGGATTTTATGTGGTAACTGATTAGATTCAAAGTATCACTTTTGAATTTCTTTTTTATTTCTAATGTTTTAATTGAAGCTTCTTTTGATGGATCAAAAGAGATTTTTTCTGAGATTAAATCTTTTCTTCTAAAGCAAATTACACTAAAATTATAGTCATCACCAAGATTTTTTATTATATCTTTTGTGAATCCAGTTCTCCCCCCTGGTGTTGGGTGATATCTTGTTAAGAATACTATATGTTTCATGGAAATCGCTTAAGATCTTTTGTTTAAATATCTTTTGTATTCTTCTGTTAATAGATTTCCTATCTTTTTATTTTCAAACTTTTCTTCTATTATTCTTTTTGAGTTTTGTCCCATTTTTTCTTTTAAACTCTTGTTTTCTATTAGTTCTACTATTTTTTCTTTTAATTCAGTTTGGTTGTTTATTATGAATCCGTTCTTTCTATTTTCAATTATTTCTGGATTTCCTCCTGCGTTTGATGCTATTAATGGTAATCCATAACTGGCAGCTTCCAATAACATCCTAGATAATGGTTCATAGAAGAAGCAAGGGTGCACAACCAAGTCTGCAATTGAGAAATATTCGTTTATTTTGCTGTTTTCTATGAATCCAATAAAGGTTACTTTTTCTTTTAAATTTAAATCTTCTACTAGTTTTTTTAAGTTTTCGTAATAATTTCTTTTTTCTCCAACTATTATTAATCTAATATTATCAATATCTCTTATTGCTTTTATTGTGTTGTGTATCCCTTTATCTTTTGATAATCTGCCCGCGTATAAAATAACATTTGTTTTTTCAGATATGTTTAATTTTTCTTTTAAGTTAGTTTTTATCTTGTTATTTGGTTTTATTGGATTATAGATTACTGTTGTTTTTTCTTTTTTTATTCCACCAGAAATTAACATTGTTTGGATTGCGTTACTTACTGGAAATAACTTTGTACATTTTTTTAAGCTTAGTTTTAGAAGTGGTTGAGAGTATCTGTTATATGTCCAGTATAAAATACCTTTTAATCCCCATTTTTTTAAGGAAATTGTTAACCTTTCTTTAGGCTTGCAGTTATAACAAGAGTTTCCATCTGGATGAGACCCACCAAATTCACAAAAAAGTGGGCCATTTATTGTTGCAAACTTTGGATATTTTTTGAAAAATAATGCAAGAGGGAATATTGCTTGGAAGTTGAGAAAATGAATAATATCTGGTTTTTCTTTTTTTATTACTTCTTTTGCCGCTTTGTATATTTGCCAATATGCATACTCGAGGTTAGATAATTTTTTTGAAAACTTTAGTTTTCTCCAGGGGAATCTGTATACTTTTATGTTTTCAATTTTCTCTAATTTTGGATTGTCTATTTTTTTAGATAAACAGCAAACTACTACTTCATTTTCTCTTTCTGTTACTGCTTTTGCTATGTGTAAAGCACTTATTTCTCCCCCTCCGAACCCTTCAGGGTAGAAATTTCGTGAGATATAGAGTATTTTCATTATGAATCTCAATTAAGCTAAATTTAAATAGGTTGTGTAGCTGATTTTTTTAATGGCAAAGGTTGCAATTTTGGTTGATGCTTTGGAAAACAAAGGTGGAATTGAAAGAGTTGTTCTTCTTCAAGCAGAGATGTATGGTGCAGATATTTACACTGGTAAATACTCTCCAGAAACTACTTTTGAAGAGTTTTCAGATTTCGATATTAAGGTTATAAACAATCAAAATCTTCCACGAAGAGTATGGTCTCTTATTAATCGTTATAAGTTTGGCAAATTAAAGCTTAATTATGATCTAATTATAATGCATGGGGGTGCTTCTCTTTCTGCCGCTAGACGTAACAAAAAGAGCTTGTGGTACTGTCATTCTCCTACAATTTGGTTATATAGTACTACTAAAGAAGACTTAGCACACATAAACTTTTTCAAGAGAGTGCTTGTTAGACTCGCCATTCCTTTTCTAAAAATGAATGATAGAAAGAACGTTGGATTTGTTTCTAAAATTGTTACAAATTCTAGAAATGTTGCTGGAAGAGTTAGAAGTATTTATGGTAGAGATGCCACAGTGATACATCCTTTTGTTGATTTGGATAAGTTTAATTATGTTTCTTCAGATGATTTTTATTTTTCTCCAGCCAGACTTACTCCTGACAAAAGAGTTGATGCCATTGTTGAGGCATTTAAAAGTATGCCAGATAAAAAGCTGGTTGTTGCTAGTGGTGGTTCAGATTTAGATAAAATTAAGGAATTGGCAGAAGGCTCAAATAATATTAGTGTTCTTGGTTGGGTCTCAGATGAGAAGTTGATTAGCCTTTATGGAACTTGCATAGCTTCGGTTGCAGCATCGTATTTTGAAGATTTTGGAATGATTGCAATAGAGAGCATGGCTTCTGGAAAACCGATGATTGCTTCAGGAGATAAAGGCTTTGCAGAATCAATTATTGGTGGTAAAACGGGGTTGCTGATTAACCCAACAAAATCTGAGATTATTGGAGCAGTTAATACATTGGATAAGGATAAGGCCATTTCTATGAAGGACCCTTGTGAAAGAAGGGCAAAATTATTTTCCAAAGAAGTATTTATTAGTAAGTTTAAAGATGTAGTGAGAGAAGAAATTGATAGAAGCGATTAAGTTATTAAAAGATAGGAGAAATCCTGTTTATTTTTTTGATTTGTTTAAAAATAGAACTCTTAGAGATGTTGATAAAATACTATTTTCATTTACTCTTGATCTCGAAAGAGATACAAAAGGAAATTTTGAAGTTAAACAGTTGAATTCTATTTTGGATTTTTTGAAAGATTATGGCAAGGGCACTTTTTTTGTTGAGACTTCTCTTTTGAAGAATAAATCATTTGGTTTGGATAAACATGAAGTTGGATCACATGGATTTGGCCATTTAGCATTGGGGGATGATTGGTGGATATCTAATAAAGAAAAAGCAGGAAGTAGATTTGAGAATGTTAAGAAATCTACCGAATTGATTAAGGATATTTTGAATGTTAGACCAATTTCATTTAGATGCCCCAAATTTTCTATTGGAAGTGGGCTGAAGTCTGTTTTGTTTGAGCAAGGATATAAAGTGGATTCTTCTGAAAACCCACATAATCCCAATTTTTTGCCAAATGAAGAAAAAAAGATACTCGAGATTCCAGTTTCCAGATATTTTAAGCCAAATTTAAAGTTCAAAAGAGTGGTTCCTTATCTTAAGTATGATTCTTTGATGTTTAGTAATCTTAAATCTAGGGGGGTTGATAGGTTTTTTAATTTGTCAAAGAAAATAGCTCAAAGCTGGCCCGAAAATAAAGTTCCATTGCTTAATTTTATGTGTCATAATTGGGATTTTGAATCTAGAAATGATATTAAACTTGTTACTCAATATTTTAATAAATTAGAAGAAAGTTTTAAAGTACAGTTTTTATCACTTAAAGATTATCAAGGACTTGTAAAAAATGAGTGAGTTTCCAAAAGTTTCGGTTGTTGTTTTAAGTTGGAATAACTTAGACATGACGTTGAATTGTATAAATAGCGTTTTAATAACTGATTATCCTAATTTTGAAATTGTGCTTGTTGATCAAGGTTCTGAGCCAGAGGCTATTAGCTCTTTGAAAAGAAACTATACTAAGAACGAGAAAATTAAATTGATTTTTAATGAAGAAAATGTTGGTTCTGCCGAAGGTCGTAATATTGGATTTAGGAATTCTTCAGAGGAATCTAAGTACGTAGCTTTTTTTGATAATGATACAGTTATCCCTAAAGAGTATATTGGTCGGCTGATTGAGGTTATGGAAACCAATGAAAATGTTTATGGTGTTAATGGATCTTTTTCTGATTTTTTAGAGGGTTATCCTGGAAGAAACACTACTTTGACCACTGTTGCTTTTGATGCTCCTTATTTTGATAAGTCACTCATAGGTAAAGCGCTTAGAGAGTCTGTTGCTCTAACCGGATCCGGTTGTATGTATGATAAGGATTTTATTATGTCTGAACCATTTTTTGCAGATTACTTTTTTGGCGGAGAAGAAATTTATCTTGGTTTGCTTGTTTATCTAAGGGGTGGGAAGTGTATGAAAGTGCTGGATGCTCCATATACACATTTGAGTCAGAATACTTTCCAAAGAACTAAAACTTCTTTATCTGCATTTCATGCAACCAAAAATAGACTCATGAGTTTGTTTTTGTTTTTTGAGAAGAAAACTTTGTTTAAACTTCTTCCATTAATCTTTGTTTCTCAGGTTTTCTACTTTTTTTATTTTCCTAAACAAATGGGGTCAAAAATTAAATCTTATTCTTGGCTGATTAAAAATTTTGATAAAATTAGAGAGAGGAGGAGAATTTTGCAAAAAGGGAGAAAAGAGGATGATAAGTATATTCTTAATCATATGAGCGGGAAGTTTCAGGATTCTGGAATAATAAGTGGAAGTTTTCTAAAGAAGATTTTAAATGGATTAAATTTTCTTTTTGTATTATACTGTAGATTGTTTAGAATTCCTGTTAAGGAGGTTTTGCTTAATGAAAAACGGAAAAGCAGATTGGTTTAGCAAGACTTGGTACAATGAAGATAAGAATTTAGTATATTTTCTTACAGGCAGGATAGTTTTGGATTGGATTAATTCTGAAAGTGCGTCTAAGTTACTTGATATTGGTTGTGGATATGGTGGTTTTACAAAAATATTGAGTGATAAGACTAATCTTAAGATCACAGCTATTGATATGGAAGATGAAGCAATTTCTAAGACTAAGGAGAAACTTTCTGGTACAGATGTTGTTGTTGAAAAGCAAGATGTTTTGAATATGAGTTATGGGGATGAATCTTATGATATTGTTCTTAGTACAGGTTATACCTCTGCTGCAACACTTCCAGGGGCAATAGGGGAAGTTAAGAGAGTCGTTAAACCAGGAGGTATTTTAATTTTAGATTATTTGCGATTTTACAACATGTATTATCTTTTTTCTGGCAATTTATTTAAAAGATTGTTTAGATATCTGAGTAAGAAAGATACAGATCAGTATTACTTTGGAATATTTGGGTTGAGAAATTATTTAGAAAAGGAAGCCGGTCTTAAGATAGAAGAAATCAAATCTTTTTATACGTATCCTCCTTTTTTGAAGTCTAATAAATCTAAATTTTTATTTGAGAAAACAATCGGTAGGGTTTTGAAACCTTTCTTGGCGAGGGTTTTAATTTTGAAGCTTAGAAAAGTTAAATAATTTTTTTTATTTTTAGTAAGATGTAAGATAATAACTTGAATAGTGAATATGGTAGTTTGTTTAGGATTATGTGTTCTTCAAATCCGATTGGTTTTCCACCCATAGATTCTTTAAACTTTGCGACCCTATCTGTTTTTAATGATGGACCGTAATTTACAATTTCTAAATTTTTTTCTTTTGCGAATTTAATCATGTTGTAATAAAGAAAGTTGTTTGGTGCAAATTCTAAATAGTTTTTGTCAGATGCTGCTAAATGGTTTGTTATCATGTTTTTGTAAATCATCATTGTCCCACCTGCAATTACCTTGTCTTTTGAATAAACGTTAAACAAACTGTAGTTTTTGTTTTTCATTAGTTTTTTTAACGAATCTAAAGAACTTTCCTTACTTTTGAATTCTTTCATTTTATTTTGATAAATTGGATAGAATTTTTTTAACTCTTCTTTTGAGTTTGATATTTTTAGTTTTAAATTGTTTCTTTCTGCTTTTTTTATTGCTCTTCTTGCTCTTGATTCTAATTCTTTGTTAAATATTTCTTTTATTGTTTTGTCTTTTATGTTTAGTATGAAAGTTTCTGGAACTGTTTTCTTCACTTTTGCATTTAATTTATTTATTCTTATATATGTTGCTTTACCTGTTTTCTTTATTAGCTCTTTTATAATTTTTCTTACATTTATATTTTCTTTGGTTACAATTCCTTGTGAAGAGTATCTTTTGAATAGAAAAATATTTTCTTTGAATAATGAGATAGTTGCTATTAGTTTATTATTTTCTTTTATTAGAAAACTTTCTAAATTTCCTTTGTTTTTTTCTAAAAAATCTATAAAGTCGGTTTTATGCTCAAATCTTCCGTTAGGTGTTTTGTCTACAAAATTATTCCATTCTTCTTTGTTGTTCTTATCTAGTTTTTCGAAAGTTAGCATGTTTTTTGGTGTTTCATAATACTTAAAAAGATTTTTAATTTTTTCCCTATATGAGAGTTTTTTTGACTGGTCCGGGAGACGCAGAATACCCTAGTTTTTATTATCAGTGTAAGAAAGCATTTGAAGCTCTTGGTCATGAGGTTGGATTTTTTAATTACAGAGCTTCTAAATTTGGAAGACTTCCCGTTGCTAGAACTCTGGTGAGCAATTCTTTGAAAAAGGAAGTTTTGAAGTTTAATCCAGATTTACTTTTAGTCATAAAGGGAGAGATTATTCCAAAAGGAATTATAAAAGAAATTTCTTCTGCAGGTGTGAAAACTGCAGATTGGACATTAGATAGTCCCTTTGGTGATTTTTATAGTTATAATAGGATAAAAAATATTTCAGAATATGATTTCTTTTTTGTTTTTGATCCCTATTATTTGAAAAAGTTAAGAGAAATAAGTGCAAATTCTTTTTATTTACCTGCAGCTGCAGACCCCGAGGACGCCCATAAACCAATTATTCCTTTTAATGAAAGAAAATATCCTTATGAAATTTCTTTTTTGGGTTCTTATGAGCCAGAAAGGGAAGATTTGATGGAAAAATTAGGAGATTTTAATGTTCAAGTTTTTGGTCATAATTGGAAGAATAAAAGAGGTCTTGTTAAAAATCTGAAAAGAGAATATTTGTCAGGCGTTAGTGCTGCAAAGCTTTTTAATTCTAGTAAAATCAATTTAAATCTGCAAGCTTTACATGGGAAAGAAAGCCTTAATCTTAGGACGTTTGAGCTTCCAGCTACTAAAAGCTTTCAACTTGTGGATTATAAATCTGAGTTGCCCAATTTGTTTAAAATAAATAAAGAAATTGTTTGTTATTCTGATCTTGATGATTTAAAAGAGAAATTAAGATTTTATTTGGAACAACCTGAAAAGAGAGATAGAATCTCTGAAGCTGGATATCAGAGAGTTTTAGAAGAACACAAAGTTGTTGATAGAATTAAGACTATGTTGAAAATTATGAATTTATAACTTTTAGTAGGGCTTCTCCAGTTTTTTGTATCGAAAATCTTTCTTTGAATAATTTATATCCATTGTTCGATATTTTATCTTTTAGTTTTTTATTGTTTTTTAGTTTAGTTATCTTTTTAGCCAAATCTATATGATCATAAGGTTTACATAGGAGGCAATTTTTTTTATCTTCGAATACTTCTCTTATTCCAGGAGTGTCACTTGTTATTAACGGTTTTTTTGATGCTATTATTTCATATGCTTTGTTTGGGATGACGTTTTTTGCTTTTTGTGAATCTCCAAATACCCCTAGACAGATTTCGCTTTTTTGAATCTCTTTTGCAAGTTCTGTTAGACTTACATTTTTATTTATGAATTCTATGTTTTTTATGTTAAGTTTTTCTGCTTCTTTTTGTATTTTTTTGCTTTCGTCTCCTTCTCCAATTATTTTGAATTTAATTTTTTCTTTTTCTAATTCTTTTGCAGCCCTTATTATGTGCTCAATTCCTTGAAGGGGTATAAATGTTCCATGAAATTCTATTTCTTTGTTGCTAGGTATTTTAGATGGTTTAAATATTTCGTCGTCTGCGCCAACGTATACTTTGCTAAACTTTGATTTCTTTAATTTAAATTCTTTACAGAAGTATGCTATGTGTTCATTTGTATCTAATATGTTGTGGTTTGATAGTAGACATGATACTTTATCTCCCATTTTTAGCAATTTTGCTTTTATGGTGTTTTTCTTTACCTTTTTTCTGTCTAGTACAAGATTTTCATAATCTGAAATGAATACGTCGAAGATTATTTTTTTCCTATGAATTGGTTTTGTTAACCAGCTTGTGATTAGTACAAATTTTCCAGTGACTATGATTTTGTCGAAGTCTCTTTTTAGAATTCTTTTTATTAATTTTAGGTATTTTAATTTTCCTTTTGGCAAATATATTGAAGTGTTTATACTGTTTGATTTTAATCCCTTGTAGAATATCCTTCCTCTTGAATAGAAGTTGATATCATATACGCCTAACATTAAGATTTTCATTTGTTATCTTTTTATATGCAGTTAAAACTTTCTTTGCAATATCTTCTCCATTATATTTTTTAGCTTCCTTTATCAACACCTCTTTTTTTATTTTTCTTAAATCTATTTTATTTAGTATTTCTGTTAACTGTTCTATGTTTCCAGGTTCAAAAAAATATCCATTTTTTTTATCTTTTATTATGTCTATGGTTCCACCTATCTTTGATGAGACAGGTATGCATCCTGCAGCCATTGCTTCAACCAATACCCTACCAAATGCTTCGGGTATTTCTGAAGGGAAAACTAGCACGTTGCTTTTTGATAAAACTTCAGGTATTTTTTGATAGTTTCTTTTTGTATTTAAATTTACTTTTAGGTTGTCCTTTTCAATTCTTTTTTTTATTTCTTGTTCGATGTTTCCTGCTCCGTATAGGTTGCAAACGTAGTCTCTTTTTAATTTTTTTAATGCTTTAAGTAGGGTATAAATTCCTTTAAATTTTGTGTAGCTTCCCAAGTACGTTATTCTTAGTTTGTCGTTCTTCGCTGTTGTTTTCTTGAATTTTTCTATTTCAATTATGTTTGGCATTACTGTTATTTTGTTTTCTTTTACACCCAGCAATTTTAGTCTTCCTGCTAAGAAATTACTTATTGGCAGGAAATGGTCGAATTTTTTTAGAAGTTTGATTCTTTTTTTGTATGCTCTGAATAGATATCTTCTAAATATTGGATTGTGTTTTATGAAGAAATAGTTCTTTGTTTTTGCAATATATTTTGAGTTTATGAACTCTTTTTTGAAATCTCTATAATTTATTTTTTTATCATATAATGATTTATTTTTGTAGATTAAATCACCTTTTGGACAGAAGAAGACTGGGGAATTTGAGTGCATTATTTTTGGTATTTTAGTTTTTATTACCCCGTATGCAGATGTTGTATTGAAATAATGGATGATGTCAAAATTATATTTTCTTATTAGTTTTTTAGTTTCTTTTTTTACTGAGTTTGGAAATGCCAATGTTCGTTTTATATTTGAGAATATTGATGAAGGATTCTTTCCAGTTTTTAAGTTTCTATGAATGTTTATTCCTTCAATTTCTTTCGATCCTTTTGAATTTGAAGTTAGTACATGTATTTCTACCCCTCTTTTTATCAAGTGCTTTGCTAGCAAGAAACAACTTATTTCACCACCCCCCTTAACATTTGGTGGGAAATATTCAGATATGAATAGCACTTTCATTTTTGTATACTCCTTCTATTCTTTTAGCAATTAATTTCCAGTCATATTTTTTTACCAAATTGTTTCCTTCTTCTATTTTTTGTTTGTAAATTTTATTGTTTTTTAGAAGAAATAATAGTCTATTTGCCAAATCTTTGGGATCTTTGTTTTTGAAGATAAACCCACCCTTTCCTTCAATTGTTACTTCTTTTAGGACTTCAATATCAGAGCAGACGTAAGGGGTCCTTGATGCCATTGCTTCTAGGAGAACTATTCCAAATCCTTCTAGAATACTTGGTAAGCAAAAAATATGTGATTTTTTTAGATATTTTATAACATCTTTATGTTCTTTTACAAAACCTTTGAATTCTATGTTTTTTTGTAAATTTAATCTATTTGCTAAACTTTTTAGATTGGTTATTTCGTCACCCTTTCCGATTACTATTAGTTTTATAGTTGGAATTTCTTTTTTTACTATTGCTATTGCTTTAATTAAATCTTGAACTCTCTTTTTTGGTGTTAATCTTGAGATGGAGCAGACTGTTGGTTCTTTGAATTTTGTTTCCTTTTTTGTGTATGATTCTATATTTATTCCATTTGGAACTATTATTGTCCTTTTTTTTATTCTCTTTGCTGTGAAATTACTTACTGAAATTATTTTATTCCATCTTCTTGAGAGTGTCCACCTTTCCCATATTTCTCCAAGTATTCCAGTTATTAACCCTTTATTTTTAATCCATTCACCTAGCCATGTTTCGTGATATGTTGCGATACTTTTGGATTTTGTTTTTTTTGAAGCATAGAATGCTGGTAAGTAGCTTATGAAATTGTAACCTTCTATTACATCTGCCTTAATCTTTTTTGCGATTTTGTATGCTGCTATTGAGAATTTTAATCTTGAAAGAATATCTCCTTCGTTTGAATACTCATGACTTTGCCCTGCTCTGTAAATCTTTATGTTTCCAATATTATGTTTTCTTTCTTGTCCATTTTTCCAAGAGGTAATTACTATCATTTCATGTTTTTTTGACAGTTCTTTTGCTATGTTAAAGCATCTGGATTCGGCCCCCCCAGTTATGTCCCCTTCTCCATGATAAGGGAAATATTCAGTAATGTATACTATTCTCATTTTTTGATTGCTATTGTCCTAACTATCTTTGTTATGTTTCTTTCAATCCTTGTTTGCTTTGCATATAATCTAAATATCATATATGCTAAGAGTATTAGTCCTGAATAAGTTATTAAGTCTACACCACGCTCTATGCCAAGAAATTCTGAAATGGTTGTTGAAACTCCTGGATATAGTAAAACTATTATTGCAATTCCCCAGAAAATTAACCAGAAGAATGCTTCTTTTTCCCTTAAATTTTTGTCTCTTATGTTTATGAACACTCTGCTGAATGCAAATAAACTAAAGATTACGAATATTATTTGTATTATTGTTAACATTTTAAACTCCCAATTTTTTCATGAACATTTTTGATACAATTTTTAATGAATCTAATTTACCCTGTCCCTTTCTTCCTTGCTTTAGCGATTCTGCTGTATAAACTATTGTTACAGGGATTTCTTTATACTTAATTTTTTTTCTTTTTATTTCTTCAACTATTTCTGAAGCATGTTCCATTTTATCCATTGTTATTCTTATTTTCTCTGCTGCATCTCTTGAAAATGCTCTGAAACCGTTATGGGCATCAGAGAGTTTTATTCCATAGAACATTCTAATTATTAGAATTGCACCCTTGAGCATAATTTTTCTTTTAAATGGTATTCTTTGTTTATTTAAGAATCTTGAACCTAGTGTTGCTTCTGCTTCGTTGCGTATTATTGGAAGAATCATTTTTTGTATTTCTTCTGCCTTATGCTGGCAGTCTGAATCGAAATGAACTAATATTTCTGCTCCGTTTAGGAGTGCATAGCTCATTCCTGTTTGAAGTGCAGCCCCCTGTCCCCTATTTATTATGTGTCTTAGGGCATGTACTTGCATTTCCTTTGCTATTTCAAAAGTTTTGTCTTTAGAGCCGTCATCCACTACAATTATGTTGTTGTATCCTTCTTTTCTTAGATTGTCTATTGCTTTGCCTATGTTTTTTTCTTCATTGAAAGCAGGAACAATTATGGAGATATTCATTATTTCTGGGAAAGAAATTCGTTTTAAATAGTTTATGAAGGATTTTTGATAACACTTATATAATCTATTTCTTTGTTCTTTTTATGTCTGAAAAATCAGGAGATTTTGGTAGTAGGGAATTTCTTTCGTTTGTTTCTAAACATTGGAAGGTGATATTGTTTTTGATTGTTTTGATTTTTGCTTTTTATTTTAGGGCTTATCATATTGATTATCCAGTTACAGGATATCACAATTGGAAGGAAACTCATTATTTGACAGAGGCCAGAAATTTTGCTGATAATGGTTTTTTTGAACATGGTTTTTTTGTTCCAGAGTGGGATTATCCTTCAATAAATGAGAATCCTAGCGGGGCACATACGGATAGTTTTCCGACCACATCAATAATTGTAGGGTTTTTGTTTAATCTCTTAGGGGTTAGTTTGTCAGGGGCGCGGCTAGTTAGCATATTGTTTTCTATAGGGTCTATTATTTTGTTTTATTTGATTGTTAAACTTCTATTCAAGAGGGAAGATCTTGCTTTTATTTCCGCATTGGTATTTGCTTTAAATCCGCTTGCTATTTTCTTTGGTAGGCAAGTTCAGCTTTTAGGTCCTGCCCTGTTTTTTTCACTTGCCGGTATTTATTATTATATAAAATGGTTTAAGGAGAGAAGTTGGAAGAATACTGTATTGTTTAGTATTTTTTTGATGCTTGGTATAATGACTAAGTATAGTTTTATACTATTTGCAGTTCCAGTAATACTTACTTATCCCTATAAAATATTGAGAGATAAAAAGTATTTGAGTAAACATTTATTTTTTGTTTTTATTGGATTGCTCTCTTTTTTATGGTTTAAGTATAGCTCTTCAATTTCTAAAAGTATTGGATCTCAATTTGAGGTTGTTGAGTTTGGTGTGTTGTTTAACTCTGATTTTTGGAGGATAATGCTTTCTTTTGCAAGAGATAATTATACTTTATTGGGGTTAACCTTTTTTGTTTTTGGAATTCTCTTTTGGTTTTTTATTGTTAAGGTTAATATGAAATCTTTTGAATGTAAATTTATTAATTCTTATCTTATTGGTTCTGTAATCTGGTTTGTATTTATGGCTCAAAAAATGCAAGGTCATAATTATCATCAATATCCTTTGTTACCTTTATTTGTGTTTTTTGTTTCGTTTTTTATCTTGTCTGCTTCTATGACCTTGGCTAAAGTTATCAAATTTAAAAAGTTAAAGTGGATTTTTGTCTTTATAATTTTTTCTTTGCTTATCTTACCTTCTTTTGCAGCTAAAGATAGAATGTTTGATACTCAGTTTGAAGGTTTGGATGTTGCTGGAGAGTACATAAAGGAACATAAATTAGAGGGAGAGAGAGTGATGCATAGTAGCCACCAAGCTTATGGTTTGTTATGGCATGGTGATATAAAGGGAACAAGAGGGATTCCTTCAACTGTGGAGGATATTCAATTTGCAGAAGATAATCTTAATGCTAGTTGGATTTTTGTCTATGCATGGGATTTTGGTATCTTTCAAGATGATAGAGTGGAATACATCTCTCAGAATTATAAATTAGCCCAAATTGGGTTTAATATGCAAGGTGATCAGTTTAGTCCTGTTTATCTATTGTTTAGAAAAGGTGGGACCTTTGATTTTTCTTCTATTAATTTGCTTGTTTCCGCCAGATTAGATGCTGGTGAATTTGAAATTAAAGAGTATGAGTTTAGCGATGGACGTATGCATGAATTGTATTATGTTAATTTAGAATGAAGAAAGGAAAACTTTTGATTTCAGGGATATTAACTGTTTTGTTAGTTACTGTTTTGTTAAGTAATATTGATTTTTCAGAATTTAAAAGTGTTTTTTCTAATTTATCTTATTATGTTGTTTTTATTGGTTTTTTGCTTTATACTTTGATTTATGTTTTTCGGTCGTTTAGACTTGGATATGTCCTTGAAAAGAAATTTAAATTTAAGGAGCTATTTAGAGTTATAAGTTTGCATAATCTCTTTAGTCAAGTTCTTCCATTTAGATCTGGTGAGCTTTCTTTGGTTTATTTGTTAAAGAAAAAGGGGGTTGATAGTTCCAAATCTATTTCTTCTCTTATTTTTTTAAGAATTTTCGATTTTTTGTCTATCTTTTTTCTATTGATATTTTCTTTGCTCTTTGCGAAAAGTGCTTATTTTTTATTGGTAGGTAATTTCTTTTGGTTGTTCCTGCTTTCATTTTTTATCTTTTCTTTGTTTGTTGTTTTCTTGTTTAAACCAGCCAAATTTTTTGGAGGAATTATCAATTTGATTTTATTTTTTAAGCTTAACAAATACAAATTCTTTTGTAAGGGTTTGTCTTATTTAGAGAAAGTTTCTGATTCTTTTTCTTCTCAGAAAAGGAATTTATTTTTTGTTTTTCTGCTATCTCTTTTGGTTTGGATTTCTTCTTTTGTATTTACTTATTACATATTGAATGGACTTGGTCTTGAAATTTCTTATTCTTATTTTATTTTTGCAATGTCTCTTATTTTGATTTTTAGTAGTTTGCCGATTCATGGCATCTTAAATTTTGGAACTCAAGAAACTTTTTGGACAGTGGTATTTCTTGCAATTGGTGTTGATAAAATTATGGCCATATCCTCTGGATTTATAGTTCATGGCTTGGTTGTAATATATTTCTTATTTTGGGGGATTGCTAGTTATTTTATTAAATAGTTTTTGTTTTAATCACATCGTTGTATAGTTCTATGTAGTTTTGTGATATATTTTTGACATCAAATAATCTTTTTGCCCGTTTTCTTCCTAATTTTCCTGCTTCTTCTATCTTACTTGGATTTTTTATGAAATATTCTATTGCTCTTTTTATTTGCTTACTGCTTCTTGGGTTAAGTGTTATCCCCGTTTTACCTAGGACTTCAGAACAAGCACTTCCTTCTCCACAAATTACAGCCATATTTTTTTCCATTGCTTCTGCAATTACCATACCAAAACTTTCTTGAGTGGAAGGTAGTATGAAAATCTTCGAAATAGCGTATAATTCCTTTAATTTTTTTTGATCAATCCAGCCTATAAATTGAATTTTATCTTTTATTTCTTCTGCTTTTTTCTCTAATTCTTCCCTATATGGGCCATCCCCAACAATGATTACCTTATATCCCTCTAAATTTAGATCTTTTATTGCTTCTATTATATATTGAACTCCTTTTCTTTCTAGTAACCTTCCTGCAAATAAGATTGTGTCTTCTTTTTCTTTTTCTACTTTTTCTTCTATATCTATTCCATTGAAGATTACATCTATTTTATCTGTGGTATATGTTTTTAAAATTAGATTTTTTAAATGTTCTGAAGGAGTTATAATCCTTTTTGCATTTTTTATTATCAATTTCCATATAGGGGGTAGTAATTTATGTCCTAGTTTGAATCTATCTGGATTATAGTTTGGGACGTCTGATCCATGTGAGGTAATAACATAATCTAGATTTCTTATTTTTTTTAATAGATAGGAGATAAATCCTGTTGGAATAATAAAGTGTGTATGGTTAATGTCATATTTATTTTTTTTTGTTAATTTTAATGCTTTCATAAATGCAGTTGGTAGATAAGTGAATAATTCAAAAGTTGTACTATATTCTTTATTTTTTCTTATACAAGGAACTCTATAAACATTTATGCCTTCTATATTTTCGTATGCTTTTAGTCCCTTGTAACCCATTGTTACTAAATCTATTTTGTGTCCTTCTTGGATTATCCTTCTTGCAGTATCAAAACATAAAGGGGCAGCACCACCACCTAAAGGCGGAAATTCGAAATTTAACATTAGTATTCTCATTTTTTTATTGAATAACTTTCTTCATCCTTGTAATATATTTTTATTAAAATGTCTGCTAAGATACCAAACATAAAGAAAAATGTTCCTAGAAGTATTAGCAGTATAGAAAGTAGGAGAAGAGGTCTATTTGCTATTGGTTCTCCTAAGAATAATTTTAGATATGTTAAGTATAAACCAAAAATAAATCCAATTGTGCTTGTGAAAAAACCAACACTACCAAAAATATGCATTGGCCTTCTTGAGTATTGCATCCAAAATTTTAATAATGCCATGTCAAATAGACTTTTTAGCGTTCTCGAAAATGTATATTTTGTCTTTCCATGAATTCTCTTTCTGTGCCTTACTTTTATTTCACCTATTTTGAATCCTTTTGATTTTAGTATAATATGTATGAACCTATGCATTTCACCATAAAGATTTAATCCATTTACTGATTCTTTTTTGTATGCTCTTAATGTGCATCCTGAATCGTGAAGCCTATCTTTTAATATTATTCTTCTTAGTGCTCTTGCACCTAAAGATATGAACTTTTTTGAAACTGTGTCTTTTCTGTTAATTCTTTGGCCAGCAACAATATCATATCCTTCTTCTAGTTTTTTTAATAGTCTTGGTATATCTCTTGGATCATTTTGTAAATCACTGTCCATTGTGATTATAACTTTTCCAGATGAAGCCTTTATTCCTGCATCTAGTGCTGCTGTTTGTCCAAAGTTTTTTCTAAATGTTATTGTTTTTACTTTGTTGTCTATTTCTTTTATTGAGCTTATTATAACCGAACTTCTATCTGTTGAACCATCGTTTACAAAAATTATTTCATGAGTTTTGGGTAAGTGATTTAGAACTTTCTTTATTTCTTTGTAAAGTATTTCTATATTTCTTTCTTCATTGTAAATTGGTAATACTATTGAAAGGTCTACCATTTTATAGTCCATGTGTATATATCAAATCCATCAACACCAATTTGGTGATCAAATAATTCAAAATGATCTAAATTTTCCCCCTTATAGAAATATAGTTCTGTGAAAGTGCTTTCTATTAATTCTTCACTCATAAGTCTTGATTTTGATTCTTCTGGGAAGTATGCTATTGCTATGTTGTTTGTTCCTTCTGTTGAAGTATAGACTCTCTTATCATCTCTGTATTTTTGAACTTGCATTAACCCGTTTTCGGTTTGTATTGCAGCTACGTTATTGGTTAAATCTATTATTGCTCCATTACTGCATGTTGCTGTGTTATTTCTTATTTGACAAGATCCTTCGTGCGAATAGCTTGGGTATGGCGCAATCCAATTGTTTGCTTCAGTGTCAGGTAAACCATTTAATTCATTAAAGAATAAAGATGATTCTTCCTCAGAGTATCCTAATCTATCCGATATAATGTTTATTGAGTTTTCTTTATTGTTGTTTCTTATCGTATTGTACATAAATGATCTTTCAAAATCCCAAGAGCCAAAATGTGCCCAAACTCCAGATTTGGCAACCATGTCTTCTGAAGTAATAAATACTGCAGGCGGTGCCGAACAATGTGTTTTTTCTAATATTTTCTCTGGATCTTCTAAATGCTGATTTAAGATAGTTCTTGCTGAGTTTTCATCTAGTAATACTATTTCATCTATTGTGCTTTTGGTTGTTAATGGATCTTCTATTTCTTCCAGGAGTAGATTGTATGCGTCATTTCCGCCACAATCTAACATTCTCAATAATCCAATTGCTTCATTTTCGTCATTTGTTAGAAGAATCTTTCCTACCCAATGTGCAGGGGGTCTATTTTGTGATGCTCCATCAAAGGTTACTGCCCTATCTGCAATTGCTTTGAACCAGTGACCGAAATCCCACCATGAAGTTATAATTGTGTTTTCTGGAGTTTCTTCTTTTATTTTTGTGAGTGCACCATACCATGCGTCGTTCATTGATGGTGCTTGTTGTTTTGAAGAAATGTTTGCAGATTTTATTAATGGTATAAAGCTCAAAATAATTATGATTATGAGTAATGCTGAAACCAACTTCTTTTTTATTTTTAATTCCTTTTCTGACCAGTTTGTTATGAAATTGTAAGCTTTTGCTGAAAAAATACCAATACCTGCTGCAAATACAGGTACCATGAACATTATGAATCGTATTCCTTTTGTTGTTGTGTAAAGTGTCCCTATGAACCATACTACCATTAGTATACCATATTTTATATCTAATTGTTTTTTATTCTTTTTTAGTAAAATTAGTAGTATTCCTATTGTTGCTATTGCAAAAAATAATTTTCCCCCAAGATTTGATATCACTCCAGGTATTGATATTGCGTTTAGTTCTGCTACTGTTGTGTATACGTTTGGCCAAAGTGTTGATTTTGCAGCTTCTTTAAGAAATACAATATCTATTGGAGATTTAAATGCACCTAAGAAAGTACCAAAACTTGTGAATAAAGTTACAAAGAGGGCAGATGAACCTATGAAATACACCATTGTTTTTACAAGATTTTTTGTTTTTATTTTTTTGAATACTTCTTTTTTATGTTTTATTAGCAAATATATGAAGTAAATTCCCATGCTTGCTAGAATAAAGTCTAAGACGTACCACCAACCACCCCATGCAAATGCAAAGATGCCTGAAAATAGTCCAGCTAAAACTCCTGAGATCATTTTATTTTTTTTGTTTGTTGTTGTGAATGATTCTAAGAACAGCCAGATTATTACTAATGGAAAAAATATGCTGTATGCGTCAGTATCTGAAAACCCTGCAGGGGTTCTTGAAAGAAATGCAGAATGTATTGCAAGAATTGATGCAGCTATTGTCCCACCAAGGTTTCCACCTATCTTTCTTGTAATAAAGAAAAGAGGAATTGTTGATAATGCTGCAAAGATTAGTGGTAGAATGAACATAGTTTTCATTAATGAATCATTTCCAAATAATGAACTTATTTTATGTGCATATGCTCCAATGACTGAGTGGAAGTCGTTTGATGTTTCTTTTCCATTTGGAGCCAACATATGATTGTCAAATGGTTTTCCATCTACTAATTCATCCCCCACGTGTCCATTGTCTAAAACATTTTGTGCTTGCCTATAGTAGTGATAAGGATCTATTGCTAGAAGGTATGTTTGTCCTGATTCGTCTTGATAGTAACTTTTAATTTGATTTGTAATCTGTTCTACTTGTTGTTCTATTAGTTCTCTATTCGAGGCTACATATTCATTATATCTTTGTTGTGTTAAAATATTAAGTGTATTTTCATCGATATTCGGATTTTCAGCTATTATTTGATTTTGAATTTGTGATATAATATTATTTTCTAGTGAGTCTTCTGCCATGTTGTTTGCAAATGGTAGATCGTATGTATATGCCCTAAAGAAAACTGCCAAGATTATTGGAATCAATATTAATAGAACTATTTTGTGTTTGATTATGAATTTTTTAGGTTTCTCTAAGCTTTTCTTTATGTTTTCTAAATTGAAATCAATTTTTAACTCGTCTTCCATCTTTTTCTAGACTTTGGTTAAGGTTATAAATGTTGTTGTAATTAATTTTCAATATGCCAGCGTGGCGGAATTGGTAGACGCGCGGGTCTCGAAAACCCGTGTCTTCGGGCATCCAGGTTCAAGTCCTGGCGCTGGCGTATAAACTTTTTAAAAGTTTAATCAAAATGTAAAAGATTAATCAAAGAGAAAGGTTTTTTAATGAGTAGTTTGTTTTATTTCTTTGGAGGTAATTTAAATGGATCCAGCACCCTTATACGCACCAGCTAAGAGCACTACAACTTTCTTGATTGCTATAGTTGCGTTGGTAGTTTTGTTTATTCTTTATAAAATTTGGAAGAAATAATTATTCTTCTGTTAGTTTTTTTATCATTACAGCGAACGCTGGTCTAGTTATGAAAACTCCGACAGTTACACCGATTATTGTTATTAGTGCAAATCCTCTTAGAAGTCCTGCTCCTGCTCTGAGTAATGGAAACATTGCTGCTAATGTTGTTACGTATGCTGCAAAAATTATGAAAAATGCTTTTTTTAATTTTTCTTTCCATTTGTATGAATAGCCAGATTCTTTAGTCGTTACTTCGTCTATAATTACTATGTTATCGTCTACACCAGTACCAACTGCTGCTATTATACCTGCTATTGCTGCCAAATCTAAATTATATTTTGTTAATGCAGATATTCCAAGGATTATAACTACTTCGGATAATAATGCTATAAAAACTGGAATTGAAATCTTTAGATTTCTATACCTTGCAAATATTACTACAGAGACAGCCAGTATTGCTAGTAGTCCCATTATAATGGCGTTTCTTACAAATTCTTCTCCTAAAACTGGAGATATTGTGTCAAATTTTACTATTTCTAAATCAACAGGCAGTGATCCTGTAAGAAGAATTGTTTGTAGTTTGTTCATTCCATTTATGGCATCTAGAACTGCTTCCTGTTCAGTTTCTCCTACACCAGGGCCAGATATTTGGATCTGTGTTGCTTTTATTCCCCTTAAATCTGAACCAATATTAAGACTATCAACTAATTCTCCGTCTAAGTAAAATTCAATCTGTTCTGATAGATAATTGTCAACAACTTCCAAATCTCTTGTTACATCTGCATGTCTCTGAGCTGCTGCATCGCTTAGATGAACTAAAAATTCAAATCTGCAGGCATATCCTTCTTGTGTTTCCGAACATTGGCTTACTCCTGAACATGTTCCATCATTTCTACATACAAAAGTTATATCTTCCCCACCAGAAAATACTGTTTGGTTTTGTATTTTTGCTTCAAATAATCCTTGTGATGCAATTAATTCAGAAACTTCTTCTTGTGTAGCTCCTGCGATTTCTACGATAACATATTTTTCTTCTTGACCACCAAGTAAGGTGGATTGCCCATCTGCTTTTCTTATTTCAATGTCAGATAGACCATATGTATTCAATCTATATTCCATAATCTGAATTAATTCATCTCTTTGCTGTTCTGTTATCTGTGTTTCAGGTCTGAGAATTACTCTTGTTCCACCTTGTAGTTCCAATCCAAGTTTCAAATTTGTACTAGACGCTTCTTGTACTATTAGTCCTATGTCTTCTAGTGTTTTAATTATAATATACTCATCTTTATTTGTTTTAATTCTTATTGAGGAACCTTCGCCGAATTCAGATATTTTTTCTTGATAATCTTGTAGGCTTCGGATTTCTTCTCCATTTATTTCTAAAATCTTTTCGTAATTTGTTTGACTTGTGCTTTCTGAAGGTCCTTCAATCCCTGCAATTTCTGCGGCAGATTCTTCGACTACATTTTTTATTGTAACTCCTTTTGCATCCAATTGGGGATTTATTACTAATAGACTTCCCAGTATGAAAAGTATTAAAATTATTATTCTTGGTTTCTTAAGTAGACTCTTTATTTTCATTTTTCTTTACGTACCAAACAAGCAAACTTGTATTCATTACCCATGTTGAAATGAAATCGATTATTAGTGCTATGAGTATTATTCCGAACATTTGCTTTAGTGTTGCTGAATTTGTGAACATGAATGCCACCAAGAGGGCTATGAATGTTGTTATGGTCATAGTTATTCCTGTTTTGAAGGCAGATTTTATCCTTTCGAAAAGTGTTCCCATTTTGCTTCTTAGAACTTTTGTTGTTAGCAAGATGTCAGTGTCTATTGAGTAACCTATAACCATTAGAAATGCTGCTATCCCTGCTGATGAAATTTTTATTCCCATAAGACTAATTATGGCCAGTGTTCCAACTAAATCTAAAATTGCTGAAAATATTACTGCTAATGAAGGTATTAGTTTTCTGAAAGTTATTAGAACTACAATACCCATTAAGATCAAAGCAAATCCTAAAGCAAACATAAGTTCTCTGAAGAATGTTTGTCCCAAATTTGGTCCAACTTCTTCTAATGAAAATTCATTTATTTCAAAATTATCTCTTAGAAATGGCCTTATCTGATCTGCTGTTAAATCGGAGGCCTCTATTAAAACACCAATTCTTTCCGAATTTGTCATACTTGTTAGTTCTCTAATTGATATATCTGAATCTGGAAATTGTTCTTGGAATTGTGATTCTAAACTTTCTATATCTATGTTTTCTGAATAGACTGTTGATGTTACCCCTCCTTTTAACGAAATGTCTTTGTCTATGAAATGCCCATATTTTGCATTTTGTGATCCAAGAATGAATAGACTTGCCAGTAGAATTATAAGTGGTATTATCAATAATATTTTGTATTTTTTTATGTAGAGAGTTTCTAAAGACATGGTTTTCTTGATTTTCGATAGTATTTAAATAGTTTTGTTTTTGTTCTATTTTTATGATAGAAGTTTTGAGATTAGGACATAGAATTGCTAGGGATAAAAGGATAAGCACACATGTTGGATTGGTTGCAAGGGCTTTTGGTGCTTCTAAGTTGTATTATTCTGGGCAAAAAGATAGTTCTTTGGAAAATTCTGTGAAAAAAGTTGTTAATGATTTTGGTGGGAACTTTGAAATTGAACATGTTATTGGTGTTAGTTCTTTTATTAAGAAGAAGAAAAAAGATGGGTTCAAAGTAGTTCATTTGACTGTTTATGGTGAAGTTTTGGGAGACGTTAAACTTAGTGGGGATTTATTAATTATTGTTGGTGGAGAAAAAGTTCCTCCTGAAATTTATGAGTTGGCCGATTATAATGTTTCTGTTGGTTTGCAGCCACACTCAGAAGTTGCTGCTCTTGGAATTGTTTTGTATGATATTTTTGGAAATGAAATTTTATGTAAAGATTTTAAAGGGAAGATGAAAATTGTTCCACAGAAAAAAGGAAAGAAAGTTGTGTAGAAAGATTAAAATATGATTACTTTTGTTTTTGGTTTATGAAAAAGGGTTTGAAGTGGACATTAATCTCTGTTAGTGCTTTTGTTTTACTAATTATTTTTGGAGGTATGATTTTTTATTTTACTCAAATAAATAATGCTTTTATTAGTAAACCAGATATTCCAAAACCTGAAGTTGATATTGCTTATTTGTTGGCTAATCCTGGAACACAGATTATTTTTGAGGAACACATAGTATATCTTTCTAATGAATTTGGTTCTTACAAAATTCACGAAAGCAGTGGTGGGGATGCAGTTATTGTGTTTTATATGGTTGATATTGATACTGAAGTTGCTTTAATCCAAAATTATGCAGATTCAGAGGTTGTTGATGAAATCCCTGATGAATATGATCTTAGAATTTCTGGAGAGCAAATAGTTATTGCAAATCTGATTGAGAGTGACAATCTTGGGGATGATATGAAAGATAGTATTGATGCTGGAGAAATTGAAATTGAAATTATCTCTGATATGGGGACTCTTGCTTTGAAAGGTTACTTGGGTGTTTATGACGAGCTTTTTTAGAAAGTTTTAAATAACAAATTTTTAAGATATCTTTTGATGAGAGGTGGTTATTTAGTTTGGATTTTAGTTCTTTTGTTTGTTGGAATAGTTGGTGCATCTGTTAATGGTATTGATTTAACTTTAGATAGAACTGTTTATGGCGCAGGTCAAGATATTGGTGGTAATTTAGTTATAAATACTGATGAGGGAGATGAAGTTTCAGTTCATGAGCAAATAGGTGCGGCATTTGTTGATTGTGGTGATGGAGATGGTTCTTGGAATTATGTGTTATATGATCTTTTGAATGATGCAGGCCTTTTTAGTGGTTTAGAGTATATGTACTCTCAAGGAAATCAGCGTTCAGTTTTGGATGAAGAAGGGCTTTATGGGTTTAGATTTTCTTCTTCTGTTGATGAATTGGAGTTTGATTTATCTGGGGAAGGAGGTCCATTTTTTATTGATGTTGGTAATGATGGTGTTGCCGATTGGCAATATATTAGTGCATCAGATGGGTTTGGTAATTTGGTTTATCCTGGTGGATTTGAAAATATTAATTTGCCTAATAATCCTGATGAACGTCGCTTAGGAAATTGGGGGGTCTGCAATTGGTTTGATTTTGAGGTGAATGAATTTTTGGATAGTTTTGATATTAAAGTTAATGCTTATGCCAAGAGAGAAACTGTTGAAGGTTGGCTTGGTGCTGGCGTGGATGGCGGAGATGATTGCATTTTGAGTGGCAATGGGTGGGAGGATGTATCCACTGATTGGGTTCTTTTATCCTGTGAAGTTACTAAAGAGCTTAATTCCAATCATGGTAATCTGGTGTCTGTGGAAGTTTGTTTGAGATCACATCCATCTGGAAATGATGATTTTTTAGTTCCTGTTTTTTCTGGCGAAGATGATGAATATTTTTATATTACTCTGAATGGGCAAATTTTTTCTACAGATTTGCCTTCTCAAACTGTGTCTATAAAGAGCGATTCTCTTGTATCTGCTATTAATGATTATGAGTGTGAGAACAGTGATAATTGTTTGGTTCCTTTTAGGCCAATCATTGGAAATGTTGTAGGTGGTGATGAGGATGCCGAAGGAGAGGATCCTGAATTTAGTTCTTTTGGGAATTTTATTATGGACAATTTAAATTTGAGTGATTATGGTGGGAACATTAGGCATAGCTTTTATGATGTTGTGGAAAGTAGTAATGTGGTTGTTTTAGATGGTTTGAATATTCCCTTAGATGTTTTTGGATTAGATGTTCCAAATATTGTTATTGATGAATGTTCTTTTGAAATTGAGTTTGGAGAGCAATCTGACTTGGAAGTTTTTGAAATTAGGGAAGCTCCAAATGCAATAATTAATATTGATTCTATTTATTTTTTACAAAATCAAAATATTCTTTTTGATGGTAGCGAATCTAATGCTTCTGGCAATAGCACCATAGATAGTTATTTTTGGGATTTCGGGGATGGTACTAATTCTAGTTCTGTTAGCCCAACCAAATTTTATCCTTTTGAGGGTGAATATAATATTACGTTGACTATTAAGGATTCCGGCAATGTTACTGCGACTGATTCTATAACAATTTATATTGTTGATTTTGAAGAACATATTGAGAATAGAATAATTGAAATTAGAAATGGTCTTAGTGAAGCTGATGTTAATTTTTATTCAGTTAGTGATAGCGAGCAAATTGTTTTAGATTTGTTTGATGTAGACTTTGTTATTCTTCCGTCTCTTGTCGATGGGTTGGAAGCTAATTTTACATCTATAAGAGATAATGCTGATTTGACTGAAGCATATCGAAATTCTGTTTATGGTGTTATAGCTACGGAATTGGGAGATATAGCAATGAACACTCCTGCAGATATTAATTTGAGAAATACTACTTCTGTTGGAAATTATAATCTTGCTTTGCCAAGTGATGTTGATCCCTATTCAGGGGTTTCTAGTTTAACTAATGAACAGCGGAGTGAAATTTATGAATTCAATAGAGATAATGTTAATGTTGATGCCAAATTTGAATTGTTTAATATAGATTTTATTGATGGTTGGGGTGATTATATTTTAGTGAATAAAGATGTAACTGTTTCAGGTGGCAGTAATGATGTGTTGGTTGAATATTTATCAGATTATGATTTGGAAAAAATGTTTTATAATGGTGCTAGTGAGGATACTAGTTATGGTAATTTGTATTGGTCAGTTTATGGTTCGGTTGATATTAATTATCTAGTTGAGTCAAGTGAACTTGAAGTAATAAAAAGTGTTGTATTTTCTGATGTTGAACATACAGATGGTATATCTTCCAGTGATTGTGTCTGTGGGGATGGTAAATGTACTAAAATATCAAAGTTAAGTATAGACGAGAGTGATAAAAGTAGTTCTTACTATTGTGCTGAAGATTGTGGTGGCAAGATTCCTGTGCTATGGCTTACTGTTTTGGGAGCTATTTTATTATTTGGGTTATTGTATTTCTGGTTGTATAAAGGTCCCGGAAATTTACAGTCTTTGTCTAACAAACTTACTTTTAAATTATTTAGAAAGAAATTGTTTGTGACTGATAGGGATAAAGTTGTTTTGACTAATTATATTAATCATGCATTTAGAAGGGGATTTACTAGAATTGAAATTAGAACTGCTTTGATTAAGAAAGGATGGAATGGTTCTCAGATAGATGAGATATTTAGAAATCTTTAAATATCTGTAATTTGGTTATTTATTTTGAATGAAAAAGTTATTTTTGGTTGGGGTGATTTTAGTATTATTTTCTGGGTTTGTTAGTGGAGATACTGGTGGTGTTAATGATTGTGTTGTTACCAATGATGCTAGTTGTCCAGCAGGTTACAGTGTATTTCTTTGGCTTTCTAATGAAACAAATGCGCATGTTTCCAAAGTTGGATTTGAAGATAATGGTGACTACAAATTATGTTGTGACAGTAGTTTATCTGGTCAGGGGTTTAGTCCTCTAAAAGTTTATTCTGATGATAATTCTCATGTAGCATATTATTCTAAAGGAACTGACAGTGCGTTTACCTTTTCAAGTGATTATGAATGTTCTTTTTTTAGTGGGGTGTCTCCTGCTGATGTTTTTTGTGTACTTAGATTGAATACTGTTGAGAACTCTCATGTTGAAAGTTGTACTGCCCAGAGTGGATTTTATCCCGTTATCTTAGCTTGTTTTGAAGAAGGATCTGTGGAAGAAGAAGATTTATTTTGTACTGATATAAACGAAAATGCCTTTTGTGATGATCCTGGTTGTTCTTCAGGACAGAGTGAGACAATTTATGAGGATGCTACTGATTGTGGCAATGCACAGGTTTGTCACTTTTGTTTTGTACCAGATCCTGTAGATTATTGTTCTGTAGAAGAGTTTGAAGATGAATGTGATGCGTCTGATGATTCTGCTTGTGTAGGTGTGGAAATTTGTGATTTATCTACTTGTAAATGTGATGATCCTCAAGAGGAACCAGACGAACCGGGTTTTTGTGAGGGCACTTATACTCTTGGTGGGGATTGTTTGGTTTGTGAAGGAAATGGAGATGGTGTTGAATGTGGATTTTCTGATGGATATTTTGAACAGACAATTTATCATTATGAGTTAAGTATTAATGATTGTGAGGGGCATGGACTTTTGTTGTGTTTAGATGATGTAAGTAATTGTATATGGACTGATACCAGTTATGGATATTGCTTTTTAAATGTTGACGAAGATGTTCCCTTTTTTGATTATTTTTCTATAGTTTTTGCTTTGATTTTGATAACTTCTTATTATGTTTATGATAGGAAACGAAAAGGTTTATAAGACAAGATTTTTTCTTTGAAAGTATGCGTGGGTAGTATAGTGGTTAGTATAGCTGGTTTCCACCCAGCTGACCCGGGTTCAAGTCCCGGCCCTCGCATTTCTTTTTGCTCCGGTAGCTCAGCTTGGATAGAGCACTTCCCTCCTAAGGAAGGGGTCGAGGGTTCAAATCCCTTCCGGAGCGTTATAATAAATGTTCAAATCCCCCTACGTTGAACACTTATAAATTATTTCTACTAGGAGCAAGTTAAAATGAGTTTAGACTTAAGTAAAGTTAAGAGCGCGATAAATAGGAAGTATTTAGATAATTATTTGAGGCAATGTGAAGTAGTGGGTAGGAGTGAAAGACGAAAACAGGATATCTATCTTCGTTTGAGAAAGATTTCTAATGATTACATCAATGGAAAGGATTTTAAGAAATTAACTCGTAGAGATTTTGAAAACATAAGCATTGCTTTACAGAAAAACCTCAATAGTTTTCATTCCATTAAGAGTTATGTAGCAACTATCAAAGTTTTTGCTAGGTTTTTAGAGAAAAAGGTTAGTTCTCAATCATTACCTGATAAATATTTGGGATTACAAACACCAAGAGATACTAGCAAATACAAAATGTTTAGGGGTGTAGATGAGATAATAACACCAAAAGAAGCTTTTGAATATTCAAAGAATGCTACAACTAAAAGAAATGCTTTTGCGTTTATGATCTTAATTGATTGTGGTTTAAGACCTCACGAACTTTTGAAAGCTAAAAGAAAGGACATAATTGTTGATGAAAGCAATTATTGGTATATCAAAGTGCCTCATGGAACTAAAACAGGGTTTAGAAAGGTTAGGATTGTTTTTGCAATACCTTTTGTTGATGATTACCTTAAGGTTTTGCCTAGTAATTCGGAAACAAAACTGATTGATATAACCGAGAATAGATTGATTAAAATTGTGAAGAAGATGAGTGAGGGAAGAGTTACACCTTATTTGTTAAGACATAGCTCAATTAGTTTTTATGCTTCTTATCTCAATGAAGCAATGTTGTGTGAGCGATATGGTTGGGTTGTTGGTTCAAAACAAACCCAGTGTTATGTTCATTTAACTCAAAAGCAGATAAATGAAAGACTAAACAAAACACTAAAACAAGTTAATGGTAATGGTGAAAGGGATGATCTTGAAAAGATAGAACCACAATTTTGTTTGAATTGTAATTCTTATAGCAATCATAATGAAAAGTATTGCCGTGTTTGTAGGAAGCCATTGGATTTAGATGAAGTAAATAAAAGAGAAAGAATGGATGAAATTGCCTATAAGAGCGCTGAAAGATTGCTAATAATAGAACCTGAAGAGTTTAAGAAAATAGCTAAAGGTTTTGGTGTTGAGTTGGTGGCTAAAGATTAAAAGTTATTTTATACTCTTTTCCGTATAGAAATCCCTATCTTTGCTTTTGTATTTCTTTAAAATAACAAAGATTTCTGCTCCTCTTGGTGTTAGCTCAAATCTTGCAGTTCTTCCCCTATTTTTGTTATTTGGGTTAACAACAAATTCTTTTTTTAGTATTGGAGTTCTTCTATGTTTACCATCTTTTTCGTGTGGTATATCAATTAAAAGATCCAATCTGTTAAATGTATTGGCATAGGTTAAACCTATTTTCTTTGATAACTCTTGTATATTTATTTCTGGGTTTTCTACAATGCAATCAATTAGTTTAATCATTTTTTCATCCATTAAAGTAACTGCAGAAAAGAAGATCATATCCATCAATTCATCACCATATTTGGTTTTAATCTGTTTTATTGTTGGTAGTTTCATTTTATACTCTATTGTTTGTTCGATAAGCTATAGGTTTAGTTATACTATATTGCTCTTCAAGTTTATTTAAATATATCTTTTTTTACTCTATTGTGAGATTAATATGATAAAAGAACACCCAATAAAAAAAGCAGTTGAAAAAGAAGGCTACGAATTAATTTTCTTAGCCCCTGAAACCAAGCAACAAGTTCAAAGTTAAGCTCTAAATGACATGAGTTAATAATTTTGTTCTTTTAAAAGTTTTAGGCTACGTGATAAAATGATGGATATAGATCAAAGGAAATGGAAACTAATTGAAGATAATTCCAGAAAGCAAAGAAGGACAATCTGGATAGATTTGGATACGTGGTCGATAGCTGAGGAAATGGCTGGTGGAAGTGTTTCTCGATTTATCCGTGAATTGATTAGACAACAGGAGAGTGAGAAAAATGAACAAATTACAAAAAGCTAAAGATACAATTAACAAATGGTTATACCTGAATGATGATGAATGGCTAGACATAATTTTTGCTTGTTCTTTAGATAGAAAAATTGAAGGAGATCCTATTTGGTTGTTAGTTATAGGAGTTCCTAGTTCTTCAAAAACTGAAATATTAAGAACTTTCAAGGAAGGAGATGATTTTTATCAACTCTCTATGCTAACTCCTAATTCGTTTATTAGTGGGCTCACTACAGATGATGGTAAGGGTAAAAATAGGATGGTTCAGGGATTGGGAGAGCAAGTAAATGGCAAGACGCTTATTTTGAAAGACTTTACTTCAATACTTTCCACAAGCAAGGATAAAAGAGATGAAATTATAGGACAACTACGTGAGTTTTATGATGGCTCTTATTCAAAGAAGTTTGGTAATTTTGATAAGAAGATTACAATACATAGTAGATTTGGTTTATTAGCTGGAGTTACTCCAAAGGTAGATCAATACCATTCGGTTATGGGTGAACTTGGAGAACGTTTTCTAAAGTTAAGAAGTGATTTTGATGATGATGAGATGTTAAACAAGTGTGATGAAAACGAAGGAAAAGAAGTTCAAATGAGAAAAGAGATGTCTAATGCTGTTATGGATTTTGTTAATAATTTTAAACCAAGAAATGTAACTATTTCTAAAGAACATAGAAAAGAGATAAAGAAGGCAGGGCAATTTATTGCCAAAATAAGAGCACCTAACACTACGAGGAGACTTGGCAACGAAGTTGTTGAATACCAACCACCAAAAGAAGAAAATTCACCAAGGGTTTACAAGCAATTATTGAAGTTAACCAAGTTACTTTGTTGTATTTATGGGCTTGATGAACCCAATAAGATGATTATAAGGCGTGTATGGAGAGTTGCTTATGATAGTTCCCCACCAGATAGATTAAGAGTTTACAAAGCAATATTAAACGAAAAGAATACGTTAAATCTAACCGAAACGCACACTAGGGCTCGTATTCCTAAAACAACTACGAGAGATATTCTTAACATTTTAAGAGAAGTAGGGCTTGTAAAAGGGATGTATCAAGATAGTGACACTAATGAGTATTGGATTAACAAGACCTATACTCCTCTAGCTAGTTCTTGTGACATAGTCACAGAAACTAGCCATAGGTATATACCTAAAGTTAACAAAGAGGAATTGGTTACCTCAGAATAAAACATCTCACGCACACGCGAGAGCACGTGTGTTTGATTTAATTATAATGTATACCCAAAAATAAAGAAAAAAAGGGTTAAGTTAACTTTAAATATAATTGGCAGCATTAGTTTTTTATTGAGGGGTGTTCAATTTTGAATAGGGGGATTGATTTTATGAAAAAAAGTAGTTTGATTATATTTGTTTTTTCTGTTTTAATTTTGATGGGCTGTACTCAGGCAGAGTACTCCAATGAAAGAAATGCAGTAGAATGTGGCGATACAATAACAGAAAACACAATTCTTGCCGGAGACCTTCTTGGATGCAATGGAGAATATGGTTTAATAATTGGCTCTAATAACATAACACTTGATTGCACAGGGTATCAAATAGGAATTTCTGAATTTGGTTTTGCTATATACATTAACAATTTTGATTATGTAGAAATTAAAAATTGTAACTTTGTTGACTATGAAATAGGAATTCTTGCACGTTCAACTTCAAATAGCATTATTTACAATAATACTTTTTCCGCCTATGGAGATACTGAGATTGAATTAAGTGGTTCAAGCAACAATACAATAATAGAAAGTAATAATTTTAATTCAGAATCAACCTACGGTGTTCAAATTTCAGCATCCGAAATAGAAGTTTACAATAATACATTCGATAATGGTAGATTTCATAGTTTGAATACTTGGGGATCAAGAAATAAAATTCATGGAAATCAATTTATTGGAAATGCAGAGTATGGGATTATAACAACTGGAGCAAACAATACGATGTGGGATAACATATTTAACGGAACCTATAATATTTCAAGTTCCTATGAACCACTTTCTGCAGAAGATAACTATTGGAACAACTCAAACACTGGAAACTATTGGTCAGACTTCACAGATAATCCTGGTTTCCCAAACTACTACGAAATCTCTGGTGAAGGAACTGGTGTTGATTACAAACCAATTTTGGGCTTTTGTTCCGATGGAACTCCTTCGAATCAATGTTCAGAAGATCAACCTTGGTTTTGTGCAGTTATTTCTTCAAATCCGATAAGGGTTGGTTTGAAATATAATTGTAGAAATTGTGGTTGTCCTTCTGGTGAATACTGTAATCCTATAAACGGGATGTGTAGTTTTGTAGACCCAACAGGAATTCATGGAAGAGAATAGATAAATCCTTAACTCTTTTTCTTTTCTATCTTCTTAATCTATAATGCTCAAAAGCTATAATCCAAACGATAATAAAAAGCTATTTAAAGGTAATATGATATCAATAAAGTATGAGTAAGAAATCACATAAAGTTCATAAAGTGATTAAAAAAAGTAAGAATTTATTCATGCCGTTTGTTAAATGGTGGATTATATATTCAATCTCTTTATTGTTAGGAAGTTTTATACTTGGCAGGTTGCAAATCTTTAATTCACTTTTAAATTTAACATTTATGGCATTTTTTGTTGCAATAGTTGCACAAGCAGTAAAAAATCATCAAAACCATAAGAATCAATTTCGGTTTAAATGGTTTCTTTTTTACTTTTTGGTTTATGCGTGTGTTATCTGGATAATGGGGGAATTTGCATTTTGGGGGGTAGCTTCAAAGGGAATAGTCTTTTTATCAATCTTTATTGGACTTATTATGTCTGTAGTTTTTATAGTTATTAAGAAGCTTAGATTAACAGGAGATTCCATCGGTTGGATTAATTTCATCTTAATTATTTTGTTATTGGTTGCAAATTTAACTGCCTTGAGCTCAAGTGGTATTTTGCCCTTCATAAATTATCCAGCTAATCTATCAGAGGTTTCGGAAGAAAAACAGTTGTGCCCTACTTTAAATAGAGAAATGCCAAATATTAGGTCTACTGCAGATTTTACCCCTTCTATTATAGGTTCAAAAATGGGTGCACGAATAGATACTTCAGTATGGAAAATAGAGGGCAATACCTTATCTTGTTATAAGGGAAAATATAGGGGTCAATATCCTGATTGGTATTATTGTGATGACATGATTGTTTCTAGATGGGATACTAGCAGTTCAGGAACTATTAATTATCGTTGGTATACTGCAGTTTCTAGTGAATGGGAATATGTTGATGGAATATATTTGTTTAATCGCTTTAATTGTGAAAATGGTAAGAAGGTAACTGTAGATAAAGACGTAACAAATTATTATGTTCATGTAACCAAAGATGGAACTGAACTAAGAATAGAATATTAATTTTTTTAGTTCCTTTGGAGATTAGTATGAAAAAAAGAAGTTTAACCTTAATTTTATTTTTAGCTGTATTATTAGTTATTTCTGGTTGTAATGATAACAACAACCAAAAAATAAAAGATAATACTTATAGTAATCTGAGTTATTCAGAGCTCAGAGAGCTAAATTTTGATGAATACTATTTTTTATGTGAATTAAATAATTTAATAAGTGATTCAACTGGTGAAATATTGTCTAATTTATCAGTTATTAATCCTGGATATAATCAAATAAATGATCTAGAATTTTGTGAAAATAACAAACCAAACATTAATTTTTCTAACCAAAAACTTTCAAATTTTGATTTTAATTATGTGGATAAAAAATTTGAATATTCAATAAGCTTGTTTGAAGAACTATATAATTATTCAAGTGATTTAAAAACACAAGATTGTTATTTTGATGAATCTTTTTATGAAAATAAGTTTTTTCAAGATATTTACAATAATGAACTTATGGAGATAATTTCAAATGATTTTTATAAATTAAAAGAAGAAGGATTTTCAACTAATGAAATTCTAGAAATTGCTACAATTTTTGTTCAAAGAATAAATTATGGAAGCGATAGTAGTGGTTTTAACAGATATCCTTATGAAACTATGTACGAAACAGAAGGAAACTGTTTGGATAAATCAATAATATTAATTAATATATTAAAGTATTTGGGATATGAAACTTATCTTATTTTTGGTGATTCTGATGACCAAGGACATGCAATAGTGGGAGTTACTTGTGAAGAAGGAAATTTTGAATATAACAACAAAAAAATATGTGCTATAGAAACGACAGCATTAGATCCGATAGGAACTGAAGTGAATATGTCTAACATTGAATTTAAAAAGTTTAGTGAAGGAAACAAATATAGTGAAGAAAATTATGGAAAAGAATACTTAGATAGTATTAAGGAATTCTTAGATAATTTAGAAAATGCTTCTAATAATTTAGACGATATATCTTTGCAGTTAGAAGAAATTGACCGTAATCTTGGTGATCTTGGCTGGCAAGCTACAAATTTATCGATAAATCAATATAATGCTCTTGTTGAAGAATATAATAATCTTCTTCCAGAACATAGTAGCGCAATAACTAGATATTATGCTGCCTATTTTGAATTAGATGAGAAACTGTTTTTTAATAAACTATCTTCCGAAGTAAAAAACCTTAGTATTAATGAAGAAGAACTTATATTTGAAAATTGTTGGGATTGGTCGCTGTATCTTACACCGCATTATCTATTCGCAGATAAACTTTCAGATAGTAGAATAAAGTTAGTAACAACTTTTGAATTTGGACCCATTAAAATTTTGGAAAATTCAACTTGGAGAGATGGATCAGAAATAAAACTTTATGGGAAGCGAACACTTTTGAGAGGCAAAACATCTCATAATCAAGATATAAATTATTTTTATAGTGATGATTCTACTTTCTTAACTCACGGAAGGAAAGGAGAAGAAAATTATTTAAAAATAAGAGATTTAGTATTAAGAGAGATGGAAGATTCAAATAAGTTCGAAATAGTTTCCCACTATGTTGGTAGTTGCACATATCGTGGCAATTAGTTAGTTTTTTATATTTAATTTCTTTGTAATTTGGATGAAAATTGGGGGTAATAATATGAAAAAGTTAATTTTAGTTGGATTATTTTTGGTGGTGATGTCTTTTATTGTTTTTTCTGATGGTGTACAACTTTCTGATAGACATGATACTTCAAATACAGATACATCAAGAGCTACGTTTTTAGTAAAGGCAACAGAACACGAAAATTGTAATTTGGGGGACTTTCAATATACAATAAGTACTGTTATTGATCCAGAACCATTGTTTGAGTATGGATTAAATCCGGGCTATCAACCAATGCATGCTTTATTTGAAGTTGGTGCAAACGTTGGTGCTAATCCAAAAGTTACAAGAATTTATGCTGTAGATGCAAATTATAATAATCAGACAAAAGAATTTTATATAAATGACATTAAATGTGCAGAATATAGAGCAAATAATACTGGCACTATTTATCTTGAATATAGCCAAGAATGTGTGGATAGTATTAGAGTTGGTTCAAATGAATTTTATATGTTGTTATATCCATTGGGGAATGATATTGAACCTTTGGCGCAGTATGGGGCAACAGATGGAAGTGATCATTTAATGGATTCATTGCCAGTCATTGTAGGAACACATTACATTTAATTCTTTTTTTCTTATTTTTTTCTAATCCACATACTAAGAATAACACCAACAATAACAAAACCAAACATCATCAAAGTTCTTATTGGTTCATCATTCAACATAATGAAGTATCCTGCCACTAAACCAAAAGTTAGATAGGTTAATCTTTGTGATTTAATGTAGTTTTTAGTGTTCATTTTAACACTCAAAAAATCTGTATTGCTATTAAAATAGCTTGAATGACTACTGCAGAAGCCATAACTACCGTCCACCGAATAAGCCATTTTTGGAGTTTATTTGAGGACTTAGAACTATTGTCTATTTGGGTGTTCAGATTACTCAAATTTTCATTTAATGTGTCTATTTGATTCCTCATAACATCTGGATACATCATTTTATTATCTTTCTTCACACCACTCATAACATTTATCTGGGCAGCCCAAGTTTATTTCTTAGTCTTTTTCGCTTTTTCCTTCTCAAGCTCTTTTAATCTCTTTTTTTCTTCTTTTATACAAATTTCACATTCTGCTCCATTACAAATATAACAGCCACACTTATTACACTTACATAACTTATCACTAACTTCTCGGAATTCAATCATGGAAGCTGGACCACTACTATTTGTTTGAAGAAAATTAATGATTATTCCTTTTTTCATTTTAAGGTTTAGTAGATATTTTTGTAATTGAACTTCTTCTTTTAGCCCAGTCTGCGAAGTTGTAGCTTTAAGTTCAAGAATAATCTTCTCTCCACCATCAGTATCTTTAACAATTAAATCTGGTTTAGAAGTTCCTACGGCGAAGTTCTTATAAAAAACTGGAAGAACTCTTTGATTTTCATAAGGGATTTTAGCAAATCTTAAACCGACTTCCATAGCTTTCTCATAGACCTCTTCATTATATCCGCTTCCAAGTGATTCAAAAACATCTTCAGCAATTTTTTTTATTTTGTCTATCATTTTTTATCTCCTAGATCTCCTTCTTCTTTTCTTTTTTCTAAACCACCTATTATACGCCCATACACCAAAAAAAATAGATAATGCCAACATTATTAAATTGGCATAATTTTTTGTATAGACTGAATAAACTATAAAAATTATCAAAAAAGCTCCCAAAAGAAAGCCCCCTACAATTCTTCTATTTTCTTCTTCTTCCTTTCTTTTTCTCTTAACATATTCTTTACGGGTTTCAGTTATAATGTGAGTTGGTCCTGTCATTTGTAAAACCATCCTTTAATTTTTTTAAATGATTTTTCATCCTTCTTTTTTTGTTTCTTGTATAATTTATAAGCAAGAAAGCCAATTATACAAAAAATTATTAGGTCAGTAATGTTTCCAGGACTTGCCATTTTATTTGTATAAAACAAACTCTCCCTTGTCATTTATCTTATACTTTAGATCATCAGCCTTTTTCCATTGCTTTGCTTTTACTATTGTGCTAGGCAGTGTTATGAAATGCTGTCCTGATTTCATTCTTTGAATTTTCATTTTTTAAACTCTCATCTTCTCTTTTTTTTCATTGTCTTTTCAGCTTTTTCAGGATTATTACTCCAAAAATAACTTTTAAGTTTAAAGTCTGTTCCCTTGCTAGTCCAAGAACTTGAACTATTGCCTTTTGCTCCATCTCTATGTTGTTTTGCTCTTGTCCAAGGAGACTTTCTAGTCATACCTGTATATGTTTGCTCAGAACCATCTTTTCTAGTACTTTTTCCTTGGTAAACCCAACCACCTTTCTTTTTTCCTTTTTTCATAGTGCCATCTACCCCCATTTTTATTAATAATAGATAGTTTAATATATTATTTATACATTTCTATTTATTAGTAGAAATAATCGGAAGGGATTTGGACAAAAGTGGTTATGCCCTTCCGGAGCGTAATCTATTTGTTTAAGATTAAATAATTAAAAAAAGAGAAAAAGTTTTTTATTTTAGTTCTTTGATTACAGCCCAACCTCTTGCTTGCCTGAATTCAAATG